>Ga0163144_10020190_pt1 | contig 13343 bp, 10 predicted proteins | sample OliLak19BULKMAT1_FD_123175 | JGI IMG/M metagenome (GOLD analysis project Ga0163144, IMG submission 123175) | Freshwater microbial mat bacterial communities from Lake Vanda, McMurdo Dry Valleys, Antarctica - Oligotrophic Lake LV.19.BULKMAT1 | ecosystem: Environmental > Aquatic > Freshwater >... | reverse complement strand
TTGTTGCTAAGCCCTCCTTCCGGGAGGGTTTGGGTGGGCTAAAAACATCTTCCAGTTCTTCTTCTGTATCCACAACCATTGGTTGAGCGTTATTGGCAATCTGTAATTCATGTTCAATTAATTCTTTGAACTCTAAACGGATTGCATTAACAGCTTCAACATTCAACACAGCTTCCGCTACTAAATAGTTTTCATAATTTTTAATAGGGTCTTTTTCTTCCCAGATCTCAAATAAATGTTTGGGAACATACTTGGTGCCGCTGGCTTCTTCATGTCCACGCATACGAAAGGTCATGCATTCAATTAAATAAGGTTTCTGGTATTGAATACAATAATCCCGTACACCTTTTATTGTATCTAACACAGAAAGAATATTATTACCATCAATCTTGATTCCATCCATGCCATAACCTCTTGCACGTTCAACCAGGCTTTCACAGTTATATTGTTCATTGATGGGGGTGCTTAATCCATATCCATTATTCTCAATCAAAAAAATCACAGGAAGATTCCAAACAGCAGCTACATTCAATGCTTCATGAAAATCACCTTCGCTGGTACCACCCTCACCGGTAAACGCTAACGATACCTTCTGTTCATTTTTTAATTTATATGCTAATGCCACACCATCAGCAATGGCCAGTTGCGGACCCAAATGACTGATCATGCCACATACATAATGCTCTTTGCTACCAAAATGAAAACTGCGTTCTCTTCCTTTACTGTATCCTTCTTTATTACCCTGCCATTGCATATACAATTTATGCAGCGGCATATTACGTGTGGTGAATACAGCAAGATTCCTGTGAAGGGGCATGATCCATTCGTCTTGTTGCAACGCCAAAGTTGCTCCAACAGCAATTGCTTCCTGCCCGATTCCGCTAAACCATTTGCTGATTTTTCCCTGCCTGAGCAATAAAAGCATCTTTTCTTCGATTAATCTGGGGTACAGCAAGGATCTGTAAATGTTGATCAGCTCAGGATTGGTCAAATTTTTGCGATCAAACTGCATTTTTAAAAACAATATCTGGTGAAAAACAAAGTTCAGGTTTCAAGAGTATTATTAAAGATTTTTCTTTTGTTAAATGTGCTTATATCCACAATATGTTCAGCGCCGGTATCTGCACAAACAAAAAAGAAAGACACTGTTGCACTGGTGGCAAGTAAACCGGCCGATGAATTAAAGATCAGGCAACGTGGAACAGAATTGCAGTTGCAGTTTCCCAAGATGCATTTCCGTTCTGCTTTAAAGATCATCAATAATAATGGTGCGGTAATGAAAGCGTTGATGATTGATGAAGGAATGGAGACAGCTTCCGTTTCAGTCAGCGGTTTACACAAAGGAATCTATCAATGTATCATTGAAAACCGTACACAACGATTTGGGAAGAAGATACTGCTGCAATAACAATCAGCTTGCTTTATTCTTTTCTTCTTCCTTCAACACCATTTTGTGTACAAAAGAATTAATAATGGATAAACAAATGCTGAATAGCAATGCATACCAGAATCCATCTACCACAAAGCCCTGTACAAAATAAGCATCAAGTAAAATAATACAGGCGTTGATCACGAAGAGGAACAATCCCAGCGTAAAAACAGTAACCGGCAGCGTTAGCAAAACAAGTAAAGGTTTTACAATAGCATCGAGCAGCGCCAATACAAACGCTACAACAATGGCTGTAAAAAAATGATTGATGCTGATACCCGGTAATAAGTAAGCCAGCACAAATGCGTTAACAGCGGTAATGAGAACTTTTAAAACAAATTTCATACGTCAACACTTTCTGATGAAGGAAATTAAAGATACTATTTACTGCTAATGATATACCAAATTAGTTGAAAGTAAAAAACCGGCTTGCTTTTAAATTAACAAGCCGGTTGGCATACTTACGTTGGTTGAATTACTTGATGTTGAATGAAACCCTCGCTAACATAAATCTTCCGTTAAAACCCATTTGCTGTACACGACGGCTGTACATAAATCTTCCTGACGACATGTTGCTTGAATGTTTGTGCATATCCTGGTATTCATCAAACAGATTATTGGCACCGGCGGTTATTGTAAAGAACTTACTTATTTCATAACTCACAGAGACATCTGTTACTGTTTTTGGTGAAAACACCTGGTCTAGTGTTTCACGTTGGTTATTATTGAATGCATTCATTGGAAATGCACCGGGGTTAGCTGGGTTTATAATAGGATCGAGATAAGTCACTTTTCCAAAATAAGCAGTACGTATCATTACACCCAGTTTTTTAAATTTATAACTCAACATAAAACTCGCTTTTGATTGCGGGTTGGCCACTTCAATACGGCTTTGATCTTCCCGGTTAAAATAGTTACCAATCTGACCACTGTTGATCAGTATCTGGCTTGCTTTAATAATTGGCTTACCATCGGATGCTTTACGAACTTCATTTTCGATAAATGTTGCAGCGGCTGTAAAACGGAATTTATGTTCCCGGGCTATATTGAATGAATAATTAGCTACAACTTCCAATCCTTTATTGCGTGTATCAATTGCATTGGTAAAGAAGTTCCCTGTTTGTGCACCGGCGGCACTTAACAACGCCTGTAACGCAGGATTGTTGCCACCGGTAAAGTTATTGGTTAACACAATTCTATCGTTAATATTGATGATATAACCATCTACTGTAATTTCAAGACCTGGAAAAGGTTTTGCGGTTATACCGGCGCTATAGTTTCTGCTGGTTTCCTGTTTCAATTCAGGAATACCAAGAATTTTTGCGGGTGCACTTCCGTTTGGAAATGTTCCGCTTTCAGTTGCCACCAAGCCACTTGGACCCGATACAAACAAGGTGTTTGTTTTTGCATAAAAACGTTGCTGCATACTTGGTGCCCTGAAACCAGAACTGGCAGCTGCACGAATTGTAAACTTATCGGCAATCTTATAGCGTGAAGCAACTTTGTAATTTAAAGTGCTGCCAAAGTCGCTATAGTTTTCAAAACGCAACGCACCTGCTACCATCCACTCACGTGTGAAATCCTGCTCCACATCAATATACAATGCAATATTGTTTCTGCTGAACGTTCCGGCAAATGGCGGTGTAAATCCTGCAAATACCTGTGCACCTGCTGCTGCACCTGAAGGAACATCGTAATTCCTATACGATGATTCTTCCCCCGCCTTCTGTTTATATTGATCAACTCTCAGTTCCGAACCAAAGGCAATGTTCATTCCATGGAGTACGTTAAAATTTCTGCTGAAATCGATATTGGAAGTAATTTGTTGAAATGTCAATTCACCTGCATTAAATGTTGTTTGTGCATTGGTTGGTGTTTGCACGGCAAACTGAGAATAGTTTACTGAATTATCAATCGTAAATCCAAATGTGTTTACACCAAATGTTTCACTAAAGCTTGCATTCCACTCACCCACTTTTCCTTCAAATGCTGCAGATATAGAATAGTCCTGGATGTTGGTTTGAATGAGCGGTAAAAATCCATTAGGGTAACGTTCTAATGCTTCCCCTCTGTATGTTGAACCTGCTCCGCTGAAGATTGAATTTGGATAACGATAAAACCCTGCAGCTTCACCATTCTTTTTATTATATCCGCCAAATACATTCAAATTCCATCCACCACCTAATGGAAACTGGCTGTTGAGCATCAAAGAACCACCTGCAATTTTAGAGTTACCAATCCGCATATCAAACGTATTACGGTTGGTGCCTCTTGCTGTCATGATGCTATCGTCTTTTACCTGTCCGCCTACTGAAGGATAGATCTGCCCGGTGTATGTACCGGTGCGGTTACTAAAATCACGCCGGGTATACTCACCACTAAAATTCATGTAACCCTTATTTTTAAGTCCAATACCATAATTTAAACCGGCCTGGAATGTGCCACCATCATTTACCTTTTGCTCGGGAGCTTCTCCTCTGTTTGTAATCTTATACAATGCATAATCTTTTGGATAAGCCGTTATGTTCTGCCCATAAGAAACATTACCGCTAAGAACGCCGGTATTTTTTTTCAGCACAATATTGATTACACCGGCAATGGCATCACTTCCGTATTGTGCAGCCGCACCATCACGCAACACTTCTACACGTTCAATGGCAGATACAGGAATAGCTCCGAGATCTGTTCCAACCTGTCCACGGTTAACAGTTCCATTTACATTTACCAATGCACTTTGATGACGTCGTTTACCATTGATCAAAACAAGAATTTGATCTGTTCCCAACCCTCTTATTTGAGCAGGATCCACATGATCTGTTCCATCGGCAATGGTTTGCCTGCTGCTTTGGAACGATGGTGCTACGTAAGTAAGTATCTGGTTCAGATCGGTTTGGCCAACCTGGTTGGCAATTTGTGAGATGGGGATAATATCAACGGCAACAGGTGTTTCGGTTCTTGTTCTACTAAGATTGCGGCTACCAACTACAAAAATGTCGGTTAACTGTTCTGTTGGTACCAGCGAAATTTCAAGACCTGTTACGTTATTGCCAATGGCAATATCCTTGCTTTCGTAACCAACATAACTGAAGGTGATTGTTTTTGCCTGTGCTGTTACTGATAACGAAAATTCACCCGCAGCATTCGTGGTTGTACCGCCCAAACCGCCTTTTACTAAAACAGATGCTCCTTGCAACGGTTGGTTTGTTTTGTTGTCTTTTACAGTACCTGTAATAATTTTTTGTGCCGCTTAAAAGATGGGCAGAAATAATAATACCATGTAGAAGATTTTCTTACTCATATGCATTTGTTTTAGTTAGTGAAATAAAAAGGGACCGGAACAACAATGTAAATATAGGGCAGGCCTTGTAAGGAGTTTCACAGAGTTAGGAAACAGCTAATTCCTATATGAAATTTAAGCATTAATCATCGAAAAAAGATGAGTGGTTACTATTTATTTTTCGCCGGCAACGAGAGATACCGGCGAACCAAATGCGCAAAAAAAGAGAAGCATCTCAGTAAAACGAAGATGCTTTTGTTGATGCTGCTTACTATTCAGTTATACTACTACCAGCTCATAAAACGCTTCCGGTTGTAAATATTTATTTGCTAACCCCTGCAATTCTTTTGCTGATATCTTTTTGATGGTGTTGACAGAACTGTAAAAATAATTTTCATCCAGCCCATTCAGAATTAAATTTTTCCAGCGGCCAATAATATGGAAGGGGCCATCCAGATCTCCCAGAATGGTTCCGATGAGGTAATTTTTTACCAACTGCAATTCTTCTTCATCCACCAGTTCTTCACGCATATCTTTCATTTCGTTATACACTTCATTGATGGTTGCTTCACATACATCCTTGCCTGCTTCGGTGCTCACCATCCATGCCGTTGTTAAAATATGATTTAGAATATAACTGTGAATGCCGTACGTGTATCCTTTGTCTTCACGGATATTACTCATGAGTCTTGAGCCAAAAAATCCACCAAACAAAGTATTCAGCACTTGTACGCCCTGAAAATCGGGATGATGGCGATTGGGAAAAGCTCTTGCCAGCCTGATAGCTCCCTGCACACCATTTGCATCATTGCTGATGCGGTATTTTTTTTCAACTGCAGGAAGAACAGGATGAAGAATTGTTGGAAGTGTTGCTTGATTCAATGGTAACTGACCGATGGTTTCATTCAACAACTGTTCAAAATTATCCGGCAATAAACCTCCGGCAAAAATGGTGCAATGGCCATGGGTATAATATTGTTTGTAATACTCCAGCAATTGTTGTTGCTCTAAAGCATCATAATCTTCTTTGTTGCTGTACACACCATACGGGTGTTGTTTGCCAAACAAATATTCTTCAATCAACCGGCCGGCAACGAAATCACATTTCTTCAGGTTCACAATTAAACGTTGCTGCATGTTCTGTTTAAAAATATCCAGTTCATGCTGCGGATAAATGGAATCAGTGATCATTTCGGAAATAACCGGCAGGTGTGTTCCTAAATGACGGTTGATACAATGCAGGATAATCGTTGAGGTTTCATTATAACATCCACGGCTCAGGTGCGATCCATAATAATCAAAATGTTCATTGAGCTGAAAGGCTGTTTTATTGGTTGTTCCGTTCTTGATCAAAAAGTTGGTGGCGGCTGCAACATTATTCTGCTGTTCGTACCAGTTTCCTGCTTTGAACACCAGTTCAACACTCATTACTTCCTGTATACCTGCATTTACAGCATACACTTCCACGCCATTATCCAGCACATATTTTTCATATGGTTTGAGTTTTAAATTGAACTCAGTTGCATCTTTTATAATTGGAGCTTGTATTCTATTTAACATTCATTATAATTGTGGACAGCGAAGGTAATTACTTTACAAGAAGACGTTTTAAATTAGTTGAAATGCTCCGTTTTAAAAGCATGTTTTTCCTGGGCCTTGCAGTGGCTGCTTTGGTGAGCCTTTCGCTAACAGCACTGTATCTTCTTTATTCAAAAAGTTATACGGAGTTTATCAACTGGTTTTTAATCAGTATGCACAAACCCCATTTACAACAATCGGCTTCTTCCTATTTAACACAACAGCAATTTAAGCTGCTGCGGATGATTGCAATGCTTTTTTCATCCGGGCTGTTTTTTTTGCTTTTTTGGGCCTATAAAAAAAGAGAATGGCTCATGACCCGCTCACAAAACTTGCTTGAGCAGCTTCAGTTTGCAATGATTGGTTTTGCAAAAAATATTCTTCCTTCCCGTAAGTTGCACAGGATACTATTCTTGTTACTGGTTGTTTTTTATTTTGTGCGGAGTATTGTTTCGGTCATCTATTATCCCATAGATTTTGACGAAGCTGATACCTATATGCTTTTTAGTTCGCAGGGGCCGTTGGTATCTGCTACATTTTATCCCTTACCTAATAACCATATTCTGTTTTCAATCATTACGTCGGTTACAACTCTATTGCCCGGTGATCCTGTTTACCTGTTAAGACTTCCCTTGATACCAATCGGCGTTTTGTGTATGTTCCTTTTGTATGCGTTCTTAAAAAAACACTTTACTGAGGAAGCCGCTTTGATTGGTTTAAGTTTTTTCATTGCTTCTTACCCGGTTGTTTTGTATTCTTTTTTAGCAAGAGGTTATTTGCTGTTGCTGTTTTGTTATATCGGGGCACTATATGCTATTTTTCAAATTACCATTTCATACGACAACAGAAAAAGATTCTATTATTTATTAACGGTTTCTTCAGTAGCGGGGTTTTATACGATCCCTTCTTTTTTATATGCTTTTGCCGGGTTGCTGTTATTTGCTTTGTTCTATCTATTGTTTCAAAAAAGAATCCGTGACTTGTTTCGGTTACTTCAAGCAACATTTATAACAGCACTCGTTACAATGCTGCTTTACATACCTGTTTTGATTTCTGTAAAATGGGAATTACTAAAACCCTACCTGAATCCTGTTTACGAAAGAAGCACAATGGCCCAGTCATTTCAAGCTACTTATTCGGTATTGGGGCAAACTTTTTTAACAGCATCCGTTCCGCTTGCTTTACTAACAGGTTTTTTCCTCTTAATTGGTTCTGTTATTCTTTTGTTCAACAAACTTTCTTCCAACAGGGCGCTTGTTCTGTTTGTATGGTTGCAGCTTGTTTTATCGCTGGTTGTATTTTTTGTATTCAGTCAACTGTTTCCAGCCAAACCATGGATTCATTTTTCTGTTGTGGCTGCTTTGCTGTTTACTGCGGTAGTGAATGAAGTGATTAAAAGAAAAGGTATGCATCCTTTTTTGCTTGTTGCAATTCCTCTCTTACTGGTTACCGGCGGTACGTTCATAGGGTTCCATTATAAAAACAGCAGCAGTGTTGCTGTGGGTTATAACAAGGTGGCTAAAAAATGTGAACGGCTGATGATTGAAAACAACGTACGTGAAGTATATACCGATATCCCTTATTTTAAAACAATGATTGACTATTATTCTATTAAGAATAAACTGGAGGTATCCATTTACAACAGCCGGAAAAGCAGTCAGCGATTTGCTTTATTTGATCAGCATAAAAAATATGATCTCATTATCACCTATCTCAGGCATTCAAAATTACCAACCTTATTATACAGTTATGATACGGTGGTTCAGCAAAACAATACAAAGGTTTTGCTCATCAGGCAGTCGCCATCTGAGCAACCGTAACTTCTTGTTTGGCCAGGTAATACAAGGTACTGCTGTTGTTTTCATCAAAGATCTTTTTACTTTCTTCCATCAATTCTTCTGCTGTAATACTTTGATAGATCCCCAACTCGGTATTCATCAGTTGAGCGTTGCCCAACAATTCATAAAAAGCTAAACTGTTGGCACGGCTCATAACAGCCATATCTTCAAACAACATGGTACTTTCTGTTTTATTGATCACTTTCTGTAATTCTTTTTCATCAACCAGTTGTGTTTTCATCTTTTCCACTTCTTCATTCACGGCTTGTTCTGCAACTTCAATACGTACGCCCTTTACAAGTCTTCCTTCAATGGCAAGTATTCCATTATCGATACTGCCGAAATGAGAACAATCCAGGCTGCTGAAGATTTTCTTTTCTTTCACCAATGATTGAAATAAACGGCTGCTGGCACCACCACCTAAAATATCGGTGATGAGATCTGTAACATAATATCCACGCTCCAACCTTGAAGCCATATGCCAGGTTTTAAAAAACGCATCTAATGGAACATCAGCAGTTACTTCCATTCTTCTCGGTTCTGTTTGCTTTGGTTCCTGTGGTAACTGACGATTATATTTTTCACCTGCCGGGATGGGGCCAAACCACTTCTCTGCCAGTTGCATCACTTTATCTGTTTCCACGTTCCCTGCAACAACCAATATAGCATTGGCAGGTGTATAATGCTTAAAGAAAAAATTCTTTACATCCTGCAAGGATGCTTCTTCAATATGTTTTAATTCTTTACCAATCGTCATCCATTTGTAGGGATGCGTTTTATACGCCATCTGCCTTATTTTATGCCACACATCACCATAAGGTTTGTTGAGATAGTGTTCTTTAAACTCTTCGATGACCACTTTGCGTTGCACATCCAAACTCTTTTCATCAAAGGCAAGACTCAACATACGGTCGCTTTCTAACCAGAAGGCCGTTTCTAAATTTTCAGCAGGCAGCTGACAATAATAATTGGTGAGGTCGTTGGTGGTATAGGCGTTATTTTCTCCTCCGGCCAATTGAAGCGGTTCATCAAAATCAGGCACATTGATGGAGCCACCAAACATGAGGTGCTCAAACAAATGAGCAAAGCCGGTTCGGTTTTCATCTTCATCCCTTGCTCCCACATCATACAACACATTTACAACAGCCATCGGTGTTGCTGCATCTTTATGTATCAGAATTTTTAACCCATTAGAAAGAACAAACCGTTCAAAATTGATCATAATTAGTTGTTTATCTCATCGCACAAAAAAAGGGTAACCCACCCCTCACCTCCCGCAAAGCGGGACAGGCACTCCCAAGAAGGGAGCTGTAAAATTCGGTAAAAAAGAGTTGACGGACTGTATTACTTTAAAATACTTCCAATTTTAAACTCAATCAGTTGAGGCTGGTTGTTACGGAAGATGAGTACCCTTATTTTTTTCCCGGCATTTTGCATCATGGCCTTGTATTGCTGAATACTGTTGCTGAAATTATTTTCCACACCAAAGATGATATCTCCCGGAATAAAACCGGCTTTCTCTGCGGGTGACCCCTGTTGTATTTCAGTGATCACAATCTTACCATCTATAAAATAATAATTCATTCCTATATAAGAATAATCAAACGGATCTTTTAAATGTGTATTGGGAGTAAGATGAATCATGCGCTCAGGATAATTGATCACCAGGTTAAACCTTCGCAACAAATCGCTTCCCATCAAACCTGCAATATTCGGATAGCCCAGCACATTCATCGAATCATCATAAATATGAACAGGCACTTTTGAAAATTTATATGGACCAATTTTCATTTTTTTGATGGTGGTAAGCCGCATGTTGATCTTACCAATTAAACCTTCTACCTGTGTGCTCACTGTTTTTCTTTTTTTGCTGATAAAGTTACTGTCACTAACAAACCGCTCTGTAAATAACATACACATGCCGGCGCCTGTATCAAAATAAACGTTGAGCAAGTATGTTTTTTCATCCGTTACTTCATGCTTGGTAATAGGAATAGATGCAAACGCAGGCTTGAGGAAAGTACCACCCTTCGGATACTTGTATTTGCCGGGTGCATAAATTGAAATGATCTGCTTGTCGTAATCAAGACCAATGATGTAACGTCTGAAAAAGGAATAGCCGATAATACCATCAACACGAAACCCATACACTTCGCTCAATATTTCATAATCGTTGATATGAAAGTCGAGCTTGTCTACATCCAATCCTTTAAAATGTAAACTGCCGCCTTTGTAATAATGCAACTGTTTCACCCCGCCAATTCCACGAACGGTACGGTCGGTTGCTTCTAATGGTAATTTATAATAGGTGGCTGTGAGTGTATCAAGAGAAATACCTCCGCTTCCCGTATCCAAAATAAAATTGAGCGTATCGCCGAAGTTATTCAGCGTGGCACGCAATATCACAATGCCTCCCGTTAATTGTTCAAACTTAAAGCTGGTAAGCAGTTTAGCAGGCGGATAATCTGTTTCCTGAGACATTAACCGGGTACAGAGCAACAGCAGGCATATCGTTTTGGTCAACTTCACCATTCAATTTAGTAGAAAGTTATTGTTTAGACAAAGGAAATAGGACAAACGCTTCGTGTATCATAAAATATCCGGCTGTACCTTTGTGGCCACAAAGACACAAAAGCACGAAGTAACGCAAAGCATACATTCACGTCTTTCTGCCTTAGCGTCCCTGTCTGCCGTCAGGCAGGTTCGTGGCGAATCATCTCTACAACTATTAAGTTTATGCAGTTAAATGATCTTTATCAAAAAGCTTCCAGGTTTGAATTCTTATCCATTGAAGAAGGCATGTATCTCTATGAACATGCACCACTGACCGAGTTGATGTTTGTAGCCGATGAATTACGCAAGCAACAGGTACCACACGGAAAAGTTACCTGGCAAATTGATCGCAATGTAAACACCACCAATGTATGTATTGCCAATTGCAAGTTTTGTAACTTCTTCCGCATACCCGGACATGCCGAAGCATATATCACCGATATTGAAACCTATAAAAAGAAAATTGAAGAAACCATTAAATGGGGAGGCGATCAGTTGCTGTTACAAGGCGGTCATCATCCGGAACTGGGTTTGGAATTTTATACAACGCTTTTCAAACAATTAAAATCGCTTTATCCCAATATTAAATTACATACCCTCGGTCCACCCGAAGTGGCACATATCACCAAACTTGCAAAAAGCACACATCAGGAAGTGCTCACTGCATTGAAAGAAGCTGGTATGGATTCCTTGCCCGGTGCAGGTGCTGAAATTTTAATTGATCGTGTTCGTCGTTTGATCAGTAAAGGAAAATGTGGTGCGCAGGAATGGCTGGATATTATGCATGAAGCACACAAGTTGAACATCACTACTTCAGCCACCATGATGTTTGGTCATGTGGAAACATTGCAGGAACGTTTTGAACATTTGGTAAAGCTGCGTGAAGTACAAAGCCGCAAACCGGCAGATGCAAAGGGGTTTCTTGCATTTATTCCATGGACATTTCAGGATGTTGATACATTGCTTGCAAAAATACGTGGTGTACATAATTTAACTACTGCCGATGAATATGTACGGATGATTGCTATGAGTCGTATCATGTTACCAAATATTAAAAACATACAGGCAAGTTGGCTCACGGTTGGTAAAGAAACTGCACAGCTTTGTTTGCATGGAGGTGCCAATGATTTTGGAAGCATTATGCTGGAAGAAAATGTAGTGAGTGCAGCGGGTGCACCACATCGCTTTACCTACAAGAGTATACAGGAAGCTATTAAAGAAGCAGGCTTTGAACCACAACTCCGTACGCAGCAATATGAGTGGAGAGAATTACCTCAGGTAATTGAAGAACAGGTGGTGGATTATTGAGCGTGGTTGTTTTTCAATAAGAGATGCTGCAGTTACATGTTTTATCTATCGAATTATTTTTTTAGTTTAGCAATAGATAAACACTCACCAACTCCACATGAGCATCAGCTACCATTTAATAACACACCGCAACAAGCCCCGTATACTACTTTGCTTTGCACATCATAAAGAATGGAACGAGCGTATTAAAAAAGTGCCGGGTGCAGCATGGAGCAGCAGTTTAAAAGGCTGGCATATACCCGATACAGAAGAAAACCGGAAGAAATGTAAATTAACTCCTGATACAGCATTAAGTGTGCAGCAACAGAAGGTACAACGATCTTCCATTCATTTATCTTTCAATAACAAAAGCCAGTTACTTCTGTATCTTGAACAACTGGCATTGAAAAAATACAGCCTTAGTACATTGCAAACCTATCGTAATGAGTTTATGCAGTTGCTTCAATTACTTGGTACTGCCCATGTACAGGATTTAACTCCCGAACACCTGAAACGTTATATGTTGTATTGTGTGGTGAAGCTGGAATTGAGTGAAAATACATTACACAGCAGGCTCAATGCGTTCAAGTTTTATTTTGAGCAAGTATTGAAAAAAGAAAAATTTTTCTTTGACATACCACGTTCAAAAAAACAATTACAGTTACCCAAGGTTTTAAACGAAGTGGAAATTGGCCGGTTATTTAAAGCCATTAGCAATTTAAAACATAAGGCCATTGTTTTTACAGCCTACAGTGCTGGCCTACGGGTAAGCGAAGTAGTGCATCTTAAACTTGCAGATATCGATTCAAAACGAATGACACTTTTTATACAGCAGGCAAAAGGAAAGAAAGACCGCTATGTAAACCTGAGTCCTGTGTTGCTTGATATTTTGCGGTCTTATCTTAAAAAACAGGAGCAAAAGCCAAAAACCTATTTGTTTGAGGGGCAGATTCACGGCGAACCATACAGCATTCGCAGTGCCCAACAGCTATTTATTGATGCGAAGAACAAAGCTGGTATAGCAAAAAACATCAGCTTTCATGGGTTACGCCACAGTTTTGCCACACATTTACTTGAAAAGGGAGTAGATATCAAATACATTAAAGACATCCTTGGCCATTTTGATATTAAAACAACCGAGCGCTATGTGCACGTAGCTCGAAAAACGCTGGTAAACATTGGCAGCCCGTTAGATGATTTACATGAAAAAGGGTTTTTATAAAAAAGCAATTGCGCAACCCAACAACCTGCCTGCCGGCAGGCAGGTTGAAAAAGCGCATATAGCAAGTGATGAAAATCAAGGAGTTGAAAATTTTGCTTTTGGGAGGAGTTGCGTATATTAGCGTGTTAGCGGTCATTGTAACGAACGACATACACATTA
>Ga0163144_10020188_pt1 | contig 13344 bp, 9 predicted proteins | sample OliLak19BULKMAT1_FD_123175 | JGI IMG/M metagenome (GOLD analysis project Ga0163144, IMG submission 123175) | Freshwater microbial mat bacterial communities from Lake Vanda, McMurdo Dry Valleys, Antarctica - Oligotrophic Lake LV.19.BULKMAT1 | ecosystem: Environmental > Aquatic > Freshwater > Lake... | reverse complement strand
GTTGCGCTCGAACCGGAGGTCGCGGTTGGTCAGGATCCCGACCGGCCGGCGCTCGCCGTCGATCACCGGGAGGCCGCTGATCCGATGCTGCCGCATCAGCGCGAACGCCGTCTCGAGGCGCCGGTCCCCGGTGATCGTCACCGGGTCGACGACCATGCCGGATTCGGCCTTCTTCACGCGCGTCACCTCGCGCGCCTGGTCCTCGATCGACATGTTCTTGTGCAAGAACCCGACGCCGCCTTCGCGCGCCATGCGGATCGCCGTCGCGGCCTCGGTGACGGTGTCCATCGCCGAGCTCACGAGCGGGATGCGCAGCGTGATCGACGACGTGAGTCGCGTGGTGGTGTCGACGTCGCGCGGGATCACCTCGCTGTAAGCGGGGACGAGCAGCACGTCGTCGAACGTCAAGGCCTCGCGGAGCTGGTCGTCGAGCATGGGACCTCCGTTGAGACGGCGCACTCTACGCGCCGACTCTGATCGTGACAATGCGGCTGGGGCCTGCCGGCCCGGGCGACGCTCCCTCGGCGCCTCGGTGGGGACATCCGAGGGAGTGGGAGACCCTTGGTTTCCGTGGGGCGCCTCCCCCCACCTGGGCGTGGGCAGTCGCGATCCCCAAGCCCTGCGATTTCGGGGCCATGGGACCGGATCCGGCGTGGCACGACCTTTGAGTAAGGGACACCCATGCGCACCGTCAGCCTTGCTTCGCTCCTCGCCGCCCCGCTGTTCGCCGCCTGTGTGGGCGCGGCGCCTCCCGCGGTGGACGGGGACGACGAGGTCCCGGCCCCGGACGCCGGCGCGGGCCAGACCGAGATGGTGACGGTCTCCGGCATGACGATGGACTACTTCACGAACCTGCCGATCGCCGGCGCCGCGCTGTCGACCGAGGGCCTCGAGCCTGGCAGCACCGCGACCAGCGGCACGGACGGCAGCTACGCGCTCGCCGACGTCCTGCCGGCCAGCGTGTTCTACGTGAACGCGACCCGCACCGCGTACCGCGCCACCCGCAGCGACCTGGTGAAGGTGCTCGACGTCGACGCGACCTCCGACCTGTACGTCGTGTCGAGCGCGGACGCCGCGCGGCAGTCCGCGACGCTCGGCGCGACCTACACGCCGGGCACCGCGATCGTGGTCGCCAACCTGCTCCGCAACAACGGCACGCCGCTGCTCGACATCCCGCTCGCCGACGTGACCCTGGTCGACGCTTTGGGCGCGCCGGTCGGCCTCGGCCCGTACTTCGTCGGCGCCGCCGGCGACGTGGTCTCGCAGCTCGATCTGCTGGTCTCGACCGCGTACGAGTTCCCGATCGGCACGGGGCTGCGCGCGCGCGTCGGCTTCCTCGACGTCCCGCCCGGCAGCTACACGCTCAAGGTCAACTACCCGAGCGGCGGTGGCGGAGGTGGCGGCGGTGGTGGTGGTGGCGGCGCGGAGATCCGCACGTACGAGGTGCCGGTGGTCGCGGTCGCCGAGGGCGCCGCGCTGGTCTCGACCGGGGGCCAGGACGACGACGGCGCGGCGGCGGGCACGCCGACGTTCGCGCTGAACGTGTGGCCGATGCTGCAGAAGGGCGCCGAGGGCGGCCTGGGCTGCGCCAACTGCCACACCGCGGGCGGCGCGATGCCCGCCCTCCAGTTCGACCTCCCCGCCGCCGACGTGATGGCCGAGGTGATGGGCCGCGTGGGCTGCGTCGACCTGCTCGCGCCCGCAAACAGCATGCTGCTGACCAAGCCGCTCTACGAGACGCCGGCGAACCACCCGAACGCCACGTTTCCCACCGACCTCGATCCGAACTACCTGCTGATCATGAGCTGGATCGCCGGCGGCGCGCTGCCCTGAGCGTCCGAGCTCATGGCTCGAGGACGCGGACGTAGCGGGAGACTGGCCCGCCGACCCGCTCAGTCGACGACCGGACCCGGGCAGCCGTAGACGAAGCTGACCTCGGCGACGGCGCCGCCGGTGATCGAATCGCAGTAGCTGCCGAAGAACGTGATCGTCATCGCGTCGGGGTGGTAGTCCCAGCCGTCGCCGTGCGAGGGCGAGCGCGGGACCGCCGTGCCGTTGAGGGTGACGGTGACGTTGTCGGGCTCGGGCGGCGCCTCGTCAAGCGCGTAGCTGCACGACGGCACGACGATGCCGCCGGCGATCGTGTCGAACACCGTCGCGAGCTCGGCGGCGGAGTCGGCCTCGTAGTAGCGCGGCGAGGTCGGGCGCGGGACCAGGCCGGCGATCGCGGAGTCCTCGAGGACGCCGTCGTCGGCGAAGCCGCCGCCGAACCCCAGGACGTAGGTCTTGATGCCGGCGCTGGCGAGCGCGGTCACCGCGGCGACGGTCTCGGCGGCGGGATCGCCGGTCGAGCAGTTGGGCTCGCCGTCGGTGGCGAACAGCACGAACCGGCCGGCCGGGTTCACCGGGATGGTGTTGTAGTGCGCGAGCGCGGCGGCGAGGCCGAGCTGCGCCGGGGTGTTGCCGTTGGCGCCGCGGTTGCTGAAGTACGCGGCGATCTCGGGCGCCTGGTTCAGGTCGACCGGGACGCGCACGGCCGTGCCGCCGTCGACGGCGCAGTCGTCGTCGGTCGGGAACTCGAGCAGGCCGAACCGGATGTTGTCCTGGTAGTTGCTCGCGAGGTTGTTGAGCGCGGTCGTCATGATCGACCACTTCGTGACGAAGGTCGGCGGGAACGCCGGGATCGGCGAGCTCATCGAGCCCGAGCGATCGAGGACGACCAGCAGGTCAGGCGGATCGCCGAGGTTCTCGACGGCGATCTGCTCGGTCTGGGCGCCGCAGCTGGTGACGGCGGCGTCGGGCCGATCGACGCCCGGGCTCGCGTCCGGCTCGTCGACGGCGTCGTCGCCGGAGGTGTCGTCACCGGTCCCGGAACCCGTGGGGCCGCAAGCGGCGGCGAGCACCAGCGCAAGGTAGGTGATCCTCATGCGGCGATCGTCGTCGCCCGCACGCAGCAGGTCGAGTGACGCCACCTGTCCCGGCCTGTCGCCGCTAGAATGACGCGGTGAGCCCAGCCCCCGAGTGGATCCGCGCCGCTGCCCTGACCGAGCTGGCCGCCGATCGGCCCACCGCGCTGGGTGCCGGCGGCCTCGATCTGGTGGCCGTGCCCACCGCCTCGGGGCCCAAGGTCTACGAGGGTCGATGCCCCCACCAGGGCGCGCTCCTCGGCGAGGGCGAGATGGACGGCGCGACCCTCGTGTGCCGCAACCACCGCTGGCGGTTCGACGCCACGACCGGCAAGCGCGACGGCGGCCCGCAGTGCCTCGTGGCGTGCCCGACCGAGGTCCGCGACGGCGCGCTGTTCGTCGACCTCGCCGCGCTGCGCGACACCGCCAAGGCGACGTCGACGCGCCGGATCGCCGACCTCCCTGGCCCGAAGCCGCGGCCGATCGTCGGCAACGCGCTCCAGCTCGACGTCACGCGCCTGCACGGCTGCCTCGAGGACTGGGCGCGCACCTACGGGCCGATGTTCCACTTCAAGCTCGTCGGCAAGCACTACGTCGGCGTCTCCGAGCCCGCGCTGATCGAGGCCGTGCTGCGCGCGCGGCCCGAGACCTACCGACGCGACGAGCGCGTCGAGCCCGTGTTCCGCGAGCTCGGCGTGGCCGGCGTGTTCAGCGCCGAGGGCGCGGCGTGGCGGACCCAGCGCAAGCTCGCGATGGAGGCGCTGTCGCAGCGCAACCTGCGCGGGTTCTACCCGACGCTCGCGAAGGTCGCCGATCGCCTGCGCGCGCGGTGGGCCAAGGCCGCCGCCGCGGGCGCGGTGAGCGATCTCATCGACGACCTGACTCGGTTCACCGTCGACGTCACGACGACGCTGACGTTCGGCAAGGACCTCGACACGCTCAGCGACGGCGAGGACGTGATCCAGAAGGACCTCGCGCTGATCTTCCCGGCGTTCGCGCGCCGGCTCAACGCCGTGATCCCGTACTGGCGGTTCGTGCGACTGCCGCAAGATCGCCGCGTCGATCGCGCGGTCGCGCGCCTGCGCGAGTGGCTGCACGAGCTGATCACCGAGACCCGCGGCAAGCTCGCGCCCGGCCGCCCGCCGTCGAACTTCCTGGAGGCGATGCTGTCGGCGCGCGACGACGACGGCCAGCCGTTCACCGAGGAGATCCTGTTCGGCAACTGCATGACGATGCTGCTCGCCGGCGAGGACACGACGGCGCAGAGCCTCGCGTGGGCGGTGCACCTGATGTGCGAGCACCCCGCCGAGATCACCGCGCTGCGCGACCAGACCCGCGCCGTGATCGGCGACGCGCCGTTCCCCGCCGACCTCGAGCGCGCCAACAAGCTCGAGCGCGCCACCGCGGTCAGCAACGAGGCGATGCGCCTCCAGCCGGTCGCGCCGCTCAACTTCTTCATGGCGCTCCACGACACCGTGCTCGGGGACGTCGCGATCCCCAAGGGCACCGGCGTGGTCGCGATCCAGCGCCCCGCCGTCCTCGACGACAAGCACTTCGTCGACGCCGCGCGGTTCATGCCGGCGCGCTGGATCGACGAGCCGAGCCCGCACGACGCCTCCACCCTGATGGCGTTCGGCTCCGGCCCGCGGATCTGCCCCGGCCGCACCCTCGCCCTCGTCGAGATGCGCGTCGTCCTCGCGACCCTCTACCAGTCGTTCGACGTCGAGCGCCTCGGCGCTGCCTCGGACGTCAAGGAGCGGTACGCGTTCACGGTCATGCCGTCGCAGCTCAAGGTGAAGCTGCGCGCGCGGGCCGCGTCTTGACCCGCCGCATCGCCTCGCGCACGTCGTCGAGCTGCAGCTCGGTCGCGTTGCCGATCGGATCGGTCATGCGATCCTCGGCGGCGGCCATCGCCTCGAGGAGCTGCCGCTTCGTGAGCTGGCCGCCGTCGACCTGCTCGACGAGGTAGGCGATGTGATCGGCGAGCTCGACGAGCCCCGGCAGCTTGTCGTGCTCGCCGGTCTGGCGCAGGTCCTTGACCACGGCCAGGACATACGCGCGGTCCTCGTCCTCGAAGCGCACGCGCGCTCCCGTGTCCTCCTCGGCAAGCGGCGGCGCGACGCGGACGTTCTCGGGAGCCGGCTCCTGCGTCTGCGTGGCGGGCCTCGAGCCGCCGCAGCCGGCGGCGAGGAGTGGAAGCAGCAGGCTCCAGCGCATGCCGTCAACGTACCAGAGCGTTCGAACGCGACCCGCGGATCAGAGCGATGGCCGCCGCCGGTTTTGCCTCCCCTGCGTTGGCTGACCGCTCGGCCTCGCCGGGGACCATGACGAACGCACCGAAGACCGCGATCTCCGGCGCCGGGCCAGATCAAGGCCCGGCGCCTACGTGCTCCGACGATCGCCCGGACGCCGGGCAGCGCTCCGGTTGTCGGAGATCGGGCTGCGCGCGAAATCTCGGCCCGCGTGGGCCGCGTCCTTCGACTGCGTTCGCTTCCATTCGCGTTCCCCTCAGGGAGGGCGGCCACCCCGCCGACTGCCCTGAGCCGGGCGAGCGAAGCGAGCCCGCGTCGAAGGGCTCTTCTGCTCAAACGCTCGCGGCGGCCGAGAGGAGCAGCGCGCTGCCGAAGATGGCGGCGACCATGAGGCCGTCGAGCACGCGGCCGTAGCTCTGCAGCTGGGCTGGAAAGGAGTCGGCGGGCGAAGACTTGGCCCACGTGGGCCGCGGCCGCGCGAAGTCTCGTCCCACGTGGGCCGCGCGCGCGAAATCTCGGCCCGCGTGGGCGGCACGCGCGAAGCCTCGTCCCGCGTGGGCCACTGCGCGCGCGAAGATTCGGACCGCGTGGATCGCGTTGCGCGGTCGGGCGTGAAAAGAGTCCTTGTCGAGTCCGCGCTCGCTTCGCTCGCGCTGCGCTCAGGACAATCGGCCGCCCCTCCGATTGCCGACTCAGAAGCTCGCGGCGGCGGCGACGAGCAGCGAGCTGCCGAGGATCGCGGCGAGCATGAGGCCGTCGAGGACGCGGCCGTAGGACTGGAGCTTGGCGGCGAGGGGCGCGGTGCGAGCGTGGGTGGTGACGGTGAAGCCGGCGCGGGTGACGGCGCGGGTCATGGCGTCGTAGCGCTCCCAGTCGCGCGCGGACAGGAACCAGGCGGAGCCGCGGCGGGGGCGCAGGGCGATCGCGTCGGCGTAGACGTCGACGGCGCGGATGCGCTCGCGCTCCATGCGGACGCCGAGCCAGGTCCAGCCCCAGCGGACGCCGCCGGCCTCGATCGTGATGCGAGCGCGGCGGACGGCGAGGCCGACGAACGCGAACGCGCCGAACATCAGCGACAGCACCATGACGGTCGACGCGTGCGGGTGGAACGGGTTTCGCGCCGCGAGGCCCGCGGCGGCGGCGCCCGCGACCGCGACCCAGCGCATCGCGAGGTTGGCGAGGCGGCGCGGCCCCGGCCGGGCGGCGAACTCGCCGGCGACGCGGCCGCCGAGGCCCAGGTGCTGCGGGACGTCGACCGCGCTCACTCGGCGAGCTCGGCCAGCAGGCGGTCGCGGATCGCGGCGAGCTCGGCGGGGTCGGTGAGCTTGCCGCCGCCGGCGCGCGAGACGTAGAACACGTCGGCGACCTTCTCGCCCTCGGTCGAGACCTTCGATAAGTGGATATCCAAGCCCAGCTCGGCGAGGGCGTGGGTGATGAGGTACAGGACGCCGACGCGGTCGCGGGTGAACACCTCGACGATCGTGGCGTCCGACGAGTCGTCGGTGACGAGCCGGACCTCGGTGGGGACGGCCGGGGTGACGCGCGGCGGCAAGCCGGACGGCGGGCGGCGCTTGGCGATCAGCGACGTGACGGCGGCGGCGCCGGCGAGCAGCTCCTCGAGGTCGCCGCGCAGGCGCTTCCACCGCGGGTCGTCCTCGGGGATCGCGGCGCCGACGAGGTCGCGCACGAAGAACAGGTCCATCGCGCGCGCGGGCTCGCGGCACGCGCCGACCACGGCGCCGAGGACGTCGACGCGGTTGGCCGACAGCGCGCCGGCGATCGCGGCGAGCACGCCGGGGACGTCGGGCGCGACCACCGCGACCTCGCTGACGCCCTTCAGCGGATAGTGGGTGACCGCGATGCCCACGACGCTTCCGGACTTTGGGCCATCGAGCACGAGGCGGAGGTGGCGCGCGGCCTGGCGCGGCGTGAGCTGCTGGAGAAACCGCGCGTCGACCGCGCCGAGCACCTCGAGCGCGCGCGCGCGATCGACGTCGTCGCCGAGCAGCTGGAGGATCCGCGCCTGGTGCTGCGCCGCGCGCGCCGACGCGTCGTCGACCACCTCGGCCTGCCCGCTCGACCGGCGCAGCGCCTCGCGGGTCGCGAGGTAGAGCTCGCGCAGGAGGCCCGCCTTCCACGCGTTGAGGTTGTTCGGCGCGGTCATCGCGGTGTCGCACAGCGTGAGCAGGTAGAGCTGGATCAGGGTCTGCTCGTCCTCGATCTTGTGCGCGAACCGCGTCACCACCTCGGGATCCTGGAGGTCGCGGCGCTGCGAGAGGTGCGACATCGTCAGGTGCTGGCGGACCAGCGTCGCGGCGAGCGCGGCGTCCTCGTCGGTGAGCCCGAGCCGCTTGCCCACCGCGTCGGTGATCAGCGCGCCCTTCTCGGCGTGACCCTTGCCGAGCGGCTTGCCGACGTCGTGGAGCAGCGTGCCGAGGTAGAGCGGGACCGGCCGCGTCACCTCCTTCATCGCCGCGGTCGCCACCGGGTGCTCCTCGGCGAGCTCGCCGCGCGCGATCCGCTTGAGCATCGCGACCGCGTAGAGCTGGTGCTGGTCGACCGTGTACACGTGATAGAGGTCGTGCTGCACGCGGCAGGTGCACGGCGCCCACTCCGGCATCACGACGTTGAGGAGGCCGAGCTGGTGCATCACCTCGAGCGCCGACGGCTGGCCGGCGTCGCGCGGATCGATCAGCGCCTCGACGAAGTGGCGCGACGCCGCGGGATCGCCGGTCAGCACCGCGCCGCCGGCCGCGACCTGCTCGGCGATCAGCTCGCGGGTGTGGCCGTAGACCGGCACGTTCTCGGCGACCGCGACGCGGAAGATCCGCAGCATCTCGGCGGGCCGCTGCGCGAACACGCCGGGCTCGCGCACGCCGAGCTCGCCGTTGAACGTGAGAAAGCTGCCGTCGATGCGCTGGATCCGCGGCTTGCGACGCGCGGGCACGCGCGCCTGCTCGAGCAGACGATCCGCGACCTGGACGACGCCGCGCGCGTGCAGGTAGTAGCGCCGCATCAGCGCCTCGACGGCGGGCGCGACCGCGGGGCGGACCTCGGGATCCGTCCCGGCGTCCGGATCGGGCAGCGGGTCAGGTTCCAGCGCGGGCGCGATCGCCTCCTGGATCTCGAACGTGAGCTGATCGCCGCGCCGGCCGGTGACGAGCTGGACCAGCGCGCGCAGCGCGAGCAGGAAGTCGCGCGCGCCGTGCAGCACGGTTGCCTGGCGCCGGGTCAGCTGACCCATCTCGACGAGGCCGTCGATCAGCTCGCTCGGCGATCGCCCGCGCGCCGGCATCCACCGCGCCGCCGCGGCCCACAGCGCGGTGGACAGATCGCGCAGCGCGCCGATGCCCTGCTTGAGGTTGGGCTCGAGCAGGTAGAGCGAGTCGCCGAACCGATCGTGCCGGCGCTTCTTCTCGGCGGCGAGCTGCGCGACGAACACGTTGGCGTTGCCGCCGGGCGCGATCACCCCGCGGGTGTGACCGGCCAGCTCCTCGGACAGGCCGGGATCGCCGGCGAGGTGGCGGACGTCGAGCAGCGCGGTCGCGGTGGCGAGATCGTCCTTGGCCAGGCGCGCCGCGGCGCGCGGCTCGCGCACGGCGTGGCCGACCGCGACCTTCGCGTCCCACAGCGGGTAGAGCAGCCGGTCCGCGACCGCCTTGGCGAGATCCTCGCGGCCGCGGTGCAAGAGGATGAAGTCGATGTCGGAGAACGGCGCGAGCTCGCGGCGCGCCCACCCGCCGGTCGCGACCAGCGCCAGCGCCGCGCCGTCGGCGCCGGCCTCGGACACCGCGGCGCGCCACCGCGCGGCGATCGAGCGATCGTAGACGTCGGACAGCGCGGCCGACGCGGCGACCCCGCCCGCGCCGGTCTCGAGCGCGTGGCGCATCCGGGCCCGCGCGTCGTCGAGGGCCGCGCGGAGGGCCGCGGAGGCCTCGGCGGATCGAGCGTCACGGGCGACCTGCACGCGACGACTCTAGCACCCGAGGTGCGCTCAGCGACCGTCGGCCAGCAGGGCGATCACCTCGGCGGCGCGCTGGCTCGCGCGCTCGATCTCGGCGAGATCGGGCCGCACCTCGTGATCCGCGGGCAGCGCCTGCGCGACCAGCTCCGTGTAGCTCAGGATCACCGCGAGCAGGTTGTTGAGCTCGTGGAGCAACCGCGTGCGCTCGGCCGACGCCTGGGTCACCGGGAGGTCCGTCACGGGCAGGCGCCTCCGGGTCCGGCGTAGTCGTACGGGAACTTCCGGATCCCGGTGACCACGGTCCGGACCGGCGCGCACGACGACAGGCCCTGCTGCTGGAACCAGCCGTCGAGCGCGTCGACGAGATCGACGCCGTCGTGCCCGACCTCGCGCAGCGTGCCCGTGCGCAGGTGCGCCTGGACCTGCAGCACCGCGGTGTGGCCGGCGCTCGTCATCGGATCGTCGTCGGCGAGCCCGGCGTCCCCGAGGTCCCACAGGTTCTCCGCGATCATGTCCTCGCTCACCAGCTGGTCGAGGGGACCGGTGGGCATCGGCGCCTCGGTGATCGAGTCGTCGGCGTTCCAGCCCCAGCCACCGCCGGAGTTCGAGTCCATGTAGACCGGCACGCCGCGCGCCATCATCGCGAAGTAGGTCGCGAACCCCTCGGACCAGGCGAGCCGCGGGTCGTCCGGGGAGCCGTCGTGGCCGCCGCCGGGGTTGTCGCTGCGACCCTCGACGTCTTCGACGTAGTGGCCGAACTCGTGGAGCATGACGGTGTCGTCGTAGCCGTCGTCGTCGGAGGTCTGGCCCAGCAGGTGGATCTGGTTGCCGCCGTAGTACGTCCCGTCGTTGCTGCCGCGCGCCCATCGCACGGTCAGCTGCGGCGGCGCGGCGTCGTCGAACACGGCGCGGATCGTGTCCATGCCGATGATCGCCTGGTCGAGCAGGTTGAACGCCTCGGAGGTGCCCGAGGAGTCGGTGACGAGCAGGTCGAAGTTCGTCGCGGTGGCGGCCGCGAAGCTCGCGCCGCCAAACCCGTGCGTCGACGTCATCGTCCGGCGCACGCGGATCGGCCGGATCGCGAGCGGGCTGCTCGAGCTCGCGGTCACGTGGACGAGCTCGCCGAGCGTCGCGTCGTAGCGCAGCACGTAGCTGCCGTCGTCGGCGACGATCGCGGTGTCGAGGACCACGCTGTCGGTGTCGCGGATCACGGAGATGACCGCGCCGCGGATCGGCAGCGGGGCGATCGCGGCGAGCGCGCCGCTCACCTGGGGCGCGCGGTCCTCGTAGCGCGCGATCCCCGCGACCGCCATCGCGCCGACGGTGGCCGGCGCGACGCACGCGTAGCCGGTGGCGTCGTCGACGTAGGCGCAGACGTCGCCGGTCGCGGTGCAGTCCGTCTCCGCCGCGGCGCCGCCGACGCACGCCGTGAACGTCTCCCCGGCGCACTTGCCCTGCGGGCCGATGCCGCTGCACGGATCGGCGACGCACGCGCCGGCGCCGTTGCTGTCATCGCAGACGGTGCCGACGCCGCAGCTGACGATCACCGGGACGTGGTGGCCGTCCTCCTCGCTGCACGACACCACGGCGCCGTCGCGGCACACCGGCGTGTCGACCGGGCCGCCCGGCAGATCACACAGGTCCGCGCAGCCGAACGTCTGCTCGTCGTCGAGGAACACGCACGCCTCCAGGTCCTCGCCGCAGTCCTGCGTGACCACCTCGGCGCCGTCGCAGCGCGACACGACGTTGCCGTCGCAGGTGCCGGCCGCCGGAAGGTCACAGACCTCGGCGTCGGGTCCGGCGGCGTCGTCGCCGCCGCACGCCGCGAGCACCAGGCACAGCACGAGCGCGCGCCTCACTCGCGCACCTCGGCGACCTCGCTGCCGTCCGGCATCGTGATGATCGTGATCGTCTGCGCCGGCGCGACCTGCGGCGCGCCGATCCAGGTCGAGGCGGCGCGGTTGCGGCGGCGGTTGCCCTGCCCGACCGCGGCGGAGCCGAGCACCTCGCGGCCCCGGCCGCCGAGGTGGATGCGCGTCGTCATCGTGCGCGCCTCGCCCGCGGCGACCGCGCCGGCGGCGACCTTGCGACCGTCGAGCACGAGCTCGAGCGCGTCGGTGGCCACCGTGGGCGTGGCGGTCAGCGTGACGTCGTAGTCACCGCCGCCGCGGTCGACCGCGTCGAGGCGAACCTCGACCGCCGCCGTCGGCTTGCCGTGAGGCGCGGTACGAGGCGCGGGCGCCTTCGCGGGGGTCGGTGCCGGATCGCACCCCGCGAGGACGACGCATAGAAAGAGGAGCACTCTCATTGGCGTCCAGTATCACGCACGCCGAGCGCGGCGGGCGGCCGGCGTGCTGACCTGCCTTGTCGACGCTGAGGACTCGGCGCCCCGACGCAACTAGTTGAACACGCAGGTGCCGAGCGAGCCCGCGGTGCCGTTGCCGCCCGGGTTGGACAGGGAGTAGCCGCCCGCGCCGCCCGCGCCGCCACCGCCGCCGCTGATCGTGTTCGCGAGCGGACCGACCTGCGAGCAGTACGTCGGCGCGCCGAGGCCCGCGGTGTAGATCCCCTGGCTGCCCCCGCCGCAACCGCCGCCGCCGCCAGAGCCGTGGCCGCCGTCGCCGCCGTTGCCGCCGCGACCGCCCGGGTCGGCGCAGAACACGCCCGTGGTGATGCCGCCCGCGCCGCCGGAGCCGCCCGGACCGCCGAGCCCGCCCGGGCCGCCGAGCCCGCCAACGCCGCCTTCGCCGCGCACGATCTTGTTGCCCGCGACCGTCGGCGCCGAGGCGCCGACGCGGCAGATGCCGCGCGCGCCGCCGCCGCCGGGCGCGCCGTCGCCGCCCTCGCCGCCACAGCCGCCCGCGCCGCCGCCGCCGCCGTGGCCGCCGAGGTTGTCCTTGCCGCCGGTGCAGCTGACGCAGCGCGAGCCACCGCCCGCGCCACCGCCGCCGCCGCCGCCGCCGTTGCCGCCGTACACGCCGTTCGACGCGCTCGACCCGGTCCAGTGGTTGCCGGCGATCGCGCCGCCGGTCGCGCTGCACCCGGTCACCGCCGTGCCGCCGCTGCCGTCGGAGCCGTTGGGTCCGTCGAGGCCGTACGACTGGCCGTCGGCGACCACCGTCGACACGTAGCAGTGATCGGCGTTGTCGGTGCCGTGGTAGAGGACCATGTCGTAGCCCGCGTCGGCGCCCGCCCCGGCCGCCGCGCCGCCGCTGCCAGCCTGACCGGCCTGGCCGTCGAGCGAGCTGTCCTCGAAGAACGTGCACACCGAGCAGCCCGCGCCGGAGCAGGTGCAGGTCGAGGTCGGCGCGCACTCGTTGCCGCCGCCGTGCCCGCCGGCGACATCGTCACCGCCGCCGCCGGCGCAGGTCTGGGCCGCGCCGCCGGCCGACGCGCGGTTGTTGGTGGCGTCGCACGCGGTGGCGCCGGTCGCGATCTTGGCGTCGAACAGCGCGGGGTTCGACGTCCGCCCCGTCCCGGGCGTGCCGACCACGCCATCGTCGCCGATGACGCCGCCGCCACCGGGGCCGCCGCGGCCGCCGAAGATCACGTTGTTGGTGATCGTCAGCGCGCTGGTCGAGCTCAGCGCGTAGATCGCGTACGAGTTACCGCTGGTCAGCGGGTTGACCGAGCCGAAGATCACGAAGCCCTCGAGCGTCGTCGCGGCCGTGATGCCGCTGGCGTCGACGGTCATGTGGTGCGGGCTGACCACCTTGACGCCGCTGAGCATCGTGCCGGTCGCCGCGACGTCGCGCGACCAGATGTTGGGCAGGTGGCCGCCGAGCATGTTGCGGCCGTTCACCATCGTGAGCGACTCGTTGTACAGGCCGTTGGCGACCAGGACGCGCGCCTTGCCCAGCGCGTTCGCGCGGCCGAGGCCGAAGTTGATCGTCTTGCACGGGTGGTAGCCCGACGCGGTGTTGACGGGGCCGAGGCCGCAGGTCGCGTCGTCGACGGCGCCGGTGTCGTTGAACGACACGTAGATCGCGTTCAGATCGAGGACGAACTCGCAGCCGTCGCCGACCACGGCGTTGAGGTTGTACGTGGTGGCGTCGCAGCTCATCACGCAGCCCGGCGTGCCGCTGACCACGCACGAGCCCGACGCGTTGGGCAGGCCGTAGATCAGCGTGCAGTCGACCGCGCAGCTGCCGCACGCGGTGTCGGCCGTGTACAGGCCGCCGGTCTTCCAGTCCTCGTCGACCACGCCGCTGCAGTCGTCGTC
>Ga0163144_10020187_pt1 | contig 13344 bp, 9 predicted proteins | sample OliLak19BULKMAT1_FD_123175 | JGI IMG/M metagenome (GOLD analysis project Ga0163144, IMG submission 123175) | Freshwater microbial mat bacterial communities from Lake Vanda, McMurdo Dry Valleys, Antarctica - Oligotrophic Lake LV.19.BULKMAT1 | ecosystem: Environmental > Aquatic > Freshwater > Lake... | reverse complement strand
TTCCAGGTGGATGTACTGCCAGATGTCGAGCTCGGTCCAGTTGCTGATCGGGAACACGCGGATCGACTCACCCTTGTGCTTGCGCCCGTTGTACAGATGCCACAGCTCGGGCCGCTGGCTCTTCGGGTCCCAGCGGTGCTGCGCGCTGCGGAAAGAGAAGATTCGCTCTTTGGCGCGTGACTTTTCCTCGTCGCGCCGCGCACCACCGAAGGCCACGTCGAAGCCGTGCAGGTCCAGCGCCTGCTTGAGTCCCTGCGTCTTCCACATGTCGGTGTGGACCTGCGAGCCGTGATCGAAAGGGTTGATGCCCAGCGCCTTGGCTTCGGGGTTCTGGTGCACCAGCAATTCCATGCCCATTTCGCGCGCGGTGCGTTCGCGCATTTCGTACATGTCGCGGAATTTCCAGGTGGTGTCGATATGCAACAGTGGAAACGGCGGCGGCGCCGGATAGAAGGCTTTTTTCGCCAGGTGCAGCATGCAGGCGCTGTCCTTGCCGATGGAGTACATCATCACCGGTTTGTCGGCCTCGGCGACCACCTCCCGGAGGATGTGGATGCTTTCGGCTTCTAGCCGCTGCAGGTGGGTCAGGCGGAGGGCGTCGTTCATATGGAATGGGCTGGACTGAGACTCGCACTGAGTTGGCAACGAGCGTGCCGGAAGGCGCGGCAGTATCGCCCAAGATGGGGTGCCTACGACGGGCTCGTGCCTTGCTACAGTCCCTTCCGAAGGAGATTTCCGTGAACCAGACACGATTGAACGATCCGGATCTTCTCGCCGAAGTGGTGGCCATCACACGCGCCGCCGCGGCAACGATCCTCGAGATCTATGCCACCGACTTCGCAGTACGCGGCAAAGAAGATGCTTCCCCCGTCACCGAGGCCGACGAACGTGCCGAAGCCGTCATCCTGGCCGGACTGCAGGCATTGGCACCCGAGGTCACCGTGGTGGCTGAAGAAGCCGTGGCCGCCGGTGCCGACCCCGAGGTGGGTGAGTGGTTCTGGCTCGTCGACCCGCTGGACGGCACCAAGGAGTTCATCAGTCGCAACGGCGAGTTCACGGTCAACATCGCGCTCGTGCACAACGGCGCGCCGGTGCTGGGCGTGGTGCTGGCGCCGGCCTTGGGGCGTCTGTTCGCAGGCGTGGTCGGGCAGGGCGCCTGGGTCGAGGACCAGGCAGCGCGGCGAGCGATCCACTGCCGGCAGGTGCCCGCCGAAGGGATGACCGTCGTCGCCAGCCGCTCGCACGGAGACGCCGCCGCGCTCGACAATTTCCTGGCCGGACGCAAGGTGGCTGCGTTGGCGAACGCCGGCTCGTCCTTGAAGCTGTGTCTGGTGGCGGCTGGTGAAGCCGACCTCTACCCGCGCCTGGGCCGCACGATGGAATGGGACATCGCCGCCGGTCATGCCGTGCTGCTGGCAGCCGGCGGGTCGGTGAAGGATCTGCATGGCAATCCCCTGCGGTACGGCAAGCAGGGGTTGGACAATCCGCACTTCGTGGCCGCTGGACTGGCGTGAAGGGTTCACGATAAGCTTGGTTCGATGGTCCGAAGCTCCGATCCCAACGTCGTTTAACGGATATCTTGCTAGGGCGACGGTAACATCTGAGTTGCGCGTGGATTGCCCCCCGTACCGGTTCGGCAAGACGCGTCCGACCCAACTTTCGAGGTCTTTGCTCATGATGATTCGCGGCTTGGTCACGCTGACCCTGCTTTGTGTTGCGCTGCTGTTGAATGCCTGCGGCGGTGCGAGCGGCCGCCAGGGCAGTGACCTGTTCGTCACCGGCGTCGGGCCGTCGACCGCGCTGAACGGAGGCGACGTGGCCACCTTCATCATGACCGTGCGCAACGCCAGCGAGTTCACGGCCGAAGACGTCATCATCAAGAACGTCGCAAGCCAGATGGCGCAGGCAACGCTGGTCATTACCTGCACCGCCAGCGGCGGTGCAGTGTGTCCCTCTCCGACCGGCACGACGATGACTGTGCCCTTGTTCCCCGGCAACGCCAGTCTGGTTTTTCAGGTCAGCGGGCCAACGGTGCTCGGCGCGAGCGGGAACGTGAGCAACACGATGGCGGTCACGGTGGGCTCGGGCGACCCCGACAACAGCAACAACACCGTCACCATCAACGGTTCGGTGTTCAGCAACGACGTCAGCGTGGTCGTCACCGCGCCGACCGGGCCGCTGCTCGACGGCCCTGCGACCTTCTCCGTGGTGATCGCCAACGATGGCCCCAACGACGCGCGCGACGTCCTGCTGGAGGCCAGCGCCAGCGCCAACGTGGCACTGGTGCCGGCCAACATCACTTGCACCGCAAACCCCAACACCGGCGCCAATCAGACGCCGCTGGCGGCAATCCCGGTGCTGCAGCCCGACGGCACGCTGATATCCAGCCTGATCCCGCCCGGCGGTAGTCTGAGCTGCGCGGTGCCTGTGGTCGTGGCCCAGGCCACCAATGGTTTTGCCATCCTCACGGTGCAGTCCACGACCGTGGGCGATTCGCGTGCAGGCAACAACTCAAGCACCGCCTCGGTCAGTGCAACGCTGGTCAACGATCTCGGCGTCACCGTCACCGCACCGCCGGGCCCGCTGCTGAATTCCGCGGCGACTTTCAACGCAGTGATCAGCAACGCCGGCCCGTCGACGGCGCAAGGCGTGGTCATCACCAACACCACCAGCAATGGCCTGACCCTGGCAGGCGCCATTGTCTGCACCCCGACGGGCGGTGCCAGCACGACGACGCTGCAGTCCGACGGCAGACTGCTGGCCGCATCGATGCCGGCGAACAGCAAGCTGACCTGCACGGTGCCGACCACCGTGTCGACGGGCACGAACGGCCTGGTCTCCAACACGGTGTCGGTGAGCACCACCGACGACCCCAGGCCCTCGAACAACACTGCCCAGGCCGCCGTGCAGGCCACGCTGGTGAACAATGTCGGAGTGACTGCCAATGCGACGCCGACACCCTCGGTGCCCGGCGGCGGCTCGACCTCGCTCAGTTTCGTGATCGGCAACAGCGGCCCGGGCCCGGCCTTCAACGTAGCACTGAGCAACCTGCTGACCGGGGCGATCAGCTACTCCAACATCAGTGACCCGATCAGCTGCACTTTCGCGGCGCCCAGCACGTCGGTGCCGCCGGCAAAGTTCACCGCCTCCGGAAACGTGGGCAGCGGCACGGTGGCCGTGATCGCGCTCGGTGACCAGCTGACCTGCGTGGTGCCGATCACTGTCAACGCCGGTGCCAACGGAACGGTGACCTCGACGCTGTCGGCCGCGGCGCCGTTCGACACGTTGAACATCAACAACGCGGCGAACGCGTCGACGACCGCCAGCAGCGCCGATCTGGGTGTCTCGCAAACCGGCTCGAGCACGGTGGCAGCGGGTGCCACTACGAACTTCGTCGCCAGCGTTGCCAACCCGCGCGTCCAGGGGCAGACCAGCCCGGCGAACAGCGTCACGCTGACCTGGGCCTACACCACACCGCCCGGCAACGTCACCGTCAATCCACCGACCTGCGTGGCGCTGGGTGGCGCGATCTGCCCGGTTCCGCTGGTGCGCAACGTGCCGATCGCGGTGAGCAACGGCCTGCTCAACGGCGCTTCGCTGCAGTTCACCTTCAGCGCAGAAAGCGCGTCTACGTCGGATCGCGGCGTCATCACCAACACCCTGTCGGTGACGTCCACGGGCGACCCCAACACCGCCAATAACAGCAAGACCACCAGCACGACCATCGTCAACCCGAACAACGGCAGCTACACGGCGGTGGCCGCCGACGGCAAGACCTACACGATGTCCATCGATTTCGATGGCTCCGCAGGCGGCTCGCCCAGCTACACGATGAGCGGCGCGCCCACACCGAACACGATCGCCTTCAAAGCCGACACCTCCCGCGCGCGCGAGTACGTCGCCACCAACGACAACGAACTGCGCTTTCGCCTGGCGCAGGACCTGATCGTCGGCAACCACAGGTTCAGCGGCGGCGTGCTGCCGTTCGTGGCGGCGCGCAGCTTCGTCGGCAGCGTGGCGCAGATCGCAGGCACCTACAACCTGGCGATGCGCGATGTCCCTGTCAGCGGCTCGTCAAGCACCCACGCCGGCAGCGCGCTGGCCTCGGGCAACACCTTGTCGATCTGCCAGAGCGACACCGCCGAGGTCACCACGGTCGGCAACTGTGCCGTCGGCGACCTGAAGACCTACACACTGACCGTGAGCAACAATGTCTTCATGGGTCTCAGCAGCGGCGGCGAGACCTTGCCGTTCTACGTCGTCAACACAGGTGCAGCCAAGGTGCTGCTCAGCGCGAAGACAGTCACTGATTCGAGTCAGCAGGTCACGAATCGGCAGTTTCGCCTCGGCCTGATCGACTCCCAGGTAGGCCTCGCCACCGACTTGCTGCGCGGGCCCAGCAGCGAGCCCGACTGGCTCGAGATCACGCTGGTCAACGGCAGTCCGGCCACCTATTCGGCCACCGGCGCGGGCGCGACCGACAGCTTCGCGTTGAATGTCATCAACACCAACCGTGGCCCGTTCAACATGTTCAAGGGACTGAGCACCGTCCACGGCAATGGGCAGGTGTATCTGATGCAGTCGGTGCCCTTGACCGCCGTTTTCGGCAGCAGCAATGTCGGCGGCGCGGGCGCCAGCGGCTTGTTGCAGATCGCCCTGCCATGAGCGTCGATTTTTCTCGCTCGCCGGCATCCCTCTTGCGTTCGCATGCGGAACTTGTCAGGACATCAGCATGATCACCAATCACATCGTCTTCATCGTCATGGACAGTTGCCGTTACGACTCGTTCATGGCGGCCAAGACGCCCAACATCGATCGCCTGGGCCCCGCCGAGAAGCGTTACTCTTATGCGTCCTGGACCGCGCCGTCACACTACGCGTTCACGATGGGCATGCTGCCGCACGCGAGCCCAAAAAACGTTTACGCCTCCGAGGTCTACAAAGACGAGTTCGCGCAGTGGAAGGATCGCATCGGCACCGACAGCATGGCCTTCAAGGACTTCCTCCCCGAACTCTCGCTGCCGCGTCTGCTGGCCAAGATGGGCTACCGCACAGTGGCCAAGGTGTCGATGCCGGTGCTCAACAAGTACACCTTGATCAGCAAGCACTTCGACGAGTACAAGCTGATGGACAACCACAACAATTTTCACGGAATGATCGACGAGATGGAGTTCCCGGACGACGAACTCCACTACTACTTTCTCAACCTCGGCGAAACTCATTACCCGTACATGCTGTCGAATGAGAATCTGCCGCATGTTTCGGGCGTTCACGGTGTGCTGAAGGCAATGGGCAACGACGGCGAGGTGGCCAAGCATGTCGAGCAGAGCTTCGACCCGGCTCTGATGAAGATGCTGCACGAGCAGCAGATCAAGTGCGTCGAACATGTTGACGGGCTGATCGGCCGATTGATGGCCAAGGCGCCGGCCAACACCTGGTTCATCGTGACCGCCGACCATGGCGAACTGTTCGGCGAAGACGGCTACTTCGGTCACGGGCCCATCATGCACGAGAAGTGCTTCGAGATCCCGTTCGCCGAAGGCATCCCGACCTGAACCTGGGCGATGGCTGCACCGATCTTCCTGCTGGCGCCGCCGAGGTCCTACACCTCGCTGGTGAATGCGATGCTGGGCCAGCATCCGCAGGCGTTCGGCTTGCCGGAACTGTGCCTATTCAATGTCGACACGCTGATCGACCTCTGGCGCGGCTCGAAGACCGAGATCTCCGAGAACGGCTCGCTGGTGCGCCATGGACTGCTACGCACGGTGGCCGAGATCTACGGCGGTGAACAGCGCACCAGCACCATCAATATGGCATTCGCATGGTGCTGCGCGCGTGAGCAGGTCAACACCGGCCTGGTGTATCACGAGATCGTCGACAAGATCGACCCGCTGGTGGTGGTCGAGAAGAGTCCGTCATACACGATGTCGGTCAAGCGCATGCAGGCCGCGCACCGCACCTTTCCTGACGCGCGCTTCATCCATCTGGTGCGCCATCCAGTGGCGCAGTGCAAGTCGCTGATGGCGATCAACGACGGCGCGTTCTGCCTGAAGATGGAAGCCTTCGAGCTGCGCGACGACCTGGCGATGATCGAGCCGCAAATCGCCTGGCACGACATCAACATCAACATCCTCGAGTTCCTCGACGAGGTGCCGCCGGAACGCAGGATCCGACTGCGCGGCGAAGACGTGATGGCCGAGCCTGAGCGCTGCCTGGCACACATTGCGCGCTGGGCTGGTCTGCGTCACGACGCAGAAGCGGTGGAAGCGATGATGCACCCAGAGCGTTCGCCATTTGCGCGCTTCGGGCCGGTCAACGCGCTGTTCGGCAACGACCCCAATTTTCTCGCCGGCCCGACCTTCCGTCCGCACAAGCCAAAGCTGCCGCCGCTGGACAAGCCTGTGCCATGGCGCCAGGACGGCAAGGGCCTGTATCCCGAAGTGATCTCGCTGGCGCGCGAGTTCGGCTATGCATAGGACCCCATCATGAGCGAAGCGCCGTCGCTAGGCTCGACGCCCCGCAAGCGCCTGTCCCCCTCTGCCGAGAACCCGGAAACCGGCCGTCTGGACCCGTCCAACCTGAAGCCGCACCAACTCGCGCTGCGCCAGGCGATGGTGGAGGCGTTCAACGCCAAGAAGGCGCGGAAGTTCCTCGAGAAGAACGTCAAGCACATCAGCACCAACCGAGACCTCGCCGACGGCATCAAGTTCCTGTTCGACGAGCAGGGGCGTCCACCCGAAAACATGCCGCTGGAAGACGTGATCGAGGAGCGCAAGAAGCTCGAGTACCAGATGCGCTGGTTCGAGGGCATCCTGCTGGAGTTGCGCAACCGCCTGGTGCGCGTGAAGGAACTCGAGGACTACGCCCTCGAGATGCTTTCGCGCGCCATGCCCGACCGGTAGCCGCCAGCGTCATGCCTAGCCACCGAACTCAGAACCGCTGCACGCTGCTGACCTGCCTGGTCGTGGTCGCGCTGGCCGGCTGCACCACCGTGGGGCCCGACTTCAAGCGCCCCGAGGTGCCGCTGCCGGCCAATTGGCGCAGCACGACACCTGACGCCGCCGATGTGGTCAACACCAGCTGGTGGCAGGCCTTCGGTGACGCCGAACTGAGCGAACTCATCAACAGCGCGCTGGAAAGCAACAAGGACCTGCGCATCGCGTTGCAGCGCATCGAGGAGTACGACGCCCGGCTGCTGGTCAACAAGGCGCAAGGCAAGCCGCAGGTCACAGGCTCGTTCGACGGCACCCGTCAGCAGCGCAGCGAAGAGCAGCCAAGCCTGCGGCCGATCTCGGCCGATGTGAAGTACAGCAACTACACGACCGGGATCGTCGTCAACTGGGAGATCGACCTCTGGGGCCGTATCAAACGCTCTAACGAAGCGGCGCTGGCCGAACTGATGGGCACCGAGGCCTCGCAGCGCGCGGTGATGCTGAGCGTGGTCTCTGCGGTGGCGAGCGGCTACGTGCAGTTGCTGGGGCTGGACCGTGAGCTCGAGATCACGCGGGATGTGCTGAAGAACCGGCGGGACATGTTTAGCGTGGTCGACACCAAGCAGAAGGGCGGTTCGGCCACGGTGATTCAAGTTCTGCAGGCACGAGCGGCGGCTGAATCGGTCGAAGCCACGTTGCCCGACATAGAGCGCCGCATCGCGCAGGCCGAGAACTCGGTGTCGATCTTGCTCGGTCGCAACCCTGGACCGATCCAGCGCGGTCGGCTCGACAAGCTGGCGCTGCCCGCCGTGCCGCAAGGCGTGCCGTCCGACGTGCTCAGCCGACGCCCCGACGTGTTGGCCGCCGAACAGAGCCTGATCGCGGCCAACGCGCGCATCGGCGTGGCCAAGGCCCAGTACTTTCCGGTCATCTCCTTGACCGGTGCTTTGGGCCTGGCCAGCGACGATTTGCGCTGGCTGCTGGCCAGGACCGCTCGGACCGGCGAGTTCACGCGCAGCCTGGTCGCCCCGCTGTTCAGCGCCGGCCGTATCGAAGGCAATGTGCGCGAAGCGGAGAGCGTGCAAAAAGAAATGACCGAGCGCTACCAGCAGGCAGTGCAGACCAGCCTGCAAGAGATTGACGATTCGCTGATTTACCGCCTGAAAGCAGGCGAACAGGTGGTCGCTTACGGCCGCGAAGTGAAGACCTTGAACGACGTCGTGCACATCTTCCGCCTGCGCTACAAGGGCGGTGAGTCCACCGTGCTCGACGTGCTGGATGCCGAGCGCCAGGTCTTCATCGCCCAGACTCTAGAGACGCAGAGCCGGCGTGACCAGTTTCTGGCCCTGGTGTCGATCTACAAATCCATGGGCGGCGGCTGGATGACCGAACAGAACAAGCTCCGCGAAGCCAAACTCGCCGCCGCGACGCTGCCGCCGGACGAGGCAGCGTTCCAAGAGAGCACGGACAAAAATCAAACCGAGGCCCGTTGATGTCCGATCAAACCAAGAAGATCATCGTTCCACCGTTTCTGCTGCGGCGCCTGGAAGCCTTTCGCATCGTCAAGGGCGACCAGACCAGCTACCTCCTGCGCGACAAGTTGCAGGGCAAGACCTACGACTTCGACGCCTGGCAGTATTTCATCCTTGAGGCGCTGCCCGGCTGCGAGGGTTTCGATCGCCTGCAGACCGCTTTCCAGGATCGCTTCGACCGCAAGCTGACGCGGCAGGACGTCGACGAGCTGTTCGCATCCATCGCCGACCGCAAGCTGTTCGACGAGTCTGCCGCCGAGCACCCGCTGCTCGCTCCGTTCATGCAGGTGACCTACCAGGTCGAGTCGGGCAAGGCGACGCCCAAGCCCTTCTCCGCGGCCCTATCGGTGCCTGCCGCCTCGGCACCGCCTCCGCCAACCCCGCCTGGGAGTGCTGAGCTGCCACCGACGCAGCCCAAGGACCTGCCGGCCGGTGTGCAGGACGCGCTGGGAATGGACTGGGCGAGCACCAACCGTTTCATCGGCCTGTTCGACCCGCGGCCATTGATCCGCCTGCTCGGGCCCGTGCTGCGGCCGCTGCACTACCTCATCTTCCCCGTGCCGCTGATGATGGCCGCGGCGTTGTACCTGGCCTTCTCCTACTCGCACCTATTGTTCAGCGACCTCGGGAACCTGAAGCTGCAGGTCTCGTTGTTCGAGCACCTGCTTTTTGTCTTCGTCAGCGTGCACGTGGTGACCACGCTCACCGCAGCCACGGTGGCCGACCACTTCAAGGTCTCGGTCGACAAAGTGGGCATCTGCCTGACGCTCGGCTTCATGCCGCGCTGGGTGCTGAAGATGACCGGCGCAGAGCGCCTGTCGCGCAATCAGACGATGTGGCTGCACGGCTCGACGCTGATCGCGCGCATGGTGATGTTCTCGCTCGGCGCGCTGCTCTGGTACGCCTCGCGCGACAGCCACTCCGGGCTGACCGAGATCGGCCTGCTGTTCATGTTCAGCTGCGGCGCGGGCCTGCTGCTGGAGTCGGGCAACCCGCTGATCAAGGCCAACGGCTACTACCTGCTGTCGGCCTACCTGAACGAGCCGCACCTGCGTGGCAAAGCCTATGCGGCGCTGCTGAACAAGATCCGCGGTGGCGTGTACAAGGCAGCCGACAACACGCTGCTGGCCCTCTACGCCTTGCTGTCCGGCACCTACATCATCTTCATCCTGCTGCTGGTCGGTTTCGTGATCGCCAAGTTTGTCATCGGCGAAATTGCCCTCGGCGGCTCGGGTGCGCTGATCGCGCTGGGCTTCACCGCCTACATGTTGTGGCGCAATTACGAAGGTCTGAAGAAGTTCGGTGAAACGTACGAAAAGCAGGCCCAGTTCGACCGCTGGCGCAGCCGCACCGTGCCGGTCGACACCGTCGCGGGTGAGGTGGAGGTCAAGCGCCGCAACTACTGGCAGCCGGCGCTGCTGATCTGCTTCATAGTGCTGATGTTCCTGCCCTACCGCTACGAGCCGAGCGGCACATTCACCACCTACCCGGTCCGCAGGGCGGCGATCACCACCGACACGCCTGGCCTCATCTCCGAGGTGGCCTTCGATGGCGGCGAGGCCGTCAAGAAGGGCACCGTGCTGGCCCAGTTGTCGCACGAGGACTACAAGGCGCAGATCAAGGTGCTCGAGGCCGACATCCTCGAGCAGCAGTACATCATCGCCAACCTGAGAACGCTGCCCAAGCCTGAAGAGGTGAAGCTCGCCGAGCAGCAACTCGAGGTGGCACGCGCGCAGCTGCCCTACAGCCGCGATCGGGTCGGCCGGCTTGAAACGCTGCTGCCCAGCGGCGCCATCACGTTGGAAGAGCTGGAGTCCGCGCGCAAAACCTACCTGGTCGACAGCTCGCAGGTGGTCGAGAAGGAAGCTTCGCTGGCGCTGGCCAAGACCGGTCCGACAAAAGAACAGATTGGCTCCGCCGAAGCCAAGCTGGTCAGCCTGCAGGAGCAGCTCGCCGGCTACCAGGCCAAGGTCGGCCGCACGGTGCTGCGCATGCCCTTCGACGGCAACATTCTGTCGCTGCGCCTGATGGACAAGGTCAATAGCTACCTGCCCGCGGGCACGGTCTTCGCTGAAGTCGAGAACACGGGCCACGTCACGGCGCAGATCTCGATCATCGAGTCCGACATAGCCCACGTGAAGGTCGGCTCGACGGTGCGCATTCGGCCGAGCGCGTATTTCAACGAAGAGTTCGAGGGCAAGGTGACGCTGATCGACCGCAACGTGACGCCGAAGTCCTTCGGCAACGTGGTGATGGTGATCGCCTTGTTCGACAACGAGGGAGGCTTGCTGAAGACAGGCATGGCCGGTGAAGCCAAGGTATCGGGCGTGACGATGCCGGTCTGGAAGGCATTCTCGAGTTCCGTCGTGCGCTTCGTGAGGCTTCAGCTATGGGGATGGATCCCTTGATCACGCCGCGTTGCCCGCCATTGAAATCGTCCTGCCGAAATAGGAAATTCCATGTCTGAATCAGAGGCCATCGACACGACCTATACGGCGTTTGCCGCCGACCCGGCGTACGTGCAGGCCAATGCCGCGTTTGTTGCCCGGTTGCCGCTGGCGCCGGTGGCGCGCATTCTCGACCTGTGCGGCGGCAGCGGTGCCGTCGGCCAACTGATGCTGGCCGGTGCGACGGGCGCCAGCCTGCAGGCGATTGATCTCGATCCGGTGCAGATTGGTCTGGCGGCCGCGAACTATGCCGACCTGGGTTACGAGGTCCGGCGCAACGAGCAGCCTTTCCAGCAGCCGCCGGGCCCGGCGCGCACGGTCACCCTGACCGTCGGTTCGGCCACCGAGCTTCCGTTTCCGCGCGCCACCTTCGACTGCGTGATGATCGCCAATGCGATCCACCTGATAGCCGACAAGCACGGGCTGATCTCGCAAATTGCAAGTGTGCTGGAGCCGGGTGGCATCTTCGCCTTCAGCTCGGGCTTCTACGCCGGCTGCTGGCCGCCGGTGACGCAGCAGGTCTACTATGAGTGGCTGAAAGAAGCCACCGGCTGGATCGCCCGCTACAGTGCCGATCAGGTCGCCGCCGGCAAGCCCGCCGTGCGCCGCGTGCGCGGCAAGTCGCTGCTGGCCCCGGTGGCCTATCAGAACCGCTGGCTGACGCCCGACGAGTGGCGCGAGTTGCTGGTCGGTCATGGCTTCGAGGTACTCGACATGCACGAACGTGCGGTGATGTTCGACGAACATTCGCTGGCCTCGGTCGGTGCCTACAGCGGCTTGGCCGAGGCCCAGTTGAGCGGCTACCCGGTCGAGCTGGCATCGCAGGCGTTGGCCAATACCGCCGCGCTGGCGCTGGCCAGCGCCGACGTCACGGCAGTCCAGCACAACTGGATCGAAGTCTGTGCCGTCCGGCGTGCCGTCTGAGCCGCAGGCTTGCCAGCGATCCGTTTGCAGTCAGTTTCCCGCTAACTATCCAGCATCGAGGCCCGCACCATGTCTACCGAAACCATCACCCCGAAATTCACCCGCGAAGTCATAGAGCGCGACCTGCTCGCGCTGCTGACCGACATGACGTCGGACTGGGATGTCACCTACACCGGAGAGATCAAGCCCGAGACCCGGCTGATGGCCGACCTCAGCTTTGAATCGATCGACGTCGTGCAACTCGTGGTGGCGATCGAGGCTCACTTCAAGCGCCGCCATCTGAAGTTCGAACAACTGATGATGGTCGATGGCCGCTACGTCCAGGAGCTGGAAGCGCGCCAGATCGTCGATTTCCTGGACCAGCAACTCGCTGCGTGACCAACCACAGTCGCAAGCCCGGCGAGCAGTGCGTGCAGCCGTGCAGTCGCTGAGCGGCCGTATCGCGATCGTCACCGGCGCCAGCAGCGGCATCGGCCGCGTGACCTGCGCGGCGCTGGCGCAAGCGGGCGTCCATGTGGTGTTGGTCGGGCGCGATGAAACCCGGCTGGCTGCCGCCGCCGCTTTGGTTGCCGAGGCTGGCGGCGGGCGCTGCGAAGCGCTCGTGCTGGCGCTGGACGTGCGCAACGAAGCCGACATGCAGGCGATGGCCGAGCGCACGCTGGCGCGCTTCGGCCGCATCGACATCCTGGTGCATTCAGCCGGCATCCTGCGCGCCGCCGGGGCCACACTGCGCACCACGGTGCAGTTGCCGACGGCCGAATGGGACGAGGTGCTCGACATCAACCTGCGTGGCACCTTCCTGGCCAACCGTGCGGTGTTGCCGGCAATGATCGCGGCGCGCAGCGGCGACATCCTGAACCTGACATCCAAATCCGGGCGTGTCGGCATCGCCTTTGACGCGCCTTACTGCGCGTCCAAGTTCGGCGTCATCGGCCTCACCGAAGCCATAGCCGAAGAGGCGCGTTCGGCCGGCGTGCGCGTGCAGGCGCTGGCTCCCGGCAAGTTCGCCACCGAGGTCCTGCAGCAGATGGGGCCGCTGCCGCAGCCGCCCGACATCCCGCCGCCGGAACGTGTGGCGGACATCATCCTCTGGATGTTGGCGATGCCGCCAGACACCCGCTTGCTGACCCCGGTGGTTGAACCCTTCGAGCGCCTGGGCGGCGCCGGCTGGGCGACGCCGCAACGGACCTTGCGGACCAACCCGAACACGATCGTCAACAAGGAGCACACCATGAACAATCCCTATCCCGGCGCCGCCAAGGACCTGCGTGGCAAGGTGGTGATCGTCAGCGGCGGCACTGGCGGCATCGGTCTCGCCACGGCCAAGGCGGTGGCGGCACTGGGCGCCTCGGTCGTCGTCGCCGACATCGACGCCGCCCGCGTGGCGGCGGTCGCAGCCGAGATCGAAACGCTGGCCGCGCCCGAAGGCGGCGCCTGCCTCGGCGTGGCCATCGACGTGCGGCTCGAAGAAGACCATGCCCGCTTGGTGCTGTGTACCAGCGAGCGCTTC
>Ga0163144_10020186_pt1 | contig 13344 bp, 11 predicted proteins | sample OliLak19BULKMAT1_FD_123175 | JGI IMG/M metagenome (GOLD analysis project Ga0163144, IMG submission 123175) | Freshwater microbial mat bacterial communities from Lake Vanda, McMurdo Dry Valleys, Antarctica - Oligotrophic Lake LV.19.BULKMAT1 | ecosystem: Environmental > Aquatic > Freshwater >... | reverse complement strand
AGGTTTGATGTGGAGTCTTTTTCCTGACCCTCCCGATGTCATGGCGCGAGGTCCTTCCGAGCGTTCAACCTATCCCATCGACTACACTTCGTTTTTGGGTATGGGAGGCATTGTATACGATCTCCCCGAACGCGGAGCCAAAGGGGCCGCAAAGGATTGGCATACCGTTAAAACATCCTTTCCAAACTTAGGAAGCGTGGGAAAATATAGAGAAGGATCAAAACCCAAGTTTTACGCGGATCCCACCTCGTTGGCTTCAGCATTCAATCCAGAGGTTTTCCCTCCACAGTCAGGCATGACAAAGTTTCTCTCCGAGAGCGATCCCTCTGGAAGAAATGGTTATCAAATTAAACTTATCTCAATACGAGCGGCCTGCGCCGATATTAACATGGGCAACGGTTCTGATACGGGTGGTCTAGGGGCCTTAGCTCCTTACTGCAACAACGATGCAAGGTTGTTTTATTAATAGCAACAGAGAGTGATAGACTGATTTTATGAGCGACGGAAAAGCAAAAAAGAAAACGAATTCTGGGGTGAGCGATGCTCCCGCCAAATGGGATGACGTTCGAGTCACATCAACTCGCACTGAATTTTTGACCCATCCTTCCGTCATGACCGATGAGCTACTCAAAAGAGCCGAAGGACTGGATCCTGCTTTTATCGTTGTTCAGGGTGACATGCTCGGTCGGGTTTTCCGACTCAAAGAAGGTATCAACTTTATCGGACGTCAACCTGACAATGCCGTTCCTGTCCAGCAGCGTGCCGTTTCAGGTCGTCATGCTCAAGTTCGTCGCGAAGGCAAAACAGTTATTTTAGAAGATCTCAAAAGCACCAACGGCACGATCCTCAACAAAGAGAAAATCGAACGCCCTATGGTTTTACAGCAGAACGATCTGGTGAAGGTGGGAACCTGTGTTTTTAAATATTCTGAAAACCAGTTAGACACATCTTTTTCTGAGTCCCTTCACCTCAAGGGCAGCATCGACGAACTCACCGGAATTCACAACAAAGCCTATTTGATGAGTTCCATGAGTGCAGCTATTGAAGTTGCCAAGAGTGGTTACCCCTTGAGCATGCTTATGTTCGACTTGGATCACTTCAAAAGGGTGAACGACACCTACGGACATTTGGCCGGCGACTACGTATTAAAAGAAACATGCCGACTCATTAAGGAGTCGGTGGTTCGTTCTGAAGATATTTTAGGACGTTTTGGTGGAGAAGAGTTTGTTGTGATCATGCCCGATGCCAAGCTTGAGGTGGCTGTGGGGGTGGCTGAGCGAATTCGTCGCACTCTCGAAACTCATGACTTCATCTTTTCGGGGATGAAGATTCCTGTAACCACTTCTCTAGGAGTGGCTTCGTGGATTCCCTCATATAGAACTGCTGATGAGTTTCTAGAGGTTGCGGACCAGTTGCTCTATAAATCCAAGCAAGAAGGTCGCAACCGGGTTTCTTTTAAGCGAGCTGTTTAACGAATTATCTCTTAGCGAGCATGCTGTCGCCTTGTTGAGTTTCCCAAACAAGTTTGGAACCCAATTTGATAGCAGCTACGGCGCGCTCACCTTGTTTAGAAAGAGAGAATTGAATTTCAATCGCATTTTCAGCATCGAATTGTTTCAATGACTCTTCTACAGAAGCTTCAGCATTTGCTTCAGCCAACAGTGAGTTGAACAAATCTCTTCCAAGACGAGTGTCTTCTTTGACAGCGTGAGTGCGTGAAAGTTGAATCTTGCGACGCGTGTCGCGCAAAGTGTTGATCTCAGCTGCGCGAAGATCTTCAAGCTCTGTTTTGTAAGCAGAGCGTTCGATTTCAAGTTCTCTAAGTGCGTGGATGATACGAGCCTTCTCTTTTGAAGAGATGGAAACATTAAAAGTGGCGGCTGAATCAGAAACATCCTGTTTCTGATTCAGACCCTTGCTCGACGGGTCCCGAGATTTCAGTCCCAGAAGCGTCTGCAGATCCTCAGCCGTGAGGGTTGCTCTTCCTTGAGCGGGAACTTCAGCCTGAAGTTCCATAACTTGCTCCGCCTCTGTTGATGTCCCAGTGGCGAAACATTGGCTTGATGCCAGAGCCGAGAAAAGAAATCCGGCTACGAGAGCTACCTTGCTCAAGTCTCCTATCATTTTTTGAAGATCCGTCTTCATATGAAATCCCTTTCCTTCTGGCATCCAGCCTGTTGGGTTCCTCGTGAACCCTTTGGAGTTCCCTTTATGATGCAGTCTCTGTGCCAGCCCCCTAAATTTCATAAATACCTTTTAAATACATGGACCTATGCTTAAATGGTGCGATGCGTAAATTTTACCTATCTGTCGATATCTTCGACACAAAACTCAAGTTTTTCGGGAAAACCACCTTTTCCTCCCAAAAGGTGCCTAGCTCCTTCTGGCCAAGATACGAAAATTGTTAAGAATTCATTAAAGATGCCAAAAATTGCTAGGGGGGTGTCGAAGTCCTCGACAGATTTGGGGGGTGGAGTATAGCCCTTAGACATGTCTTTCAAGGCCGTCCGACTCCTAGACCCCGAAATCGTCAGCCGCATCGCTGCCGGCGAAGTTGTCGATCGACCCGCTTCTGTTCTTAAGGAGCTACTCGACAACTCATTAGATGCGGGGTCCACCCACATCCGTGTTCTTGTGGTCGATGCAGGCCTCCGCAAGCTCGAAGTTGAAGACAATGGTTCAGGCATGAGTCCCGACGATCTCAAAGTCTGCACTCTCCGACACGCCACCAGCAAGATTCAAAACCTCGACGACCTCGATGCTATCGGATCCCTCGGCTTTCGTGGAGAAGCCTTGGCGGCAGTCGCTTCAGTGGCCAAACTCAAAATCGAAACCGTGCGAGAAGATACAGGTGCTTGGGTTTTTGAATCTCTCGGAAGCAGTCAGGGAACTCTCAAGCCCACCACGCGTGCACGCGGAACAAAGGTCACTGTTGAAGATTTGTTCTTCAATGTTCCAGCCCGTAAAAAGTTTTTAAAAAATATCAGCTCCGAGTTTAGCGAAACTCGTGAAATCCTCTGGGCCGTGGCACTCGCGCACCCCAAAGTTTCTTTTGAATGGCATTTCATTACAGATAGGGGAGAAATCAAGGAGCAAGAAAGCTTCTTGGCTTCTACTCTCGCTGAAAGAGTCAAAGCCCTCCACAAGATCGAAGGCGACATCCTCCAGGTCGATGGAAGAGATACGGCACAAGGTATTTTGCGAGCTGAAGCTGCGTTCTATAAAGCACCTGTTTCCTCTCGTTATCAAAAATCTATCCATTTGACAGTGAACGGCCGTCCCGTTCAGGACAAGCGACTCCCTTACTCTCTTCGCGAAGCCTATACGGGGCTTATTGAGGTGGGGCAATATCCGATAGGGGTGCTTCATCTCGAAGTGGATCCCTCCCAAATCGACGTCAACATTCATCCGCAAAAGAAAGAAATTCGTTGGCCTAAGGAGTTCAATCTAGCCTCCTATGCTTACCGTCTTTTAAGACCTCACTTTGAAGTGCGTTCAACAGCTCCCGCTTTTGATGCCCACTCCGCTCCCGATTTATGGTCTGCGTCGGTCAACGAAAACTCTCCATCGACTCCAAGTTATTCAACACCTGCTGAATCCAGTTCTGGTGAGAATGTTTTCCAAACTAGTTTTACGCCCACTTCTTCCATGAGCCGAAGTTTCTCTTCCGCAGCTTCCGAATCTAAGCCTTCGTTCCGTTTTCAAGAGCTTCGCACCGTGGGCGAAGTAGGCGCGGCATGGATTGTGTGTGAATCGCCTTCAGGCATGATTCTCATTGATCAACACGCAGCCCACGAGCGAGTGAACTTCGAATTGATTCTCCAATCCAAAGCCCTCCTTCGATCTAAAGCACTTCTCATCCCTCACATTCAAAAGCTCCCACCGTATTTGGCCGATCAAAAATCCAAACTCGTTCAGGTGCTCGAAGAAATCGGATTCGAAATTTCCGATGACTCCCAAGACTCCACCGAGGATTCTCTCGAATTCATCGCCGTGCCCGAGGCCGATCGCAATTTGGCTTGGGACAAAATGCTCTCGCAAATATTCGCCGAGCTCCAGACCGGCCAATTGATCGATCATTGGCCCGCTCATCTCAAATACAAACTCGCAGCCTCTCTCTCCTGCCACGGAAGTGTTCGCCGTGGTCAACGACTCACCAATGATGAAATCAAGGCCTTGCTCAAGAGCATGGACGAAATTCAGTGGGGCGGACTCTGCCCCCACGGGCGCCCCGTTTGGCTGCCACTCTCTCACGATTGGGTCGAGGAACAATTTCATCGATGATGAAGAGATCACTTCTGCAAAAGGCTTCGCAGTTTGCAGAGATATGCCAAAAATCAAAAGAACCCAATGTGCTTTCGGTATTGGGTCCTACGGGGTCAGGAAAGACGGGCACCGTCGTCAATCTTCTTCGATCTCACGAGTCGCTTCTTAAGAAAAATCCTCTTCTAGTTTCCATCGATGCGGTAACTCTCTACCGAGAGCTCGACATCGGCTCTGCCAAAGTATCAGGCGCCGATAGAAACGATCTCGACTGGATTGGCCTCGACATTCTTGATCCCTCCGAAACTGCTACGGTGAAACGTTTCCTAGACTCTGTTGAATCTCCCATCGCCGAGGCCCTTGAGTCTCAAAGGCCCGTCATTCTTTGCGGCGGAAGCGGTTTTTATGAAAGAGCTCTTGTCGAAGGACAAGCACCAGGGGCTGAGAGCGATTCCGACTATCAGGCTTCACTTGAAACTCTCAATAGCGAAGCTTTGGCCAAACGACTCTATTCTTTTGATCCTCTGTGGAAGGATAAAGTTCATCTCAACGATCGCTATCGTCTGACTCGCTTTCTCGATCTCGTTGATCGTCAGGGCTTTTCCTACCACGACCTTTTTCACACCAAGCTACGCAATCCTAGGTTAAGGAGTCTTTGGACCCACACCCACACATTATTTCTGGGGCTCGAGCGTAGTAGAGAAGACTACTCACTTGGCTTGACTGAGCGTATTGAATCTATGTTTGTGGAAGGGTTCTTGTCCGAGGTGCAGTCTCTACGTGAAAAGTGGGGAGCTGCAGCGCCTGCATTGTCTTCGATGGGCTACCGCGAGGTGGGCCCTCATCTCGAGGGCGTCTACTCTCTGGAATCCTGCAAAAGCAAAATCCTTCAATCCCATCTAGACTATGTAAAGAAACAAAAGACTTGGTTTCGAGGTCTGATTTAATTCTTTCACCAAAGAAGCCGTGTGTGTATTCCAAATGCGTTGGCATTTAGCTTGGTGTTGGAGCCCTTCACAATACGGCTTCAAGCGCTCTAGCAGAGGTTTGGAATCTTAAATTTGTTCGACGCTAATAACACCTTGAACACCCTCAAGGTCATTGATACATGCGAGGAGTTCTTGGCGACTCGAAACCTGAAGATCGAAAGTTCCTGTAGCTTTTTTATCTGCATTCACTTTAATGTTGATAGAGCGAATGTTGATTCCCTTGGCGCTAATGGTTTTGGTCATCTGATTCATCAAGCCTTGGTTGTCGGTTACTACAATTTTAATTCGCACTTCGCGTAAAACTTTTCGATCTTTGACTGTGTTGGCCCAAACAACATCAACGCCTCGACCCGCATCGACATCGAGAGCTTTAGGACAGGTCACACGATGCACGATCACACCACGACCGCGTGAAATGAATCCTAGAATTTCATCTCCGGGCAACGGATTGCAGCACTTAGCAAAACGCACCATGATGTCGTCGATACCTTCGATCAGAACAGGGCTACGATTGGAAGAAGATTCACGTGGTCTGTCGGGGGTAGGAGAGTTTTGGTTCTCTTCCTGTGGGTTGCCTGAAGCGGCTTTAAGTTTTTCCATTTCTTCTGGGAAGAGCTTCGCGAGAACCTTTTCTGGCTGAACTCGTCCATAGCCAATGGCGATAAGCATTTCCTCAAGACTCGCAAAGGAATTGTCTCCCGCAATACGGTCCACATCTTTTTGCTTCTCAAAACGGTTAAAGTTTTGTCCTAAACGACGAAATTCACGATCCATAACATCACGGCCAATGGCGCGCGCACGATCACGCTCTTCAGTTTTAATGAAAGCACGAATCTTAGACTTAGCTCGCCCAGTTTTTACAATTTTAAGCCAGTCTTTGCTGGGCTTTTGTGTGGGGGAGATGATGATCTCAACAGTGTCTCCCGAACGGAGCTTATACTTGAGCGGCACCATGCGGCCGTTAACTTTAGCTCCGATACATTTATTGCCCACGTCCGTGTGAACCGAATAAGCAAAGTCGAGAGGCCCAGAACCCACGGGATATTCTTTGAGTTCTCCCTTGGGAGTGAAAACATAAATTTCACCCGCAAAAAGATCGAGTTTGATCGACTCCAAAAACTCAGTGGAGCTATCAAGGTTTTCTTGCGCTTCAATAATATTGCGCAGCCAATGAAAACGCTCGGCGTCTTTGGGGTCGAGTTTGCCTTCTTTGTAGTGCCAGTGTGCCGCGATACCGCTGTCCGCGACTCTGTGCATATCGTCGGTTCTGATTTGCACTTCAAGCCGCTCACCGAAAGGTCCAATCACAGTGGTGTGAAGAGATTGATACATGTTGTTCTTGGGCATGGCGATGTAGTCTTTAAAACGCCCAGGAACAGGTTTGAAGAAGGAGTGGACGATTCCAAGAACTTCATAACATTCAGCGATGGTGTTGGTGGTGACCCGAAAGGCAACGATGTCATGGATCTCTTCAAAATCCAGATTCCTCGTCTCCATTTTTTTATAGATTGAATAGAAATGCTTAGCACGTCCCGAAACTTTCACCTTCAAGCCATATTCACTAATTTTCTCCTCGAGAATTTTCAGCATGGTTTGAGTGTATTTTTCGCGCTCTCCCTTTTTCATGGAGATCGTTTTGGAAAGCTTCGAATAAACTTCCGGCTTGAGATATTTAAGGCTTAAGTCCTCAAGCTCAATCTTCATCCACGAAATACCCATGCGGTTGGCAAGGGGGGAGTAAATTTCGAGCGTCTCACTCGCGATAGATTCTTGTTTGTGAGGAGCCATGTACTGAAGAGTGCGCATGTTGTGCGTACGATCTGCCAGTTTGACGATGATAACTCGCAAGTCCTTGGACATGGCAAGAATCATCTTGCGGAAGTTCTCAGCCTGTTTCTCATGTTTAGACTTGAACTCAATCTGAGAAATCTTCGTAACACCGTCCACCAGTTGGGCGACTTCGCTACCAAACTCTTTTTGAACTTCTTCTAAAGTCGTCGCAGTATCTTCCACCACATCATGCAAAATTCCAGTAACAATCGAAGCTAAGTCCATCCTCATGGTAGCAAGAATGTACGACACGGCTACGGGATGAATAATGTAGGGGTCTCCCGACTTGCGCATCTGCCCTTCATGCAATGAAACCGCAAAGTCGTGCGCCTTCTGCAGAAGCCCAAAGTCAGCTTCGGGATAATAGGTAGATATTTCTTTTTTCAGGTCTTCAAACGTAGGTTGAAGAAGGGTGTCAGAACTCATGAGAGGCGCTTGCGAATAATAGATTCAATTTCCAAAGCGGCGCGGTCGAGTCTGTCGTTAAGAACTTCAAAGTCAAAGTCCTCAACCATCGCAATTTCTTTGCGAGCATTCTCGAGTCGGCGACGAATATCAGAATCCGATTCTGTTCCTCTCTTGCGAAGTCGGCTCTCGAGAACATCAAAGTCAGGAGGCATAACAAATATAGTAATAGCGTCGGGAAAAGCAGTCTTAATGCTTTTTGCGCCTTGCACGTCGATTGTCATAAACAGGATTTCGCCACGGTCGACTGCTTCTTTCACTACGGTCTTACGGGTTCCGTAGCGGTGGCCATGCACAAGAGCCCATTCGGCAAATTCGTTCGACTCAAGCATCAGATCAAACTCTTGAGGGTTGACGAAGATGTAATCTTGATTGGGAATTTCGGTAGGTCGGGCAGGTCGAGTGGTGCAGGTTATCGATCGTCGGGCATTCGGGAATCTATGAATCAATTCATTGGCCAAGGTGGTTTTTCCACCTCCGCTCGGTGCCGCGATTACAACCAGTAGACCTTTCGACGTTCCCATAAAAGGACATTAACACGAGGTTTTTTGAAAATCTTGAACTTTATACTGACATTTGGCCGACACTTGTTCCAGCCTTTGTTTGGGTTTGGGGCTTAGATTTCCGGACCCTCTTCGTCTCGCGGGGCCTCGTAGAGTCGGGTCCGAAAATCTAAGCCCCAAACCCAAACAAGACTCGATGATCAGCAATGAGGGCGGGTTGAAATGGTGCGTTGAGCTGGGCTGGAGCTAGTTTTGGAGGCGTTCGGCTAGGGTTTCTCTGGCTACTGAGGAGAGGACTACGTGGGAAGAGTCTAGGAAGACTACGGTTCGCACGCGGCGGCCTTTGGTGGCGTCGATCACTCGGTGGGTGCGTTCGAGTTCTTGGCAGTGGCGGCGAAGAGGGTCGGAGTCATAAGCCATTAGGCCAATAACCCTGTGTTTGGGAACTGTGTTTCCAAATCCTACATCCAGCACATCAATATTCTTTTTAGTCTCGAGCATTCGAAGGTCTGACTTAGGCCAAGCCTGTATTGAGATCAAGAGAAAGGGGCAATTCGGCTCTAAGCCTCGACCAAGACCTTCCCTTCCTTTAAATTCGCATCATGAAGCTCGCTCCACTTCCTCAGAACTATGAAATCCGTACTCTTTCAAACGAAGACTTTGCTCCACTTTGGAGGGAACACTCAAAATCCTTCTTTGAATGGGACTCTTCTATAAAAATCAATTTGTAGGTTGGAGTTGGGGCTTTCAAGAAAATGCTGAAACTTCCTACATGTGCAATTCAGCAATTTTCAAGGAGCATCAAAGGAAAGGTCTCTACACTCATCTCATGAAGGCAATTTTATCGCAGACCACCGATCTTGGTTTCCAGCGCATCTATAGCCGACACATGTCCACCAATAATCCCATCCTCATTGCCAAGCTCAAGGCCGACTTTCAAATCACCAAATTTGAACTGAGCGACTCTTTTGGATGCATGCTACATCTCACCTATTTTACGAATCCACTCCGCAGAAAAGTCCTCGATTTTCGCTCAGGCCACCTCCGCCCAGATGCCGAGCTCAAAGAGATCTTCAAAATATGAATTCAAATATAGCTTCTCAAAATAAGGGTTCTTTGATCAGTCACATCGAAATCAATGTGTCCCAATACGCAGAGAGCATTCGCTTTTATGATTTGGTCTTAAAATCTTTAGGTTGGAAACGGCTCCTTTGCCAAACTACCCACACCACATTCACCGACGGGTTCTCAAAGTTCATTCTTTGTCCAACCGAGGAGGCCCATTCCGAAATTCCGTTTCACCGAAAACGAGCAGGCCTCAATCACTTGGCTTTTTACGCTGACTCTAAAGAGGCCGTCGAAACTTTCTATCGAGAAGTTCTACTCAAAAACAATGTGCCACTTCTCTACGAGCAAAAGCCCACCGGAGATGACGCTTATTTTGCTGTTTTTTTTGAGGACCCCGATCGAATCAAGCTCGAGGTGGTTTATGCCCCGAGCTACTGCGATCCCAAGGATTGGACCAATCAATTCACAGATGATTTCGATCCCTACAATACTTAAACTAAGTTCAGGCTTTGCTCGCGAATCTTCTCAATGGTCATCTTGGCTTCGCCAACACTCTGATTGAGCTCGGCGTTTTGTATCTTATTACTAAGAGTGGTCCATTCGCGATTTAACTCTTGCATAAAGAAATCAAGCTTCTTCCCAATAGCATTCTCTGTCGGGGCTTCAATGTGTTGATCCAAAGCCTTAAGGTGAATGTCGATCCGCTGAATCTCTTCAGCCACGTCACGCTTATCCGCAAGCATCACAAACTCTTGATAGATCCTTTGTGAATCAAGCACTCCACCAGCAAAACTCTCAGAGAGTTTATTGAGACGTTCTTCCAAATTGGTCTTCCATCCTTCACGAATTGCGGGAATCTCGTTAGAAACCTTAATCCAAAGCTCTCTAATGTGTTGGGTGTATGAGGCGACGACCTTGCGGGTTCCTTCGCCTTCAGTTCCTCGAGCTTCAACAAGCTTGTCACAGACCTCTTCCACGAGTTTCTTAATCTCAGCCTCTTCAGGCAGAGGCATGTCGCCCATGTTCGACTGTGAAGGCTCCATCCAAAGATCGGGCATGCGAGACAGAATAAGAGCACGCACGGCCTCTGGCATCCATCCTCGACCCCAGGCCGAGCTCTCACGACTGGCCTTTAGAGCATCGTTCAGTCGCAGAAACATGTTTTGCACTTTGGCATGATCCGCACCCTTGTCTGATTCATTTCGAGATCGAGGCACTTCCTCAATCCAAAAATCCACACTGCCTCGCTCGAGCTTAGCCTTGCACCAGTTCTTCATATTCGTTTCAAGCATCTGCCAATCGCGAGGCGCTCTCATCCGAAATTCAAAAAAACGATGATTCACACTCTTCGCTTGAAACTTGAAATGCCGCGACTCATGAGTCCATTCAGTCTGGGCATAGCCTGTCATCGACATCCATCGAGCTCCGGTCGTTTTAGAGTTGCCATTCTGAGTACTCATTAAGCTCGAACTCCATCCGTGATGTGTCGTGAATCAATATTGCGATACTTCTTGTGGCGAGCGTCCATTCTCTCTTCATGAGTTTGCGAGTGAATGGACATGAGAGATTCAGAAATTGCTTTCGCAAGAAATTGCGTCGCAGTGTCAGCATCCGCATGCGCACCTTCAGGGCCTTCTTCAATAATCCCATCACAAAGACCCAAATCAAAAGTCTCTTTCGCCGAAAGCCTAAGCGCAAGCGCCGCACGTTTACTTTCCCCAGAGTTCCCCCACAAAATCGCAGCGCAACTCTCAGGACTAATCACAGAATATATAGAATTTTCTAACATCAAAAGCCTGTCAGAAACCCCAAGTGCAAGAGCTCCACCCGAGCCTCCTTCACCAATAACAACACCCACAGAAGGAACGTTGATCTCAAACATTTTTTTAATACTCTCAGCGATGGCAACTGCTTGCCCCCGCTCTTCCGCACCAATACCAGGAAAGGCTCCAGGAGTATCAATGAAAGTAATCAAAGGTTTCTTAAAACGATCTGCCAATTCAAACAAGCGCACCGCTTTGCGATAGCCTTCAGGACGAGCCATTCCAAAGTTGCGTTCAATTTTTTCTTTTGTCTTACGGCCTTTTTGGTTCGCTACAATGAAAACACTTTCACGTTTTCCGCTATAAGGATGAACAAATTCACCCACACCCGCTACTATGGCAGGATCATCTGCAAACGTTCTGTCGCCTCTGAGTTCTTCAAAATTTTCAAAGAGCTTCACTATGTAATCAAGAGCGTAGGGGCGTTGTGGATGACGACTTTTCTCAACAACCTTCCAAGCGTCGTTGATCTTCTCAGAGAATTTTTTATCGATGTCTTCAGTCATAGATTCACTGAAAAGTAGGTCGGTTCCCCCTAGAAAACAAAGCGCAGAGGGCCAAGACACGCAATTTCCCGACAAATTGACCCTTTTTGCAGTTCCGAATATTTTTTTTTAAACGGATGGAAAAGTTATCCACATTTTATCCTCAAAAAAGGCCTCCGATGGCATTTTGACACCAATAAAATCAATTACTTATAAAATAATTCAAAAAAGTGAAAAAACTTGAAACGAAACAGTTGACAGAAACCCACTTGGTCCGTAGAAGCTCCCTTCGTTGTTGTTCTTTGAAAACTAAATAGTAAGTACGATTAAGACTCCGTAATTCAACGGTATCTTCGCTTTATCGAAAGATAGGTCGAGGATCTCGTGAAGTTTGGATCTTAGTGACTAATAAACTTATAAAACAGTAATTCAGATCAAAGCTTGGTCTGTTTAATTTAATTAAAAAGGCCAGTCGTTTGGTCTGATTTCAAGGTTTCAAACACTTTTTTGAAGAGTTTGATCCTGGCTCAGAACGAACGCTGGCGGCGTGCCTAACACATGCAAGTCGAGCGCGAAAATACCTTCGGGTATGAGTAAAGCGGCGCACGGGTGAGTAACGCGTAGGTAATCTACCTTGGAGTGGGGAATAACACAGGGAAACTTGTGCTAATACCGCATACGTTCACATTATTCGATTAGTGTGAAGAAAGGGGGCTAGCAATAGCTCTCGCCCTAAGATGAGCTTGCGTCCCATTAGCTAGTTGGTAGGGTAAAAGCCTACCAAGGCTACGATGGGTAACTGGTCTGAGAGGACGACCAGTCACACTGGGACTGAAACACGGCCCAGACTCCTACGGGAGGCAGCAGTGGGGAATATTGCGCAATGGAGGAAACTCTGACGCAGCGACGCCGCGTGAGTGACGAAGGCTTTCGGGTTGTAAAGCTCTGTCAGCAGGGAAGAAATCGGATGTGTTAATACCACATCCGGATGACGGTACCTGCAGAGGAAGCACCGGCTAACTCTGTGCCAGCAGCCGCGGTAATACAGAGGGTGCGAGCGTTGTTCGGAATTACTGGGCGTAAAGAGCGTGTAGGCGGTTATATAAGTCAGATGTGAAATCCCCGGGCTTAACCCGGGACGTGCATTTGAAACTATATGGCTAGAGTGTGGTAGAGGATATTGGAATACCCAGTGTAGAGGTGAAATTCGTAGATATTGGGTAGAACACCAGTGGCGAAGGCGGATATCTGGGCCATAACTGACGCTGAGACGCGAAAGCGTGGGGAGCAAACAGGATTAGATACCCTGGTAGTCCACGCCCTAAACGATGGATGCTCACTGTAGCGGGTATTGACCCCTGCTGTAGTCTAGTTAACGCGTTAAGCATCCCGCCTGGGGAGTACGGTCGCAAGATTAAAACTCAAAGGAATTGACGGGGACCCGCACAAGCGGTGGATTATGTGGTTTAATTCGAAGCAACGCGCAAAACCTTACCTAGCCTTGACATGCCCTCGAATGTTTCTGGAAACAGATTCAGCTCTTCGGAGCGGGGGACACAGGTGCTGCATGGCTGTCGTCAGCTCGTGTCGTGAGATGTTCGGTTAAGTCCGGCAACGAGCGCAACCCTTGTCTTTAGTTGCCATCATTAAGTTGGGCACTCTAGAGAGACTGCCGGTGTTAAACCGGAGGAAGGTGGGGATGACGTCAAGTCCTCATGGCCCTTACGGCTAGGGCTACACACGTAATACAATGGATGGTACAAAGAGCTGCGAACCTGCAAGGGGGAGCCAACCTCAAAAAACCATCCTCAGTTCGGATTGGAGTCTGCAACTCGACTCCATGAAGCTGGAATCGCTAGTAATCGCGGATCAGCATGCCGCGGTGAATACGTTCCCGGGTCTTGTACACACCGCCCGT
>Ga0163144_10020185_pt1 | contig 13344 bp, 9 predicted proteins | sample OliLak19BULKMAT1_FD_123175 | JGI IMG/M metagenome (GOLD analysis project Ga0163144, IMG submission 123175) | Freshwater microbial mat bacterial communities from Lake Vanda, McMurdo Dry Valleys, Antarctica - Oligotrophic Lake LV.19.BULKMAT1 | ecosystem: Environmental > Aquatic > Freshwater > Lake... | reverse complement strand
GAGACCGACAGTACAGGAGTTGTGTATTTTTGTGAAGTCCAGTTTCAAAAAGATGAGCAACTGTATGAACGGCTGTTCGGAGAGTCATTTTTGTATTTCTACCGCAACCGATCGCGCTTCAGCGATTGGCAAGCGGTAGTAATTTATCCCAATCGCGCCACTGAACAGAGCTAGACTCGTCCCTATCGATCGCTCCTAGCCAGCGAACAAGTGCATCGGATTTACCTAGAAGAATTGGGAGACATAGCCCAATTACCGTCGGGAGTTGCGTTGATGGTGCTGACGATGGTCGATGAAGGCAACGCACCCGCTGCGGCTCGTTCCCTGTTGGCGCGATCGGGGCAAACGGCTGAAATTAGTCGTGCCATTATGGAGATGGTGACCCGAATCATGGTGTACAAGTTCACGAATCTGAGTCGGCAGGAGGTTGAAGAAATGTTGGGAATCACGTTGCAAGAGACACGGGTCTATCAAGAAGCGAAGGCTGAGGGAGAGGAAATTGGAGTCCAACGTGGACGACAAGAAGGACGACAAGAAGGACGACAAGAAGGACGACAAGAAGGACGACAAGAAGGTGAACGATCGCTCGTACTACGCCTTTTGACCCGACGAGTGGGAGAACTCCCAGAGGCACTTCGATCGCCCCTCGACTCATTATCCCTAGAACAGCTAGAAGCACTGGGGGAAGCATTACTAGACTTCAGCACGATCGCTGACCTGAAGAATTGGCTACAAACCCATCAGGAAGGGTGAAGCACGATCGCTCCTCCTTCGATCGCCCCTCGTCATTATCCCTAAAACAGATAGAAGCGCTGGGGGAAGCATTACTAAGTTGTAAGTGTGAAACCTACTGGCTGCATTTAGGATGTTGTGCGCCTTGGGCACAGAGGTAGGTAATTTGGTCAGGGCTAAGATTGCGAACCTTGGAGAAATTAACTCCTCGTAAGAAGGGTGTCTGGGTCGGTGCGGGAGCCAACTTCACGAATTGGCTGGAGGACGTGGGGACGATCGCCACAAACGTTGCACCCTGGAAATCAGCCCCATCTAGATTTGCGCCACGAAAATCTGTTCGGGTCAAATCAGCAGCCTGAAAACTCGCATTCTGAAGTTGGGCTTGATTGAAGGCAGTGCCCACCAATCGAGCCGAGGCAAAACTAGCCTCCTGCAAATTGGCTTGGCTCAAATCTGCCCCAGACAAGTCTGCGCCCTTCCAATCAGACTGGACTAAATTGGCAAACTGAAACTTGGCATCCAGCGCACTCGCCTGCCCCATTCGGGCTGCCTGGAGATTTGCTTGGGAGAAATCTGCCCCTGCCAGGTCTGCCCCCGCAAAACTAGCGTCGGTCAAAATAGCTTGCCGCAGGTCTGCTCCCACCAGCTTGGCGCTGCCTAGATTTGCCCCCGTCAGCCGAGCATGGGTGAGATTGGCATTGGTCAAGGTGGCCCGAATCAAACTGGTGCGATGCATGATGGCATTGGCCAGTAGGGCGCTGGTTAAATCTGCATCCTTCAAGTCGGCACCGCTGAGATCGGTAATTAAGTCGTCGAAGGTGCCCCAGCGATCGTCCTCCCCAGATCCATAGAAGCGGCTCCCTCGCAACCGGGCATTGGTCAGAATCGCGGCTTTGAGTCGCATTCCTGCTAAATCCACTTGGTCAAGAACGAGGGTAAAGCGGGTGGCTCCAGGAGCAGTCTGCCCCAAGTCCACCCGGCTCATGTCTACGGCACTCAGTTGTCCGCTGTAGAGGGTGAAGATTTTGGCGATGGCCCGCTGGGTTGCCCGTTGCCGCAGGGTCAGGGAAACTTGCTCCTGGGGAATGCCCCCATTCTGTAAGGATTCCAGTTCATTTCGTAGGGCTTGATTCAAGCGGCGGAGGGAGGGCAGCACCGCCGGGCCCTTGCGGACAACGGCCTGTTGAATGGCATCGATCAACACGGGCGATCGTTCTTGGCTCAGCAAGTCCACCAGCAGCGGTAGGGCGCGGGGATCATCGATCGTGCCCAAGGCGAGAATGGCACTGCGCCGCTCATCGGGAACACGGGTGGAGAGGGGAGTTAGTTTACTCACCAAGGCGAGAAACACTTGGTTATCCTGTTGCTGAAACTCCCGCAGATTGGCTTGACTTTGCACATAAACCTGGGTGCCCACGAACGTTCCTAACACCAATCCCAGCCCCGTCAAAGCTACACTGAGCAGGCTCAAGCCAGGGTGTTGCCGCATCCACAGCCACAGGTTTTGCCGCTCTTGCCAGTGAGTTTCTGGGGTGAGGACGATCGTCGCGATCGCCGCATCCTCCTCTGTCCATTGGGGTTTTGTTCCTTGGGACGATCGACTCGCGTCTGCCCAAGTCCCCGTCTCTCGCCAGATCCCAGAGGCAGGGAACCGCTGACCAGCATCCACCACATAGGTTCCTGCTAGATAATCGTGAAATCCCCGGCGACGAGAATTGCCGAGCGCACTAGCGCACTCCGCCAGTAACATGATCCCCGCCAGCCCCGACAAGATCCCCAATCCTGGAAACGCGCCACTGTAGCGCCAAATGATGTAGGTTAGCCCCAGCGGTAGCCCCCAACGACCCACGCCTTCGCGGACTAGCACCCTGCCCCAACCAGGGGAGTCGCCCTCTGCGGTGACGACTCGCACATTCAGCCAAGCTTTGGGAATGGTTTTGCCCGTTTTACTGAGAAAGTAGAGGTTAACGCCCGCCACCGTGAGGGGGAGCAAAAGGGCCCCCGACCAAAATAGGTTAGTCAACGGAGCCGCCATCCGGCTGTCCTCACTTAGGGGAAGGGCAAGGGTTTTGGCGATCGTTTCCTGTGTGGTAACCAGGGCCGCATTGAGCGGCACCATTTCTCCTGAAAAGTGGGTTTTGGCATACTCCCCTAGTTTGTAGGGCACAATGGCGGTGGCTGCAATCAGACCAACTTCGATCGCCCAAGCTCCCCAGCGGCGCAGCAAGAGGGGTAAATACGTCCGGGTTGGCGTGGCCACTGACCTAAATGGGTTGGCATTTCTCCTGACAGTTGGGCTAGCCATTTAAATAAATTTCCTGACACGATGGGGTAGATTTTGCAGTCTTACGCACGACTAAACAAACAGTTTTACAATTTGCGATCGCAGGAAGTAAGTAGCTGGGTGCAATTAAACTAAAGATAATTTTGGGGGTAGAGAGGGTTCCACCCCCTGCCTGGGGGCAACGCCCCCACTCCCCTTCTTACAATTAATTACACTTACCTACTTAGTTCTGCGATGAATGTGAGATTAGGGAGTCTAAGGCTACGCATTATAGAGCAGGAAAAGCATGGGTACCAACTGCTATTCTTCTGGTTTTGAGGCGAAGAAAATCCGGTAGGAACCATAAGCTACGGCTCCCACAAACGCAACCTTCACAAATAAGGAAAGGAGATCCAAAGCAGAACTTAAAACAACTAATCCAGCGAGGGTCGCGGTTGTCACGACAGTTAATTTGCCGAATTGTGAGAGATTGCCAAACCAGGTAAAAACGCGCTGGCGGAGCAGGGGCGGGAATCGATCGCTTGGCTCCTCAACAGACTTTAGAGGCTGTGTAGGCAGGGGTTGTTCCAGATGGGGAGGATTAGGGGGATTCATAAGCAAAGATTTCCAGGCAAAACGCGATTTGGCAAAAATTGGTAAAAATTGGAACAGAGGATCACTCAGCGATCGAAATTTAAGTGCATCAATTTAGTTTTATTGAGCTTTATGGGATTTGCGATCGGAAAATCTCACCCTAAAAAATTATCTTGACTCCGCATTTATGGCTTGTAAATGTAACCATAGATTTATCAGTCCTGCTTGATTTCCTGATGCCAAAGAAAATGGGGTTGAGGCAGTCGAAATTTTGAGTCGATTCAAAATAGATAGAATAGATTTTTCATTTCTAATCCTCTACTCTCAAACATAGCTACAGGATTGATTTATTGATGAATTTGTGAAGTCGTTGTGGCTCAATTCATAGGCGTAAATCCCTGATTTAAAAACTTCAGGTTCGTGCCTTGGATTGTAGCTAACCCAGCCCTTTGCAATACATTTAATTTAAAAGAAATTGCAAAGAATATTGCAAGCCATTCTGTCTACTGCCCATTTTTAGTCATCTGACTCCCCACTGCTCCGAAAATCATGATGGATTCCCTCTCTCCCACTCCCAGTTCTCAATCCTTTGCAGAGCGCTATCTTGGCTTAGTTGATGCCATTGTAGACACAACATTGAAAGGCAAGATTCGTTCCAAAGAACAGGTCTACCAAATGTTAGTGCAAGGCGTTGAATTGGGCACGGGGGAAATCTTTGAGCGTTGCTTGGGCGATCGGCTCACAGGAACTCAGCGTCAGATAGACACCCAGACTGATGAATTTAAACTGGCTAAGGCAAATCGAATTCTGCGGGCCCTCCAAACGATCCAAGGAGAGTGGAAACGGTGGCAAGAGCAGAACCAAGCCACGGAATTGCTAGGCAGCACAGTCCAGCAACTGGTCGCCGCCGATCCAGCACGCCGCTTGACACTGTTCTTGCAAGCGGTTGATCCCAACCAATCCCAGGTGATTGCCCTAGCCCAGTGGCCGCTCCTGGCCAAAACCCTGCAACGATCCCCCGATGCAGCGGCTCAGCCCTTCGCTGTGGGGATTCTGCGGGCGATCGAATCGTGGAAACAACTAGAAGACCATCTGGTCAGTTGGATTTATGACCAAAATCGGAGCCAGTTGGGGTTTGAAGGCATCCCTGGACAGCGTGGTCCGTGGGCCCTGTGGCAAAAACAGGTGACTCGCCCCTTACTCCGTGACCTGTTTCAGCACCTAGCGTTGGAACAATCTCCGGTGCAGTGGTCCGCGCAGCAAACCCACCTGGAAACCAGTGCATGGGTGGAACTGGCGTTGACCCTGCAATGCCTGCAGCAAGGGCTGGTGACCTGGTTTGACCGATTGGTTTACGACTCCCAAGTCGGGGCAAAATTATCAATTTCTACCTTTTTGACCTTTGCGATCGTCTGGGCCAAGTTGGCCAGTGGCTTTGACCAGGTGGCAACGGGAACAGCCACCCTCGATCGCGCCACCACAGCGGCCTTTGCCAGTGGGTCGTTTCAGATGACCTTGCAAATTCTGCGGATATTTGCCCAGCAGACGTATTTTCCCCTCTACGGCGGGATTTTTGCCTCCTTTTCTGGTAGCTACCTGCGGGATGCCTTGGGCTACCTGGATATTCCCCTGCGCCAGACAGAGGGCACCCAGGAAAAAGCCCGGATTCTGACCCTGCTGGGTTACTCATTGCGGGCCCAAGGTCAATATCAGCAATCGCAAACCTTCCATCAACAAGCCCTGGAGGTTGCCCGCACTGCTGGCGATCGGCCCTGCGAAGTCGCTAACCTCAACCACCTCAGCCGCATCTGTGTGGCCCAAAAAACCTATGGAGAGGCGATCAATTACAGCCAACGGGCGCTGATTTTGAGTCGGCAACTGGGCGATCGGTTGGGAGAAGCCAATGCCCTCGCCAACTTAGGATTTAGTGAGGTATTTCAAGCGCAACAGCAAGAATATACCGAACCTGATGTCTATGAAGCGGCGATCGATCTATTGCAGCAGGGCTTAAAGTTGTCGGAGCGGTTGGGCGATCGGCAGAGCCAATCCCTCTGTCTCAGTAGTCTGGGGACGGCCCACCTCCTGCTAGAACAACCCCAGGTGGCGCTTGCCTACTTGGAAGGGGCGATTCAAACGGCGCAATTTTCTGGAGACTTATACCTCCAGGGCTGGAACCTATCCTCCTTGGCTGAAGCCCAATACCGTCTGCAAAACTTTCCAGCAGCGATCTACGCAGGTTGCCTTGGTATGTACCTATTGGAGCAAATTGCCTCTGCAAGTTGGCGACAACCCGCCGGACTACTCCTGATTTTGCAGGGACAGGTGGGGGAGGAGGCATTTCAGCGTCTAATGGAGCAACACCGCCAACAAATCATCGCCACGATCGGGGTGGATGGCTATGATCACCTGCCTCACCTGTTGGAACAATATCGAGGTTAGGTAGGGATTATAGAATAATTTCGGTATATACCCAACTCCGATCGTAGGGCTGAGTAGTCGTATCTGGCGAACATCCGGGTGGCAATTACAGGCTTGCAGCGAAATGACATGCCGATCGTCGAGAGGTTATTTGTCAGAAACCTTCGAGTTTGGCGGCGGGTAGTTAGGAATGTTAGTCCCCCGATCGCTACCCAGCCCGTCGCACCACAATCACACTGCATTGACTATTGCGGGCGATCGACTCTGGAATATTGCCCTTAATCACCTGCTGGAGTAGATTTTCCTTTGTCGCTCCCAGCACAATCACATCACAGCACTTTTCCTGAGCCAAGCTCACCACTGCCTCTGGTACGGAATTGGCTAACACCCGATGGGTAGCCACAGGCTGATTCAAACGCTGGCTCAGGACTTGCACCGCCTGATTGAGCATCGTTAAATCTGGCTTAATCTCAGATGGCACAAATACCTGGCACAAGCTAATGATCGGCGTAGGGCTGAGATGAATCAAAGATGGGAGGAGTTGTAGCGCTTGCTGAGAATTGGGTCCCCCGGCGATCGGCACCAGCCAATGGTGAAAGTGCAGTGTGGGATCAACCAGGAGTGGGGAAAACGAGGAAAACTTCACCATCATCACATCACAGGCAGCCTGTTGAATTAATGTATCCACCGCTGCACCAAAAATGCGATCGGGCGTTGAGGTCGTGCCCTTCCAACCCATCACCAGCAAATCAATCTGGCGCTCATTAATCGTATCTAGAATGGCTTGCCCCAAATCGTGGGACGCGCGCACCTGAGTATGCACTGGAATTTGCCACTCCTTACCAATCCGCACCGCCTGACTGAGCAACCGACGGCTAATGACCGTATCGACGGGTGTGGCGGCTGGGGAACGGGTGCGGGGCACCAACACCACTTGCAAGCACTCCAACTCATAGCCCCGATCGCGGGCCACTGTCGCCGCCAATCGGATCAATCCCCCCGCCGTTTGAGGATTGCCCAGAGGTAAGAGCAGCCGACCTTTCCCCGTTGCCGGGGCCCGGGTTTGATAGACCGCGTAGGACGGCGCAAACTGAGAACCAGGTTGGGTCGTCTCATTTCCCAGGCGATCGGACTCCGCCTTGATAATATCGGCGCGAGTAATAATGCCAACCAACTTCCGCCCTTCTGTCACAGGAAGGCGACTAATCTGATGCCGATTCAACAAATACAGCACATGGGCCAGGGTATCCATTGGACTCACGGTCACCGGCCGCGGAGTCATAATGCGATGGAGCGGAATTCCCCCCGGTAATCCCCGCGATGCCATATCTGTCAGATCCGACTGCGTGACAATGCCCACCAACTTTTCACCCTCCACCACCGGGAAACCGCGATGGTGCGATCGAGAAAAGGTTTGCACTGCTTCATCCAACGTCATTTGGCTCGCCAGGGTTTCCACATGACGTTGCATCAAATCCGCCGCCCTTAACTCCGTCAACCGTCCTTCAGAGTTTGCCTTTTTAAGATAAATTCCACTTCCCTCTAACAGGCGCTCATACAGAGACCGACTAAACACAGCCTCACCCACCAGATAGGCGATGGCTGAGACAATCATCAGCGGCAGCACTAAATTAAAATCAGTCGTCATTTCAAAAATGATCACCACCGCCGTAATGGGGACTCTGGCAAATCCACTGAAGGCCGCCCCCATGCCTGCCAGGGCAAAGGTTGTGGGTGAACCGCTGCCCACTAAAGATTGTTCTGTCAATCCCACCAAGTAACCGATCGCCGATCCCCACAGCAGCGTAGGAGCAAACAGTCCCCCCGGTGCCCCAGACCCGTAGGCGATCGGGGAGAGAATTAGGGGGGAAATCAACGCAATCAGAGCCATTTGCCAACTGACTTCCCCCAAAATCAACGCTTCCCTAAACTTGTCGCTGTCATGCAAGGCAGTAGGCAATAGGGAAATTAGCCCACCACTGACTAACCCAGCCAAGCCAACCCGCCAAGGCATCCCCACCCGCATCACTCGGCGGTTAAATTCCACACTGGCCAATGCGCTCCGATTGAACAGGGCCCCAATCAGTCCCGCCAGCGCTCCTAGCACCACATAAAAGGGAATATCGTGAAATACGAAGGTTGTTTGCGTAAAGGTATTCAGGTTAACGTCGAGGCTACCACCGCCCAAAAGCCGCGAGACAACTGCACCAATAAAAGATGCCAGAATTGCTGTCCCCATCGTTAACCCGGACACATCTTGCAGCAACTCCTCAATCACAAATAAAACCCCGGCGATCGGGGCATTGAAGGCCGCCGCCAACCCCGCCCCTGCCCCCGCTGCAATCAATTGCCGCTGATAGTCTGGTGAGGTAGGAATCCAGCGGCTCAGTTGCGCTGCCAGGGCTGCTCCCACTTGCACCGTCGGTCCTTGACGACCCAGAGGCAATCCAGACCCCAGAGCAATCACGCCACTCAATAGCTTAACCACCGCCACCCGCAGATTGAGGGCGATCGGGGCCCCGCCCAGGGCCGCCTTGACCTGAGCCACGCCCCCACCCGCCGCTTCAGGAGCAATTTTTTCGACCAGCAGCCCCGCAATCAGCCCGCCCACCAAGCCAAAGCTGGGCAAAATAATCCAGGCAGGCAGGCTATGGGTTGCAGTGATGCGCCATCCTGACACCAAGGCGATGCCTTGCTTCAACAAAACCGCCACCAACCCGGAAACCAGCCCAATTACACAGGCTTCAAACATCTCCAAGCGCTTGAATCGCAAAAAGTCGCGCAGGCGCTGCTGGATGGAGAAGTACAGCATGGATTACTGTCGCCCTGTGACCGACACACCTTCCACAACCAAAGATGGCGTGTAGCACGAACCATTCCAGTCCGCATCATCTCCCAATTCCACAATGTGCTTCAACGCCGTGTAGACATTCCCTGAAATCATCGTGTCTTTCACGCGCCCCACAATTTGCCCTCGCTTCACTCGGTAGCCTAAATCTACGTTAACGGAAAAATCTCCTGAAATGCCCGCCCCGCCCCCTAGCATCTGGTCAATCACTAAGCCATCTTCCAGGGTCGCGATCAGTTCCAGCAAGGATTTACCCTTTGTGTTCAACGGGCCTGAAGTACCGGAGCTTTTACGGGAACTGGGTTGAATTACCAAATTAAATAAACCTGGAGTTGGGTAGCTGCTCAATCCAGGACGCACTCCGTTGCCAGTCGTGCCATTTCCCAGCCTGCGCCCCACCGTATGGTCAGTGTAGAACAGTTGTAAGGTTCCATCCTGGATAAACACTAGCGATCGAGTTGGAGTGCCTTCATCGTCAAATGGGCAACTGAAGGGCCCCAAATCTGGTTGTTGCGACAGGGTGAGAGAGGGGGAAGTGACCTGCTCTCCTAGCCGATCGCTCCACGGGGAAGCCCGTTCAATCACCTGTTTCCCATTCAACGCCGCCTGCACCGTGCCCCAGAGCATATCCGCTGCTTTAGAGGTAAACAGCACCGGGACACGTCCGCTCATCGACGGGGCAGTCTGCTCTGCCCATCGCAACCGTTGCAAAATTTGTTGGGCAAGCGCTATGGGATCGAGGTGGTCTCGTTGAACTTGACCATCGGAAACACCCAGAAAATCATCCCCCCGTACCCACTCAGCTTCAATATAGCCGCTCAGAGTCGTATCTGTATGCTGACAGTCCAAACCCTGAGAGTTGAGCAGCCGAGTACTTTCCACCTCGTATTCCCAACCCGCACTACACAGCACTTCAGGATAGGCATCGCGAATCAGCGCAATTCCCTCTTTCCCCCAATCGATCAATTGCTCTACAGGTACAGTCCGTCCCACAGGCGGGTAAAGCATTTGCAAAGCTACAGTCAGTTCAGCCGTTGCTGGGGCATTGAGTTGACTCAGGGCAATCGCCCGATCGACTAAGTCTTGGGCATCGGTAGAACCGTGGGCAACAGCCAGCCCTGGTTGCCCTTTGTACCACAGTCGCAGCGCCGTGCCCTCCGATTGAAGGCTCTCTAGCTGCTTCAAGCGGTTCGCCTCAAAAAACACAGGGCGAGACACCGTTAAAGACTGAAAGACCTCCGCCGCTTCTGCTCCAGAGCGCGTTGCCAAGTCCAGCAATTGCTCCGCCACCATTTCTGGTTGTAGATTGTCAGCATCCATAACTAGCAAAATGAAGTTGTCAGTTTTTAATTGCTAGAAGTTTAAAACCAACGGCTAACAACATAAATCACTAACAACCAAATTACGCTAAATTGAGTTCCTGTAACAGCCAAAATCCGGCAAAGGATTCGGCTTCAGGATGAGATTGCACCGCAATGAAGTGAACCCGCTGCACCTTTTGTTTGGCAGACTCAAAGTTCTCAGCCTCCGCCTGAAGTTGCGGAGTGGGGAGCGGGGCTAGAATCCAGCGATCGTTCATCCCCGTTTCCAGCATCAGTCGGGCAGGCAGCGCTTTAGAGAGTAGACCGATCGGCTGCACCTCCACCTTAAGGAATGCCATCTCCAGCCCAGACATCCAGCCCGCCATCGGCAAAGCGCGGGATGAAAATAACACGACACCTGGAATCTTAGCGTCACTGTCTAGCCCAATCATAGATAAGGGAAACGCTTCACTGAAGTCGATCGCCCACTCTGCCATCTCTGCAAATACCTGCGACTCCAGCGTCACAAACGCCCACTTTTGCCCAATCAACGCATCCGGCAAAGGTTCAGGATCGGATAGCGGATAGACCACAGCCGAAGTAATCAAACTACCCTGTCCTGGCTGATATCCAGGCTGAGCGGGGTAAAATGACTCGGTTCTTTCCTGAAGCCACTGATGCAACGCATAGGTGCGCCGACTGGGTTGAGCCACCAATCCCAAATCCTTGCAAGCTTTGGTGATCATATTCGTCATCTGGCGGCGAAAAAAGCGAATCTTCAGAGGAGTCTGACCCGATTGCGCCATTGCCTCTGCGATCGCCCCCCTCAGCCAGCCTGAGTTAACCTGGGTTCCGGGACAAAATTGGGCATAGCGAAATAGGGACTCAGAGGTGCGATCGACCCCCATTGGACTTTCGCAGATCACCACCTCCCACAACTTTTTCTGTTGCTCATCCAAAATAGGGCGAGAGTAATAATCAAGTTCCCAAATCAAATTGGTCATACTAATTCATTGGTCATGTTAATGCCCTGTCACCGCTCATTCTGTTCTTCAAACCCAGCAACTTCTGCCAATGTGTAGAGCGGTCTACCCTTGACTTCTTCATAAATCCGTCCTACATATTCACCTAAAATCCCAATACTCACCAGTTGCACTGCCCCCAAAAAGAAAACTGCCACAATAATCGCAGCATATCCAGTCAGGGGCGCACCTGGAGCAAACAACCGCCAGTACAATACCAAAATCGCCATGAGAACCGAGATCATAGCTGCCACCAGTCCAACATAGGTAGAAATCCGCAGCGGTACCTTTGAGAAAGAAATTAAACTATTAATTCCTAATGCCCAAGACTTACGGAAGGTATACTTCACCTCACCAGCAAAGCGGGGATCGCGCTCAAACAGCAAGGCAGTTTGCCGAAACCCCACCCACGATCGCAACCCGCGAATAAACCGATTCCGCTCCGGCATCGAATTTAATACGTCCACAACCCGCCGATCCAGCAAGCAAAAATCCCCCGTATCTGTAGGAATTTCCACATCTGCCAATCGTTGCAGCAACCGATAGAAGGCATAGGCCATAAATCGCTTAAACCAGGTTTCCTTGTGCCGCTTCGTGCGCTGAGCATAGACAACCTGGTAGCCCTGCCGCCATTTTTCCACCATATCGGGAATCAATTCTGGTGGATCTTGCAAATCCGCATCCATCACCACCACAACCTGTCCCCGGACAAAATTCAACCCCGCTGTCACCGCGATTTGATGTCCAAAGTTGCGGGCTAAACTGACATAACAAACCCGTCGATCTTTCTGCTGCAACTCTCGCATTAGATGAAGCGATCGATCGCGAGAGCCATCATTCACCAAAATCAATTCCACATTCCCATCCATCCCATCCATCACAGCACTCAAACGGCGATAGAGTTCTAGAATCGTGGCTTCCTCATCTTTAATGGGCACTACAAGAGAATACTGAGGCACCATGAAATTAAATTGTGAATCGTTCCATAATTAACAAGCCAAAACTCAAATCCTGCAGAGCAGGTAAAGACGATTGAGGACAAACCCTCTTCTCCCAATCACACTTGAAAACATAATTTTCTGACCAGACAGGAGGGATATCCAAGAGATCTCGTACTCCTGTAATCCCCTGCCCTAGGAACAGCAACAACGCCAAGCAATTCAATACAGTATGAACGATTCGCCAGCGATGAGAGCGATCACGATAAATTTCTGGGACGATCGCTAACGAAAAGATCATTAATAATGCTGCTAACATGCCGTAATGAAAATGGGAGATGTACCACTCATTCTCCCGCCGAAATACCCCATCCTGCATCCCTAAAACTACCAAACCAATCCCAGCTAAACTCGCAAAGGTGGCACGCCAATACCACTGAGTCGCTCGGTAAAGCAGCACCAAAGAGGCGATCGTAGCCACAAAAAACAGCGCAATTCCTAAAACCTGAACTGGCATATTTTGCCAAACATTCTTCTTCAAAATAGTTTTGGCAATGGGGTGAACCAAGCCCAATAATGCAATTCCCACAACTGCTCCCGTCAACCAGCGTCCAAGCTTCAAATGCTCAGGCCCAACCACTGGCGGAATCTTGCTCTTACCCGCATCCTTAGTCTGCATTCGGCGCTGGCGCGTCTGCCACGCCAGATTCACCACCATACCAATGAGAGGCAATACAAAAGTTACCGCAATTACAGGATGCATTAACCTGATCACATCACTGATTTCCATCCAAACCCCCTTACTTGAGCCACCCTTACAGCAGGTGTAAAACGCGATCGTTGGCTTTTATCCTAACTCCATGCTCCCTTAGCCCTTTCAGCCAAGCAAAACTAAAAGCCAGGCAATGCCCATATAAAACCCACCCTAAAAATAGATTTTCAATGTACTTATTCTATCAAGTCATTATCTTCCCAAATCAACTCGATCGGGTCAACGAGCTAAATATGAATCGTCACAACCAACTGAAAGCCATATCGCTGAAATAAATATAAGTTAGTGTCTAAAACCCTGAAAACTGAGGTCTCACGTATCGTTAACAGTGATCATCCCCTTGAACATTGAGCGCCTCCCAAAGCAGACAAGCTGGGATAGGCATTACCCTATTCCAGCTTGAGCAAGGAACGTATGAGTAGAGGAGATTTGACTCCTCCTTGAATAATTGACCTG
>Ga0163144_10020183_pt1 | contig 13345 bp, 5 predicted proteins | sample OliLak19BULKMAT1_FD_123175 | JGI IMG/M metagenome (GOLD analysis project Ga0163144, IMG submission 123175) | Freshwater microbial mat bacterial communities from Lake Vanda, McMurdo Dry Valleys, Antarctica - Oligotrophic Lake LV.19.BULKMAT1 | ecosystem: Environmental > Aquatic > Freshwater > Lake... | reverse complement strand
GGCAAGATTTAAAAAGACTCCCCCCACGCTCTCTGCGTTCGCTGCCCCCGAGGGGGGCGCTCAATGCGCTTGGGGCGACCCGGCACGCACTGACAAGACCCACGCCCTCTTCGTTCGCTGCCCCCGAGGGGGGCGCTCACTGCGCTTGGGGCGGCCCGGCACGCACTGGTCGCTTTACTGGTGTGCAGGGTTGTACCCGGAAGCGCGTGGGTGGGAAGCGCGCGGGTGACTGCGGGCATCCCAGTCGCAGCGAACCAAGGCCGGGCGGTGAGGTCGGACTGACATCTCCACCGGAGCATTGCATGCGCCACGACTTTCGTATGGTCCTGTTCGGATTGTTTGCGCTGAGCTTCGCCGGTTGCGGTGAGAAGGCGGTGTTGCCGGTGCAGGCCGGAATGGGTCCGAGCCCGACCCTTCCGCCTCCCAAGGAGTCGCTGATACCCACCGTCGACATCGCGCCGGCAAAGGGATGGCCTGCGGGTGCGGTGCCGACGGCAGCGGCGGGTCTGTCGGTCAGCGCATTCGCGAGCGGTCTCGATCACCCGCGCTGGCTCTACGTGCTGCCGAACGGCGACGTGCTCGTAGCGGAGACGAATGCCCCGCCCAAACCCGAAGATGGCAAAGGCATCAAGGGTTGGGTCATGAAGAAGGTCATGAAGCGGGCGGGGGCCGGTGTTCCGAGCGCGAATCGGATCACGTTGCTGCGTGACGCGGACGGCGACGGCGTCGCGGAAGTTCGAACGGTGTTCCTGCAAGGGCTCAATTCGCCGTTCGGCATGGCGCTCATCGGCCATGATCTCTATGTCGCGGACACCGATGCGGTCCTGCGCTTCCCCTACGCGGACGGCGCAACCGAGATCAAGGTTGCCGGAGTAAAGCTGGTCGATCTGCCCGCCGGCCCGATCAACCATCATTGGACCAAGAACATCATCGCGAGCCTCGACGGCTTGCGGCTGTATGCGACCGTGGGCTCGAACAGCAACGTCGGCGAGAACGGCATGGACAAAGAGCAAAGCCGCGCCGCGATACTCGAGATCGATCCCGCAACGGGTGGCTCGCGCGTATTCGCTTCGGGGTTGCGCAACCCGAACGGACTGGCCTGGCAGCCGCACAGCGGTGCGCTCTGGACGGCCGTGAACGAACGCGACGAGATCGGCAGCGACCTCGTGCCCGACTACATGACCTCGGTGCAGGATGGCGCTTTCTACGGATGGCCGTACAGCTACTACGGCCAGCATGTGGACGAACGGGTCAAGCCGCAACGCCCCGATCTTGTCGCCAAGGCAATCGCTCCGGATTACGCCCTCGGGCCGCACGCGGCTTCGCTCGGTCTCGTCTTCTACGAGGGCAAACTGCTGCCGCAGCGCTATGCCGGCGGCGCCTTCGTGGGCCAGCACGGCTCATGGAATCGCAGGCCGCCCAGCGGCTACCGGGTCATCTTCGTGCCATTCGCCGCCGGTCTCCCCGCCGGGCAGGCCGAGGATGTCCTCACCGGCTTCCTGAATCCGGATGGCGATGCGCTCGGGCGCCCGGTGGGCGTAGCTGTCGATCGGGCGGGTGCGCTGCTGGTCGCCGACGATGTCGGAAACATCGTCTGGCGGGTCGTGCCGACAGCCGGATCGAAGCAGCGCGGCGCGGCCCGGCAGTAAGCCTCAAGCGCCCGGCGGTGCCGTCATCGCCCGCCGCACCGCGGCGAGCGGCGCCGCATCGTCGAAGCTAACGGCGTCGCCGTCGAGGCGCACGCCGAGTCGTTGCCAGAGCGCATCCAGATCGACCGGATGCGGCCGGTCCTTCATGCTCGCGTACAACCTGGCGAGCACCGGCACGCCGACCGCCGCATCGCCGATGCGCAGCAACGGTTCCAGTTCGGAATCGTGTTCCATGTTGCCGCGCTCGAGGATCGCGCGCAGCGCCTGCTGCAAGCCCTTGCGGTTGCCGGTGCGCTCCCGGATGCCGACCTCGGCGAGCAGCGCGAACAGCGCGCCGCCCCAGTAGATCCGGCCCCAGGTCGGGGTGCGGTCGAGACCGCGGTCGCCGGCCTCGGGCAGGCCGTTGGGCATGCCCTTCAGCATCCCTCTCCAGACTTCTTCGACTTCGAGCCGGCCCGCCTGCGCGCGCGCCAGCGGTTCGACATAGGTCGCCATACCTTCTTCGATCCAATGATGACGCGACGGCACGGAGGGAAAGGCCAAGTGCGTCATCTCGTGCACGAGGACCCAATCGCGCTCGAGCAGCGCGGGCGTCGCGCTCTCGGCCAATACCAGCTTGATGGCCGCGCCGCCATACGCGAAGGTCGTACCGGAGCGGACCGCACGAGCGCTCGGGCCCGTGCTGAAGATCAACAACCGCGTCTGGGGGGTGGGAAAGCGGCCGTAGTAGGTCGAGACGGCGCTCGCGCAGTGGCGAATCCATTCGGCGATGCTCTCGCGCGGCAATCCGGATGCCGCGCCGGGCACGTAGGCGAGCCGGATCACGCCGCCCGCGACTTCGATACGCTGCGATGCCAGCCGGTCGAAGGCAGCGTAGGGCATGCCGGCGACGTTGAAGACGGACGGCGGGGGCTCGCTCGGGGTGGCGAGCGACCAGCGCGGCAATATTGCGGAGGCCGCCAGCCATCCGCCGGCGCCGAGCGACGCGGCACGCCGCATCCGGTTCATGGGTGGCCTCCGTTGGACGGCGGATGCGCTTGCCCGTGGCGGCGTAGATCGCGACGCCGCATCCGGTTCATGCGTGGCTTCCGTTGGACGAGGAGTTCACGAGGACGCGGATGGTTGGACGGCGGATGCGCTTGCCCGTGGTGGCGTAGATCGCGACAACGCATCCGGTTCATGGGTGGCTTCCGTTGGACGAGGACTTCACCAGGACGCGGATGACGTGTTCGATGCGATCATCCACCAATGCAATGAAATTGTCGGCTTGCAGATCGCCATCGACCCATACACCGGGTGCGCGATCGCCGCTGTCGGTCTGAGACACGGTTACGTGATACACCGTCTCCCGGTAGCGGTAGTGAACCTTGAATTCCTTCCAGTCCGCCGGCAGGCAAGGCGAGAAGCGCAGTCTGTCGACGTCGAGCTCGAGACCGAGCAGCGACTCCACGATCAGGCGGTACATCCATCCCGCGGAACCGGTGTACCACGACCATCCGCCGCGGCCGGTATGCGGCGCCATCGCATAGACATCGGCGGCCACCACGTACGGTTCCAACCGGTAGGTCGCGACGCTGTCGGGCGTTCGGGCGTGGTTGACCGGATTGATCATGTCCATGAGCTGCCAGGCGCGACGCGCATCCCCCAGCGCGGCATACGCCATCACCGTCCAGATCGCGGCGTGCGTGTACTGGCCACCATTTTCGCGCACGCCCGGGACGTAGCCGCGGATATAGCCGGGATTCGGTGTCGAGTGGTCGAACGGGGGTGTCAGGAGCTGGACCAGGCCGTCTTCGGGCCGGACCAGATTCTGATGGACGGCATTCATCCCCTGGCGTCGGCGCTTGTCGTTCCCGACCCCGGACAATACCGCCCAGCTCTGCGAGATCGAATCGATCCGGCACTCGGCATTGCGCGCCGAACCCAGCGGCGAGCCGTCGTCGAAGTACGCACGCCGGTACCACTCGCCATCCCAGCCGTGCTGTTCGATGTTGCCGGAGAGTTCCGCCACATCGTCGTCGCACCACTTTGCGAACGCCTCATCGCCCCGCATGCGCGCGATCCGGGCGAATTGCACCAGTACCGAGCACAGGAAGAACGCGAGCCAGATGCTCTCGCCCTTGCCTTCGATCCCGACCAGGTTCATCCCGTCGTTCCAGTCCCCCGAACCCATCAGCGGCAATCCGTGACTGCCGAACCGCAGCCCGTGCAGGATGGCGCGCACGCCATGGTCGTACAGGCTCGCCACTTCATCGGAACGGCCCGGCAAGTCGTAGTACGAATCCTCGCCCGGATTGACCGGACGGCCCTCGAGGAACGCGACCGGCTCGTCCAGCACGCCCGTGTCTCCCGTGGCGAGGACATAGCGGGCAAGCGCGAGCGGCAGCCACAGGTAGTCGTCCGAGCACTGCGTCCGAACGCCACGCCCGGTCGGCGGATGCCACCAATGCTGGACATCGCCTTCCACGAACTGCCGGCTGGCGCACAGCAGCAACTGGGCACGGGTCAGACCGGGCTCTGCGTGCACCAGCGCCAGCACGTCCTGCAACTGATCGCGAAAACCGAACGCGCCTCCGGATTGATAGAACCCGCTGCGTGCCCACAGCCGGCACGCCAGTGTCTGGTAGACGAGCCAGCCGTTGCAGAGCACGTTGAGTGATTCATCCGGTGTCTCGATCCGCACGGCGTCGAGAGTCCGCCGCCATTGCCGGTGCACTTCTTCCAATGCCGCCCGCGCGGCGGTCGCGCCGCGAAACCGCTGCACGAGACTCCGGGCGTCGCCGACATTGCGTCCGGCGCCGAGCCTGAAGGTCACGTGGCGCTCTTCTTCCGCGTCCAGCTCCAGCATCGACTGCAGCGCAGCGCACGGGTCCAGCGCCGGCCCCGACTTGCCCGAAAGCCGCGTTCGCAGCAACGCTGCGGGAGCGGCCAGCGTGCCGTTGCGCCCGATGAACTCGGCGCGGTCGCACGTGAACGTGCGCGCCACATCGTCCACGTCGAAGAATGCCACCCGTTCGCCGAACTCGGTGTTGTAGCTGTTCCGGGCAAACAGCGCGCCGCACTTTACATCCTTCTCGGTGACGACGTGCATCACCGACTTCGGCCGCAGGTCGCCGAGCACCCATTCCGCGTAGCCCGTCACGGAGATCCGCCGTGGCCGTCCCGAGGCATTGCGAATCTTCAGCGTCGAGAACTTGACCGCGGCATCCTGCGCCACGTAGACCCACAGCTCGGAGCGGATGCCGTCCTCGTCGTGCTCGAACACGGTGTAGCCGAATCCGTGCCGCGTAATGTAGGGCGTGCGCCCGCGCGCCGGCAATGGCGTGGCGGACCAGAAATGCCCGCTCTCTTCGTCGCGCAGGTAGCAGGCCTCGCCGGTGGCATCGCTCACCGGATCGTTGTGCCAGGGCGTCAGGCGGAACTCGTGAGCGTTGTCGGCCCACGTGTAGCTCCCGCCGCTCTCGGAGACGATGGTCCCGAAATGGGGATTCGCGAGCACGTTCACCCACGGCGCAGGCGTCAGGCGTCCGGGCTCCGTGACGATCACGTATTCGCTGCCGTCGGGCGTGAACCCGCCCAGTCCGTTGCCGAGGATCAGTCCCCGCACCGGCCGGATAGCCGTCACGTTGTCGTCCCGATGCTCGCGCTCGGGCACGAGTCGTGGAACCCGCACCTCGAGCAACGCGTTTCGGTCGATCTGGTCGGCCAGCGTGCCCTTGCCGTCGGAGATGATGGCACGCGCGACCGACTCGAGCAGCACCCGGTCCTCCTCGGAAATCTCGTCGCCGCGGCGCACGAAGATGCCGCCGGGCCGATTCATCATCTGCCCTTCGACGCGCGCCGCGATCAACCCCATGATCTGGTCCTGGAGCAATTGCCGGTAGCCCGCGTGATCCTCGTTCCAGATCACGAGGTCCACCGCCAGGCCCTTCAGACGCCAATAGGCATGCGCCTGTACCAGTTGGCGCACCAGATCGATGTTGGCTGCATCGGCGATCCGCAACAGCACGATCGGCAGATCCCCGGAGATCGCATAGCCCCACAACCCGGACTGCCCGCGACGATTCCTTGCGATGATGCCGGCATCGGCACGCAGCGAAGCGTTCGCGAACACGATCGAATTGGCGAGACGCGCATAGAGCCGCGCATCGGCCTCCGTGGTATTGATCTGGCGCAGCACGACCTGTGCCCGCGTCCACGCCAGTTCGACCACGCGATCGGCAAGCCGGGGATCCTGGTATTTCTCGACCAGGCCGATCACGACCTCGCGCGAATCGGCGACGCCGTACACCATGTCGATGGTCGCGTCCTGCTCGGGTTCGAGGGTCACGCGGATCCGGATGGCCGCGATCGGGTCGAGCACCGAGCCCGCGCTGCCGGACAGCGGTGCCGGATCGAGCATCGCCTGCGGCGCAGCCGGAGTGTTGCCGCGACCGATGAAGCGCATCCGGTCGGTCTCGTAGGAGACATCGGTGGCGTTCGTGCCATGCGCCGCCATCAGGTGAAACGCCCACGGCGCCTGCTCTTCCGGAGAGCGCGGCCGGCGGGTCCAGAGGATCGCCTGTTTTGCACTGGCGATCTCGGTCTGGACAAACAGATTGCTGAAGGCCGGATGCATGGCATCCGCTGCCGGTGGCGCCAGCACGATCTCCGCATAGCTGGTGAACTCGATGACCTTGCGGATCCGCGTGCGATTGACCACGCGCACCCGGCGCAGCTCGATATCGTCCTCCGGCGAGACCGCGATCTCGGTGTGGACGTCGAGCCCGTTGTCGCGGCGGCGGAACTCGGCGCGACCTTCGGAGAATATCGCCTCGTAGTGATCCGCGGGCTTGCCCGTGGGCTGATAGGCGGTCGACCAGAACTCGCCGCTGGCGAGGTCCCGGATGTAGCAGTAGCTGCCCCAGTTGTCGCAGGTGGCGTCCTCGCGCCAGCGCGTGATCGCCAGATCGTTCCAGCGACTGCTGCCGCCGCCTCCGGCCGTGACCATGACGTGATAGCGGCCGTTCGACAGCAGTTGCACTTCCGGGATCGACGTGGCCGGGCTCGCGATGACTCGTACCGGTGTTTCCACTTCGCTCGCGCTCGCAACAACGCTGGCGAGCTGGGCGAAGTTCGGGAAGTACGCGACCGATTTGGGAATCCGCTCCTGCAGCAGCAGCAGCGTCGCCTGGAACAGCAGGTCCGACTCGAATCGCTTCTGCATCGGGCGACCCAGCAGCAGATGGCCCAGGGCGAGCACGCTCATGCCCTCGTGGTGGGCCATGAACGAACGGATCACGGCGCTGGTCTGGCCGCGCGGCAGGCGCGCCGGCGTGAAGTCGACCGCTTCGTACAGGCCGAACTGCCCCGCCAGGCCGTCGGCGGCGAGCCGTTGCAGGTTCACGCAGGCGGCCTCCGGCGCGACCATGAGTGCGAGCACCGAGGCGTACGGCGCGATGACGATATCCTCGGCCAGGCCGCGTTTCAGGCCGAGCCCGGGTGCGCCGAAGGCGCGATACTGGTAGTTGAGATTCGCATCGACCGCGTTGTAGCCAGACTCCGACATGCCCCACGGGACGCCGAGCTGCCGGCCGTGCGAGATCTGCCGCTCCACCGCAGCCTGGCAGGTCTGATCGAGCAGCGTGTGCTCATAGGTCGGCATCACCAGCATCGGCATCAGGTACTCGAACATCGAACCGCTCCAGGACAGCAGGATCGGCCGCTCCTTGCCGGAGGCCAGCAACCGTCCCAGCGCGAACCAGCTCTCCTGGGAGACCTGCCCTTGCGCTATGGCGACGAAGCAAAGCAGACGAGCTTCCGACGCGAGCAGATCGTAGAAGCTCGTATCGCGCCGGCGTTCGTCGACGTTGTAACCGATGGCGAACAAGTGGCGCGTACGGTCGTAGAGGAAGCCGAAATCCATGCGCGCCAGCGCTTCGCATTGGGTCGCGATCCGCTCGATCGCCTCGATCCGCTCCCTGGCGCGCGCGCCGGCGGTGGCGACATGGCGCACGACTTCGTCGCGGCGGTCCTGCTTCACACCGGCTGCGGAGTCGTCGCGCAAGCCATCGATCTGCGCCATCAGCTTCGGCATCAGATCCACCAGCTCGCGCAGCGTCGGGATCTGCGTCAGGACCGGGAACTCTCCCAGCGTCGCTTCGAACGCCGGCTGTTGCAGCCACGGCATGAACAGCAACAACTCATCCCGGGCGCTTTGACACTGCACCGCCAGCGCCCGCACCCACGCATGCGCTTCGAGGACCGTCACCGGTGCCACCACATCTGCGCCGTCCCCGATGATCCGGGCATCGGCCGTCGCGATCACGGCGGCGAGCCGGTCCAGCCAGCGCAGCGCCGCGACGCCGGTCGCCGGCCGGGCGTCGCAGGCCGAGTCGATCTCGCGGCTCAATTGCACGACCGCCGCCGGAACATCGGCTCCGAGCGAGTCGACGAGCACGCGGGCAGTGTCGGCCAGGCCGGCGAAGATGCGCGACTCGAGAATCCGGTCCTCCGGCAATGCCATGAGACCCGCCCGCAAGGTGGACAGATGGCCGGCGAGGTTGCCGCTGTCGACGGAAGAAACGTAGCGGGGCGCCAGGGGCTGGAGCGATTGCGTGTCGTACCAGTTGTAGAAGTGGCCCTGGTACCGGTCGAGCGAGTGCATGGTCCGCAACGTGTTGCCGATGCGCTCGATCAGGCGGCCGGCCGGCAGGTAGCCGAAGTCGTATGCGGCAAGATCGGCAAGCAGCGCCATGCCCATGTTGGTGGGTGAAGTGCGATGCGCGATCGTGCCGATCGGAATCTCCTGGTAGTTGTCCGGCGGCAACCAGTGATCGGCAGGTCCGACGAAGGTCTCGAAGAAACCCCAGGTGCGGCGTGCGAGCTTGCGCAGAAAGACCGTCTGATCGAACGTCAGCGCCGCGGCGCGCGGCACGAGCGGAAGACTGACCCACCACGCCAGTACCGGTGCGCCGAGCCAGAGCAACAGGAAAGGTGCCGCCACGGGCAGCGCGCCCGGGTTGGTCGACGACAGCCAGGCTGCCGCAGCGACGGCGCCGACCGGAGCCACCCACATCGCCCGCAACGAGCCGGTCAGCGTGGCGTCGACACCGCGCCCTTGTTCGCTCGACGGCGTCCATTCGAGTAGCCGCCGACCCGTGACGAGCATGCGCCAATGCGTGCGCAGGATCGCACCCGCATTGAACCAGGCCTCGTACGGCAGACATGCCAGCGAGAACGCGGCCTGGACCACGAGCCGTGCCGCGGTACGAGACGTGGCGACGAAGTGCTGCGCGAACGGGATGTCTTCCGGCTTCTTCAGCAGGTCCAGCAGGGATGCGAAGACCGACGGCAGGAACAGGATCGAGAGCAACACCGACGTCCACCACCAGGCCGGCACCAGGATCGTCCAACCGAGGAGCAGCAAGGCCAGCGTCGCTGGCGGGACCAGGCTGCGACGCAGGTTGTCGAGCAGCTTCCACTGCGACAGGAGCGGGAGCGGATTGCTGCGGCGCCCTCCCTGGACGCCGGGGACCCGTCGCGACAGCCATCCGGCGATCTGCCAATCGCCGCGAATCCAGCGCCGGCGACGGCCGACTTCCTCGAGGTAGCGGGACGGAAAGTCGTCGTACAACTGAACGTCGGTCAGCAGACCGGAGCGCGCGTAGCATCCTTCCAGCAGATCGTGACTGAGAATGCGGTTCTCGGGAAATCGCGCCTTGAGCGCGGCCTCGAAGGCATCGACGTCGTAGATGCCCTTGCCGATGAACGACCCTTCGCCGAACCCGTCCTGATACGCGTCGGAGACGGTGCGCGTGTACGGATCGATCCCCGCCTCTCCCCCGAAGAGGCGGGCGAACCGTGATCGGTTGGCGCCGGGCAGGCTCGTCACGACGCGGGGCTGCAGGATGCCGTAGCCCCGGGTGACCCGGTGTCGCCGGTCGTCGTAGTGCGGCCGATTCAACGGGTGGGCCATCGCTCCCACCAATTGCCGGGCCGCGTCGCGCGGGAGCTCGGTGTCGGTGTCGAGCGTGATGACGTACTTCACGCGGCGCAACGGCGCAGTGTCGCCGACGATGGACGAGAAGCGGCTGGTCGCGTCGTCTCCGCGCAGGCAGGCATTCAGGTCGCCGAGCTTGCCGCGCTTGCGCTCGTAACCCATCCAGAGCTGCTCCTTCGGGTTCCAGGCGCGCGGACGATGGAACAGATAGAAGATGTCGCCGGACCCCGTGGTGCCTCCGGGCGCACGATACTTCGCGTTCAACCCGAGGATCTTCTCCTCGGCGAGCCGTAACAGCGCGGCATCTTCGGGAAGGGTTGCGTCACTGGCATCCAGAAAATCGGTCAGCAAGGCGAAGTGCAGGTGGGCGTCCTGGTTCGCCAGAAAACGGACCTCGAGTGCTTCGGCGAGAGTGTCGATGGCGCCGGGGCTGGAGAGCATCGCGGGGATCGCCACCAGCGTGCGCGATTCCGGCGGGATGCCGAGCGCGAAATCCATGCGCGGCAGCGGTCGCGGCGTCACGATCAGCGTGAGGAACCAGTTCACCAGCGCCACCGCCAGCTGGCTCGAGACCACCAGTGAAAGCACCAGGACCACGATCAGGATCGCATCGGACAGGCCATGGCCCCGCGCCATCGCGACCATGCCGGCCGTCAGGACACCGGTCAACACCAGGATCGACCCCAGGTACAGCAGCGACGGAAACCCTGCTGCCAGCCGCATGAACGTCGCGGCATTCGACACCTGGGCGTCTACGGCACGTTCGAGCCGAGGCTTGCCCGCGCCGATCAGATAGAAACCGACGTGCGCCCGGCGCGGCTCCACGTCGTTCCTCGCGGCACTTTCGTGAGAGAGCTGGATTGCCCTGCGCGCCACTTCCAGCTCCGACAGCGGACTTTCCCTGGCAAGCTGCTCGACCGCGTGGCGGTATTGGTCGCGGGTGACGAAGTCCATGCGGCCGTAGCAGCCGGGAGGGTCCTCGCGCAGCTTCTGCTCGACGACGCTCATGGTCTCGACGAAATCGCGCCAGTCCATCGCACCGAGGAAACGCAGACTGCCGATGCTGTTGCTGAGCGAGACCTGGTTGGCCGCCTGCTGCTGGGCGCCGGATTGCACCAGTTGCTCGATCGTGAGATGCGACTCGGACAGGCGCTGCTCGATCCAGGTGAGCGGCAGTGCCAGCGCCGGCCCCTGACCTTGCAGGCGCCGCGACAATTCCGACACGAATGCCGTGGTCATCGGGGGATTCGAGCGCGCCATGTCGGCGATGACCAGGATCAGGCTCTTGGGATCGGTCTGGACGATCGCGTTCATCTCGTCCGCCCAGCCGTCGGCGAGATCGCGGTCGACCCTCCCTTCGGCCACGTCGGTCGCGACGCGCCTCAGATTCTCGATCAGCGCCAGGCGCAACATGATGGGGATCGCCCACAGTTCACCCAGCTTGACCGGCGTCACCGATTGATAGGCGGCGACGAAGCGGGTCAGGCTCTCCGGATCCACGCGCCCGTCGCCGTGCGCGATCGTCTCCAGCGCGATGTCGTACACCCGGGGCAGTCCGGCGGAGACCCCGCCGGTCAGGCACGGCAGTTCGCGGCTGTAGCCCTTGGGCAGATGCCGCTTCGCCGTGCGGATCTGCTCCTCGATCAGGTAGAAGTTGTCGAGCAACCATTCGCCCGCCGGCGTGATGCGGCGGTTCGCCCTCACCGCGGCGGTGAGCAGGCTGCAAGCGTCGATCAGGACGGTCTCGTTCGCGGCGAGCCGGGGCAGGAGCTGGTCGGCGCCGCGGCGCGATGCCAGCTTGTGCGCCGCAGCCAGGCTCTTGCCGTGCTGCTCCATCTGGTCGGCGCTGAAGAGTTCCGAGCGCAACGGTAGTTCCTGACCGGCGGGACGAGGCGGCTTGTCGTGCACCGAGGGTTCGAGGAATCGGAACACTTGCCGGACGAGCGCGTTGTCGATCAGCGTCAATTTTCAACACCAGGCTTTTCAAGTTCGCGACGGGAGGTCGCTTTGCGGCGATCTCCCGCAGGCTCGAGGGCGGCTCACGATCTCCTTGGTCGGCAGCCGCCGTGTCACGCGCAACACACACCCCCGACTTCACTTCTTGCAGTCTCAGACGACGGTCGGTGCTGCCTGCCGGGAGTTGCGAACCAGCACGTAAGATCATCGACCACAAAGAAAGTGCCCGGTCGGACGAGCCGTTGCCGGGCTAAGACTGCAAGTACCTTAGGGGGAGGACCGTAGGGTACTTGGTCGGAATCATGCTCCCCGCATCAGCCGCCGTATGTGCGCCATCGAACACAGGCCGCATTATTTTCAACAGCGGGTACTCCGGGGGTGATTCGCCTCGCCGGGAGACTCTTTCCCGTTCCTGTTCAAGGCGCATTCGAAGCTCTGCGCCCTGCTAACGTGGCCGCAGCAGCCAGTTCAGGAGGATTCCCGTGACAATCGCAATCGCCAACGAGGCAAACGGCTGGTCCCGGATGTAATCGAGAAAGCTCACTGCGAACCGGGACTGCGCAGCCCTGACCTGCTCGCCCCTGGAGTCGAACGTTTCGGCAGCTCGGCTCGCGGATCTGGCCAGCCCGTCCACCGCATGAGGACTTTCCGCCAGCATCCGGCCGGCGGGGCGGTAGACCATGTCCGACTTCATCTCCATCGCCCGATATGCACTGCTGTTACCGTAGTCCGGTGCGGTCGCGAAAGATCGGCTGTCGTCGTTCGTCGGCGCCGACGGTATTTCAATGGTATCCATGCTGGATTCTCCTGCTCTGCAAAGGACGAGGGGCAAGCACGCGCCCTGCGTCGAGCCTACCGGGACTTCACCAACTGGCTGGCCGGCCATTTCGAGGACGACCATCCTCTCCCCGCTCGGTCCGGGCGGGGAGGCGAACGAGGCAGATCGAGCGTTCACACGCCCGATCAGCCCGGCACGCTCGGGATGTAGTGATCCGCATGCGGATCACTCCGCGGTTCAGGACTGGCCGTAGCGCGCCTTGGCGTCCTTGACGCAGGTTACCCTGGCGTCTTCGCCGAGCGCGTCGCACTTTTCCTTCGCCACGGCGTAGGCGGCATTGCGCTTGTCGGTTGCCGCATCCTTGCGGGCTTCGGCCGTCGTTTCGCGTGCCGTGGCTTTGGCGTCAGCGGTGGTTTCGCGTGCCGTGGCCTTGGCATCGGCGGTCGTCACGCGCGCGGTCGCGTTGGCGTCGGAAGTCGTTTCACGCGCAGTGGCATTCGCATCCGCGGTCTTTTCCGCGAGTTTCGCGTCCGCCTTTGCGGTGACATGCTGGGCTTTCGCTTCCTTCATGCAGACGTCCTTCGCGTTTCCGGCGACGTCATCGCATTTCTCTTTGGCGACGGCGTACACGGCATCTGCCTTGGCCAGACGCACGCCGTAGCGATGCTTCGCCGAAGGACGGAATTGCTCCTCCAGCTCCGCCTTTCCAACCCATTCGCGTCCCTTGGCTTCCTCGACGCAGATGTCCTTGGCGTTGTCGGTCATCGATTTGCAGGCCGCCTCGTCGGTCTTGAACTTGGCGGCGATTTCGGCTTTCATCGCCTTGTGCTCGGACTTGGAAATCGGGTCGCCGAGGGCGCCGTTGCTAATTGCAAGGCATAAAGCAGCCGAAAGAGCGGTGAGAGCGAGCGTTTTCATGAGTATTCCTTTGGAAAGTGACGGGGACGTAGGTCGGGTGCGCGACGCCATCTGCGCGCTGCG
>Ga0163144_10020182_pt1 | contig 13346 bp, 6 predicted proteins | sample OliLak19BULKMAT1_FD_123175 | JGI IMG/M metagenome (GOLD analysis project Ga0163144, IMG submission 123175) | Freshwater microbial mat bacterial communities from Lake Vanda, McMurdo Dry Valleys, Antarctica - Oligotrophic Lake LV.19.BULKMAT1 | ecosystem: Environmental > Aquatic > Freshwater > Lake... | reverse complement strand
TGGTTTGATCAGGGGTTGGGACAACGGGCCGGGGCACCGTGACAATTTGGATGATCGTCTGGTGTTTCCGATCCTTGACGAGCGAGGTCGTCCGGTGGCGTTTGGAGGACGAGTGTTGCCAGGAAGCAACATCGTCAGTGATCCAAAATACTGGAACAGCCCGGCCAGTACGATCTTCAATAAGAGTCGGATGCTTTATGCCTTCGATCGGTCTCGCGACGCCATTCGGAACAGCAAGACTGCGATTGTTGTGGAAGGGTATATGGACTGCATCGCCTGTCACCAGGCGGGTGTCGGCAATGCCGTTGCCACTCTGGGAACGGCGATGACGGAAGATCACGTGCGGTTTCTGCGGCGATTCGCGGAAAAGGTCGTGCTGGTGTTTGACTCGGACGAACCTGGTCAGCGAGCTGCGGAGAAATCCATCTCACGGTTTCTGGCTCAGGATCTGGATCTCAGAATTCTGAACGTCCCATCCGGAAAAGACCCGGCGGATTACCTTGAAGAACATACATCGGAAGACTTCTATCGCCTGACGGAAAAGGCTCTGGAAGCCTGGGAATACAAGTTGCAGGCAGTCGTCGGTCGTCACGGGACGACGACGATTGCAGGGCGGCAGCAGGTACTGAATCACATGGTGGAGTTCCTTGCGGAATCGCAGGGACTGGCGGGGACCGTTCGGGAAGACTTGGTTTTGAAGAACGTCTGCGGGCGAATTCAGCTTGATGAACGGACGGCACGACGCCAACTGAACGAACTCAGAGACAAATCACACACGCGAGGGTCGATCAGGCGTGATGCCGAAAGGCAACCAGCGGAACCAGTCGCGCGTCAGGAAAATGCTCTGGAACGCGCGGAACGGGAACTGCTGGAGATCATCCTGACCTGTCCGGAGACGATCGATTTCATCCAACTCCAGATCGGGGCGGATGACTTCGACAATGTGCGGCATCAGCGGCTGCTGGAGCTGTGCATCGACATGTGGAAGGAAGACGGAGATCTTCCTGAACTCAGCCGGCTGACCATTGCTGCGGAATCAGACTCAGAACTTCTGAGTCTGATCAACGCGGTGGTCGACACGGCGGAGGAGAAAGGAATCTTCAGACTCATGAACGATCAGCCGAGCGGTCATGAAACGGGCAGAGGGACCTCGGTGTCTCTGCATCTGGAGCGGGTCCTGTATCCGCTTCTGCAACGACGGCAAAAACGACTGAACCTCGTCTCGAAACAACTATTGGCACAGACGGCACCGTCCGTCAGCGCACTCGACGACGACACGAAAGACGCACTTCGCCGGCTCTACAGTTTTCGTCAAAGTCAAATGGGGCATCCTTCTTCAATGAAGTAGGTGTTGAACAACGTGTCTGGAACTTTGCACGGTCCAGGACACCACACAACAGCCCGCTTGGAGAGTTCCAGCAACTTAATTTCAGCACGACTTTGACGTGTTCGCCAACCGAACTTCAAAGGAGCCACTCTTATGTATCGCCTCGACGACAATCTCAGAACTTTGATCGAATCCGGACTCAGGCAGGGTCATCTGACGTTTTCGCAGGTGAATTCCTTCCTGCCGAACGAAGCTGCCGATCCGCTGCAGCTGGACAATCTGATCGTCTGCCTCGAAGAGCTGAATATCCAGCTTGTGGCAGATCCGGTAACACCAGAACCCTCGGAGCCGCTCTCGCTCCGGAAAAAGCGGCGCCCGGACATTCGTCTCGATGATGACTCGAAAGGGACGGACGATCCGATCCGCATGTACCTGACGCAGATGGGCGAGATCCCGTTGCTGACTCGTGAGGAAGAGATCTACCTCGCTAAACAGATCGAGGTCACTCGCCGCCGCTTCCGCCGCGCACTGCTGTCGAGTGAGTTCGCCCTGAATTTCTGTCATGAGACTCTCGTCAAGGTCCATCGCAGTGAGCTGCCGTTCGACCGGACAATCAAAGTGTCGATGACGGAAAGCCTTGAGAAGGAACAGATACTCGGACGCATGCCGTTCAATCTCGCCACCGTGGAAAACATGCGGAAGCGGGATCTGGAAGACTATGCCACGCTGCGGTCAAATGAGCTTTCGTCACCTGACCGCACTGCGATTCAGCAGCGACTGGCCGAACGCCGCCGCCGTTGTGTCACTCTTCTGGAAGAACTGAGCCTGCGAACTCAGAGACTGCAGCCGTGCATGAAACGGCTGGAACAGATTTCCAACCGGATGACGGAGCTGCATGATCAGGTGGCGAACCTTCGCAATCTGAGTTCTGCGAAAGACGAGCAGACTCATCTTCAGAAAGAACTCGATGACCTGACGGCACTCACCATGGAGACGCCGCAGTCGATGGCGACGCACATGCAGGTCATTCAGCAGCGTCATGCCGAATACGACAAAGCCATGCGGGATCTGTCCGGAGGTAACCTGCGTCTGGTGGTCTCGATCGCCAAGAAGTACCGCAACCGGGGCATGACGTTCCTCGACCTCATTCAGGAAGGCAACACCGGCCTGATGCGAGCGGTCGACAAGTACGAATACCGCCGCGGTTACAAGTTTTCGACGTATGCCACCTGGTGGATTCGCCAAGCCATCACACGTGCCATTGCCGACCAGGCCCGGACGATTCGCGTTCCGGTGCACATGATCGAAACAATGACTCGTCTCAGGGCCGCCGCCAGAACTCTGTTACAGGAAATTGGCCGCGAACCTTCGGTCGAAGAAATGGCTGAGGTCGCCAGCGTACCGATCGACGAAGCTCGTCGGGTGATGCGGATTTCCCGCCAGCCGATCAGTCTCGACAAACCGATCGGCGAAGGTGAAGACAGTGCCTTCGGAGACTTTATCGAAGACCGCGGAACGGACAGCCCCGTGAGCAACGCCGCTTCCGAAATGCTCAAGGACAAGATTGATACCGTGCTGAAGACGCTGACGTACCGCGAACGAGAAATCATCAAGTTGCGTTACGGACTTGGTGACGGCTACACCTACACGCTGGAAGAAGTCGGTCGCATCTTCAAGGTGACTCGGGAACGAGTTCGCCAGATCGAAGCGAAGGCCGTCCGCAAGCTCCAGCACCCCGTCCGCAGCCGCCAGCTGCAGGGATTCCTGGAAGGAATTTCAGCAGTGGCAGGACATTAGATTTGAAATCTGAGATCTGAGATTTCAGATTTCAGATCCACGGATCCAACTCTCTCGCCCGCAGCACTTCGCTGCGGGCGTTTTTCTGCGCGGGAGCCAGCGTGGCAGCGTTGAGCCGGGGAAGTCAGGACGGGCCGAATGGGCGCATCCTGCGGCTGATGACGGCGTTTGCGACAATGAAGTACACGACTCCGGCGGTGATCAGGGCGAGTACGGAAAGCGTCTGCGTCCATTGCTGGATGATCATACTGATGAACGTCCCGATGTAAGCGATCAACAGCAGAGCGGGAGTGATCGGATAGCCCCAGGTCTTGTAGGGACGAACCATGTCCGGTCGAGTTTGTCGAAGCACATACACGGAGGCCACAGCCAGCCCGTAGAAAATCAGTCCGGCACAAATGACGGACGCGGTAAGATTATCAAACGCCGCATACATCCGCTCGGATTGAGCCTGAGTTGTGTCGCTCGCCGCATTCGGATTCCAGGAAAACAAACCGATCAGAATCACTGTCCACGCTGCCTGAAACAGGATCGTATTCGCGGGCGTGAGAAAACGAGGATGGATTTTCTGAAGCCAGCGAGGCACGAGCCCGTCTCGGGCAACTGCGAGGTAGATCCTTGGCCCCGTGATCATATTCGAATTGGTTGCTCCGAACGTGGAGATCATGACCCCGAGGGCGGCTATTTTTGCGCCGCTGGAACCGAACATACTTTCAAACATGTCCGCAGCGACAGTTTCACTCTTCGCGAGATGGCTCATGGGCAGTACAAGGTGGTAGCTGAGGTTCGCACCGAGATAGACGACAATCACAATCCCGAGTCCAATGACCAGAGCTCGCGGAATGTTGCGCTTCGGATCGCGGATGTCTTCTGCGACAGGTCCGAGATTGATCCAGCCGTCGTACGGCCACAGGACGGCGACCATCGCAATCCCCATCGCCTTCCAGAAACTGAGAGTGGCGCCCGGGCTGTCAGGGATGTTCCACAACGGCTGAAGGTTTGAGGTATCCGTTTTCCGATAGATAAACGGCAGCACAATCAGCGCGGCGAGAAATGCCACTTTTGTCACCGTGGCTACGCTTTGAACTCCGGCACCGGCCTTCGTACTGAATAAATTCACTGCCGACAGACCGATGACAATTGCAATCGCCATCAGCGTCTGACCTGTTGCAGTCATCGGCAGAATCTCGTTGCAGTACAACACCGTCGCGCAGGCCAATGCGCCGACGGAGCCGGTGCGGACCACCCAGAATTCGGTCCAGCCCCAGAGGAACGCGGGCAGCTTGCCGAAGGCCTCGCGAATATAGAGATAGGGCCCGCCGGCCTGAGGGAACATGGCTCCCAACTCCGCCATTGCCAGAGCACCGCACAGCGTGATCAGGCCGACAAACAGCCAGATCCCCATGATTGCCAGGAATCCGTACTGAGCCAGCTCACTGTCGACCGCACTGACCTTCAGAAAAATACCGGACCCGATGATGGACCCAACAACGATCATAGTCGCATCGAAGAGGCCCAGTACCTGCGGCAGCCGTTGAGGCTCCGCGGCACCTGGCGATGATCCCGCCATGTCGTTCGCCCTCGGCTGTCCAGTCATTGCAACTCCCTGCAAAGAGGCATTTGAGCAATCCGGCCGGAGTGTCACGGGAAGCAAGTCAGACGACAAGGCAGACTTTGAGCCAGGAGGACGAAATCGTTCAGCCTTGAGGGCCGTCGTCGTTTATTGCTCGCCATCAGTTGAGCGGTTCGATAGTCTGCCGGCATGTGAATTGTGAGTGCCGGTTCGGAAAGTCGACGGATCCAACAATGCCTGCGACGGATGACAGAGGAAGCAGCAAATTTTACGCGGACCGAGTATGGTCCGACCTGAGACATGATTTTGCCGGCCACGCTCGACGGACTCCGGGCAATTCCAAGGCCAATCTCCCACGCTCTGGCGAGCGTGATTACGAATCACTGATGGCGGCGCGAGTCATTCTTGGCGCGGTCCTGCTTGGGACGTGTCTGGGCTGCACAGGGAATTCTGCGCCTGAGCCGGCGCCTGCCGGAACTGCGGGCATTGCTCCTGCACCGAATTCCGGGGCATCGCCGTCCGAGGTCATGGACGGAGCACCGGTTGCAGGCGCCGCGACGCAGAACAAATCAAGGCATGCACGCGACGAAGTCTGGGTCGACGAAAAGGGGCATAAGTGGTTCGGCAACGTCCCGATGGATGCGTTCTTTGACGAGCCGTACACGATCGCGAGCGATCAGACGTCACTCGCTCCTGTAACGGAGGTTGTTACGAAGCCAGACCTTGTGCCAGGACAAGTCCCGAATCCCGCGTCGGCCCCGAACCCGCCTTCGGTGATTTCAGACGCCGGAGATGACTCGTGGGGTGCACTGATCTCGGCCACGGCACTCGATGAAGAGGTCAAATCCATCCGAAATTTCATGAACGAGAACCTTCCGACGGTGGGCACATTCAATTCTTCAATGCTGATGCTGCCTCCCAAAGCCGCGACATTGGCGGCATTGGCCGAAGTGGCGGCGAAACACTCGGATGCCGTCTCATGGAAAGACGACGCGGCTTATATCCGCGATCTGGCGAAGAAGATGAATTCCAGCACACTTGAGCGAGGAGCCAAGGATCAGAAAAGGCTGCTGGGGCTGTTTGAATCCGTTTCCGATATCTTGAATAGGTCACGCCCGGCGGGCCTGGAGGAACCTCCTGCGACGGATTCGTTTGCCGAGGCAGCGGAGATGCGGCTGCTGATGATGCGAATGGATGAGGCTGAGAAGAGGATGCGAACGGAAGCCGGAACCGAAGGCGCGATGAATTCCAGGAAAAGCATGATCGAACACGAAGCATCGATGATGGCCGTCATGGCAAAAATCGTGACGCTGCCCGGTTATGGCTACGAAGATGATGCGGAATTCAAGGGCTTCGCGAATGAAATCGTTAAGTCGGCTCAGTCCATCCGGGACTCTGCGGAATCGAACGACTTCGCCACCTACGAAGGAGCGTTGTCGAAGATCTCGACAACGTGTCAGAACTGTCATTCGAAGTACAAGAATGATTAAGAACCCCTGACAAAACCACGCTTCGTAGCTGGATTCGCAAGAATTCAGCCCCATTTCTGAATTCTTGCGAATTCAGCTACCTGTTTTGAGATCCCACCGCGCCTGCTTTGGAAACCACGATAAGAACTTGAACACAGCCGGAGAATCCTTTGAACCGTCCATTCTGCAATCTGCAATTGATCGCCGTTTGTCTGATCGCCAATTCAACTGTCTTTGCCGACGTCATCGTGCTCAAGTCCGGTCAGCGGATTGAAGGTGACGTGCTGAAGGTCCAGAAGGACACTGTGTTTGTGGATGTCGGCGTGGACGTGATCAGGATTCCTGTCGACCAGATTCAGGAACGGATCAGCCGGGAACCAGTGAAGGAGGACGCAGCCACAACCGAAGCCGGCGTATTCTTGACAGCCGACTTGCCAGAACGCACCGTTAAGGAACTGGTGGGTAAGTTCGGTGAAGGTGTCGTTCTGATTGAAAATCCTGACGGGCTCGGGTCCGGGTTCATCATCAACGACCGTGGCTACTGCGTCACAAACTACCACGTCGTGGAAGGTCAGACCCGCATCGCCGTGACGATTTTTCATCGGGCGGAGAACGGTGATTTCGAACGTCGAGCCATCAGGGATGTGAAAATCCTCGCATTGAATCCGCACTTTGACTTAGCGTTGCTGGAAATCCCGGCTCAGAAGGATCTGACATTCAGGCCGGTGTTCATCGCGGAGGATGATTCGCAGCGCGAGGGCGATTCTGTCTTTGCAATCGGCAGTCCGCTGGGGCTGGAGCGGTCGGTTTCGGAGGGGATCGTCAGTACCCGCAACCGCAACATGGAGGGAATTGTCTATATTCAGACAACCGCGCAAATCAACCCAGGAAACAGCGGCGGCCCCCTGTTCAATGACAAGGGTCAGGTCGTCGGCGTGATCAACATGAAGCTGACGTTTGGCGAAGGACTTGGCTTTGCGATTCCGGTGACATACCTCAAGCACTTCCTGCGCAACCGGGATGCGTTTGCGTTCGATCGGACGAATCCAAACACGGGATATCACTACATGGAACCGCCAAAAAGAAGCAATCCGAAGCAGCCGTATGAGGTCGCACCTCTGGACGCAAGTGCAGCAAACTCCGGCAATTGACGATGGCGAGCGGGGGCTGTAAAGCCCGAGGGTTTCCTTCGATTTCCGTTCGTCCGGAATCTGGAGCCAGCCGTCGATTCCACACCACCGATGAGATTTTTTCAGAAGCCTGATTGGTTGCCGGAGTTCCACGAGGGATTCGCAAGTCAGTTGGCCATTAGTCGCCATTCGTTCGCCATTGCCTGGAAACGCAAAATTTGCGGCGAACAGATCTTCCCGGTTCCGGCGTCAGCAGACGATCGATTGGTGCTGTTGCAATGAGTGTCCCGGTTGGAAAGACTCTCAGGAATGCAGTCATTTCCGGGGTTCCCGATCTGGAAAATACCGACGATTTGTTGACATTTGCCAGTTCATCCCTTATCAGTTTGTCAGGTTTGGTGACAATTCCTGACCAAGCCGCCCCGCCCAACGATCCCACCTCGGCGAATGTTTTCGCCATTCTTGCCGATCGACAGTATTCGATTTCTGTCAGCCGGCGATCGATTGATCGCCGAGCGGCCTCAGTTCCCTGGAGAGACCTGGATGAAACCCGGACGTTCACGAAGAGATTTTCTGCATGTGGGTTTTTGCGGCGGCATCGGCCTGACGCTGGCTCAATACTTCAAGATGAAGTCGGCACACGCGGACATCAAGAACTATGAGAGTAAGGAAGGCACCGCCAAGTCGGTGATCTTCATCTTCCTGCCCGGCGGTATGGCTCACCAGGAAAGCTTCGACCCGAAGCCGTATGCTCCGATCGAATACCGGGGCCCGATGAGTTCCATCGAGACCAACGTGCCTGGCGTGTTCATCAACGAACGCTGGGTGCAGACGGCAAAAGTGATGGACAAGATCACCATTTGCCGCAGCATGACACATGGCGAGGCTGCTCATGAACGCGGCACGCACAACATGTTCACGGGTTACCGGCCCAGCCCGGCGTTGTCGTATCCGAGCATGGGCAGCGTTGTCAGTCATGAGTTCGGCCCGCGCAACAATATTCCGCAGTACATCTGCATTCCCGGGCAGCCGAATGAATTCGCCGGGACCGGCTATCTCAGTTCGTCGTTTGCCCCCTTCAGTCTTGGAGCCGATCCGGCTGCGGGCGGCTTTACGGTCCGCGACCTCCAGTTGCCGGGTGGCGTGACTGACGAGCGATTTGTTCGCCGGCGGAAAGCTCTGGATGCCGTCAACGACTATTTCGTGACCAAAGAAAAAGCGGACTCACTGGATGCCGTTGATACCTTTTATCAGCGGGCGTACGGACTGATCAGTTCCCAGCAGGCGCGTGAAGCGTTTGATCTGAACAAGGAAGCAGATCAGCTGCGGGACGAATACGGTCGGAATGAGGCCGGAGCTCGCATGCTGATGGCTCGCCGACTGATCGAAGCCGGGGCTCGTTTTGTGACGTTAACGTACGGCGGATGGGACATGCATGACAATATTGCTAACGCGATGAATGGCCAGGTTCCGCCGTTTGATCAGGCGTATGCCCGGCTGATTCGGGATCTCGACGAACGAGGCCGACTGAAAGACACGCTCGTCTGCATCGCCAGCGAGTTTGGACGAACTCCCAAGATCAACGGAACTGCCGGTCGGGATCACTGGCCGAAAGTGTTCAGCGTCGTGCTGGCTGGCGGCGGGGTGAAGGGCGGATTCGTCTATGGTACGTCGAATTCGACTGCCAGCGAGCCTGACAACAATCCACTGAATGTGGAAGACTGGGCAACCACGATTTATCACTGTCTTGGCATCACGGGTGATAAGGAACTGATGGCTCCCGGCGACCGTCCGATCGAAATTGTGGACGGCGGGAAGATCCGCTCGGATCTTCTGGCCTGATCTTTGCTTCAAATTCCTGCAACGCTGCGGACCGCCTGAATTGAAGGTCCGCGGCGTTGTTTCACATACCGATGAGATTTCGCCATGCGATATTCTTTGGCTGTGTTGCTGACATCCTGCGCTGCGATCCTGATGCCTGTTACGGCATCAGCGGCGGACCCTCAGTTGTCGGTGATTCTGCCGCGAGGCGGGCAGCGTGGTACCGAACAGATCTTTCGACTGTCCGGTGCCCGGTTGGATGATGCGCAGGAAATCTTTTTCTACGAGCCTGGCTTTGAAGTTCTGGAAATCAAGGCTGCGGATGCCAATAACATTGACGTTAAGGTCCGGATCGCAGCGGATTGTGCCGTCGGTGAGCACACCGCGCAGGTCCGTACGAAGACCGGCATCTCCGATTACCGGACGTTTTTCGTCGGTGCACTGCCATCGGTCGATGAGAAAGAACCGAATACAGATTTCGCTGTACCTCAGGCAGTGGCCATGAACGTGACGGTCCAGGGTTATGTGGAAAGCGAAGACGTTGACTATTACGTTGTCGAAGCGAAGAAGGGTGATCGGTTGTCAGTTGAAGTGGAAGGCATGCGGTTCGGGCAGACGCTGTTTGATCCATACATCGCGATTTTGAACGACAAGAGATTCGAGCTTTCGGCTGTTGATGATTCGCCGCTGTTCAGACAGGATGCCGCGACGTCAATTCTTGTGCCGGAAGACGGCAAGTACACCATCGAAATGCGTGACAGCAGCTACGGCGGGGACGGCAACTGTCGGTATCGCCTGCACATCGGCACGTTTCCCAGGCCGTCAGCGATTTATCCTGCAGGAGGCAAAGCCGGTGAGTCCGTGGAAGTGACGTTCATCGGCGATGCAGCCGGTCCCGTCACAAAACCGGTCACACTGCCCTCTGACGGATCGGTTGAAACTCTCGTGAATGCGGAAGATGCGAACGGCATCACTCCGTCCGGCCAGGTGATTCGGGTCTCGCCGTATCCGAATGCTCTGGAAGCCGAGCCCAACAATGGTTTTGAAAACGCCACCGTGGTTGCCGAGTTTCCGGCGTCATTCAACGGTATCCTGCAGGAGCCTGGCGACGTTGACATCTTCAGGTTTACGGCGAAGACCGGACAGGTCTTTGAAGTTGAATGCTATGGACGCAGGATTCGCTCTCCGATCGACCCGGTGATGAATCTCTACAAAGCGAACGGAGAAGGCATTACCGGCAACGACGATTCACGCGGCCCGGACAGCTACTTTCGGTGGCAGATTCCTGCGGATGGCGAGTACGCGATCCGCATCGCCGATCACTTGAATCGCGGCGGTCCTGACTACACATACCGCGTCGAGTTTCAGGACGTGAAACCGTCGCTGAATGTCGGCATCCCGCGGGTGGCCCGGTACTCACAGTCCCGACAGCAGATTTATGTGCCGCGCGGGAATCGTTATGCGACGCTGATTTCAGCCGATCGTCTGAACTTTGGCGGCGAACTGGCGATCGATGGTGTTCCGCTGCCGCCGGGGATGACCATTGTCGCACCTCCGATGTCGCCCAACATGAACGTAATGCCGGTCGTCTTCGAAGCAGCAGCGGACGCCCCCCTGGCCGGAGCACTGATCGATTTCAGGCTCAAGACCACTGACCCGAATCTCGTCGTCAGCGGTCGTTTCACGAATCGTGCCGACTTTGTCATCGCCGGACCAGGTCAGTCGCTGTATTCCTGGAAGGATGTAGAACGTATGCCGGTGGCGGTTGTTGACGAACTGCCGTTTCATTTGGAGATCGTGCAGCCGACAGTGCCCATCGTTCGCAATGGCATGATGATGCTGAAAGTCATGGCGAAGAAGAAAGAGGGCTGGGACGAGAACATTCAGGTTCAGTTCCCCTACCGACCGCCGGGCATCGGTGCGAACAGCGAAATCACAATCCCGAAAGGCCAGACCGAAGGACTTTACCAGATCAATGCCGACAGTAACGGGGCAATCGGTAAGTGGCCGGTGTATGCACTGGGCTGGGCCGACATTAACGGTGCCGCGTGGGCGTCTTCTCAGATGGCAACGCTGGAAATCGCGGAACCCTATGTCGGACTCGCGATGCAGCGGGCATCTGTCGAGCAGGGTAAGGAAACCGAGGTCGTCGTCGAAGTGCAGGTTCTGAAGGAGTTGAAAGCGCCGGCGCAGGTCGTTTTGCTGGGACTTCCACACAAAGTCACTGCCGAGCCACTGCAGATCACGGCGGAGACCAAAGAACTTGTCTTCAAGGTGAAGACCGAAGCCGACAGTCCGGAAGGGACTCACAAGAATATCTTTTGCCAGATCACGGTGCTGGAGAACAACGAAAACATTGTCCACGCCCGAGTTGGAGATTCAGAACTGCGAGTCGACAAGCCGCTGCCGATGCCGGTTGCTGTGCCGACGCCGGAGCCAATGCCGGTCGCCGCGGTGGAAGCTCCAGCGGTGGTGGCGCCACCAGCGGAGAAACGATTGACACGACTCGAAAAACTGCGACTGGATTCACAAAAGAAACCCGCGACCGGCGGAACGCCGTAACCGTTGGAAGGGTCTCCAGACCCGTCCAGTCCGCAACAGTATTGCATGAACGGGTCTCGAGACCGGTCCAACGGAACTCAAGCCCTGGCTCACCACAGAATTCGACGAAGACCAACTGGATTTGAACAATCATGATTCGATTTTTGACCATCGCTGTGCTGATGGCGACAACTGTGACGGTTTCCTGTTCAGCTCAGGACGCTGCAGCACCTGCCTCGATCAGTGTTGCTCCCGCTGACATTCAGTTGACGTCCGTTCGCGATCGTCAGGCTCTGATTGTTCAGGCAGTGTTGCCGAATGGTTTGACGACCGACGTCACCGATCAGGCCACTCTCGCAGTGGAAAACGAGACATTCGTCCGTCGCGACGGAACGATGTTTTATCCTGTCGCCGACGGATCCACCAAAGTGACTGTGACGTACGGCGGACATTCCGTTGATGTGCCGGTCACGATTCTCAACTGCCTTGTCGATCCTCCGATCAGTTTCCGTCAGGACGTCATGCCGGTCTGGATGAAGACCAGTTGCAACAACGGAAGCTGCCACGGGGCCGCTCGGGGCAAGGACGGGTTCCGCCTGTCGCTCTTCGGGTTTGACCCGGAAGGTGATCAGTATCGCTTGACGCATGAAATGCCCGGTCGCCGAATCAACCTGGCGATTCCGGAGGAGAGTCTGTTGATGACCAAATGTGACGGCACAGTGCCTCACACAGGCGGCAAGCGATTCGATCAAGGCAGCGAACACTACAACACCGTGCTGCGGTGGCTCAAAGCCGGCGCTCCGAATGATCCTGGTCCGGTGCCTGCGGTCGTCGCCGTGGAATTGTTCCCGAAGAGTGCCGTCCTTGACGGCGATGGTTCGACTCAGCGACTGACGGTTCGCGCTCAGTACGCAGACGGCACTGACCGTGACGTGACAACACTGGCCTTTTTCAGCTCCAACAACGAGAGCAGTGCCGAGATTTCTCAATTAGGACTCGTCACCGCCCGTGCCCGCGGCGAAGCCTTCGTGATGGCCCGCTTTGAAACCCACTCCGTCGGCTCGCACTTCATTGTGCTCCCGAAAGGACTGCAGTACGAAGATCCCAAAACGCCGGATTTAAATTACATCGACACGCTGGTTCACGCAAAGCTCAGGAAGCTGCGCATCGTGCCATCCGAGATTTGTTCGGATGAGGAATATCTGCGACGAGTTTTCGTGGACATCACGGGCACCATGCCAACCATCGAAGAGCATGACAAGTTCGTCGCTGATGTTGACCCGTTGAAGCGTGACAAAATCGTCGACGACCTGCTTCAGCGAAAAGAATTCGTGGATATCTGGGTGATGAAATGGGCCGAACTGCTGCAGGTCCGAACAATCGCCAACCGCGTTGAAAAGAAGCCGATGCTGGCCTACTTCAACTGGCTGCGTGAGAAAATCGCGAGCAATACTCCAACCGACAAAATGGTCCAGGAGATTCTTGGTTCACGAGGCGGTTCTTTTGCCAGCCCGGCCACGAACTACTATCAAACGGAAACGGAAACTCTGAAAGTCTCCGAGAATGTGGCCCAGGTTTTCATGGGAATGAGAATCCAGTGCGCTCAGTGTCACAACCACCCGTTCGACCGCTGGACGATGGACGACTACTACAGCTTCGCGGCCTTCTTTGCTCAGATCGGTCGCAAG
>Ga0163144_10020181_pt1 | contig 13346 bp, 12 predicted proteins | sample OliLak19BULKMAT1_FD_123175 | JGI IMG/M metagenome (GOLD analysis project Ga0163144, IMG submission 123175) | Freshwater microbial mat bacterial communities from Lake Vanda, McMurdo Dry Valleys, Antarctica - Oligotrophic Lake LV.19.BULKMAT1 | ecosystem: Environmental > Aquatic > Freshwater >... | reverse complement strand
GATTGCTCGACGATTTTGGCTCGACCGGCATCCTCGCTCCGCAAGCTCGGCAAATGGGCTCGCCGCTATCCCGCACTGGCGAGTGTCGTTTTCATCCTCGCGGTTCCGTTGCCGATCTTGTTGACGACGATGGTCTTCCTGTGGGCACAAACCCGACAGGCGAAACGGGAGATCGAGGACGAGAAGGTGGCCGTTGAAGCGGCTCGCGCGGATGCAGATCGCGAGCGAGAACTGGCCCAACAGTATCTCAAGAATGCTCTGCTCTCGATGGATCGAATTTTGGAACGCGTGGGCGACGATAAACTGTCAATGGTTCCTGGCATTCAGGATGAACGTTCCGCAATCATAGGCGAGGCGTTGGTCTTCTACGAATCGATGTTGCGCATTGATAGTTCCGATCCAAAGGTCCGCGAAGAAACGGCCCAAACCTTTGCCCGCGTGGCTCGTGTCAGCATGATGAGTGGCCGAACCGATCAGTCGGCAAAGGCGGCCGAGAGCAGTGTAAACCTCTTCAAAGGGCTGCTCGACCAATTCCCGGATCGCCCGGAGGTTCGTCACGAACTCTCCGACGCTTACATGTATCTCGGCCATTCACGCATCCTGAACTCGGACTATGACGGAGGGCTGAAAGCCTATAGTGCTGGTGCGGAACTCGCGGAAACATTATTGAAAGAGTTTCCGAAGGAACCGAAATACCGGGCGACGGCTGCGGAATGCCGGCGGAGTCTGGGATACTTTTACTCGAACTCTCCCGGAAGCACGGAAGGAGAGCCAAACTTCAAAACCGGCATGGAACTCGCGAAGCAACTCCACGAGCAATATCCGGAAAATCCCGAGTATCGAGTCCTATATGCTTCGATCCTGGGAGCGTATTCCCAATTCCTCGTGTCCCGTGGGCGACTGGACGAGGCCGTTCTACTCGTCAAAACAGGGCTCGAAGCGGTCAAGGTGTCGCGCGACTTGCTGCCGCGAAAGGGCAACTCTCGCATGCTCCTCGATCAAGGGGCCATCATGCTCAAGCTTTCCGCCGCGAACATCCAGAAGCGCGACGGAAAGATCGACAACAGCATCGAACTGTTGCGCGATGCCATCAATGGTTACGAGAAATTGATCAAAGGGCAGCCGCAATCATTTCCGTATCGGCTCCAAGCAATCCAAACCTATGGAACCCTCGCTCGCACTTTGATAAACGAGAAGAACTTCACCGAGGCTGCAAAAACGACCACACGCTTGGTTGAACTCCACGACGAGATGCTCCGCGATTTTCCGGTGTTTCGCGACGCCCGCCGTTCTCAGTGGTTTCACGCCCAATGTGCGGGAGCCAGTTTGAATCACCTCAATACCCTGATGAACGCGAAGCAATTCGAGGAAGCACGGAAGTTTGCTCCACGTCTGGAAGACGCAGTCAGCCTCACGGGCTCTAACGCTTATCTCGTGGGCTGCCTTAATGCGAGGCTTGCCTCACATGCATCCGACGATTCTCAGAAGGAGATGGAAATCGCCCGAGCGATAGAGTGGCTTCGCAAGGCAGAATCGACCGGATACCCTGCAACGCCCAAGGATGTCGAGCACATTCGCACAGTGGATAACGATCTGAATATCTTGCGCTCGCGACCCGAGTTTCAAGAATGGGCGAAGGGGCTCAAGGCGAAAAAATAGCCCCAGCCGCCGAGTACGCGAGCTACGCATTTACGTTACGCAGTTTCGATCAAACGTTCGCTTTTAGCAAAGAATGCGGCTGTTTTTGGAAGGGTGGGTGTTTCTTCACAAAAAGGAAATCCCCGAGAAAAATGAGCTTCGTCTACTCCCGCCTTCTCACGAACCTGTTTTCCGGACGGTCGGCACACACAGGATCACAGTGATCCCGACGGCCGCGAGACAGCCGATCATCACCTTCAGCCAAACGGGAAGCGAGCTGAAGGTAATGCTGCAAGTCACCACGGTCACGACCATGCAGACCGCAAAAATCTTGACGGGCTTGCGGATGCCGCGATGCACTTCCCAGTCGTGCAAGATGCGGCCAAATACCGGCGAACGGCGTAGCCAGCGGTGCAGGCGGGGCGAGGAGCGATAGAAGCAATAACTGGCACCGATGAGGAACGGCGTGGTTGGCAATCCGGGGAGCAAGACGCCAAGATAGCCGAGCCCGACGAGGATCAGGCCAAGCGTGACGAGCCCAATTCGCCGCCAGCCTGTGTGAACAATCGGGTTCGAGTCCATGTGTTCATGCTACCAATTGCCCGAAGAGTTCGCGTGTAGCAATCGATTGGGCCAGTAACGCTAAATCGCCAGGACATTTAGGCTTACTCTCCTCATCAGACCTTCACTTGCATCGGCCCGCATCTGCCATATACCTTCAGCAAAATGTCCACCAATCTCCCGGTCACGGATGGTTCTTCCCGCCAAGCCCGCCGCTGGTTGACCGCTTGGGCGTGCTTCCTCGCGGTGCTGTTCCTGGCTGCGGGCGTTTTCCTCTTTCAAACGATGCGGGCTAATCAGAAAGCTGCGGCCGAACGTCATGCGGTTCGGCTGGACGCGAACGCTGATGAACCGGGCGTCACTGCCGCCGATCGAGCCTTGCCGCCGGATGCCAAACCCACGCTCGTGACAGCCGGCATCTACGTCGATCGCATCCTCGAGCTGTCCGTCAAGGACGTGAGTTGGACCGTCGAGTTTTTTCTCTGGTTCCGTTGGCGTGGAGACACGCTCCAAACCTGCGAGGAATTCCAAGTTGTGGATGGCACGGTCGAGAGCCGGGACAAAGAAGAAGACGAGACCATCGCGGGTGAGCGCTACCAGCGATTTCGAGTGGTGGCCAAAATCACCAAGTTTTTCGATGTCACCCGCTTTCCGTGCGACGAGCATCTTTTGACCATTGCCATCGAGTTGCCGGGGCATCGACGGGGCGAGGTGTTGTTCGTGGCCGACACGGAAGGTTCGTCGGTCAGTTCACGGGTCAAGGTTCCGGCTTACAACCTGAAGCCGGCCGTAGTGCTTGAGAAGCCTCACTCGTACAAGACGGCGCGTGGTGATCCCCGGCTGCAACAGGGAGCCAAGTCCACTTACAGCCAGTTGAGGATTGGCGTGGGCATCGAGCGGGCCGGCTGGGGTTTGTACTTCAAGCTGTTTCAGTCGTTATACATTGCAATCCTGCTGGCTTTGCTGGCCTTTTTCATCCGGCCGACCGAAGTGGATCCACGGTTCGGGCTGGGCGTCGGGGCCTTGTTCGCCGGGGTCGCGAACGCTTATGTCATTTCTTCGCTGGTGCCGGACACGGGCGTGATGGCGCTGGCCGACATTGTCAATGGAGTTGGCATCGGGGTTATCTTGCTAACGGTGATCCAGTCTACTATTTCACTGCACTTGTATAGCGTGCGTGGTGCGGAGGCTGCCTCGCGTGCCTTCGACCGGATCTCCTTCGCAGTCATCTTGCCCGGATATATTTTCCTCAACGTGTTGCTGCCGTTGGGAGCCAGCGCAGGCGGGTGAATCCGGCATGTTTTTCGACGCCAAGGGGAACTGATGTCGGAAGTCGCTCGACCGCCGCGTGCCACGGCCGCGCGTCTCAGTTTGTATTTGCGATGTTTAGAGGGCTGGCTGCGTGAGGACGAACACATGGCGTCCAGCCGCGATCTGGCGAATGCCCTCAGTCTTGGCGATGCACAAGTACGGAAAGACCTGGCTTATCTCGGTAATCTCGGTCGCCGGGGCGTTGGATATGAGACGGCGAGTTTAATCGCCGCGATTCGCTCGGCCCTGGGGATCGATCGCGAGTGGCCCGTGGTCGTGGTGGGTGCCGGAAACTTGGCCCGCGCACTCCTTCGCTATCGCGGATTCAAGGATCGTGGCTTCCGAATCGTCGGCTTGTTCGACTCCGATTCGCGACTCATCGGTCAGAAAGTGGATGGACTCGAAGTCTTCCCGGTGACCGCATTGCGGCGTCGAGTCACGGAGACGAAAGCCGAATTCGGCGTGATCGCCGTCCCGTCGGAGTCGGCTCAAGAGGTTGCGAACGCCTTGGTGAAAGCCGGGATTCGTGGAATCCTCAATTTTGCCCCGGCCCTCTTACGCTTGCCCAAAGGACTTGCGATTGTTAATGTAGACCTGACGATCCAACTTGAGCAACTGGCTTTCCAGGTGCTCGGTGGAGCGGATTAGCCATTACCCGGTAGTGTAACGGTAGCACAAGAGATTTTGGTTCTCTTTGTCTAGGTTCGAATCCTAGCCGGGTAATTCGAATACACATCTCATTCCTATGCACTTTCCAGGCGAGAAGCAATTTCTGCAACAGCATCCCATCCTGAGCAGCCGGCTCAAATATTATTCTGAAAGTGCTTTGCCAGGGAGGCAAGCTTTTCCTTGGGTATTCCCGCTGCCAAAAGCTGGGGAACGACCTCCGTGTGGTAACATCCCGGACAGATGCCATGGCTGAATGTGACTTCAGATCGGGCGGCAATATAGCTTTCCACCTGCTGCCAGTAATTCTGATCGTCGCGGATATTCTTACAGTAGCTGCACATGGGCAGCAGGCCTTGCAGTTGCTTGACCTGTGCGAGCGACACCTCGAGTGCCAGCACGCGATCCGCCAGGGACTGTTGCAACTCGACCATTCTGCGTCCCACATGCAATCTTGCGCGCAATTCTTCGCGATCAAACGGCTTGGACAGATAGTCGTCCGCACCGCTATCGAGCCCGATGCAAATGCTGTTCTTGTCCGCCTTGGCCGTCAACAGGATGATGTACGCCGGCTCAACGGACGGCTGTTCGCGAATTCGCCGACAGACTTCGACGCCGTCCATCTCGGGCATCATCCAGTCGATGATGGCCAGCTTAGGCGCGTCGGGCTTCAGAAGAATTTTAAGGGCTGAGGCCCCGTCGCTCACGCCTGTGACTTCGAAGCCGAGCTTGATCAAGGTCGCTTCCAGCACGCGTTTTGAAACAACATCGTCTTCCGCTACAAGAACTCTCATCGGCCACCGACCTTTCCAACGGGGGATAGAGCAAATCGATCCTCGCCGCCGAGTTCAACAGGAGGCAGACCAACAAATTTACGAATGATCGGCAGGAGTTCATGGACTGCTTCCATTACCGCTTCGTGTGTTCGCCACAACTCAGCATTCTCGGGGTCCGAATGAGCCATTGCTTCTAATGCTTGCGCGGCCGCTTGGGCCCGACGTGCGCCCAGGTAGCCGAGCGCGCCTTTTAGAGTGTGGGCTGCGCGAGACATGCCTCGTGTGTCGCCGTTTTGGGCCGCATCCCGAAGATTTTGCAGATAGTCGGTCGAGTCCTTGACGAACATTTCTGCAATCTCGTCCAGAAGTTGCGCATCGCCACCCATCTGGTCGAGGGCCAGTTTGCGGTCGAAGATTTCCACACCCGGATCCTCCACGAGAGTTGTCTTCACGACCTCGGATGCCGCGAATTCTTTCATGACCTCGCCCATCACACGTTGAAGCTCTTCCGAGCGAACCGGCTTGGTCAGGTAGTTATCCATTCCCGCATCGAGACATCTCTCTCGGTCCCCTTTCATGGCGTGGGCGGTCATGGCGACGATCGGCAGGTGGCCGCCATTTTTCTTTTCGCGTTCTCGAATGATGCCCGTGGTTTCAAAGCCGTCCAGGATCGGCATCTGCACGTCCATGAGGATGAGATCGACCGACTGCTCGGCCAAGATTTCGAGAGCCTGTTTTCCATCGGACGCCAGGAGAATCGTGTGGCCAAGTTTCGACAAGATGCCGATCGCAACCTTCTGGTTGATGGCATTGTCCTCGGCCAAAAGCACCTTCCAGCCCTGCGTGTTCGGGGCGATAACTTGCTCGAGTTCGACGCCACTCAAACGCTGCATGTGGTTCGACAAATTCAAGGCATGGAGCATATTGTCGTACAACTCTTCCGGTTCGACCGGCTTGATTAAGCACGCGGCCACACCGAGGGATTGACCACGAACGCCATCGCCCCGTTGATAGGCGGACGTCAGCAGCAAGACCGCTGGCCGGCCGAAGTCCGGATTTGCTTGGAGTTGTTTGGCGACCTCGTAGCCGTCCATGTCCGGCATGCAAACGTCGAGTAGCACCATTCGATAGGGCTTGCCTTTGGCCGAGGCTTCTCGAAGGGCTTTGAAGCCCAGTTCGCCACTCTCGACGGCGACCGGCCGCATGTTCCAGTGCTTGAGCGTGTCGTGCAAAATCCGGCGATTGGTCTCGTTGTCGTCGACAATCAGAACGGGCATGTCCTCCAGAACCGGCGGTCGATCTTGCATCGCCGGGATTTCCTGGCCGAGTGCGAAGCGGGCCGTGAAGTGGAACGTGCTGCCTTCACCCATGACGCTATCGACGCCAATCTGGCCATTCATCATTCGGACGAGTTGGGCGGAGATCGACAGTCCCAGCCCCGTGCCGCCGTACTTGCGGGTGGTCGAACCATCGGCCTGGGAGAACGCGTCGAATATGACACCTTGCTTGTCCTTCGGAATGCCTATGCCCGTGTCACGGATGGCAAATCGAACGATGGCCTCCTTGCTATCGGACGAGACCAGTGTGACCTGAACGACGACTTCACCCTTTTCCGTGAACTTGAGTGAGTTGCCGACGAGGTTCACCAGGACTTGGCGGAGACGAATGGGGTCGCCAATCAGGGCATCGGGCACATCCGGGCCGACCTGCCATGCGAGTTCCAGCCCCTTCTCGTGGGCACGTTGGGCGAGCGTCTTGATCGTGCTGCCCATCGTGGTTCGCAGTGGGAAGTCCACCTGATCCAGATCGAGCTTGCCGGCCTCGATCTTCGAGAAATCGAGAATGTCGTTGATGATGGTGAGCAGCACGTGGGCCGAGGTGCGAACGGTTTGCACATAGTCGCGTTGAATGACATTCAAGTCCGTATCGAGTGCCAACTCGGTCATGCCGATGATGCCGTTCATGGGCGTGCGAATCTCGTGGCTCATGTTGGCCAGGAATTCACTCTTGGAACGATTGGCGGACTCGGCTGCTTCCCGGGATCGAACCAGTTCTCTTTCTGCGAGCTTGCGTTGAGCGATGTCTTCAACCTGGGCAATGAAATACAGCGGCTGTTCCTGGGAATCGCGAACGAGAGACACGCTCAGCAAGACCCAAACATAGTGTCCCTGCTTGTGCAGATATCGCTTCTCCATCTGGTAGGTCCGGATGGTCCCCTCCACCATCTGAGCCACGAAGGACAGATCCTTCTCCAGATCTTCCGGGTGCGTGATGGCCTGAAACGTGGAGGACAATAGATCCGCCGGCAAATAGCCGACGATCTCGCACAATGACCGATTGACCTGGAGCCAGCGCCCATCCGATGAAACCAGAGCCATGCCGATCGCCGCGTTGTCGAAGGCGCTCGTAAATCGCTGCTGGGCTTCGTGAAGCGATTTGGTTCGATCTTGAACCGTCAGTTCGATCCGATCGTGCGTGAGTTCAAGCTCGGCTTGCCGGCGAGCAATGTCGGTCATCTCTTTGCGGCCGCGTAGGCAAGCGAGCACGAGGATGATGTCCTCGAAGACGACCCAGCCGGCATGTTCGAGCCAACGCCAGTTGCCCGCGTTGCTGGTCCCAAACACGGACTCGGGCCAGAGCAGGCCTCGAAGCAAGTGATCGAGAGCCACGACCACGGTAGCAGTGACGAGCACCCGCCAGTCTCGATAAAAGGCCAGGAAGGCCAGCGAGCCAAATACATGGAAGTGTGTCTCGATTCGACCTCCGGTCAGATGAATGAGCAAGGCACCCATCAGCATCTGGGCGATCGCGATCACATGCCGGGTAAGCGTTCGGCCAGGTTGATACCGTGCGAGATAAACTGGCAAACTAATAATCCCGAAGCCGAGAACGATGGCGATCCACACGTGCATGTTGACGGAGCTGGTCGAACCAATCCAGGTCCACGGCGAGATCCAAATCGCGGCTGCCATCGCACCAACCCATTGAAACACGAGCAAGGCGGCAAACAGCCGATCGGTAGTCCGCCAGATCCGCTGTTGCTGCTCGCTCAGGTGCGTGGCCGCCCGTTGATTGAGCAGCATCTCATCGTTTGGACCGGCCACGGAAAGTCTCATTGGTATGCCCTACGAGTCTGAGTTTTGCGAGTCATGAAGCGGACAACCGAAGACGGCTGTGTGCTGGAGTTCTCGAGTTTCGCCCTGCAAACGCAGTCGAATCGCTTGTGAACCGATACTTTCACCCACATAGCCGCGAGCGCGAGTGATACCGCCGCTGAAGACCAAAGTCCCATCCGGGTGAAAGAGCAGCACGTGGCCCGACGTCGTCGCGCCACATCGCTTTGCCTCCAAGCAGCCGTCATCCCATTTCGATTGAACCTGCACGAAATCTGCCGGAGACTTTGCGGCGTCCCATTCCGGACCGATTGCATCTGTGGGCTTGCAGAAAAACACGGTTGTCTCCGTCTGTGGAAAATCGCCGGCAATTCGTTCGAGTTCTTCTAGCCCGGCCCGAGTACAGGGGCAGTGCGGGTGGGCAAACATGACCAGGCGAAACCGAGCCGTTTCAGATTCCTGGATGGTCCCGTGGACCTTCGCGCTGCCTCCTGGCGTTGTGTCGTACTCCATCCAGGCGGCAAACCCCCCTGCGAGGCCGGCAGCCCAGAGACAAACAGCCAGTGCAGTGAGTCGAGAACGCATGACGAACGTCAAACCAAGTGATTGAATTCGTGCGAACACTCACGAGACTAGCTCAGCGAATTGTGCTGGGAGCGGAATTGGATGGGTTTTGGAAGGTCGCCAGGCACTTCGATTGAGGCCAAGGCACGTAATTCTTGATGCAGGTGATCAGCAGGATATGAAAAATGCCGCGCGGCCCCGGCCTTCCGAATCCTTCGGGTGAGGCGGAGCCGCGCGGCTGGATCGTCAGGAGCGCCAGTGATTCAAATCACATGTCGTCCCGCTTGGCATCGGCTAGGGTGCGCACCCGCTCTGCGAGCAGGGCCACGTCGAACGGTTTCTTGAAGACCTCGCTGAAACCGTACTCGGTCAGCTTTTCCGGGGCCGCCTCGTCTTCGCTGGCCAGGCCGACGATCATGGTCGTCTCGTAGGCCAGGTTCTTGCGAAGATTCGACGTGATTTGGATCGCCTCGGAGCGTCCGAGAGCGAGGTCGATGACAATCGTGTCAGGGTGGAAGGACTCGGCCATAATGCCGGCCTCGAAGCCGCTCTGGGCGACTTCGTACTTGTAATCGTCGGCTTCGGGGAGGATTTCGCGAAGCCGTTCGATGAACAGCTTCTCCGCTCCGATGACGAGCACTTTGTGCCACTCTTCGTCTTCTAGCTCCCCAAGCGGCATCCCGTGTTCCTTGAGGAACCGGATGAGTTGCTCGCGGGGAATGCGGCGATCCTGGCTACCGGGAATACGGTAGCCGCGGAGACGGCCGCTATCGAACCACTTGGACACGGTCCGAGGCGCGACTTTGCAGATCTTCGCGACCTGTCCCGTCGTGAACACCTTTTTCATTGGCAGGCACTCCAGATTTCACACAGGTGCCACGCCGCGCGCCCAACCTCCGCCGGAAGGTGGTTGCGCCGAGGATCGACATTAACAATCGTTGAGGGGCCACTGATCCGCAACGGCTGCTAAGCATTCCTCTAAGCGAGGCTAGTTCGTACCGGGACTCATCCGGGTCATGCAGGGCGGGGGCCCATAATGACGGGGGGTCGGAAGAGCCCCACAATTCGCGTTGTTTCCGACACGACAGTTCATCGGACTTCATGCTTTCCCAAGATGAGTCAAAGAAGACAACTTGGGAGGCTAAGCCCGAAGAAACCCATTGAGTCGGGTTCAACGGGGCCAGCGGTTCGCCGTTGCGAGTGTCATCCTGACACTGCGCGCCGGATCGCGCCAGCCAACATTACAGTCGTACTTGGAACCGTCGGTCCTTGACGGATGAGCGGCGGAAGTGTCGCCAACCTTGCAGTCGGCTTGCTCATCAGGAGGCTTAGGAAAGCCCGAACGCCCCTGACGCTCGCACGCATTCTACCGGCGACGGATGCCGAAAAAGGCCGGAAAATATTACAATTCCGAAGTTTGGGTGAAGGGATTGGAGAATCGCGCGAAGTGAGGAGGCAGAGGCAAGTTAGCAGCGTAACATGGGTAACGGCGAGGTAGCGGGACCGTGACTGTAAAGGTCGATCAGGCCGGGATGGATCTCAGCGTCGGCATCCTTCGACGCAAGGCCTTCGTCTCCTTCCACTCCGGCGAACTCAAGTCGGTTGTCGATTTGAACACGGGCTACCAGAGTCGTCGAATTGGATAGTTGTTCAAGATCGCGTCGACGCTCACGATCGGCATGTCCTCCACTACCGCCTGTGCCACGATGAAGCGATCGAACGGATCGCGATGATGGAACGGCAAGCCGATCATCGCAGCCGAATGTTGTGGCTCGAAGGGTAGGAAGCGGAAGCCATTATCATAAACAGCTTCCTGGATGAAAGTCCCGAACGGGGCATGCAACGTGTACTTTCCGATGCTCAACTTGATGGCAATTTCCCAGTGACTGGCGGCACTGATGAAGATCGAGTTTTCAGGGTTCTGAATGGCGGCTCGTGCCGTTGCGGAAAGTTGCGGATCATCAAGGTAATACCAAAGCAAGACATGCGTATCCAGAAGCACCTTCACGGCATGTACTCCTCGAAGTCCTTGAGGTGGTCATCATCTTCGGAATGAATCACGAGCTTTCCCTTGCCGCGGCCCGCAATCGGCACGCCCTTAGGCAAGTGGGGTGGCAATAACCGACCAACTGGCTTGCCGGCACGGACGATGACGACTTCTTGCCCGGCCCCGATCTGATCGAGGAATTCAGGCAGATGGTCTTGGACCTCTTCCTCTGTCGCGGTCTGCATATCTTGTCCCTCCAAAGTTTCATGATACACGACGGCACGTGATTCTACGTTGGCTCGTTGTTTCGCCCGCTCCAAGTTGATCGTCAAGAGTTACGTAATTGTTGCGCCTTGCCGCGAGAACTTCGGGACAATGCCCAAAGAGAATCTTGCGAACAACGGAGGCTCCACGTGAAAAAGCCAAACATCTTCCTGCAAATCGCGGTGGTTTGGAGTTCGGTGGTCCTTGTCGGTGGATGCATCGCTTTACGATGCGGCCTACTCCCCTCCCTGAATCCATCGCCGCGCGTCGAGAAGTCCGATCTGAATTTGGAAGTAGCGGAGGTCTATCCATCGTCTCCCGAGATGATGAGCACGTCCAAGTCGATTAGCCCAGCCGTGATGTACGGCTCGAAATCGATGCCGCGAGTACTGGAGCACAAGAAGGGTGATGGTGCCATCGGACCCTGAACACTTGACCTTGCGTGAGATTGACGCTCTCGGTAAAGTCCGTCCGCGAAGTCTGGGCAATCTGTGTAGAGGGCGAGTCTCGTGAAGAAGCCGAATGCGTTCGTGAAGGTTATCGCTGTCGTTAGTTCCATTGGGTTAGTCGCTGGCTGCGTTTCCTCAAGGTCCGCGGAATCTAGAAACGCCAAGGTGCCAAAAGAAATAGTTACTCAATCCGGTTCGAAGTCGGCTCCTACGCCAGTCATGTCTGGATCCAAGTCGCAGCCGCAGGTACTGGACTATGAGCGATTGCAGGGCGCAATTGGTCCGTGAGAAAGCCCTCTTGCCAAACCAATCTTCCCACGGAGGGCATTACCATGAAGCAGCCGAATGCGTTCGTGAAGATCGGTGCTGTTATCAGTTCGGTCGTTCTCGTTGCGGGCTGCGTCGGTTCGCTATCGAAACGGACGGGGCCCGCGACAGGCAAGCCTTCGGATGCTTCTAAAGCTCCTGCCGTAATGAATGGTTCAAAGCACGCGGGCAACGTGCTTTCCTTGGATGGTGAGGGCATCGAGCAATCCACCTCGAAAAAGTGAAATGTCACGAGGCCAATCTCATGAACTTCAGCGAATACATCATCTCCGCCGGCCTGAGCTTCCTCTTCCTCATCGCCGTGTTTCGTCCGCTCGAAATGATCTTTCCCGCCCGACCTGGCCAGAAGTTCTTTCGTCCCGCCTGGTTCCTCGATCTCTGCTTCTTCCTGGGTCAATACCTACTCTGGAGTGGGTTGGTTCTCTTCGTCCTGACGCAATTTCACCACGTGCTCGGCAAGATCGTGCCCTCTGAATTTCGATCGCTCGTCGCCTCTCAACCTGTGTGGCTGCAAATTCTGGAAGTGATTGCGTTCAGCGACTTCCTCATCTACTGGGGCCATCGCCTGCAACATCGCGTCGGCTTTCTGTGGAGATTTCATTCGGTCCATCACAGTGCCGAGCATCTCGATTGGCTCGCCGCTCATCGCGAGCATCCGCTCGACACGATTTACACGATGGGGCTGATCAATCTCCCTGCGTTCGTGATCGGCTTCCCGCTCGAAACGCTCGCCGGCTTCATCATGTTCCGTGGCCTGTGGGCGATCTTCATCCACTCGAACGTCCGCCTGCCGATTGGTCCACTGCGGGTGTTGATCGGTGCGCCCGAACTTCATCACTGGCACCACGAGTGTTCCCGCGATGCCGGCAACTACGCCAACATCTCACCGCTAATGGATTGGCTGTTCGGCACCTATCGCTGCCCCGATCACGAACCAGAACGGCTCGGCGTCGTCGGCGAGTATCCGAAGTCGTACGTGAGCCAGATGATTTCGCCGCTGATTCCCGGGGGCTGGAAGCGACTCATGAAAGCCCGTTCCGAACAAATAGAACCAGTGTCGATGGCGAGCGGTGCTCCGTAAGGAGCCCGATGATGGATTCCGGCGGCGCGGTGAGAGATGCAAATACCTCCGGCGTCACTTCTTTGCCGGGTCGAAGTCCTCTTGCCCCTTGAACAGCAAACCGAGAGCAGTCGTGTCTCCCCTGACGATCTTCCCAACGAGGCCGATCACCGGTGCCCCGCCACCCGTGAGCCTGGCGATATCCCTCTGGCCGTTCCACCCCACCCACTCGCTCTCGTAGTTCTCTTTCGGGTCAAGGGTGCCGTCGGGTTTCACCTTCATGTAGGTGAGCGAGAACCCATTACACCACCAGTCTGCCTTGGCGGACATTCCTCCAACCGCGTAGCCGTCCTTCGCCTTGAGCTTCACTGCTCCGGTCAGATCGGCCCCGGTCAGCGGCCCGTTTTCCTCCTTGCCATCGACGCGATAGATCGGGCGAACGGCCCGCACGATGTCCTGGCTGCCGAGCTTAGTGAACTTTGCCTCCAACCCGATCAGTACTCCGCCCGCCGGGCCGACTGACTTGAACAACGGATCGCGGATCGATCCGAAGATGAACGGTTCTTTCCCATTTGGAACGAGCACTTCCTTTCGACCAACCCTCGGCGCGGCGTTCGGGTCGAAGGCCTC
>Ga0163144_10020180_pt1 | contig 13347 bp, 12 predicted proteins | sample OliLak19BULKMAT1_FD_123175 | JGI IMG/M metagenome (GOLD analysis project Ga0163144, IMG submission 123175) | Freshwater microbial mat bacterial communities from Lake Vanda, McMurdo Dry Valleys, Antarctica - Oligotrophic Lake LV.19.BULKMAT1 | ecosystem: Environmental > Aquatic > Freshwater >... | reverse complement strand
GGCCGCGACGCCGCGGAGACCGCCGACCACGCCGCCGCCGACCGCGCCGCCACCGTCGACGGTGCCCTCGACGCCGCCACCGATGCCGCCCACCACGCCGCCGACCACGCCAGCCCCGGCGCCCGCGCGCACGTCGGCGAGCGCGGCCTCGGCGCGATCGCGGAACGCGAGCTTGCCGCCCGCGTCGAGGTACGCCGCGAACAGCGCCTCGGCGTCGCCCAGCTCGCCGAGCTGCCACTGGCACATCGCCTGCGCGTAGAGCAGCGGGGTGTCCATCGAGCCCGCGTAGGCGTCGGCGTAGATCTTCAGCGCGCCGTCGTAGTCGCCGCGGACGTACAGGCCGTCGGCGCGCGCGGTCATCGACTGCACCTCCGCGGACACGTCGCCGGCGACGGCGACGCAGTCACACTCGGCGCGCGCGGCGCCTCCCGAAACGGCGACCAGAGCGAACACCAGCGTAGCGATGACGAGCTTCATCGAGATCCCCCTGCCTTCACCATGCCGGGGTCGCGCAGGTCCAACCAGAGAGACGACCGTGAGACGCGCCGCCTCGGTGATACGCTGGCCGCGACATGGCGACGAAGAAGCAGCCCGCCGCGAAGCCCGCGAAGCCCGCGACCAAGAAGCCTGCGCCGAAGCCGGCGACCAAGCCCGCGGCCGCCAAGCCCGCCGCGAAAGCGGGAGGCGACGGCACGCGCGCCAGGCCGTGGCAGCTCACCACCCCGAGCGGCGCGGGGACGTTCACCGCGTTCCGCGACGACGCGCTCGATCCGCCCGCGCTCGTCGTCCAGGTCGGCTCGACCGAGCTGCGCTACCACGTGCGCTGCATCGACGATCTGCACGCGATGCTCCGCAAGGCCGGCGACTGGGTCCCGCTCGGCAGCGCCGACGAGCAGAAGCCGGCGGCCGACGGCACGGTCGAGGCGTGGGGCCGATCGCCGAACAACCCCGTGGGCGGCTGGTACGGCCTCAAGAAGGGCCTGCGCGGCCGGTTCGGAAACTACGTGCCGCCGGTGCTCGAGCGGCTCGGCCTCGCCGAGGTCGAGCACGCCGCGAAGCTCAACCGGATGCGCGCGCGTTGACGAAGGCCGCCTGGGAGGAGGGCTTCGCCGCGCGCGCCAAGGCGTACTGGACGGAGGCACGCACCGCCGAGCTGGTCCGCGACAAGGCGCTCGCGGTCACGCCGGCCGAGGCCGCGCCGCTGCTGCGCGCGATCGGCCTCCTGCACCGCGACGCGTCGATGCCACCGACGCAGCACCGCAAGTTCTTCCAGGTCAACCACATGGTCCGGCTGCTCGAGTCCGGGCTGCGCGCGCTGCGCGCGAAGCACGCGACGATCCAGCTGCTCGACGCCGGCTGCGGCCGCAGCTACCTGTCGCTCGTGCTCGCGTGGTGCGCGCGCGACGTGTGGGGCCACCGCCTCGAGATCCTCGGCGTCGATCGCGATGCGGCGATCATCGACGAGTGCCGCCGCCGCGCCGAGCTCGCGGGCCTCGACGACGTCACGCGGTTCGAGGTCGCGCGGCTCGACGAGCTGCCCGTGCCGGAGGTCCACGGCGTGCTCGCGCTCCACGCGTGCGACACCGCGACCTGCGACGCGATCGCGCTCGGCGTCGCGCGCGGCGCGGAGCTGATCGCGGTGGCGCCGTGCTGTCAGGCCGAGCTCGCGCGGGGCTGGTCCGGCCTCACGCAGGACGGCGCGTTCGCCCCGATCTGGCGCACGCCGCACCTCCGCCGCGAGACCGCCGCGCACGTCACCGACACGATGCGCGCGCTGCTCCTGCGCGCCGTCGGCTACGAGGTCAGCGCCGTCGAGTTCGTCCCCGGCGAGCACACCCGCAAGAACACGCTGATCCGCTCCGTCCGCAGCGGCGCCCCCGACGCCGCGGCGCGCGCCGAGTACCTCGCGCTTCGCGACGCCACCGGCGGCGTCGGCCTCGCCCTCGCCGACCGCCTCGCGATCGCCTAGTCGATCTCGAACTGGCAGGCGCCGTCGCAGCCGTCGCCGCTGGTGGTGTTGCCGTCGTCGCACTGCTCGCCGCTGGAGGTCTGGACCACGTCGTCGCCGCACGACGCGCCCATCGTCATGCACCCGGGCGCGCACGCCGACGCGTTGCCGCCGAGGTTGACGCCGTCGTCGCACACCTCGCCGAAGGCGGTGTCGACGATCGCGTCGCCGCAGAACGGCTCGAGCGTGCAGTCGGCGGCGCACCCGCCGTAGTCCGCGCCGTCGCCGGCGCCGTTGTCGCCGCCGGCGTCGCAGACCTCCTGCGACGACACGACGTCATCGCCGCACACGTCCGTGCAGGTCGACGGCGTCTGGTTGAAGTTGGTCAGCGTCAGCCGGTACTGCGAGCGCGTGGTGTGACGCTCGGCCTGGAACACGATCGCCTCGTAGATCCCGCCGACGTCGAGGTCGTGCGAGACCGCGAGGTCGCTGAGGGTCGCCGTCCCGTCGTCGCGCCCGTGGACGCCGCCGATGTCGACGGCGAGCTTGTTGTTGATGAACACCCAGACGTCGTCGTCCCCGGAGAACGCGAGGACCTCGCCGCCGGCGTACTCGAACCAGAAGTGGACCTCGCTGGTGAAGTGGAAGTTGCGGTCCCCCGCGCCGTTGCCGTCGGGGTGCAGGATGTCGCACGCGCCGCCGCAGGTCGTCACGTCGTCCCAGCCCACGCCGGTCGCCGGGTAGAAGCTGTTCGAGTCGTACTGGTAGGCGCCGCCGCCGATCTCTCCGAGCGTGATCGGCTCGGCGATCGTCACGTTGGTGTCGGCCTCGGAGCGGTACCACTGCCGGAACGCGGCGTCGCTCGTGGTCTTGGTGTTCGCCACCCGGACTGGCTTGCGGTCGACGTCGAGGTCGGCGGCGACCATCCCGGTGGCGGCGCCGCTGAAGCACTCGAAGTCGGGGTGACCGAACGGCGCGGTCGCGCCGACCACGCCGTCGGCGAGGCGCGAGCCGGTGCCGCAGGTCGGGATGAAGTCGCGCACGGTCGCGTACAGCGTGACCGAGTCGGGATCGGGCAGCGGGACCTCGTCGCAGGCGAACCCGACCTCCTCCTGACACGCGTTCGAGCAGCCGTCGCCGCTGAACCCGTTGCCGTCGTCGCAACCCTCGGCCGCCTGGAGGACCGCGTCGCCGCACACCGCGGTGCACACGCCGTCGGTGCAACTCGGCTCGCGCAGGCATCCCGGCGTGCAGCCATCGCCGACGATCGGGTTGGCGTCGTCGCACTCCTCGAGGCCCTGGGTCATCAGGTCGCCGCACAGCGTCGCGAGGCACGGCGCGTTCGGCGTCGGGCAGTGGAACCCGGGCTCGAGCAGGCAGCCCACGCAGCCCGCGCCATTGGTGCCGTCATCGCAGACCTCGAAGCCGGCGACGATCCCGTCGCCGCACTCGGCGGCCACGCACGCGGCTCCGGCCAGCGGGCACACCCAGCCGTCCTCGCGCTGACAAGCGTCCGAGCAGCCGTCGAGCGCGACCAGATCACCGTCGTCGCAGGTCTCGGGTCCCTCGATCCGGCCGTTGCCGCAGGTGACGATCTGGACGCACGGCTGTCCGGGCGTCGGACACGCAAAGTTGTCCTCGATCGAGCACGTGCCCGAGCAGCCGTCGTCGTCATCGAGATCGCCGTCGTCGCACACCTCCGGCACCTCGAGGTCGCCGTTGCCGCACAGGGCGTCGGTGGGCTTGGCGTCGGCCCCGGACGTCGAGGCGTCGGGCCCGTCGTCACCGCCGCCGCCGCCACCACCGCCACACCCACTCGCGATCAGGACGGACGAGAGCAGCCAGGCACGGGAGATCATTCGCTCCACGGTAAGGCGCGCCGACGGTGCGGCTCAATGTGGATGTTCGACTACACCGACGACATCACCGGATCATCCACGCGGCGTCGAGCGCGGCGGCGGTCTCGGCGCCCAGCGCGGTGAACGGCTGGTAGCTGCCCGCGGCGTAGCGCCCACCCAGGCGGCGGAACCCGTTGCCCATCAGGTTGGTCTCGATCCCGTCGCCGTCGTCGTCGGTGAACACGTGATCGAGGTAGAACGCGTGGCCGAGCTCGTGGAGCGCCGCGCCCACGTAGGTCGACGCGTACTGGCCGCGGGTGAGCGGCCCGAACACCTGGTCGCCGTTCCAGTCGTCGACGCCGGCGTCGCCGGCCTGCGTGAACAGCGCGCCCTGCTGCGCCGGATCGAGCGCGATCGTCTCGAAGCCGAGGCCGAGGAAGTGCGCACCCTGCAGCACGTAGCCGGTGCCCTCGCCCTCCCACGGTGCGCCGGACCCGCCGTTGCCCGAGTAGCGGATCGTGCGCCCGCTCACGGTGTGCAGGTCGTAGAGGTACATCGTGACGTTGCGCTGGTGATACGCGGCGGGGAGGCGCGCCAGCATCTCGGCCATCGCGGCGCCGGGCGGATCCGGCTGCGCCTGGTACCACGCGCTGTCGTGCTCGCCGCTGACGTAGACGACGTCCCAGGTCCCGTCCGCGGCGGTGTCGAGCACGAACGACTTCGCGATCCCCTCGTCGGCGAGCGCGGCGCGGTAGAAGTCCTGCGCGAGGTGGGCGAACGCGTCGAGCCGCTCGTGGAGGCAGGCGCGGAACGGCCGATCGCTGGGCGTGAAGAAGACCGCGCGGACCTCGCGCGTGACGTCGAGGTGGAGCGAGGCGAGATCGGTCGGCGCGACGGTGCGGCACTCGGCGGTGCACGCCGGAGCCGCGACGGTGGTGTGGTACGCGACCAGGTAGTCGGGGACCTTGGCGGGTCGCATGAACGCGACCGCGGCGTGCGGCGTCGTGAACGCCTTGGTCACCGTGCAGCCGGGGCCGGGCGTGCGCAGCCGCGTCGCCACGCGCAGCGTCTTGCCGGTGTTGCTGGTCCACACGCGATCGATCGACGCGTCGAACCCGCCCGTCGGCTTGACGCCGGCGCTGTAGAACGCGACCCACTTGCGCGAGAAGTCGACGCGCGGCGCGCTCGCGCCGAACAGCGCGCGGTACACGGCCTCGCCGCGGATCAGCAGCCGCACCTCGGCGTTGCCGGCGAACGTGGGCACGGGCAGATCGAGCGGCGTGAGCGCGAGGTCGGGGCCGTCGGCCTTGCCGGCCTCGAGGTCGTCGCCGGCGTCGCCGAGCGCGAGCTCGTCGAGCTCGGCGTCCGGATCGTCCAGCGGATCACCCGGATCCGCGACGCAGGAGGTGACACAGACGAGGGCGAGGACGACGGTGAGCGCGCGCATGGAGGGCCGACCTGGTGCAAGCGTCACGCCCCCGCAACCCTACGGACCACCGTCGACGAAGGCGCCTCAGGGTGGCGCCTGGAGTTGCCGCTGCGACGTGGCCGTCTCGGAGTAGGATGCCGCCGATGCCCAAGCTGCCCGACCTCCGTGCGCTGTCGCAAACCGCCCGTGCGTTCGTCGACCTCGCGCGCCGCCCGTCGGTGTGGGGGCCGCACGCCCAGCTGGTCGCGCGCAAGCTCCCGCGGATCGTCGCGGGCCTCAAGCTGATCGGCAAGAAGGACAAGACCGAGGCGCTGTCGATCGGCCGCTACCTCGAGCAGAACGCGCAGCTGCGTCCCGACGCGGCCGCGATCCTCTACGAGGACAGGCGCTACACCCACCGCGAGGTCCACGAGCACTCCAACCGCTGGGCCAGCGTGCTCGCCGCGCGCGGCGTGACCAAGGGCGACTCGGTCGCGGTGCTGCTCGAGAACCGCCCCGAGCTGCTGTTCGTCGTCGGCGGCATCGTCAAGCTCGGCGCGATCGCCGCGGTGATCAACACCAAGCAGCGCGGCAAGGTGCTCGCGCACAGCTTCACCGTCGCGAAGCCGCGCGCGCTCGTGATCGGCGAGGAGCTGTGGGACGCGTTCGCCGAGGTCCGCGACACGGTCGGCGCGCCCGCCGCGGATCGCGTGCTGTGGCTGCGCGAGACCGAGCGCGCCACCTTGCCGGGCGCGGTCACCGACGCCGCGCCCGCGCTCGCCGTCGCGTCGACGCAGACCCCGGCCGCGCTCGCGACGGTCACGCTCGCCGACCCGTGCTTCTACATCTACACGTCGGGCACCACCGGCCTGCCCAAGGCCTCGGTGATGAGCCACAACCGCTGGGTCAAGGCCGCCGGCGCGTTCGGGCTCAGCGCGCTCGCGCTCACGCCCGACGACGTCCTCTACCTCGCGCTGCCCCTCTATCACAACAACGCGCTCACCGTGGCGTGGAGCTCGGTGTCGGTCAGCGGCGCCGCGCTCGCGATCCGCCGCAAGTTCTCGGTGACCGCGTTCTGGGACGACTGCCGCAAGTACCGCGCGACCTCGTTCGTCTACATCGGCGAGCTGTGCCGCTACCTGCTCAACGCGCCGGCGCGCGCCGACGATCGTGACCACCAGGTCCGCCGGATCACCGGCAACGGCCTGCGCCCCGACATCTGGAAGCAGTTCAAGGCGCGGTTCGGGATCGAGGAGGTCTACGAGTTCTACGCCGCGTCCGAGGGCAACGTCGCGTTCGTCAACCTGCTCAACCTCGACTGCACCGTCGGCCTGTGCCCGGCGCCGTACGCGCTGATCCAGTACGACGTCGACCGCGACGAGCCTGTCCGGGGCCCGGACGGTCGCCTCGTGCGCGTGGGCCGCGGCGAGATCGGCCTGCTGATCGCCGAGGTCAGCGACCGCTACGCGTTCGACGGCTACACCGACAAGGCGGCGAGCGAGAAGAAGCTGCTGCGCGACGTGTTCGTGCCCGGCGACGTGTGGTTCAACTCCGGCGATCTGCTGCGCGACCAGGGGTTCCGCCACGCGCAGTTCATCGATCGCGTCGGCGACACGTTCCGCTGGAAGGGCGAGAACGTCTCGACCAACGAGGTCGCCGAGGTGCTCAACGGCTTCGCCCAGGTCGCCGAGTCCACCGTCTACGGCGTCCAGCTCCCCGGCGCCGATGGCCGGTGCGGCATGGCCGCGCTCGTCCTGCGCTGCCCCGTCGATCAGTTCGACCTCACCGGCTTCGCCCGCCACGTCCAGGGCCAGCTGCCCACCTACGCCTGGCCCGTGTTCCTCCGCGTCAGCCCCGAGCTCGAGGTCACCGGCACCTTCAAGCAGGTCAAGAGCGAGCTCAAGAAGCAGGGCCACGACCCCAAGCTCGTCAAGGAGCCGGTCTACGTCCTGCCCCCGCGCACCAACGCGTACAAGCTCCTCACCGACGACGTCCAGAAGTCGATCGTCAACGGCGAGCTGCAGTTCTAGCAGCCGCGCGTGCGGGTCTTGTTCCTCGACGTCGACGGCGTCCTCAACCGCACCGGGTTTCGCCCGGCTGCGTCGGTCGGGTTGCGAAGCTGGATCGAGCCGGAGCTGGCCCAGCGGCTCTCATCGGTGCTCCGCGCCACCGGCGCCGTGATCGTGCTCGCGTCGGACTGGCGTCGCGATCGCGAGCTCGCGCTCCTGCGCGACGAGCTGCGCGCGGCCGGTGTCGAGGGTTCGCTGCTCGACGTGACGCCCACGCTCGCAGACCAGCCACGCTGGCGCGAGATCGAGGCGTGGATGCTCGCGCACGACGTCGGCCTCGAGGCCGTCGCGATCGTCGACGACGGCTTCGACATGGGCGCGCTCGCGGCGCGCTTCGTCCGCGCCAGCCCTCTCAATGGTCTCGACGCCGCCGCCGCCGCCGCGATCATCGCGCTGTTCGACCGCGACGCGCTTGTTCCGTGATCGGCGCGCCCCACGGCGCCCCCGGCACCTCGTCGAACGCGAGCAGCCCGTGCCTGCGCCACCCCGTGGTGAGCAGCCACGTCCGCGCCGGTGCCGTCGGCGCGAACCTCCGAAGCAGCGGCCGTAGCCACGGCTTCTCGACGATCGGATCGCGCCAGCCGTCGAACCACGGCGCGCTCGAGTACGGATCGATCCACGTGCGCGCGAGCCGCTGCCCGCGCTCCGCCGCGTGGTGCCGCGCGTTGCACAGCACGTAGCGCAGGACGTTGCGGACCTCCCTCGGCGTCTCGAGCGCGCGCGAGTGGTAGCGCTCCGCGAACACTCGGCCGCTTCGGTCGAGTGTCTTGTTGATCCCGCGCGCGAGCCGGACCTTCAGGCCTTGCATCCCACGCGCGAGCGCCCGCTCGCTGTCCTGCTCGGTGACCAGGTGCAGGTGATTGCCGAGCACGTTGAAGTGCGTGACGTGGAAGTCGGTGCGATGTCCCGCCTCGATCGCCGCGCGGATCGCCTCGAGCACGCGCTCGGAGCGCGCGCTCACCCCGGCGACGAGCCTCAGGGTGACGTGACACGGATGCGCGGCCGCAACCTTCTCGCGCGGCAGGTGCGCGCGGGTCTCGCCTCGCTTGCGGCCCGCACCCGGACGCCAACCGCCGTGCTTGCCGTCCGGCTTGCGGGCCTGGTCCAACGCCAGCTGCCTCGACTTGGTTCTCGTCGGCATCTTGATTCTGGCAGTGTTTCATCAGACCGGTCTGACAGCGCCGCGAGGACATGCTTTCGGACGCTGTGGACCGTGCCGGGGCTATGGACAAGCGCCCGGCTCCGCAGCGCAGCAGCGGCGCTTGCCCACAGCCCCTTGGATTCGCGAAGCGCGAATCCACACGGCCCCACAGCGCCGGTGCCGGCCCCAGAGTTTTTTGAATCAGGGACCCAGAGCCCAGACGCCAGTGTTCTGGGTCTGTTGATCGAAAAACTCTGGGGTCGGTCCTGGCGCTGTGGGCCGTGTGGATTCGCGCTTCGCGAATCCAAGCGCTGTGGGCAAGCGCCGTTGCTGCATTGCTCGGCTGGCGCTTGTCCATCAGCGCGGCACGGTCCACAGCGTCCGTGACTACCGCGCGATCGTGACGACGTAGCTGTCGCAACCGCCCGGGCCACTCGGCGGGCCGAGGCGCGCGTCGGGCTCGAGGTCGCAGCCGCCGGCGTCGTGGACGTCGGTGCGCAGGAGCTCGGCGCCGACGTCCTCGAGCGCGGCGACGACCTCGTCGTCGGGGAGCGTGACCTTGCCGTACTTCCTGGGGCCGGCGCTGATCAGCGCGAGCGAGGGCGTCACGTAGTCGAGGAACGCGCGGCGGCTCGAGGTCTTGGAGCCGTGGTGGCCGACCTGGAGGATGTCGGCGTCGAGCTGATCGGGGTAGTGCTCGACGAGGTACGCCTCGGCATCGCCGAGCGGGGCGGACGGATCCTCGCGCGGGCCGGACTCGGCGTCGCCGGTCAGCAGCAGGCGCGCGCCGCCGAGCTCGACGGCGAGGACGATCGAGCTGGCGTTGGGGTCGCGGCCGGTGTCGTGGTCGGCGTGGAGGATCGTGAACCGCGCGCCGTCGCCGAGCGCGATCTCGTCGAGCTCCGAGAACGACGTCCACGGGCGATCGATCGTCACGTCGACCTCCTTGACGTGGAGCGTGCGCCCGGGCGGCGCGGCGGTGTGGTAGCTCGCCGCGCTGCGCGCGACCGCGGCGAGGAAGTCTCGATAGAACACCGTGTCGTTGATCCGGCCGGTGTCCCAGACGTCGCCGACGTCGAACGTGTCCAGCACCTCCTCGAGCGCGGACGCGTGATCGAGGTGCGGATGGCTGAGCACGACGTGATCGAGCCGGTTCGACGCGAGCGCGGCGTCGAGGTAGTCGAGGACGCGGGTCGGCTGCTCGCCGCCGTCGTTGGTGCCGGCGTCGTAGAGCATCGCGAAGTCGTGGCCCTGGATCAGGATCGCGAGGCCGGTGCCGACGTCGATCAGGTGGACGCGCCACGCGCCCGGCTCGAGGGCCGGCATCGGCTCGGCGGTGGTGACGCGCGCCCAGGTGATCCGCGGCGGCGCTGGCGGCTCGACTGGGGGCCGGACCGGCTCGTGGACGACCGACGGCGGTGGCGTCACCGGCGCGTGCGTCCGGGCCGGGCCCGAGCACGCGGCGACCAGCAGCAGGGCTAGAGCTGCGCGCGCCAGCGGACCAGCTCCTCGGTCACCCACTCGCCCGCGTCGGTCGTCAGATCGTGGCCCGCGGTCGGGTGCACGGACAGCGGCGCGTCGAACCGCTTCGCGAGCGCGCGCGAGCAGTCCGGGTGGGTCAGGCGATCGCCTTCACCGACGAGGAACAGCGCCGGCACGTCGAGACGCTCGGGCGCCTTCCACCGCGCGCCGGTGAGGATCTGGCCGCGCACGACCGCGACCGGCACCGGCCGCGCCGCCTGGATCGAGTGCCACAGCGTCGTGGTCTCGTCCCACAGCTCCTCGCGGTTGCAGATCGTGCGCACCACCGCGGCCTCGCGCGCGGCGACGCCGCGCAGGCCGGCGATCGCGATCTTCGGCAGGATGCCGGGCGCGAACCGCTTCCAGAACGGCGACACGTTCCCCGCGCTCGACGCGCCGACGACGATCCCCGCGAGCTCGCCCGGGTGACGCGCCGCCCACTCCATCGTCACCATGCCGCCCAGCGACACGCCGAAGACGAATGTCCGGCCGCCGGACGGCACGCGCTCGCGCACCTTCTCCATCGCCTCGGTCATCGTGCGCGGCCACCGCTCGGCGAGCCGCTGCCCGACGCCCGGCAGATCGATCGTGTGGACGTTCACGTCCGGGAACGCCGCGCGGAACAGCGGCAGGAACCGTCCCCAGTGCGCGGCCTCGCGCGAGAGCCCGCGGATCAACACCCAGTTGTCGCCCGACATCGCCGTGAGGATCGCACGTCTCGCGGGATCATCCGCAGACCGGGCTGGGCCATTCGCGAGCTACGCGTGGGTTCGCGCAGGTTCGTGGAACGATGTCGTGGCGTTGGCCGCGTCTTGAATCCGAGTCGACCGATCGATGGGCCGCGGACGTCGGACAGGAGATCACCGACGACTGACGTACCCGCGGATCAGCTCCCCGGCGGCGGCGGCGATCGGCCGGACGTCGATGTCGCGACCGGCGGCGACGGTCGCCTGGACGATGCCCTGGATGCCGTGGACCAGCACGTACGCGGCGGCGCGCACGTCGGGGAGCTCCACGTCGGAGCGCGCGACGAGGAACGCCGCCACGTCGTCGACGAACGGCTCGAGCATCGCGCGATAGCGCTCCTGGAAGCCTGCCGCGCTCCGCAGCTCGATCAGCGAGCGATGGATCGGTCGCTGCACGCCGTGCGCGGCGACCAGCGCGACGCCCATCCGCTCGATGACGAGCGTCAACGGCACGCTGTCGGCCGCGACGAGCGCGGCGCGGCACATCGACAGCGTCTGGTTGAGGTAGCGCTCCTGCACCGCCGCGACCACGCCTCCTTGTTGGGGAAGTACTGGTAGAGCGTGCCCACGCTGACGCCGGCGACCTCGGAGATCCGGTTGGTCGTCAGGCCGGCGATGCCGTGGCGATCGAGCACCTGCTCGACCGCGGTGACGATCGCGTCGACCGTGGCGGTCGCGCGCTCCTGCACGGGGCGCTTGCGTGGGACCGGCGCGGCGCGCGTCGCGGAGGCATCGCCGTCATCTTATCCCGCCGTCCGCGGCCGTCCTCGCTTACGCTCGGGACATGAGGCTGGCGATCGTCGGGTTGGTGTTGCTCGGGGCGTGCGACAGCCCCGCCGGATCGGCGATCGACAGCGGGCCGGCGACCGACGACGGCGCCGTCGCTGCGGACGCCTCACTCACCGGCGACGCCGGGCCCTCCGCCGACGCCGAGCCGTCCGCCGACGCCGAGCCGAACGCGGCCGGGCCGGGCCCGACCCAGGTCTGCCCGTTCACGCCCGACGCCAACGGGTTCTTCACGCTGAGCAGCGGCGCGGCGAACCACGTCGTGCGGCTGCCGATCGGCTACGACGTCGACAACCCGACGCCGCAGCGGCTGCTGGTCGCGATCCACGGCTGCGGGGACACCGCGTACAACTTCGCGACCTGGGGCGCGGTGCCGTTTGCGCTGCGCGACACCCAGGACTACCTCGCGATCTCGCTCGGCGGCCGCGAGGGCCAGTGCTGGACGATGGGCACGGACGGCGCGATCGTCGACGCCGCGATCGCCCACGTGCGGTCGTGCTTCTACGTCCACCAGAAGCAGATCGTGCTCGCGGGATACTCGTCGGGAGGCATGCTCGCGTACCGCACCGGCCTGGCCAACGCGGATCGCTACGCCGGCTTGCTGATCGAGAACTCCGGGCTGAGCCAGGCCGTCGGGGGCAACAACGTCAACGCCGTGCTCGCCGCCGCGGCGTGGAAGCTCAACGTCGCGCACACCGCCCGGACCTCCGACAGCAGCTTCGCGATCGCCGGCGTCAAGTCCGATCGTGACAAGCTGCTCGCGGCCGGCTTCCCGCTCCAGTTCCGCGAGCTCGCCGGCACCCACGACGGCACCAGCGACGACTGGGCGCTCTACCTGATCCCGAAGATGGCCGCGTGGTCGGCGCCCTAGCGGAGCTCGAGCTCGTCACGATCGGCGGGCCCGCCGACGAGCCGCTGCTCGACGCGTTCCACGCCGGCGTCTACCTCGACGCGTTCGCGCACCAGCGCGAGCCGGTCGAGGCGTGGAAGCGCGCGCTGTGGGGCGACGCGCCGGTCGAGCTGACGGTGCGGATCGCGCGGCGCGGCGGCGCGATCGCCGGCGGGATCGCGTACGAGCGCTACCCGCGCAGCGGCTGTGGCCTGCTGACGTACCTCGTGGTCGGCGAGGCGGCGCGCGGGCGCGGGCTGGGCCGGCGGCTGCTCGACGACGCGATCACCGCGCTGCGCGGCGCCGGCGCGCCGTACGTGCTCGGCGAGGTCAGCGTCCCCGACGACGACGACAGCCGCGAACGGATCGCGCGGTTCCAGCGCTGGGGCGCACACGTCCTCGACTGCGCGTACGTCCAGCCCGCGCTCGGGCCCGGGCTCGCGCGCGATCCCCACCTGCGCCTGCTCGCGTTCGGCGCGACCTCGCCGGCGCGCGGCGCGATCCTGCGCGCGTTCGTCGCCGAGCTCTACGAGGCCACCGAGGGCGCGGCCGATCCCGCGGTGCTCGCGGCGATCCCCGACGACGTGCGGCTAGTAACCCTGTGATCGGTCGATCACGCCGGCGAGCGGCGCGCCGGCCTCGAGCCGCGCGACGTTGTCGAGCAGGAGCTGGGCGCACCGCTCGATGTATCGCTCACCGTAGCCCGCGACGTGCGAGGTCACGAGCACGCCGGGCGCGGACCACAGCGGGTGCGCCGCGGGCAGCGGCTCCTCGGTGAACACGTCGAGCGCGGCGCCGCCGAGGTGGCGCGAGGTCAGCGCCGCGACCAGCGCGGGCTCGTCGATCACGCCGCCGCGGCCGACGTCGATCACGAACGCGCCGCGCGGCAGGCGCGCGAGCATCGCGGCGTCGATCACGCCGCGGGTCGCGGCGGTGAGCGGCGCGGCGTTGACGAGGTAGGTCGCGCCGTCGAGCGCGGCGGCGAGCTCCGCGACCGGGCG
>Ga0163144_10020179_pt1 | contig 13348 bp, 13 predicted proteins | sample OliLak19BULKMAT1_FD_123175 | JGI IMG/M metagenome (GOLD analysis project Ga0163144, IMG submission 123175) | Freshwater microbial mat bacterial communities from Lake Vanda, McMurdo Dry Valleys, Antarctica - Oligotrophic Lake LV.19.BULKMAT1 | ecosystem: Environmental > Aquatic > Freshwater >... | reverse complement strand
TCCCGCGCCGACGCCGTCCACGCGCGCCTGGGAGTCCGCCTCGGCGGGGATGTCGTGCGTCTCCGCGAGAAAGAAGCTTTGCTCCGAGGTCCACGCGGGGGTCGCGGAGATGCCCGCGTACACCTTTCCGGGGATAGTCTCGCGCAGCCACGGCTTGCCCGGCATCGGCCGCGTCTTCGCGCGGCCGAGCTTCGCGCCGATGAAGGCGTGCGCGAAATCGCCGGGGGGTGCTGGAGGCAGCTTGACGATCCAGGCGTTGTTGAAGCCCACATACCAGTTGGCATCGGGCCCGCCGTCCGCGAACCGGCCGTAATCGTGCACAGTCGGCGCGATCGTGATGATCGTCGGCACGATAGTGCTGGTCGACAGGGTGGTGGTGAGCCCGTCCAGGCTCGCGGCGGAAGCTGCGGCGGCAAGTATGAAATATTGAATTATCATTATTTATTAAGCATTTTTAATATACGATCAAAATCCTCGAAAGAAAAAAATGAGATCTGGATCGAGCCTTTCGACGGAATCTTTTTCGTGCGGATGACGACCTTGGTTCCCAGGTGCTGCTGAAGCGCCTCCTCGAGCGAACGCAAATCGGCCGACTTGGGAGCGCTTTTTCGGTCCTTGGGAAGCCCCCCTTCGACCGTGGGGCCGAGTTCCATCTCGCGCGACAGGGCCTCGGTCTCGCGGACGGAGAGCTTGTTGACGATGACTTTCTGAAAGACAGCGTGGCGCAGGTTGGGATCGGTGATGGTCAGCAAGGCCCGGCCATGGCCTTCGCTGAGCTGGCCGAACTGCAGCGCCTTCTGGATTTCATCGGACAGCTCGAGCAGCCTCAAGGTGTTGGAGATGGTGGCCTTCGACTTCCCCACCTCCTCGGCCAAGGCGGTCTGGTTGATACCGAACTCCTTCATCAGGCGCAGATAGCCGAGGGCGACCTCGATGGGATTGAGTTCCTCGCGCTGAAGGTTCTCAATCAAGGTCATCGCCATGCGGTGTTTCTCGTCCCGCGGCTGGCGGACGACGACATCGATCTCCTTGAGGCCGGCGAGTTGGGTGGCACGCCAACGGCGCTCGCCAGCGATCAACTCGTAGGATCGCGTTGCGGGATCATAGGAAACTAAGATGGGCTGGGCTAGGCCGTGCTGGCTGATGGTCTTGGCGAGGGCGGCCAAGGCCTCGGGTTCGAAGTGGCGCCGGGGCTGAAGATGGTTGGGGCGGATCTTCTCGACAGGGACCTTGAGGCTTCCGTCGTTCGCCGATATAACGGAAATGTTCTCCGCGGGTGCGGCGGACACGGGGATGAGGGCCGAGAGGCCGCGGCCGAGGGCTTTGCGGGTCATGCTGGATTCTCCGTGGGTTCAGGGGTATTGGATGATTCCGCCGCCGGCGAAGGCGGCGTTGAGAGGCCGCGCCGGGACAAGAACTCCCGGGCGAAAGCCATGTACGCTTCAGCACCCTTGGACTTGGCGTCGTACTGAAAGATGCTTTGACCGAAGCCAGGAGCCTCGGCCAGGCGTATGTTGCGGGGTATGATGGCCGAGAACATTTTGTCTCCGAAGAATTTCGTCACTTCTTCCTTGACTTGGTTGGACAAGGTCATGCGGGCGTCGAACATGGTCAAGACCCCCCCCTCTGTCTCCAGCTTGGGGTTCAAAGCGCTTTTCACTCTATCCACAGCCCCTGTGAATTGAGCCAATCCTTCCATGGAGTAATACTCCCCTTGGATGGGGATAACGATTTTATCAGCCGCATTGAGGGCGTTTACGGTTAAAAGCCCTAAAGAAGGCGGGCAATCGATGATAATGAAGGCAAACCGGTTTTTGACTGCCGAAAGGGCCCCTTTCAGTCGGCTTTCGCGCGCCAAGGCCGATACGAGTTCGATTTCCGCCCCCGCCAGGTCGTTATTCGCCCCCGCCGCCCACAGTTTTGGCAGCGGGCTTTGTTTGATGGTCTTTTCCAGCGGCAATAGGTCCACTAACACATCATATATGTTGGGGTCGAATTCGTGCTTGTTGAAGCCCACCCCTGAGGTCGCGTTGCCCTGGGGGTCCATGTCGATCAGCAAAGTTTCGTGGCCTAATACGGCCAAAGCGCTGGCCAGGTTGACCGCGGTGGTGGTTTTCCCCACCCCCCCTTTTTGGTTTGCGACAGCGATTATTTCTGCCATATGTGATTTTTGACGAAAAACGGTTTACTCGTGAAACAAAAGCATTGCCGTAAGGCCTGTTTACTCGTGAAAACTATACTACCATGTGACAAAATAGTTGTCAAGCAGTTCGTTGTTACTGTTTGTTTGTATTAGGCTATGTTCAGTATTGTTAAGCATTGTTTGTTGTTTTATCCATTCCCCCTCGACAACTTTGCGCTTTTATCTTACACTCAGCCCATGACCAACGCTTCCTCCTTGCTCGCCGCCATCAAGAAGGGCACTTTTCACACCGTGATTCTCGCGATGCCCGACATGCAAGGCCGCTGGATCGGAAAACGCTTCACCGCGCGCCATTTCGCCAAGTCCGTCGCCTCCCATGGCACCCACGCCTGCGCGTATCTGCTGACCGTCGACATGGAGATGGACCCGGTGCCCGGCTTCGCGCTCACGAGCTGGGACAAGGGCTATCAGGATTTCGCGTTGATTCCGGATTTCTCGTCGTGGCGAGGCCTGGCCTGGCAGCCCGGCACGGCGCTCGTCATCGCCGATGTGATGGACGCCGCGCACGAGCATGCGATCGCCGTGTCGCCGCGTCAGATACTGAAGGACCAGGTCGCGCGTGCCGCGGCGAAAGGCTGGTCGCTTAAGATGGCGACCGAGCTCGAGTTCTATCTTCTGCGCGAAACCTACGAATCGGCCCAGAAGAAGAATTGGACCGCGCTCGAGCATTACGGCACCTATATCGAGGACTATCACATCCTGCAGGGTACTCGCGAAGAGCCGGTCGTTGGGGCCATCCGCAACCTGATGGAAGCCTCCGGCGTGCCGATCGAGAACTCCAAGGGCGAGTGGGGCCCCGGCCAGCACGAGATCAATCTCGAGTACTCCGATCCCGTGCGGATGGCGGACCTGCACACGGTGTACAAGCACGGAGCCAAGGAGATCGCGATGCAGAAGGGGGCGGCGCTCACCTTCATGGCCAAGTACAGCGACAAGCTCGCCGGCTCCTCCTGCCACATTCACGCGAGCCTATGGGACAAAAACGGTCGCCGTTCCGCGTTCTCGGCGGGGGGAAAACCCACGAAAGAGTTCCGCTGGTTCCTCGGCGGCGGCATGGCGCTGGCGCGTGAGTTCTCCTTGATGTTTGCGCCCACCGTCAACTCCTATAAGAGGTACCAGGCCGCGACCTTCGCGCCCACGCGCATCGCCTGGGCCCGCGACAACCGCACCTGCGGCTTCCGCGTCGTTGGGGCGGGGGACTCTTTGCGCATCGAGAACCGCCTGCCCGGCGCCGACGCCAATCCTTACCTCGCCTTGGCCGCGACGATCGCCGCGGGGCTTTACGGCATTGAGAAAAAGCTCGAGCCGCCGGCGGAGCTGACCGGCGACGCGTACAAGGCGAATGTGGCACCCGTGCCCAAGACCTTGACCGAGGCGATCGGTCTTTTCGAGAAGTCCGCCGCCGCGAAGGCCGCATTCGGCGCGGAGGTTCACGCCCATTACCTCCACGCCGCCAAGGCGGAGCAGGCGGCCGCCGACCGCGCGGTCACCGACTGGGAGCGCGGTCGCTACTTCGAACGGATATAATCAAGGAAGAGCGCTGGGAAGCCAGCGCTGGGGAAATCATGAACACGATCAATTTCAAGCCGTCTTTTCTCGTCGCTGCGCTGTTGACGGCCGCTTTCGCCTCGGCCCAGACACCGCCCCCCGCCCCGGCCCCCACCGGCGAGCAGATTCAGAAAACAGGAAAGCGCCTCAAGGAGAAGGGGGAGAATCTGCAGGAAAATGCCGCCGGCGAACGCCTCGAGGCGAAGGGCGAGGCGCGCGAGAAGCGCGGCGAACGCCTGGAGCGCAAGGGCGAGCGGCGCGAGAAGCGCGGCGAACGGATGGAACGCCGGGGCGAGCGCCGCGAGAACCGCGGCGAGCGCATGCAGCGCCGAGGCCGCCGTTAAGCGCTAGAACAAGGTGTAGATGAAGGGCGCGACCGCGGTCCCTCCCAGGAACACCAAGGCGCCCAGCCCGAGCAAAGCGAGCAGCAGCGGGGCGAGCCACCATTTCTTGTTGGCCCGCAGGAACGCCACGAACTCTCCGACGATCGACGGTCGCTGAGCCATATTAAAAAAGCCTCTCGAAGTAGGATTTTTCCTCGGGGATCGCCAGCGGGACCCAATAGGTTTCGCCCTCGGGGCGCTTGAGCCGCAGGGCGTCGCGGCCCGTTATTTTCAGCGCGAGGGCGAGGGGCGTCAACACCCCGTAGTACACGAGCCCGAGCAAAGCGGGCCCCGCGACGAAGCCGATCGCGAAGGAGACGCACATCCAGCCCTTGTAGAAAATACGGCCGAAGGAGCCAGGCAAGGCGGCGGTCAGAAGCCCCAAAGCCGGCCCCGCCACGACGAGAACCTCGGCGGCGCGCGCGTGCCCGCGCCAAGCCCAGAATGCCGCAAGCGGCAAAGCCAGGCCGGCCAGGATCAGGCCGAATTGCCTGACCTTGCGCTCGCCCGGGTTCCAGTCGATGTGAAGGAGGGCCATGTCAATCGAGCTTGAATTCCTTGAGGTATGACGCGAGGTCCTGCTGCGGCGCCGGTTGGTCTTCCTTGAGCAGGAGGAAGCTCTCGACGACGAGGGCGTCCATGTCGGTGTTCATGAAGCAGCGCAGGGCGTCGGCCGCGGTGCACACGATGGGCTCGCCGCGCACATTGAAGCTCGTGTTGACGAGGACCGGGCAGCCGGTCCGGGATTTGAACGCCTGGAGCAGGGAGTTGAAGAAGGGATTGTCGTGCTCGTCGACGGTCTGCACGCGCGCGGAGAAGTCGACATGCGTCACGGCCGGAATTTCGGAGCGCGCGAGCTTGAGGCGGGCGAGGCCCTGCGCGCCCTGGGGGACGGGCTTGCGCCTTTTCTCGGCGACGGGGGCGACGAGAAGCATATAGGGGCTTTCCTGGCCGAGGTCGAAGTAATCGGCGGCGTCCGCGTCGAGCACGGCTGGCGCGAAGGGCCGGAAGCTCTCGCGAAATTTGATCTTCACATTCATCTTGGTCTGCATCTCGCGGTTGCGGGCGTCGCCGATGATGCTGCGAGCACCCAGGGCGCGCGGACCGAACTCCATGCGCCCGTGCACGAGGCCGATCACCTTGCCGTTCTCGAGCAGGCCGCACAGCTCGGCGAGCAGGTCCGGCTCGGGCAGCTCCCGGTACTTGAAGCCTCCCGCGGCGAGTGCCGCCACCGTTTCCTCGCGCGCGCAGACAGGGCCGAGAAGGCTGCCCTTGAGCGTGTCTCGTGTGCGCGGCGCGCGCGGCCCATCGAGATAGGAGTGGTAGGCGTGAAGTGCTGCGCCCATCGCGCCGCCCGCGTCGCCGGCGGCGGGCTGAATAAACAGGCGCTTAAAGACCTTTTCCTTGAGGATCAGGCCGTTGCCCACGCAATTAAGCGCCACGCCGCCCGCCAGGCACAGGTTCTCCTCGCCGGTGACCTTGCGCGCGTCGCGCGCCATGAGGAGCATGATCTCGTTGGCGACCTTCTGGATCGAGGCGGCCAGGTCCATGTCCCGCTGGGTCAGCTCGGACTCGGGCGCCCGCGGCGGTCCGCCGAACAGCTCATGGAACAGCGGCGAGGTCATGGTCAAGCCGGCGCAATAATTGAAGTAGCGCATGTCCATGTGGAAGGACCCGTCGGGCTTGATGTCGATGACGCGTTTGACGATGTCGTCGTAGAACCGGGGCTCGCCGTAGGGTGCCAGGCCCATCACCTTGTACTCTCCGGAGTTGACCCGAAAGCCGAGGTAGTAGGTGAAGGCGCTGTAGAGCAGGCCCAGGGAGTGGGGGAAGCGGATTTCCTTGAGGAGCTTAAGGTCCTTCCCACGCCCGACACCCAAGGTCGAGGTGCTCCACTCGCCCACACCGTCTAGCGTCAGGACCGCGGCGCTCTCGAAGGGCGAGGGATAGTAGGCGGAGGCGGCGTGGGACATGTGGTGCAGGTTGAACAGAATCTTCCCCTGATACTCGTTGCCAAAAGCCTTGTCGATCTCCCTGGGCAGGTGCAGCTTCTCGCGCAGCCACACAGGGATCGCCGCCGAGAAGCTGCGGAAACCCGACGGGGCGTAGGCCAGGTAGGTCTCGAGGAGTCGGTCGAAGGTGAGAAGGGGCTTGTCGTAATAGGCGACGAGGTCCACCTGCCCGATCGTGAGGCCCGCCTCGCGCAGGCAGTAGTCGACGGCCTGGGAGGGGAAGTTGCGGTCGTGCTTGATCCGCGTGAAGCGCTCTTCCTGCGCGGCCGCCACGAGCTCGCCCTCGCGCACCAGGCAGGCGGCGCTGTCGTGGTAGTAGGCGGAGAGCCCCAGGATGTGGCGTGGCGTCATCACTCAAGTCTATAAAATAGGCTAGAATCGCGCCTTGTCCAATCGCTTCGCCGCCCGTCCGAAAACTACGGGGCTGCTCTTCGCGATCGCGCTGCTGGCGCTGGCCGAGCTCGCCGGGCACGCCGCCTATCGCCTGCGCCGCGGCCATTTCCTCTGGGACCAACCCGTCACCTCCTTATTCGACCCTTACGCGATGGAGCGTCACGCGCCGGGCGTCGCCGCCGGCCTGGGCACCGACCGCCACGGCTTCGTCCACAACGGTTACGACCGCGACCTGCGCGAGCGGGGGGGCCGCTTCCTGATCTTCGTGCTCGGCGGATCCACGGTCGAGGGCCTGGGCGTGGCCAACGATGAGACGATTCCCGCCCAGCTCGAGACGATGCTCAACGCGAAGACGCCGGACGCCTATTGGGTCGTCAACGCCGGCTATCATGGCCACATCTCCTACCAGGAGCTGGGCGTCCTCTCGGGGCAGATCACGCCGCGATTTAAGCCCGACCTCGTGATCGCTCTCGACGGGCGTAATGACGGCGCGGTCGGGGCGGCCTACAAGAATTGGCGGCCTAACTGGCAGCCCTATTACGATCTCGTCGAGACCGGCGTCAACGCGATGCGCGACCCGCCGCTGTGGGTCGGGGCGCCGGCCTGGTTTATGCGCAGGTCCGCGATCGTCAAGGCGGCGGTCGCGCTGCGTGTGAGGCTCCGCCAGGAGTTGCCCGGGGGGATGGAGAAGCCCGATGTGGAGACGCCCATTTCCGAGGCCGTCGTCGACGAAGTGGTCGCGGCCTACTTCGCCAACCTCGCGGCGGCGGAGGCGCGCACACGAGAGATCGGCGTGCCCTTCATTGCATTCCTGCAGCCGACCCTGATCGCGCCACTGCGACCGCGCATGACTCCCTTCGAGGAAGCCGAGTTGCTCTCGTATGAGAGACGGATTTACGGCCGGGAGGGGATGTTTCGGCCCGGGATGGAGAGTTTTTATAAGAAGGCGAGCGAGCGCGGGCGCGGGCGGCGGTGGTTTCACGACCTCAGCGGATTATTGGCGAACGCCGAAGGCGAGCCGTATGTGGATTCCTGCCACTACAGCAAGGACGGCGGGAAGATCATCGCGCGGGCCATCTATGGCGCGCTGCTGAAAGACGGCCTTCTGGAAAAGCGCCCCTAGGGACGCCAGTCCCGGGGCTTCGGCGCCAGGCCGAAATAGAACGCGATGCCGGAGGCGACTCTTTGCGCGGCGCGGCCGTCGCCGTAGGGGTTGCGCGCGCGGGCCATGCGGTGAAATAGGGAGGGATTCTTAAGCAGCTTCCCCGTCCAGAGGGCCAAGTTCCGGGGGGAACGGCCGATGAGGACGCCGGCGCCGCAGGAAACGACTTCCGGGCGCTCCGTCTTGTCGCGCATCACCAGGAGAGGCTTGTTCAGGCAAACGGCTTCCTCCTGCACGCCGCCGGAGTCGGTGATGACGAAGGACGCTCGTTTGAGGAGGTTAAGAAAATCGCCGTAGGGCTGGGGGGGAAGCAGACGGATGCGCGGGTGCCGGAGCATCCGCTTCGCGGTTTTTAAGATTAACGGGTTGGGGTGCACGGGGTAAACGAACGACAACGACGGGTGCAACTCAACGAGCTTCATCAGGCATTTATAAATTGATTTCAGCGGACGGCCGTGGATTTCACGGCGATGAAGGGTGACGAGCGCTTCGTGGCGGGTGTGACGGACCGGAGCTTTTCCGCCTTCGGCGGAATTAACGGCGTGAAGAGCGTCGACGATGGTGTTGCCGGTTAAAATCGTCAAACGGCCGTGTAATTTTTCTTTTTCCAGATTAGCTTTGGCGGCGCGCGTGGGAGGGAAGACGATCGACGCTAACGCGTCGATCGTGATCCTGTTTCTTTCCTCCGGAAAGGGATCGTTAAAATCATCTGATCGCAGGCCGGCCTCTACATGAGCGACGGGGATGCTTTGTTCGCTTGCGCATATCGCCGCAACGGCGGCGGTGGTGGTGTCGCCTTGAACGACAACGAGATCCGGTTTTAGGCGCGTGAGCAGCGGATGAATGGCGGTCGCGCATCTTCGCGCAAACGCCTCCGGCGTTTGCGCGGTTCGCATCAGATTTAAATCGATGTCAGGCTTAATCCTGAATATCTTTAACGCCTGATCAAGCAATTCACGATGTTGCGCTGTCGCGCAAACGATCGTTTTGATCCCCTTGTGTTTTCGAAGGGAGGCCACGACGGGCGACAGCTTAATGGCTTCAGGGCGGGTGCCCATCACCACCAAAACCTTCATCCGTGCGTCTTGCGTAGGCCGCGGCTGACGAAGGTCCAGGCGATGAGCTTATAAAGGAGGCGCATGCCGACATTGGCGTCCCATTCGTCTTTGCCGGGGGAAACCTCGTTGAGGTCGAAGCCGATGATGGTCCGTCCGGACTTAGCGACGAGGGAGACGAGGTGAAGGGCCTCGGCAAACTGCAGGCCGCCGGGGACGGGTGTGCCGGTGTGCGGGCACAAGGTCGGGTCCAGGCCGTCGATGTCGAAGGTGATCCACACCTGCTTGGGCAAGGCGGCGACGATCTTGGAGGCGGTCTTGGTCCAGGGCTCGCCGGCGAAGCGGCGCGTTGCGAGGTCGCGGTCGTAGAACACCTTGGCGCGCTCACCCAGAGAGGCGGTGAACGCGTGTTCCTGTTCGCAGAAGTCGCGGATGCCGACCTGCACGATGCGGGAGATCTGGGGGATGTCCTTCATCGCGTTGTACATGATGGAGGCGTGCGACCAGGTGAAGCCCTCGTAGGCGATGCGCGTGTCCGAGTGGGCGTCGATGTGAAGCAGGCCGAAGTCCCCGTGCTTCTCGGCGGCGGCCTTGAAGGCGCCGTAGGGCACCGAGTGGTCGCCGCCGACGAGCCCCACGATCTTGCCTTGGTCCATGAGGCCTTTCGTCTCGCGGTAGACCCAATCGTTGAGCTTGCCGCCGAGCTCGTTGGTCGTCTTAAGCGCTTTTTGCGCGACCTTGTTGCCTTCGATGCGCCCGCCGAGGCGGATGACCTTCTGCGCGGCGGCTTTCGCGGCCTTGTTCCACGCGCGCACCTCCTTCGATTCCCGGCGCATAAAAATGCCCGGCTCGTAAGGCTTGAGGACTTCGCCGTCGAACAGGTCGACCTGACCGCTGGCGGCGAGGATCGCGGCGGGGCCCTTCGAGGTGCCGCCGCCGTAGGAGGTCGTCGCTTCCCACGGCACGGGCAGCAGGACCAAGGCCGCGTCCTTCTCGTCATGGGGCAAACCGAACACGCCGGAGCCGGTGTCGGGAGCGGAATTGGGATCGAAATTGAGCATATACGAATTATATCACATGTCAGAATTCGGTATTGACGAGGGGAGTATTGGGGTGTATAATCAATATTATTAGGGTGTTTGTAAATATTATTTGGGTGTATGAAAAAGAACAAAGAAATTAAAGATTTTATCATTCAAAACACCGAGAATCACCCCAAAGATGTTACTCGAATAACAGCTGAACGCTTTAAATTGAACCGTAGAACCATCGTAGACCACCTTCAAGGTCTAATGACCGATGGGATTTTGATTGCAGAGGGAAGAACCAAGGCCAGAATTTACACCCTCCGGACTTTGATCGAAGAGAACTGGACTCACCCCATTACTCCGAACTCCGAAGAACATCAGGTCTGGGAAACGACCGTCGCTCCGCATCTTAACGAAATCCCCGACAATGTTCGCGCCATCTGTCAGCATGGATTTAATGAGATGTTCAACAATGCCATCGATCACTCCAGCTCTTCCGAGGCGAGCGTCCATTTAAAAATCAACGCGGCAGCCATTAACATTCAGATTCGTGATTACGGGATAGGAATCTTCGAGAAGATCAAAACGGCCTTGAATCTGGCGGATCCTCGCGAAGCCCTTCTGGAGCTCAGCAAAGGAAAGCTGACAACGGCGCCCGACAGGCATGCGGGCGAGGGAATTTTTTTTACTTCGCGCATGTTTGAAAAATTCTCAATCGTATCGGGCGAGCTCGTCTATCTCGCGCGCGCATCCAACGACGACGACTGGCTGTTTGAATTCGCCGAAGAGAAACAAATCACCGGGACCATGGTCACGATGAATGTATCGACGGGCTCAACTAGAACCACGCAGAGCGTCTTCGATCGGTTTTCGGGGGTCGACGATGGCTTCACGAAGACCCATGTCCCGGTCGCGCTTGCGAAGTGTGGAGAGGACAAGCTGGTTTCCCGTTCTCAGGCGAAACGGGTGCTCGCGCGGTTTGAAAAATTTAAAGAGGTCTCGCTGGACTTCAATGGGGTCGCGACGATAGGACAACCCTTCGCCGACGAGATCTTTCGGGTATTCGCGGATCGGAATCCCGGCATTAAGATCACGCATTCCCACGCCAGCCTTCAAATCAAGAATATGATCGCTTGGGTGCGGGGCGCGCGGGGAATTCAGGGCCCTCTGCTCTAAAAGAACCCGTCTAAGAAGCTCTCGACGAGGATCGGCAGGTCTTCCGCGTAGCCGCCCTCGAGCGTCGCGAAGCGCGGGAGCTTGGTTTGCGCCAACAGCGATCCGATCCGCTTGAAGCTTCCACGGTCGAGCTTGAGCCCGGCGATCGGGTCGCCTTTGTACGCGTCGAAGCCGGCGGAGATCGCGAGCGCGTCGGGCTTGGCGCTCAGCAGCTTATCGAACGCCGGCTCGAAGGCCCGGAGCCAGCGTTCGCCGTCGGTGCCAGCCTCGAGCGGGATGTTCACGCAGTTGCCACGCGTTTCGCGGCCCGTTCCGGGGTAGAGGGGGAACTGATGCAGCGACAAAAATGAGGTGTTGTCTCGGCCGAGAACCAAGGACTCCGTGCCGTCACCGTGATGGACATCGAAGTCGACGATGGCGACCTTCAACCCCGGCTTGGCCTTCTGCAGGCGCGCGACGGCGAGCGCGAGATTATTGAGATAGCAGAAGCCCGCGACGCGATCCTTGCCGGCGTGGTGGCCGGGCGGGCGCATCAACGAGAAAGACGGCTCCCCGCTCATCGCCGCGTCGGCGGCCGAGAGCGCGCCGGACAGGCTGATCATGGCGATCTCGTCGATACCGCGGAACGCCGGAGTGTCCGGATCCGAAAAGGTGCCGTTCTTGATCGAGGCGAGGTGATTCTCGCCGTGAAGCAGCGAAACATCGGCGGCTGAGGCCTTGAGCGGCGGCTTCTCGAGCGCGTGGCCGGCGGCCTTGAGCCTGGCCGAGGTGTCTATTACACGAAACGGCGCCTCGGGGTGTCCCGAGGCGCCGTATTCAGCCGTCTTGAGGTCGGAAAAGACCCGACCCATGGATTAGCGGAGCGCGGCCGGAATCTTCGCCTTCTCGTCGTTGAGCAGCGCGTTGAAGCGGCGCTCGCGGCGTTTCTTCCAGTTGCCCTTGTGCCAGCCGTAGCCGGCGAGGATGGGAAGGGCGATCGTGGCTTCCGAGAAGACCATCTGCTCGTCGGTGACCGCGACCTTGCCCCACGAGCACGCCTCGCGTAAAGTCGAGCCGGAGAGCGCGCCGTCGCGCTCGTCGGCCACGGTGATCTGCACCGCGTACTTGTGCATGATGGGCTCAAGGCCGATCATCTCGGCGCCGACCGTCACATCCTGCGCGAAGTTCTTGGGCACGCCGCCGCCGATCATGAGTAGGCCCGTGTCGCCGCACGCGAGCTTCACGCGCACGAGCTCCCGGAAGTCCTTCGCCGAGTCGATCGAGGCGTGGCTCTCGGGGTTGTGCCACTGGTGGTGGAGGAACCCGAAGCCAGCCGAGCAGTCGGAGAGTGCCGGGATGAAGATCGGAACGCCCTTCTTGTACGCGGACAGGACGATCGAATCCTTGACCTTCGACTTCTTCACGAGATACTTGCCCATCTCCTCGACGATCTCGCGCGAGGAGTAAGGCTTCGGCTTGAGTCCGCCCACGATGTCGGAGATGACATTGTCGCACGCGCCGAGCTCGTCCTCGTCAATGAAGGTGTCGTAGATGCGGTCGATGCGCGCACCGCGCAGGGCCATGTCGTCGTGCCACTTCGAGCCCCGGTAATGCTTGTAGCCGAGGGCCTCGAAGAAGTCTTGGTCAACTATGTTGGCCCCGGTGGAAACGATCGCGTCCACCATGTTGCTCTCGACCATCTGCCAGACGATCTTTTTAAGGCCCGCGGAGAACAGGGAACCGGCCAGGCATAGGATCACCCCGCATTCCTTGTCGGCGAGCATCTTATCGTAGATATCGCTCGCGCGCGCGAGGTCGCGGGCGGAGAAGGACATCTTCGAGTAGGCTTCGACGAGAGGACGCATGTCATGCTTGGTGATGTCGATGTGCTGGATTTCTTCCTTAAGCAGGTCTGATTTCTTTATGATCGCCATGTTTGGGCTCGGTGTTTCTCCGACGAAGAATGAAGGGCCATTTATTTTATAACATTGCTCGACGACGATGAAGAAAAACTTGCTCATTTTCGCGCTCCTTCTCGTCTTCGCGGCCGCCGCCGTTCCGGCGTCTGCGCGTAGCTCAAAAAATTTTCGCCTAAGGCTCAAGAGCGCGGTAGAGGAGCCCGCGGTTTCGACCGCGCCGGTCGTGCCGCGCCTGATGGGGGGACGCTGGACGCCCGAGGTCCGCGCCGCGGTCGACCGCTTCATCGCGGAGCGCGGCAAGCTGGCGCCGGGGTACGACGCCGCGCGCCCGCCCGTCGCCGTGCTGCCGTGGAGCGACGCGCTCGTCTCGGGCGATCCCGCCGAGCTCGTGTTCCTGAGCCTGGCGACGAAGGCGGACTTCCGTTTCGACGACGGGTGGTGGACGATCATCCCCATAGGCCACGGCCGCCAGCCCGCGCGCGCGGCCTAC
>Ga0163144_10020178_pt1 | contig 13349 bp, 12 predicted proteins | sample OliLak19BULKMAT1_FD_123175 | JGI IMG/M metagenome (GOLD analysis project Ga0163144, IMG submission 123175) | Freshwater microbial mat bacterial communities from Lake Vanda, McMurdo Dry Valleys, Antarctica - Oligotrophic Lake LV.19.BULKMAT1 | ecosystem: Environmental > Aquatic > Freshwater >... | reverse complement strand
GGTCGGCCATCAGCACATGCATGCGGAGCTGGCTGAAGCGCTCGGCCGCCGCACGGCCTATGCCATCGGCGGCGCCGGTAATGACGGCGACGTGGCCGGCGGCGAAGGCGGGGTGCAGGTTCACGGGCAGTGCTCCTCGAAGACAGAATGGGCTCAGATCGACAGCTTGGCCGGCCTCGCCATCGAGAACAAGCCAGCGCGGGGCCGCGCAGTCAGTGCGGCCCATGCGCGGTTCGGGGCTGCCAGCGCCACGAGAGCTTCGCGCCCTGCCCGTTCTCGGCCCTCTCGAAGCCCATGCGCTTGAGGTTGTCCGCAAGCGTGTGGTGCGCCTCGGGTGCACGACTGCGCATGACGAAGTGGGACTGAGTCGCGCAGAACTCGCGCAACGATCGACGGCTGTTCTCGAGGCTTTTCGTAGGACATTGGCTAGCCGTCCTGCCAGTCATTGCGAGGCATGATCCGCCGCATGAACTCGTCGAACAGCGGCACAGTAAACGCGGTGTCCCCGTGATTCGGACTCCAGATCATCCCTTTTGCGATGAGCTGTGCGCGTGCAGGACCGAGTGACGTCACCGTTCTACGCAACTGATCGGCAATATCGCCAGACCGGTGCGGACCAGTACCGAGTTCCGCCATCGCTCGCAGGTAGCGCTTCTGCAGTGGAGTCAGCCTGTCAAACCGCACACGAAAAAAGCTCTCGTCCAGAGCGGCAACCGCTGATCGGGAGGCTGCGTCGACATCGGCTTCCGAGATGGGCGATGCCTGCGCGGCATCCCAGGCGTGTTTGCCCCACTCCTGCAGGAAGTAAGGATAGCCACGGGTCTGCTCAAGAATTTTGTCCAAGGCCTGATCGGTGATTTTGACGTCATTATCAGCCGCCGGCTTGGCTATGGCCGAGCGAGCCTCATCGTTAGTCAACGGCCCAACCTCGGGGAATTCAAACATCCGTTCGGCATAGGATTTCGCGTGGCCCATTTGGCCGCGCAGCTGCGGCAAGCCGGCACCGACCAATACCACTGGCAGTCGGCGCTGCGCGGTCCGGTGTAGCGCGGTTATCAGCGCGGCAAGCTGGCTCTCTTCGACGTACTGCAGTTCGTCGACGAACAGCACTAGAGCCGTATCGGCTGCTTTGGCCGCAGCGCCCACAACTTCCAGCAGCGCCATCAGATCGTGCTCCAGATCGCCATTATCAGCCAGGCCCGGCTCAGGATCGAAGTCAAAGCCGACTTCGATATCCTCGTATTTGACCTTGAGACTCTTGGCAAATCCGGCTAAAGCGCGCAGAGCCCGATGGGCGACAGCCGTTGCCGCAGCCACCCGGGACAGTCGGAGTAAAGATTGTCGTAACTGTGGCGCCAGGATGGCGGGAAGTGACCGGCCCTCCGGCGCCTCGATGCGAATTGTCTGCAACCCGACCGCTTCAGCATCATCACGCATGCGGTCGAGCAGGACGGTCTTGCCAACGCCACGAAGGCCCACCATGAGGATGCTCTTGGTTGGCAGGCCGAGCCGGACTCGCTCCAGTGCTATCCGGACCGTCTCCAGCAGGACATCGCGGCCCGCCAGCTCGGGTGGCGGCGTTCCCGCGCCGGGTGCGTAGGGATTTCTGACGGGATCCATGGCGCGTTTATACTGTAATTAGCAATATTAGTCATGTCAGATAAGACGGCTAATTTGGCTAAGAAATATGCTGCAGACCAACGTCAATGGCAGTCGGCGCACGTGTGGGAAGCTGCTCTCTCTGAACGCTCGCGGCACATGCGGGTGCATGCCGGCGGCAAGCCGTTGAAAATCGAACTGAGTCTGCGCACGTGCTGCCGGCGTCCGCGAGAAGAACGCTTCCGCGTCCTGCCGCAGGCTCAACGCGTCCACTCTATAGCCGCGCGTGCCGAGCAACCACCGTCTCGCCTGCCGTCGCTTGTTGGCGCCGACGGTAAACTGAGCCAGTTTCGGCCTCTGCGCCGATTACGCAATGAGCCAGAAAAACCACGACCGAGCCCTCGCCCCTATTTAGGTTCTCGTCGCAGAGGCTGGCTCAAAGAAATGTCGGCGCGGTGGCTCAATTAGCGGTCGGCGCCAACAATGGCGCAAGCCCCGGCGCTGACGCGCCGGGTTTGGGGTAGATCGCTGCCAATCATGTAGTGCGCTACCGAGGCGTTCATCATGGCCGCGATGAACGCTGCTCCTGATTCCGGGCGATCACTTTCAGCTGACCCTTGCCGGCTGTGGATGACGGGAAATGGCCGTCCGCGAGCATCGATGCTCGAGCTCTCAGGACAGCTTGAGGCCCTACAGACGACGTTCCACGGCCGTAGGCCGCTCAATGCCGTGGTCAGGGTGTGCTGCGCAGCGCGATCGGCTTGATCTTGAGCCGCTGGGCGTTACGCGCCAGGGCGTCGTCCAGGGTGGCCATGCGCTTCGCGCCCGCCGCCTCGGCACACGCCAGGTGCAACGCATCGCCGGCGCGGAGTGCGCTGGCGGCATCAAGCACCAACTCGGCGGCGCGATGGAAGTGGGCCGCCTCGACGGGGAGTAACCGAAGGTCGGCAGCCACCATGCGCTCGAAACGTGCCCAGGCACCTTGGGCCTGCTGCACGTCGATGGCGCCGGTGCGCTGCTTGATGCCCAGGGCACTGGCGAACTCCGGGATGCACCAAGCAGCGGCAACGAGTTCGCTCTTCTCACGTGAGTACCAGTCGGCTGCAGCAACGCTGTGCGGCTCGTTAAGAAACAGCGGCACGAGCACACTGGTGTCGACGTAGACCATGTCAGTCAGTAGCGCGCGCTGCTTCGCACTTCTTCCATCACGGGCGCGCTCATCGGAATTGTGCTACGCGCCTCGGTCAACTCAATGACGAACGCCTTTCGATTCCACTGCGCCGGCCGAATCGACAACGTGCCGTCGACGGTCAAATGCGCCTGGACTGTCGCGCCCTCTCGCAAGCCAAGCTGACGCACAAGCTCGGACGGAATCCGCAGGGCAAGACTGTTGCCCCATTTCGCTACTTGCAAGTCCATGATGTATATCCAAGTATGGATCTACATCCTACACGGTGAGCGCTGAGCGTCAAGTGCGCTCATGTCATGCCCCTTTGGGTTGGATTCAAAAGTGCCTCGGTGCGAGCCGAAAGCACATCAGCCAGCGGCGAACAGGAAATACAAAAGGCATGGTCCCTACTCGCAAGGGACGGTGCGGCGTAGGAATTGACCGTTCTGGTTAGCGACGGAAAGGAAATTTCGATGGGCAGCGTGCGCAAGTCGGGAGAACGTGGGCGGCATCGGTCTGACTTGCGGTGCGCGCAGGGTCAGTAAGGGCAGCGCCTCCATGCCGTAACGCACGCCGCCACGTTTTCGTTTGCCACCCCTCACCCTCCTGCGCTCCCCTCTTCCCGCAATTGTCCGCCGGTTCGACAACAGGCCCAGCCCAATCCACCCGCCATCCTACGTACAATTTGACTAAAATTTCGCTTCATTCCGGCAGAAATACTCCACGTGCGGGGAGAAGGCCTGGGTTCCTTCAACCAATTCGGATTACTACAACCCCGATCCGTCGCCCCTTAAATCCGCAGCCGGACGATCTATCGCCATCAAGTGCTCAAGCGAGCACCATCTTGAGTACGGCGCAGAGTTCCGGATGTTCCGCGGCTTTTGCAAGCAGCACTTTGGCCTGGGGCCTGATTGGTTTAAGCATGTCTTCCGGTGCCGCTCGGCCTGCTTTTGTTAACGCTCGCGCGTCGTCATCCGCTAATACGGCGGCCAAGGTCAGCGCTTGAATTTGATCCTTGGCAGCTTTCTCGGGTGAACCTCGGCGCCTCACGCTTGAATACAGTTTATGCCACACCATGCGCGCCGCCTGCGGCAGTCTGACGGGAATGCACTGGCCCCCAGCAAGCATGGCGGCGGATTCGGGTGCGACTAATAGATAATCGTAAAACGGAATGGTTTGCGCGGCCCATTGCAGTTCCGGCACGCGGACAATCGCACCCAAGGACTTGCCGTGGACTAGCATGTCGATACGTAAACCGGCGATACCAGGAAGTTTGACCGAAGTCGAAGGCTTGCTTGACGGCAATCCCGGCACAGCGCAAAAGGGCAGTTCGGTCGCCTGCACTGTGTGCATGAACGAGCGCGGCGTCGCGAGCTTCAGCGGTTGTCGGCGCGCAAGATCAATATCTTGGGTGCGTGACGTGACTGCGAGCAGGCCCAACTCATTGAGCCAGGCCATGTAGCCCAAGGTCCCCACCAACACCAGTCCGGCTTCAAAAGCACCCTGGTTGTGTAGCTCAACCAGCACCCGGGCAACCGCCTTATCGGCGACCTGAAACCCGAGCTTGCGAAGCGCGGATACCTGATCCGACGCCCAGCCTGAAAATTCCATCCGCGTTTTCATCGCCTCCAGCGCTGTGGTTTCGCCGTCTTTACAGACCAGCGTCTCAGACTGCTTACCTGGCACCGAATAGTAGACGCGGTACCAGTAGGGAAACCCAGTCCCTGAACGTAGGGTCAGCGTCCCGACCGTGCCGGGCAACAAAGGGCCAGCGCCAAGCGTGCGTTCCTTTAGCTCCGCGTATTGTGTACGGAAGGCGAGTTGATGTTGCCGGTAACGAGGCGAGTCAAAAGACATGTGGACAACAGCCAAGGATTAGTTACCCAATAAAAAACCAAATCGTTGGGTAACTATATCAGCAGTTCGCGCGATCCTCTCCCGGTATGCTTATCGCTGCAACGAGCCGCCGGAGCATAGGTCGGATAAAAGGCCTACTTGATACCCGCCAGACGCGATGGTGGGGGCCGCGCTGGTTGAGCTCAGGAGGGGGCGCGGTGGAAATTCAGGGTGATGCCAGTCGCCGGCCGCGTCGCGATGGCGTCGTCGGGATCCCACGGGCCCCAGCCTGCAGCACCCTGCTTCACTGAGCGCGAGCGCCTCTATGCCGAGGCCGATGTGGCCCTGGTATCCGTGCGTGTGGGTGAGTCCACGGCCTAGTGCATCAGACCGGACAGCATGAGTTGCGACGGGGCCCGTGGTGGGTGCTCGGGGTGTTGCCCCGCGCTTTGGCGGTGGTCGAGATGCGCCAGGATGCGCTTGATCACGGCCGGATCTTCGAGCTTTCGGCGCGATAGACGAAGACTTCGAATCCTTTGACGGCCTCGTCGTGTCATCGCCATGGCCGGTGCTGGTCGCCAGCGGCAGCGCCATCGTCACTGCTGATTCAGACATGACGCTAGGCGCGTCTGCGGTCGATTTGAATGGGAATGGCACCTGGGGCGCCGGTAATCATTTCGCCGGCATCGGTGACCTCGTCAATGCTGGCAGTGACTATGACGGCAGCATTTATTTCACTTTCGATCCGGCTTACGGCGCCGTTGCAACGTTCAGCATCTATCAGGAGATGAGTCGCGTCGCCGAGATCACGCTCGAAGCTTATGGCAGCGACTACACCTTGCTTGAGTCGTACTCGTTCGTGATCAACTTCGCCGATCCTTTCCTGAGCAACGCCGGCCTGTTTTATGGCATCGGGCGCGCGACTGACGACGTCGTTGGATTACGCATCAGCGGCGAGGGATTCGTGCGCGACGATCTGCGCATTGCCAGGGCACCAGTACCGCTGCCGGCAGCACTGCCGCTGTTACTCGCTGGCGCCGGACTGCTGGGCGCTGCGGCTCGTCGTCGCGTCTGATTTTCTCGGCAGGGTGCCCCGGTGCGTCTGCTCGCGGCTACCGCTTTGCTCGGCGTAAGCCTTGCGGCAGCCGGCGAGCAGACTGTACTGGCGCCGATTGCCGACGCGACGCTGTTTGAAGATAACCCCGATTTCGCGAGCGGCGCTGGCGATTTTCTGTTCATCAGACCGATAGCGAGCGGCTCGCCTAGCCGGGCACTGCTGCGCTTCAATCTTTCATCGATTCCGTCAAATGCCACCATCAACGGCGTCACGCTGCGCTTCGTCATCGATCGCGCGGCGCTAAGGTCGAGGCTGGTTGATCAGGCACGACTGCATAAGGTGCTGGCCGAGTGGGGCGAGGGCAACTCGAATGAGGGTACCGGCGGTGCAGGTACGCTGGCCGAGAGTGGCGACGCGACCTGGAACGTACGCTTTTTTGGCGCATTGCCATCCGCGCCTTGGACCCAACCGGGCGGCGATTTCGCAGTCAGCGCCAGTTCGAGCATTACAATCGGCGGCCTTGGCAGTTACATCGTGCCATCGACGCCGTAACTGGTGCAGAACGAGCAGAAATGGCTGCTCACACCAGCGCCCAACTTTGGTTGGATCCTGATCGGTCCCGAAGGGAACGACGTGTCGCAACGTGCAAGACGGCTCTACAGCCGGACTTCAGCCGCGGTCGATTCGCGACCGCAGTTACAGGTTGATTTCTCGCTGCCGATTACGGTCGAGACGCACAGCGTACCAATACCGCAATGGGCTTTGTCGCTGCTCGCCGCCGTATTGATTGGGCATGGGAGGATACAACGCTATCGACGGACTCGCCCCTAACTGCAGCTACCGCGAGCGGGTGATGGGTTTCATCCTTGCCCGCTCGCGGATACCTCAGCGTTGTGTCGGTTGCTGCCTCAGGCGGCCGCGACGTTCATCACGGCTTTCACTTCGAGAAATTCCTCGAAGCCGAACTCACCCCATTCGCGGCCGTTGCCGGACTGCTTGTAGCCACCGAAAGGTGCGCTGAAATCCAGACCTGCACCGTTGACATGGACGTTGCCGGCACGCAGACGATTGACGACATTCTGCAGACGCTGAGTATCGGTGCCCGAGACATAAGCGGACAGCCCGTAGACCGTGTCGTTGGCGATCGCGATCGCTTCTTCATCGTCCTTGTACGGCAGTACGCACATGACTGGCCCGAAAATTTCTTCGCGCGCGACGGTCATGTCGTTGCGGACATTGGCAAAGATCGTCGGTTTGACGAAGTAGCCATGTGTGAGGCCTTCCGGCAGACCGGGACCGCCGCAGACCAGCGTTGCACCTTCAGCGATACCCGCTTTGATGAGCCCCTGGATCTTGTCGAACTGCACTTTGCTGACGACCGGACCGATAGTCGAGTCGGCAAGCTTCGGATCACCGACATTGACATTCGCCGTCGCCGCTTTGGCAATGGCGACGGCTTCGTCGTGACGCGCCGCCGGCACCAGCATGCGACTCGGCGCATTACAGGACTGACCGGAGTTCGTCATCATCGACTGTATGCTGCCAGTGATTGCAGTCTGGAAATCAGCGTCATCGAGGATAATATTGGCCGACTTGCCGCCAAGTTCCTGGGCCACGCGCTTTACTGTATCGGCGGCGGCTTTTGCCACCAGCACGCCGGCGCGGGTCGAACCGGTGAATGACATCATGTCGACATCCGGATGCGCCGACAGCGGGGCACCGACGCCAGGACCATCGCCGTTGACGAGATTGAACACGCCAGCTGGCACACCGGCGGCATGTAGCACTTCGGCGAAGATGGCTGCATTCAAGGGTGCGATTTCAGACGGCTTCAAGACCATCGTGCAGCCGGCAGCGAGTGCCGGAATCACTTTGCACGCGATCTGGTTGATCGGCCAGTTCCACGGCGTGATGAGGCCGCACACACCTATCGGTTCGCGACGCAGCGTGATATTGCCGCGCTGTTCTTCAAATACGTAGTGCTTCAACACCTCGATGGTGGCGCCTAGGTGGGCCGGACCCATGGCAGCCTGTGCCGCCTTGGACAGCCACAGCGGTGCGCCCATTTCACTCGAGATGGTCTCGACCATCTCGGCATAACGCTCTTTGTACTTGGCGCCGATGGCTTCCAGCAGTTCAATACGCTCCTGGCGCGAGGTGCGCGAGAAACTCCCAAATGCCGCCTTGGCGGCGGCGACGGCTTTGTCGACGTCCTTTGCGTTGCCCAGCATGATCTGGCCGACGACCTGTTCGGTGGCCGGGTTGATGACGTCGAACGGCTTGGGTTCAGTCGGTTCGACCCACGCGCCATTGATATAAAACTTGAGACAATTCTCCATCACGTTCTCCTGAATTCGAGAGTTAGGGCAGCCGTCAAGGCCACCGTAAGTTACGGAATCTCTGAATAAGTCCATCCTGGACTTCTCAGAGTACGGAAAGCAAAAAATGGGATTTTTCCTTTCCTTCATTTTCAATGGTTTACGCCCATCGAAAATGGCGGCACGCCGGTGTGCCGCAGGCAGCTCTGCCTTTTGCAGTGCGTCCTTAAAAGCTACGCCGTAAGCTGGCATTGCTGTTCCGGTGATACCGTCATTGACATGCATATTTATCGCGGGAGTATGCTGCTCATTATGCCATGGGTCCCAACGCATCGATATGAACACCAATATAGAAACTCATGCATGGCGGGCATCCAGGGCTGCGGCGGCTGCCATGGTCGAACAGCTGCGGGCCGTGCATGGGCCCTTGATGTTCCGCGAGTGGCCGGGTATCAGCGCGCTGAATGCTCCAGCCAACCGGTCAGCGTTTCGCGCATCGCTTCTTCGACGCCTATATTCAGCGGCTCGACCCAGGCCCGTGGCACGAATAGCGTGTAACCGCCGATCTGGTAGCTCATCGGCAGATAGGCTACGACTTTGCCCGCCTGCTCGGTGCCCTCAGGCAGACCATCCAGGCGTTCGCGGGTGAGCAGGCCGATCATATCCACCGGCAAGGTCGGATGACGCACCCGCACGACGAGATTCGAACGCTTGCCCTTGCCCGGCGCCAGAAATACCGTCAGCTGTTTGATGGCGGTGTAGAGGCCCTTGATGATGGGCAGTTGCTTGAACGGCATTTCGACTACGGTAGTTGTCAACGTAGTTGTCGCCTCGGGATGTTCAGTCAAGCTGCAGATTGTGTGTGTTAAGTTTCCTTTTCTTGCGGGGTGTATGGGTTGAGATGGACTGCGTCAAGGTACTTCCAGGCCGCCGGGCGACCTTCGCGTTTGCGTACGATAGCGCACAGACCTCGCATCCTTACGGAGAGCACGGTTCGGTTGCACGTTAAAAAAAGGCGAAATAGGGAGCACATATGGACAGAAAATTGCTGACTGCAGTCGCTGTGATAACCAGCATCGGAACTGCGACCGCCGGCGGCTTCCAGCCATGGCATGACTTATTTGGCAAGGCCGACACCAATGAGAGTGGCGGGTTAACCCGCGAAGAGTGCGATCACTTTACGCACGCGGATGAATATCCTGGATTTAGGCCATTTTTCAGAAACCATTTCACCGATATGGACGCCGATAAGAGCGGCGAAGTCACTAAAGAAGAGATGGCGCAGGGAATGGAGGCGATGCAAATGGCCGACGAGGATGTCGCCAAAAGCTGGCGCGAAGGGGTTGGGTTTCAGCCACCGAAGACTCCTTAATCTCGAGAAGAGTGGTATCGAGGAAGCGTTTGGTTGGGCTACGCGCGAACGGTATGGGATGCAGAAATACCTTGCGCAGACGCCTAAATAGGCGTTCCGAAAAATCGATCAGAGGTAGAGCTCAGGTGACATTCGGTGATCGAAGGTTGTGACAAGCAATCGCCAATACCGAAAGAGGTCACCTGGGCATGAGCAGTCTATTGATATTGAGTCGCCCGCAGAAGCGCCGTCTGCAACGTCTTGCGTGCAGCGTAGCCCAGCGGCGCGTCCAGTGAGGCGCGCTCAAGAGGTATTACAGCTGGCGTTTGGCGTGGCGGTGACGCAGATCGCCGACACTCTATCGGTCGCCCGATCAACGATTTATCGATGGGCGGCGACCTTCATGGCGCTTAGCGAAGTCACCCTCTCGGCCTGCGCATCAGGTCGCCCGGCCACCACGGTCGATGACGACACGCTTCGGGAGACCTTGGTAGGCTCGTCAGCCAGCCTCCAGGCGACCGTGGCTATCTGCGCAGCACCTCGACGAGTGAGATGCTGGCCCTGACACTCTCCTCGCTGCTTGAAAGTCCCATTCATGCGTCGACCGTGCGCCGTGAGTTACCAAAAGTCGGTTTACGCTGGCGTCGTGCTCGGCCAACGTTGCAGTTCTCGTGTCCCGCGTCTGCGCAGCGCCGACGCACGATTAAGCGACGGCTGGCGGCTCACCAGCCTGCCGTCGAGATTTTCTACATCGACGAAGTCGATATCGACCTGAATCCCAAAATCGGCTTCCTCTGGTCGCCGCTCGGTCAACAACAGACCATCCCGACGCCCGGCAAAAAATCAGAAACCCTATCTCGCTGGCGCCTTGCATGCCCGAACGGGTGGCATCGATTACGTCGAGGGGGAGCGCAAGTATACAGATCTGCACCCGCAACCATCGCTATCCCTCTATCGATAAACTGATGACCGCCGTGCGTGCATTTCTGAGCGCGGCCTGTCCCTTTCCAGGGAGCTCACCCAGTGTCGCAAAATCCGGATCAGCTATTTAGGCCTGCAGTATCTCGGGCTGCACGCGGTCCTCGCCAAGGGATTTGCGCGGATCAACTCGCAAAACCTGATCAATTTTGGCGTGCTGCCGCTGACCTTTGTCGACCCCACCGACTACGACGGCATCCAGGTCGGCGATGTGCTGCGCCTAGCCGACTTGCGGCGCGTGCTGACCGAAGGCGGCGAGCTTGCGGTCGAAAACGTCACGCGCCAGTACAAACTCCAGGTGCGTCACCACATGTCACCGCGATAAGTGCTGTTCCTGCTGCGCGGGGGATTGATCAACTGGATGAGAGAGCGCCTCTCAGGACAGTAGAAAACAATCAGCAATGCAATTTTAAGAACCTCGCTGGTACTGTAGGCCGAGTACGAATTCAACGCCTCCACCTTTACCGCACGGATGGTCGCAGGAACGATGTCGGACATGTACTCGGCCATCACCGCTGGTATTGGCGCGTTGCGCGGCCCCAAGCACGGCGGCGCCAATGCAGTCGCGTTCGAATTTTCAGTATCGCTACGCCGATGCCGATGCCGATGCCGCCGAAGCCGACATCGTCAAACGCGTCGCGTAGAAACAAGTCGTCATTGGCTTCGACCATCCGGTCTACACGGTCTCGGATCTCCGCAATGTTGTGATCAAGGAAGTCGCACGCCGCCTTTCGCAGCAGGCGGACGAAATGAAGCTGTTCGATATCGCCGAACGGCTGGAGGCCGTGATGTGGCGCGAAAATAAAGTGGTCCCCAACCTCGATTGGTTTTCTGCAGTCTCGTCTCACCAAATGGGCGTGCCGAGCGCCGTGTTTACGCCCTTATTTGTCAGTCGTACTTCCGGCTGGGCAGAGCACGTAATCGAGCAGCATATCGACAATAAAATAATCCGCCCGAGTGCTAACTACGTCGGTCCGGATGATTTTAAATTCGTCCCCCTCAACGACCGCAAATAATTTCTCATACTGGTATCCAACATGTCCGCGCATATATCAAACGTCCGCCCCAAACCCGACGAAGTCTTGGTCGATATCGTCGACTACGTGACCAAGTACAAAATAAAATCTGTACGAGCCTACGACACCGCGCGCCATTGCCTGCTCGACACCCTGGGCTGCGGCTTTGAAGCGCTCGAGTATCCGGCCTGCCGCAAGCTGCTCGGCCCCGTCGTGCAAGGCACGTTAGTGCCCAACGGCGCGAAAGTGCCGGGGACGCAATTTCAAATGGACCCGGTCAAAGCCGCGTTCGACATCGGCGCGATGATTCGTTGGTTGGATTTCAACGACACGTGGCTTGCCGCCGAGTGGGGACATCCGTCAGACAACTTGGGCGGCATTTTGGCCACCGCCGATTGGCTGTCGCGCAATGCCGTCGCGTCGGGCAAAAAGCCGCTGACCGTGCACGACGTGTTGACGGCCATGATCAAAGCGCATGAAATTCAGGGCTGCTTCGCGCTGGAAAATTCGTTCAACAAGGTCGGGCTTGATCACGTCGTACTGGTCAAGCTTGCTTCCACGGCGGTCGTCGCCGAAATGATGGGCCTGAACAACGACGAAATCCTCAACGCCGTGTCGCTCGCATTTGTCGATGGCCAATCGCTGCGCACTTATCGACATTCCCCCAACACCGGCTCACGCAAATCGTGGGCGGCGGGCGATGCCACGTCACGCGCAGTGCGCTTGGTGCTTATCGCTAAAACCGGCGAGATGGGTTATCCGTCGGTACTCTCGGCAAAGACCTGGGGCTTCTACGACGTGCTGCTTAAAGGTAACGCCTTCAAATTCCAGCGTCCGTTCGGCAGCTACGTGATGGAAAACGTCTTGTTCAAGATTTCCTTTCCGGCCGAGTTTCATTCGCAGACCGCCGTCGAAGCGGCGATGACGATTCATGGTGAGTTGAAAAAACTGGGCAAGACCGAAAACGACATCAAGAAAATCACCATCCGCACGCAGGAGGCGTGTATTCGCATCATCGACAAAAAAGGACCATTGAACAATCCGGCCGATCGCGATCACTGCATTCAGTACATGGTGGCAGTGCCGATCATCTTCGGGCGTTTGACGGCCGGTGACTACGAAGACGACATTGCCGCGGATAAACGAATTGACGTGCTGCGTGACAAGATTGTCTGCGTTGAAGACAAGTCTTTTTCCAAGGACTATCACGACCCGAACAAACGCTCAATCGCCAATGCGCTCACCGTCGAATTCATCGATGGCAAGAAATTGAAAGAGATCGTCGTCGAATACCCGATCGGCCACCAACGGCGGCGCAAGGAAGGCATGCCGGTGCTCATGGCGAAGTTCAAAACCAATCTGGCGCGTGTGTTTCCAGAAAAGCAGCGCAACAGCCTTTGGCAGCTCTGCACCAATCACAAACAGTTCGACTCTACACCCGTCCACGAGTTTGTCGACATGATGGTGATCTAGCGCTCATCCAACACTTTAAAGCGTCGGAGTATAGACGGGATAAAAGGCCTACTTGATATGCGCAAGACGATCATACCGCTTCCTCCGAGCCACCAGTGGCGTTGCCGGCGCTGTACGAATACACACCTTCCCTAGCCAGCTTGCCGCCGTGAACGATCAAGTACTCATCGCGAATGGGACGACCGCTGAACCAACATTCGAGAATTTCGCGCGCGCCTGCCGCATCGCGTGTTCGCGCCGACAGCGGACTGCCTGAGATATGCGACGTCATGCCATGGTGCGGCATCGCCTGCCAGGGGTGATCCTGCGGCGCCGGTTGCGGGAACCAGACATCGTCGGCGTACCCGGCCAGTTGACCGCTCTCTAGCAGCCTGCCGGACTTAACGCGGAACTTTTCAGGGTGAACCCGATCGGATCGACAACAAGGTCACAAACCGCCCGCCCCGCCGAGGACGGGCGTGCGCGTCGATGACCAGATCAATCTGACTGATCCCGACTCGCGCATCATGCCCGTCGCCGGGGGCGGCTTCGAGCAGTGTTGCAACGCGCAGGC
>Ga0163144_10020177_pt1 | contig 13349 bp, 11 predicted proteins | sample OliLak19BULKMAT1_FD_123175 | JGI IMG/M metagenome (GOLD analysis project Ga0163144, IMG submission 123175) | Freshwater microbial mat bacterial communities from Lake Vanda, McMurdo Dry Valleys, Antarctica - Oligotrophic Lake LV.19.BULKMAT1 | ecosystem: Environmental > Aquatic > Freshwater >... | reverse complement strand
TACGGGAAATATAGCTTGGGACGGAAAAAACCAAACGGGTAAAGATTGCGTAGCAGGAACTTATTTTTACATTATAAAAGCTACAGGTAAAGATGGACAGACTTATGATAAAAAAGGAAATGTGAGTTTGTACAGATAATGTAATACATAAAGAAATTTAATTTCAAATCCCATTTTAGTTAACTAAAATGGGATTTTTTTTAATTTCGTTTTGTAAGTGTAGATAACTCTTTGCCAATACCAGTAAAAGATACAACGTTTAAAGGAAATTCTAAAAATACGTGTAAAAAACTCAAAAAGAAAAGCACTTCTAAGCCTAAATTATAATTATAAATATATAACCCAATTGAAATTAACCATAAACCAATAGTTGCAATTAAAGTTTTTTTAGGCACTAAATGCCATTTAATTACCGATGTTTTCGAAAACCAATTTAGGTAATGGTACGTGTAAGCAAATGCAATAAATCGCATAATAACAAAGCCTGCATTTGTTGTAAATATTTGTTTAATATTTGTTAGTTTATCCATATTAAAAGTATTTATAAGTCTAAAATTTAGCTCAGTAAATTGATGATAACTTTTTTGAGAATAATCGCTTACCACATATTGCAAACCTTGTGGTTGTACCACAAATAAAATTACCGAACAAATAATTAATACTGTAATAGAAATAGCTCCTTGCCATGATTTTTCCTTTAAGGCACCAAACAACATAAACACCCATGTAAAAATAAATACATGAATAATAGTAGGCAAAAATACTGCTACCCAAGTAAAATATTGCGGTGATTTATTTAAAAAACCTATAAAAACAATAGCTAAAACAAAAATTACTATACGATACAACCAATCTTTAATAAACACAAAAGCTATACAACTTAATAAACTTAATAAAATTATATGAGCAGTTAAACTATAATTTTTTGGAGGATGATAATTCCACCAAACTAAAATAATACAGGCAGTAATTAAAAAAATAAAATCGTATTTACCTTTAGTAAAATAATTTTTTTTGTGCAACCAACCTATTTCGGTTAAGTAATGAAGGGGACCCAAAATACCATAAGAAAATAAAAATAATTCAAACGGAACGTAAAACGCAATAATGCATGAAAAAATAATTAAACCAGTATTTAAATGATGTATAGTAGCGCTTTTCATTTATCTTTTTACTGTTTTGGCTAAATAATTTTTTATAAACTCAGCCCAAGGTTTAGTTTTGTAACTATTACTCGCAAAATAATCTAAAATTGGTTTTATTTGTTGTGGCGATTGGTAGTAGTTTAAAACATCTAAAGTGTTTAATTGTTCATCTAAAAAGCATAACGTAGGTAAAGTTAATTTATTATTACTCAACTTTAAAGCTAAATTATGCATAGGGAAATTATTAATTAAAGTATTAAAATATTTTTGAGTATTAAACACAATGGTATCTTTTTGTTCTACATCAAAATTAACTAAATAATAATTTTTATTTATATAGTTTGCTACACTTGTATCTACAAAAGTAGTTTTGTTCATTACTCTACCAGTATTACAAAAATTTGACGATAAACTTATAATCACTTTTTTGGGTTTCGTTTTTTGTAATTGCTCCACTTCTTTTAAACTATACAATTTTACAGGTATTTTTTTAAAGGTTGTGTCGTAAAAAGTATGAGTAAAATGTGTATTAAATTCATCAAAAATACTACTTCGCCAAGCGTTTTCGGTTATAAAAACTAAAATGGGTTCAATTTTTTTATCTTCTAAAAATCCTTGTGTAAGCAAATTGTATTCGTAATTATTGGTAATAAACATTGTACTTGGATAACTTAAGCTTTGCCCTAAAAATTTAATTGCCAACTCGTGAGGCGTTTTTGGTTCTTTACTTAAAGGCTTATAAATTTTACCGTTATACTCAATAGTATCTTTTGTTTCGGCATTAAATTTTACAGCGTAAAAATTAGAATTTATATAATTGGCTAATGCGGCATTTGAGTAAGTAGTTTTCATCATGTGCTTGCACCAACCACACCAATCGGTATAAATATCAATTAAAAAAGGTTTGGGTTGTATTTTATTTTTTTGTTGTGCCTCTTTAAAAGTTAACCAATTTACTAAACCATTTTCGTTTTGGGCAAAAATAGTTGAAGAACTAAGTAAAAAAATTAAAAAAGTTAGTTTTAAAATAGCAATCATAATGCCTTAAAAATTATAATAGCAAATTTAAGAACTTAAATTACAAAAAAATAGCTATTTTTACATATCTAAATTTAATTAATGAATTTTTTTTTTAAATACGTAATCCTTACTTTAATTATTTTTACACTAGCAACCTGTAAAAATAAATTAAATATTAATGCACCTTATAAGGAAATACCAAGTGTTTATGCAATTCTAAATCCTCAAGAAAATATTCAAATTATACGTGTAAATAAAGTATTTTTAGGAGAAGGAGATGCTAATGCAATGGCAAAAATTGCCGATTCGGTTAATTATAATGCCGGCGATTTACTAATTACTTTAGAACGATTTGTAAATGGCACAAAAACAATAGCTGCAAAAAATAATAATATGACCGTTACTTTTCGCGATTCGGTTTTAAACACCGATGCTGGTGCATTTAGTACACAACAGCGCGTTTATGTTTGTGCTGATAAATTATTTAATACTGGCGAATACCGTTTAAATATAAAAAATGTAAAAACTAATTCAGTTTTTACAGCTAAATCTCTGGCTGTTGATACAATTCGTTCAAATGCCGCTAGCTCTTACATTGGGCCTTACTACCCAGTTCCACTATCTTTTGCTACTCAAATAACATCTTACATTAATTATCTTAGTACAAATACAGGGCCGCTAAGCCTTACTTACAAAATTCGCGATGGTAAAATTAATCAAGTAAAAATGCGATTTCATTTTTATGATTCATTATTTAATGGTACCAAAGATTACAGGTATATTGATTATCCTTTTACAAAACAACTTTCTAAAAATGCAACCACTAGCTCAAGTAATCCAAATTTTAACGGACTATTAAAACTCGAATTTAGAAGCGCAGAATTGTTTTCGGCATTTGGTATCGAATTATCAAAAATGGGATTAAGCAATAGTATTTTTGGAAGAAGAATTTTTAAAGTTGAATATTTAATTTATTCCTCAAACCAAGATTATTCCGATTATTTAGATTATACAACCCCATCTTTAAGTCTTGCCCAGCAAAAACCTCTTTATTCTAACTTCGAAAACGCAGCAGCTATTGGTATTTTTGCATTTAGAAGTACTGTAAGTTTTATTAAAGAATCTTCAAATGAATTTGAAAATGATTTTGCAACTAATAAAAATACTTGTGCTTTTAAATTTTATTCTTACAATAGCCCCTCTTGGTCGTTACCAGGCTGCCCATAGTTTAACTGACAATTTCACTTCGATTTTGTAACTTTTTAAGACATTTTTTTATCAAATTATAATTTTATGCGTCAGTTTGGCACAAATTTGCTTTGGCATATTTATTGAAAACCCATAAATGTAATTTTCAATAAAAACATAACAAAATGGGAAAAATAATAGGAATAGATTTAGGGACTACCAACAGCTGTGTAGCCGTAATGGAAGGTAACGAAGCTGTTGTTATAGCAAATAACGAAGGTAAACGCACTACTCCATCGGTAGTAGCATTTATAGATGGTGGCGAGCGCAAAGTGGGCGACCCAGCTAAACGCCAAGCTATTACCAATCCAACTAAAACAGTTTATTCAATTAAACGTTTTATGGGCCATACTTTTGATGAAGTTAGTGGCGAGGTTGGTCGCGTACCTTACAAAGTTGTAAAAGGTGATAATAACACTCCTCGCGTAGAAATTGACGGACGTAAATATACCCCACAAGAAGTATCGGCAATTATACTTCAAAAAATGAAGAAAACTGCCGAAGATTTTTTAGGAACCGAAGTAACAGAGGCTGTAATTACCGTGCCGGCCTACTTTAATGATGCTCAGCGCCAAGCAACTAAAGAAGCTGGTGAAATTGCTGGTTTAGTAGTAAAACGCATTATTAATGAGCCAACGGCCGCTGCCCTTGCTTATGGTATGGATAAAAAAGGCAAGGATATGAAAATTGTTGTGTTTGACTGCGGTGGTGGTACGCACGACGTTTCGGTGTTAGAATTAGGTGATGGTGTTTTTGAGGTAAAATCTACTGACGGTGATACCCATTTAGGAGGTGATGATTTTGACCAAGTAATTATTGATTGGCTGGCCGACGAGTTTAAAAAAGACGAAGGTATTGATTTGCGTTTAGACCCTATGGCCTTACAACGTTTAAAAGATGCCGCCGAAAAAGCAAAAATTGAATTAAGTAGTACAACTACTTCCGAAATTAATTTGCCATATATTATGCCTGTTAATGGTATTCCAAAACACTTAGTAAAATCATTAACCCGTGCTAAATTCGAATCATTAGCAGATAGTTTAATACAACGTACCATTAACCCCTGTATTTCTGCATTAAAAAATGCAAACTTAACTACTAAAGAAATTGATGAAATTATTTTGGTAGGTGGTTCAACCCGCATACCAGCAATAGTTGCAGCCGTTGAGAAATTTTTTGGCAAAGCACCAAGCAAAGGTGTAAACCCTGATGAGGTTGTAGCTTTAGGTGCTGCAATACAAGGTGGTGTTTTAAGTGGTGACGTAAAAGATGTGTTGTTATTAGATGTTACACCTTTATCGTTAGGTATAGAAACTATGGGTGGTGTGTTTACAAAATTAATTGAAAGCAACACTACCATTCCAACAAAAAAATCGCAAGATTTTAGTACTGCCGCAGATAGTCAGCCAAGTGTACAAATTGTAGTTTATCAAGGCGAGCGCCCAATGGCACGCGATAATCGTAAATTAGGCGAGTTTAATTTAGATGGCTTGCCACCGGCACCGCGCGGTGCACCTCAAATTGAAGTAACGTTTGATGTAGATGCCAATGGTATTATGAATGTAAGTGCAAAGGATAAAGCAACTGGCAAATCGCACAACATACGTATTGAAGCCAAAAGTGGCTTAACGCCAGAAGATATTGAACGTATGAAACGCGAAGCAGAACTAAACGCCGATGCCGATAAAAAAGCCAAGGAAGAAATTGATAAGTTAAATGAGGCAGATGGCTTAGTATTTCAAACAGAAAAGCAATTAAAAGAATACGGCGATAAAATTCCTGCTGATAAAAAAACAGTAATTGAAAGCGCGTTAAATGATTTAAAAATGGCACATGCTAGTAAAGATTTAACTAAAATTGATGCAGGTTTAAAAATATTAAACGACGCTTGGGCTGCAGCAAGTGAAGATATGTATAAAGCCACCAACCAGCAACAGGGCGACGCTAAAACAAATCAAAATACAGATAATCAACAACAAAATACAACACAAAAAGATAGCGAAAATGTAACCGATGTTGATTTTGAAGAAGTGAAATAAGAGAAAGTAATTCATTTTAAAAATGCTCCAAATTTATTGGGGCATTTTTTATTTAAAATCAACTGTTTATTATTGTGGGTTTAAAAACATTTCTATAAATATAGCTATCATAAATGTGTCGCCTTGCAAAACGTGCTAGATTCCCTGAGTTAATTAATTTATTATAGGTGTTTACATTTACGCCATAGTACTCATATTTACTGCCATTAGTAAAAGTTACTGTTAATGTTTGTGCTTTATATTGGTAATCGTCAATAGCAGAAGTTGAGGTAGTTAATTTATAATCTTCTTTTGTAATAGCGTGGGTTTCGGGAGAAATACTTACTAATAAATGATAAGCTTCAATAATAGTTTTACTTTTTAACTCTGCTTCCGCTTTTAATGCCTCATCAGTAAATTTATCTGGATGGTATTCCTTTATCAAACCTCTGTAAATAAGTTTTAATTCAGCAAGTTCGGTTTCTTTGGTAATATTAAATAATTTTCGTGATTCAATAATTCGTTTCATTTTGAGATTTTTATTTTTATAGAATTATAATCCCAACAACACTTCTTCCGGTAATTTGCCACCAAATAAAATACGGCTTGGATTCTCTAACATTTCTTTTACTTTTACCAAGAAACCAACACTTTCGCGTCCGTCAATAATACGGTGGTCGTAACTCAGTGCAACATACATCATTGGTCGAATAACCACTTGTCCGTTTATCGCCATTGGGCGCTCAACTACATTGTGCATTCCTAAAATTGCACTTTGTGGTGGATTAATAATAGGCGTACTCATCATACTTCCAAATACGCCACCATTAGTAATAGTAAATGTGCCACCTTCCATATCAGCAATAGATAATTTACCATCGCGTGCTTTTAATGCTAATTCTTTTATACCTTTTTCAATTTCGGCAAGGCTCATTAATTCTGCATTACGCAATACTGGTACCATTAAACCTTTTGGAGCACTTACAGCAATACCAATATCGCAATATTTATTATACACTAATTCTTCTCCATCAATCATACCATTTACGGCTGGGAAATGATAAAGAGCTTCGGTTACTGCTTTTGTAAAAAAGCTCATAAAGCCAACATTGGTTCCGTAAACTTCTTTAAATTTATCTTTATAGCGAGCACGGATATCATAAATAGCATTCATGTCTATCTCGTTAAAAGTAGTTAACATAGCTGTTTCGTTTTTTACAGCTACTAACCTCTTAGCAACAGTTTTACGAAGCGATGTCATTTTTGCACGGTCTTTATCTCTGCCACCCTTCCAAGTATTGCTTAAAACCTTAGTAACATTTGGTAAGCCATTTGATAAGGCTGCCAAAACATCTTGTTTTGTTATACGCCCATCTTTGCCGCTTCCATTTAATTGATTTGAGGAAATATTATTTTCTGCCATTATTTTGGTTGCGGCAATGCTTGGTGTGCCAGTGGCATAGGTAGATTTCCCTTCAACACCGCTCAGGGTTAAAGGATTGGTGGTTAAACTTGCGGAAACCTCTTTTTTTACTTCAGTTTTAGTTTCACTTTTAGTGCTAACGTCTTGCGACTTAGCTTCGGTTTTAGTTTCAGTTTTTGCACTAACGGCTTCCGACTTTGCCTCAGGTTTAAATGATGTATCAATCTTCACAACTACTTGCCCTACTTTTACTGTTTCGCCTTCGGCAGCTAGTACTTCTATTTTACCGCTTTCTTCCGCATTTAAAGTTAGGGTAGCTTTGTCTGAATCAATTTCGGCTAACACCTCGTCTTTTTCAACAATATCGCCAGTGTTTTTAATCCATTTTGCAATTACTACTTCGGTAATTGATTCGCCAGGGCTTGGTACTTTTAATTCAACTATTGCCATAAATTTTAATTTTTAGTTATTCGTTTTTAATTTTAGCTAATTTTTTTATTAACTCTTATATTTGTATTTTTAATATAGGTAAATTAATTCTAATAATTTGCCAAATGGCAGATAAATCAACACCTTCATAGTTGTAAATTAAAATATCTCTTAATCCCGCTATCTTTTTCCATTCTATAAACGAAAACCTTAATTTTAATTCGGTTGATATTTTTTTAGTAGCTTCTCCTATAACTTCAAACATCTTAATTGAGGCATTAAATGTTTTTTTATCTCCAATAAAAGTAATTTCATTGTAACCAATTACAAAATCTTCAATATCAGTTATCGAATCCAAAATATGATTTAAATATATTATATCTCTATTAGGCAATAAATAATGTTTTTAAATCTTTTTCTATATTGGGTTTAATATGCTTATTCATAAATCTTTTGGACACTAGATCAATATTTTTTTTTAGCTTATTTTTAAGGAGTTCTTCTAAATCCATCAAATCAAAAAGAGATACTTTTGCATTTGGATTAAAATCATATAAAATATCAATATCACTATTTTCGGTTTCTTCATTTCGAGCATAAGAACCAAATAAACCAATATAAGTTGGTTTATAAGGCTTTATGGTTTCAATAGTAATATGTTTTTGTTGTTCGGTTAGCACTGTTTTATTTTTCAGTTTCTTTTTTAAAAAACTTTATCATTGTTTCCAAAATAGCATCTACAAAATATATTTTATTTTCGAAAATTTCATCTACTTGTTTATAAAGCGGATTAACTTTTTTACTTTTTATCTTTTATTTTCCCCATTTTACAAAACTATTTCACCAATACTTTAGTAAATATACTTGCCATAATTTCTTCGTTTTCGGCATTATGACGTTTGCTAAAGCCGGTTGCAGGACTTGCAGCTTCGTCTCTGCCTATGTATTTTATCCCCGTAGCCATCGGGATTAATTTACGTAAATTATGGTCTACAAAACGCCAAGCCCCCATGTTTTCGCTTTCTTCTTGAACATATAAAAATTCTTTAACATTTTTATATTTATCTAAAATAGCCTGTAATTGTTTTTGCGGAAAAGGATATAATTGTTCTAAACGAATAAATGCAATATCTTTTGCGCCTTCTTTTTCGCGTTGTTCAATTAAATCGTAATAAATTTTACCGCTGCATAATGCAATGCGCTTAACTTCTTTTGCATTTGTTTTTGGATCATCTAATACTTCTTTAAAGTTTGATTTTGTAAAATCGTCAACCGTTGAAATACAAGTAGGATAGCGCAATAATTTTTTTGGTGTAAAGCAAATTAAAGGTTTTCTAAACTCACGTTTTAATTGACGACGCAAAACGTGAAACTGCTGCGCTGGTGTTGTAGCATTAACAATTTGCATATTATTTTCGGCACACATTTGTAAAAAACGTTCTAAACGGGCGCTGCTGTGTTCAGGTCCTTGCCCTTCGTAACCATGTGGCAGTAACAAAACCAAGCCATTCATTCGACGCCATTTGTATTCTGATGAAGATAAATATTGGTCGATAATAATTTGTGCGCCATTAAAAAAATCGCCAAACTGCGCTTCCCAAATAGTTAAAGTGTTTGGTGCGGCATAGGCATAACCGTACTCAAAACCTAATACGCCATATTCTGAAAGGAGAGAGTTATAAATTTCTAATTTACCTGTTGTACCAATATTATTAAGTGGTGTATATTCTTCTTCACTATCTTCTACTTTTACAACGGCATGTCGGTGCGAAAAGGTTCCACGCTCCACATCTTGACCACTAAAACGCACATTATGTCCTTCGTGCATTAAACTGGCATACGCTAATAATTCGCCCATTGCCCAATCGTAGGTATTATTAGTAATCATATTATGGCGATCGGTAAATAATTTTTCAATTTTATTAAAAAACTTTTTTTCTTTTGGTAAGTTGCAAGATTTCGTTGCTAATTCTAAAAATAATTTTTTATCAATAGTTGTTTTTGGAGATTCGTCAAAATCTGTAGCCGTAGCCATTTTAATATTATTCCAACTACCTTGTAAAAACGAAGTCATTTTTGCTTTTTCTGTTTTACGAGCTTCGTCTAAATTTTGTTCTAACTCATTTTTAAATTCTTTTTCCAAACTTTTTATTTCATCGTCGGTAAACGATTTTTCGTCCACTAATTTTTTAGCATATACCTCTTTTGGATTAGGATGTTTTGCAATTTCTTTATACAATAATGGCTGTGTAAAGCGCGGTTCGTCGCCCTCGTTATGACCATATTTTCTATAGCATAAAACATCAATAAAAACATCTTTACCAAATGTTTGGCGGTAGTCCATTGCTAATTTTGCAACTAAACAAAGAGCTTCCACATCATCACCATTCACATGAAATACAGGCGACAGCACAACCTTTGCAACATCTGTACAATAAATGGACGAACGCGCATCAATAAAATTTGTAGTAAAGCCAACCTGATTATTTATTATAAAATGCACGGTTCCTCCTGTTTTAAAACCATCTAATTGGCTCATTTGTAATACTTCGTAAACAATGCCTTGCCCTGCAATAGCTGCATCGCCATGAATGGAAATTGAGCATACTTTTTTATTATCACTTTTATGGCGAATATCGATTTTAGCACGTGTAATACCTGCAACAACGGGCGCAACGGTTTCTAAATGCGAAGGGTTTGGTGTTAATGAAATATGAATTTGTTTGCCTGAATCACTTTTAATATCGCTACTATAACCCATGTGGTATTTTACGTCGCCATCAAACACGCTGTCTTCACTTGGTCGACCTTCAAATTCGGTAAAAATATCTTTTGTCGGTTTATTCATAATATTTGCCAACACGTTTAAACGCCCACGATGAGCCATACCAATTACATAATCTTCAATACCTAATTTAACACCGTGTTCCATTAAGGTATCTAAAGCGGGAAGGAATGATTCGCCGCCTTCTAACGAAAAACGTTTTTGCCCAACAAATTTTGTAGCTAAAAAATTTTCAAATGTAACGGCTTCAATTAATTTATTAAGAATAACTTTTTTTTCATCCTTACTAAAGGTTGGAATGTTTTTTGATTTTTCAATACGGTCTTGCAACCATTTTGTTTCTTCGGGATTACGTAAAAAAGCATACTCAACGCCGATACTTCCACAATAAGTTGTTTCTAAAAACGAAATAATATCTTTTAATTTTGCAGCACCAATACCCAATTGGCTACCTGCCTGAAATACGGTTTCTAAATCTTTATCAGAAAGTTCAAAATTTTCTAATGCTAAAGTTGGAGTATATGTTCTACGTTGACGAACAGGGTTTGTTCTAGTGAACAAATGTCCGCGGTTACGGTATCCGTTAATTAAATTTATTACTTTAAACTCTTTAGTTACGTTTTCGGGTATAGCGCCTTTGCTTGTTGCCGAATAATCGGTTTGTGCGAACTCAAAACCTTTAAAAAAATCTTGCCAGCTTTTATCTACAGAATTAGTGTCGTTGGTATATTGTGTAAATAGTTGCTCAATAGCATTTACGTCGCTGGTGCCTAAGTATGAAAATTTATCCATTTTTGGGTTTAAAATAGAATGTAAATTTAACAAAATTTACTTAATCTAAAAATGGCGAATTAACATAGTATTTTGGTAAATTAATGTAATCTATTTGTTACACATAAAAATTTGAAAAATTTAATATGTGTAACTAATCTCCCAAATTATGTAACTTTTAAAGAGTTGATCTCTCTACTTTTGGCGTTAACTTATATTGAATATTGCTTTTAGCATGGGAGAATTTTTTAAAATAAAAGAGGGCGCTTCAAAATGCAACATTTTACTAGTTGAAGATAATGTTTTGTGTCAAAAAGTGGTTCAATTGGTTATAGCCGAATTTGGTTTTGACGCAGATGTTGCGGCTAACGGGTTAGTTGCCATAGAGAAAATGAGCACAACCTATTATGATGTTATATTAATGGATCTTCAAATGCCTAAAATGGATGGTTTTGAAGCGAGTATTTACATTCATAATGTTTTAAATCTTAAAACGCCAATTATTGCCATGACTGCCAATTTATCTATTGACGAAAAAGAAAAATGTATGAAGGTTGGTATGAATGACCACATTTGTAAGCCTTTTAGTAACAACGAGCTTTATTTTAAAATTTGTAAACAAACTAGTAGGCATTCATTAAATGTAAATCATCCACCCACAAAAAACTATTTTTTAAAAGGAATTAATTTAAGTCTGCTTACAGAACTATCTGAGGGTAATAATCAATTTGAATTAGAGATGATAGCGCTTTTTATCGAAATAGCTCCTAAAGATATTCTTCAAATGTACGATGGTGTTAAAGAAAATAATATCTCTGTTATAAAAAAGTTAGCCCATAATTTAAAATCAACCGTAAGTTTATTCTCTCTGCCAATAAATGATCTCATAATGGAAATTAGCAAATTCGAAGGTTCTCAAAGCAAAAAGCTTTTGCCTCATATTAATAGTTTAAATGAAATTATTACGCAAAGCATAAAGGGTTTAAATGAAATAATAAAAAGTAAAAACCTTATACCCACTTAGCAATATTTAAAACCATGAACGCTATTAAAAAATTATTTATTGTAGAAGACAACCCACTTTACGCGAAACAGCTATCAAAGTTTATAACCAATAAATTTGATAATAAGTTAAATGTAAAAACATTTGTTGTTTCTGAAACATGTATGATGAGTATGCACGAAAATCCAGATATAATTATTATGGATCATGTTTTAAATACTAAATTTCACGATGCTGAAGAAGGGTATAACGCGCTAATCCAAATTAAAAAAGATTATCCATCAATAAAATTAATTCTTCATTCGGGCACGATGCAATTTTTAAATATCGATCCAAATATTTGTAACGAAATTCCTAAAGATGAAAATAGCTTGGTTGAAATTGAAAAATATTTAAATCATTTAATATGAAAAAAATAATTTTTATTTATTTTTTTATTTGTTTGTCGTTAAATTTCAATGCCCAATTTTCTGCATTTACCTGGTCTTCATCTACTGCTTCCGCCACTGACGAAGCCCCGTTTTCTATGGCCGTTGATTCGGTAAGTCAATTTATTTATACCTGTGGCTTTTTTTCACAAAACAACGCTTTTACCTATGTAGTGCCGATTTCTAAAATGAATAATGGTGCTGGTAATAATGGAAAAAGTGATGCTTACATTTGTAAATATGACTTTTTAGGTAATCTTATTTGGATGACCAACATTGGTTCAACAGATAACGATGTGGCAATGGATATTCTTTTGGCACCAAACGGTAACCTTTATTTAACTGGTTATTATAAAAATGCTGCTCAATTTAATTCTGTATCTAGTAGTTCCTTATCAATAAATATTACAGGTACAGATATTGACGCTTTTACCTGCTGTTATAATTCTTCTGGCAATGTATTGTGGGCTAAAACTGGTGGTGGAAGTGATACAGATAAAGGTCATGCTATTACAGCAGTAAGTAATGGTATTTGGGTATCTGGATATTATGATAGTTTTGCCAATTTTGGAGTATTATCTACTAACTCGTTATACAGCAATAAAATTCACACATTTTTAATAAAATATGATTTCTCAGGAAATGAACAGTTTCTATGCGAGGTAAAAAGTAACCAAGACGATTTACAGGGCGAACCAGAAACTATGGAACACTATAATATTGTTTCTTACAACGATACAGTATTTGCTGTTGGAATAATGGGAGGTAACAATTTAACTTTTATAAACGCTGGTGGTATAGCTGCACCTGGAACTCTTTCAAACGGAGATGGAGACGAAAATCACTATATTGTTTCCTTTAGCAACTTAGGTCAGTTAATTTGGCTACAGCAAATCGAAAACAATACCGGTTTAATTCATGGTTGCGGCATTGCCGCTGATTGTAAGGGGGTATACGTTTCAGGTACAACACACGATAATTCGGTTTTTCCATCATTTAGCGGTTTTACATTAAATACTGGCGATCATGATAACCCATTTGTAGTAAAACTATTTAAAACAACAGGTTATAAAGATTGG
>Ga0163144_10020176_pt1 | contig 13350 bp, 10 predicted proteins | sample OliLak19BULKMAT1_FD_123175 | JGI IMG/M metagenome (GOLD analysis project Ga0163144, IMG submission 123175) | Freshwater microbial mat bacterial communities from Lake Vanda, McMurdo Dry Valleys, Antarctica - Oligotrophic Lake LV.19.BULKMAT1 | ecosystem: Environmental > Aquatic > Freshwater >... | reverse complement strand
CTAAAACACGACTACAAGGGCTGGACACCCCACAGCATCGTAAAAAAAGACGGCAATACCCTGCCTTACGGCATCAATGGATTTGTATATGTCCCCACTCCCGAAGCAAAAGTACATTATGAAGGTGCCGATTATTTTCGGCACACCCAACGTTGGAGTACCGTGCGATTATTTTACTCTGCCGAACAATCGGTGCCTTTTGTGTGGCAAAATGAAGGCGCATCGCCCACCGAATCAGTACTGCCTGCCGGTCAGATCAAACAATGGAAATGGGGCATTGGTCAGCCCAATATTCGCGCTTATGCCATGCGTTTCCCCAATAGCAACGGGCTGTTATTATATGGTGCCGCTTTAGAAAGCGGCCCCGGATTTTATTTGGATAATTTTTCGCTGCGCGGCAATTCCGGCGGCCCGCTCGGTCGTTTGCAACCCGATATTGTGCAGAAATTTGATAACTATCAGCATTATGACCTCATTGTCGTGCAGGTAGGATTGAATGCCGTAACCAATGACTTGACGAACATTCGCTGGTATGAAGCCGAATTGCAGCGCACGTTCAAACACCTGCGCACCTGTTTTCCGCACAAACCTATTCTGATTGTCAGCGTCAGCGACCGGGGCGATAAAGTAGGGTCTGAACTTGCTACCATGCGCGGGGTGCCGGCCATTGCGGCCATGCAACGCCGTTTAGCCCGCGAACAAGGGTTGTTGTTTTTCGACTTATACCACGCTATGGGCGGCTCGGGTACTATGATTCGGTTTGCGCAACAGCGGCCCCGTTTGGCCAATTTAGACTACACGCACCTTACCCACGAGGGCGGGCGGGTCATGGGGCAAATGTTCGCGGGGTTACTATTGGGAGAACAGAAAAAATGGCGGGTGAAACAGGAATGAATTAAAAAATTGTTAAATAAACTAATATGATTATTATTTTTTATGAAGATACGAATATTAAATTCAGGCTCTGATCTGACAGAAACTAAATTCAGCCATCCGGAAAGCGCGCAAGAAACAGAAAAAGGGGTTAGTAAACCGACATTGCCCACACAACTTTTCATTTGGCGCACTTTTTTTATTAACTAAAAATTAATGTACAATAAATTGATTGCTAATACTTATTTTTTAAAATATTTTTGTTTAAAAATACAAAAAAACAAAGATCAATTAAATGCCAGTTTTAAATTTTTTATTGGGAAATGGCGGAGTAAGGCAAGAGAATCAGTAAAAAAAGGCGATCACGTATTAAATCATGATCTTACAGATAAAAGTGTGCCTATCCAGACTCTTATCAAAGGCCAAATTTTAGATGGCCTTGTTGTTAACCTTACATCTTATGGTGCATTTGTTGATATAGGAGGTATCACAGGGATGGTATTTATCAAGGATATTACCTGGAAAAGGATTGCCCGACCAAGTGATGTTTTATGCGTTGGGCAAAGTGTCAGGGTCAAGGTAATGGATTTTACGGATGATAAAAACAGGATTACCCTTTCCATGAAAGAGCTGCAACTATCTTCATGGAATCAACTCCCGAATAATATTTTTGAAGGTGCTATTGTGGAAGCCACCATTATAAATGCCGTGTATTATGGTTTGTTTGTGTCTATTACTTCAGAATTGCAAGCCCTTGTATCTATTAAAGAAATCTATTGGTTGATGCCGGTAAACCCTGAAATACTGAAAAAAGACTTCCCCGTAAATGCAGCGATACTGGTAAAAATATTAACGATTGACACCAGCAAAAGAAAAATATCGGCCTCTATTAAACAGGTCATACCTGACCCGTGGCCTGATATTGGATATAATTTCCAAATTGGCAGTCGGTACAAAAGCATTGTAAGAAGCATTACCAATTATGGCTTATTAGTAAGCATTGATGATAAGATGGCCGGAATGTTACATATAAGCAACTTATCCTGGACCAAAAAATATACCCATCCAAATGAATTTGCCAAAATTGGCGATGTACTTGATATAGTAGTTTTAAGTATTAATGTCATCAAACGTGGAGTTGATTGTGGATACAAACAATTGTCTGAAAATCCATGGCCGAAATATGCAGAAAAATACCCCATAGGATCCTGTCAGAAAGGTTTGGTAATCACAACAACTAATAAAGGCGCAATTATACTGATAGACAATGAAGTAAAAGTTTTTGCGCCAGAAAAGCATGCAAAAAAAGAAGATGGAAGCACCATCACTGCCGGCGAAGCCATTGTAGTAAAAATAATAGGAATCAACAGCGAAAAGTACCGTATCTTTGTATCGTGCATTGACGCAAACAATGGCATTCAATAGTCGGCAGTTGACCTTTTATTTTTTGCTGCATACCATTTTGAAAATGATAGGCTCCACAAAAGTTGCATCTGACTAAAAAACCTTTTTTTGCGGCTCTCAGGAAAATTCAAATATTCTCTAAAACAAAATGCTTACCTTTACAACCGTTTAAGGAACGAGTAAGGAACGGTGTCAGCATAAAGTATTAAACTTAGGTAGATTAGTTTTTGCTCAAATAACGATCTTTTTGGGCTAATAGTGGGGCTATTTAAACAAAAAGATGGACAATTTGAGTGAAAAGGAATCAGATAAGATGGATACTTTATTTTGACACCGTTCCTAAGGTTAAGTTATTATTTACTCGTTCCTAAACAATTAGACAGCAGCGCGGTTAATTACCTTTCAACATGGCAAAAACAAAAAATCAGACAACGGCTGCTGCTGCTGCTCCACCCTTACAGCATTTACCCATGCCCGAAGCCGCCAACGACTTTATTGAGGTCATCGGCGCACGGGTTCACAACCTGAAAAACGTGGATGTGCGCATCCCGCGCAATCGGCTGGTGGTCATCACCGGCATCAGTGGTTCGGGCAAAAGCTCCTTAGCATTTGACACCATTTATGCCGAAGGACAGCGGCGGTTTATGGAGACGTTGAGTAGCTACGCCCGGCAGTTTATCGGAGAAATGGAGCGCCCCGACGTGGAGCAGATCACGGGTCTCAGCCCGGTCATCAGCATCGAACAAAAAACAACCGGACGCAATCCGCGCTCTACGGTGGGTACCGTAACGGAGGTCTATGACTTCCTGCGGCTGCTTTTTGCCCGCGCCGGCGATGCGTATTCCTATGTGACGGGAAAAAAAATGGTGAAATACACCGAAGAACAGATTATTGAAGGGATTTCAGAGCGGTTTCAGGACAAAAAGATAGCCATTCTTGCACCAGTGGTGCGCGGACGCAAAGGTCATTACCGCGAATTGTTCGAGCAAATCAGAAAACAAGGTTATACCAAAGTCCGGGTGGATGGCGAGATACAGGATATTGCGCTCAATATGCAATTGGACCGCTACAAAATACACGACGTGGAAATTGTGGTGGATCGCCTGCGTGTCGGAGTGGAACACGGCAGCCGCCTGACGGATGGTGTCCGGTTGGCCATGCGCCTCGGCGAAGGTCTTTTATTCGTCGCTAATTTGGAAACGGATGCCACTGACGGCGTGGTCACCTATTCCCAAAACCTGATGTGCCCCGATTCGGGTATTTCCTACGAAGAACCCTCCCCCAATGCGTTTTCTTTTAATTCTCCTTACGGTATGTGCCCGAATTGCAAGGGGCTGGGGGAAGTCAATGAAATTTCGATGGGGCGCGTGATCCCGGACAATACAAAAAGCATCAATGAGTTGGCCATTGCCCCCTTGGGAGAGGTGCGACCCAATTTTATGTTTACCCAGTTGAAAGCCTTAGCAAAAAAACATAATTTCACTTTTGATACCCCCATAAAGGATATTCCTGAAAAAGCACTGCAAACCATCCTGTACGGTGGCGATGAGAGTTTCAAAGCTGAAATGGGGTATTCCGATCAGGAAGAATGGGTCTATAATTTGGCCACGGAAGGCATTGTAAACATGTTAAAACGTTGGTATGAGGGTACCGGCAGCGAAAAAATACGCCAGTGGGCCGAGGATTTTATGATGGTGGCTACTTGCCCGGAGTGCGAAGGCACCCGCCTGAAAAAAGAAAGTCGCTGGTTCAAGGTATTGGAGAAAAACATCTCCGAAATGGGCGAAATGGATCTGCGGGAGCTGTATCAACTGCTGGAAAATGCCGAATCGGGCATGACCGAACGCCAACGCGCTATCGCAAAAGACGTGTTGAAGGAAATCCGTTTTCGCCTGAAATTTTTGTTACAAGTAGGTTTAGATTATTTGGCCCTAAACCGTCCGGCGCGCACCCTTTCCGGCGGCGAAAGCCAGCGTATTCGTTTAGCCACCCAAATTGGGTCGCAACTCACGGGCATCACCTACATCTTAGACGAACCGAGCATCGGATTGCACCAACGCGACAACCAACGCCTGATTGTCGCATTGAAAAACCTGCGCGATATTGGCAATACCGTACTCGTGGTGGAACACGACCGCGAGATTATGCTCGAATCGGATTACCTGATTGACCTTGGCCCCGGTGCCGGAAAACACGGAGGCCAAATCGTAGACATCGGCATTCCAAAGGATTTTATGGCAAAATCCACGACAACCAGCGATTATTTAGCCGGGCGGGCAAAATTGGATATACCCGAAAACCGCCGCCCCGGCAATGGCAACTGGTTAGAATTGCGTGGTTGCACCGGGCATAACCTAAAAAATGTAACGTTGCGGCTGCCATTGGGTACCCTGATCTGTGTGACCGGAGTGAGTGGTTCCGGCAAAAGTTCTTTGATCAACGAAACACTTTACCCTATTCTGCAAAGCCATTTTTACAACAGCCTGAAACGCCCGCTGCCTTACACGGAAATTATCGGGTTGGAGTACTTGGACAAGGTGATAGAAATTGACCAAAGTCCCATAGGACGCACCCCGCGCAGCAATCCGGCTACCTACACCAATGTATTTGGCGATATTCGCAAATTGTTTTCGGATACGCCCGAAGCAAAAATAAGGGGTTACAGTACGGGGCGTTTTTCATTCAATGTAAAAGGTGGTCGCTGCGAAGTGTGCGAAGGTGCGGGGCTGCGTACCATTGAAATGAATTTCCTGCCCGATGTGCAGGTACACTGCGAGCGTTGTGCGGGCCGCCGCTACAACCGCGAGACACTGGAAATTCTGTATAAAGGCAAGAGTATTTCGGATGTTTTGGATATGAGTATTGATGAAGCCGTTGAGTTTTTTAGCGCGATTCCACCCATTTTTCGAAAAATAAAAACACTCCAGGAAGTCGGATTGGGCTATATCACGCTGGGTCAGCAGGCCAATACCCTTTCCGGGGGAGAAGCACAGCGGGTAAAATTGGCTGAAGAGCTGTCCAAAAAAGACACCGGACGCACAATTTACATTTTGGATGAACCCACTACGGGTTTACATTTTGAAGACATCCGTCAGTTGACCACAGTACTCAATCGTTTAGCCAAAAAAGGCAATACCGTGATCGTGATAGAACACAACTTAGATGTCATTAAATTGGCAGACTACCTCGTGGATGTAGGCCCGGAAGGGGGTGGAAAAGGCGGTAAAATAATCGCTGTCGGCACACCCGAAGCGGTCAGTGAAGTGGAGGGCAGTTGGACCGGGCAGTTTTTAAAGAAAGAATTTAGAGAACGGGTAAACAATCGGTAGCCAAACACTTCACAATCGGATAGTCGGCAGTCAGTGCGCTGACCTTTGAAATCCAACATCAATTTACCCGTTATTTACCCAATTGTTTTAATAAATCCTGCGCTGTGCGCTGTTTGTGGTGGGTATCGTCGGCTGCTATAGATTTTAAAATATCTGTGCTTTGTGCTTTCTGGTGATTGGCTAAAGCGGCTAAGGCCATATCCCAACGGGCATCGGGGTACAGCAAACTATTAGGGTGTACTTTTTTTAAGGCATCAACCGCGAGCGTTAATTGTTTTTGTGCCATGTACGCATGACCCAAATAATACCAGGCACCATCCTGTTGTTTCATGGAGGCATCTTTTATGCATTGTTGCAAAAGGGGAATAGCCGAAGCATAGTCTTGCCTGTTGTAGGCAATCAGCGCATTTTGATAAACCAAATGATTAACGCTATTTCCGCGTTCGACCTTAGCTGACGGAATTTCATAATACGATGCAAATAGCCGTTCGGGCGTACGAGCGGTATTGTTACCCACAAACAGGGTAGCACCAAATATCATAACGATTACAGCCGCGGCAGCAACCTGATAGATGACGCGCATTTTTGTACGCTGCTTCGATGTATAGTTCCTATACGCATGGTCTACATCGAGGCGAAGTAATATTTTTCCCTGATGTGCCAGGGCGGCTTTTACTTGTTGGTCCAATTCGTGCATATGAAACAGATTATTCTTTATAAAATTTTAATTCCTTTAAGGCGTTCTTTTAATTCTTCTAAACACCTGTATTTTCGACGTGAAACCTTCAAAGGATCATCAATCTTGAGTCGTTGGGCAATTTCCTGAATGGAATATCCCCAAAAACCCCAATCCATTAGAATTTGTTTGCAAGGCTGCCCGATTTTTTCAAGAATTTGGGCAATTTGACGTACGCTTTCCTTTTGTTCAAGGTCTAAAGAAATATCGTTGCCACTATCTGCCCTTTCCGGCATACTTTCCACGTAGTCTTCTGAATTAGTCGCCTTTTTGCGAATAATATCCACCGATTTAAAATAAAATATTTGATACAGGTAAGAAGAAATTTTGTTTTCGCCCCGATACACACCATTTTCTATTTGCTGCATCACTGCAATAACCGCATCTAAATAGGCATCCTTTGCCTGAGACTCTTCAATTCGCAGTTTTCGGTGCATTTTATACACAAAACCAATGTTTTTTTCTATTAGGTAGCGTACAGCCGCTTCCCTGGCTGCACCACCCTGACGAATTTCTTCGGCAATTTCAGTGTCTGATTTTTCAATATAAATCACCTTCATTAAATATTAAAAAAAAATATGTGTTAAATGTGAAAAAAAATAGCTTCATATTAAGATATTTGGAGTTCTTTTGCGACTAATTAATTTATTGATAATTTTTAATCCTATGAACAAGAAAGAACTTTATCGTCAGATATTGCTTTTAGGGATAGAACATCATAGCAAACACTTTACACTTTAATCCATTTCATTGAGACGCGAATATCATTTTTTAAAATTAATTTTGTTGCCTGCGATTCTGACGATTCGTTTCAACTTCTTGCTTCTATTTTATTATCATCATTAATACTTGTTCAAAGACGGATACTACCAAGTATCTGTGCATCTTCATTGAGAAATTCGCGTTGTGGTGTATAACTGCAACGCGTTTTTTTATTGTTAAAAACGAGTAACCATAAAAATAGTAACGTGCGGTCACATGGTTAATCTTGCGTGGCACATTCTGTAGAAATGTCTTGCAAAGGTGAATAAATATGTTAAAATGGACTACTAATTCCTTAAAATTGTGTTCTTTTCGGCAAAAATAAGGTTAAAGTTATTTTAAAACCTCAAAAATCGAAGTTCAAACGTTAAAAACGTTGTTACTTTGCAGTCAAAATATTCAAAAGCAATGATTAAATATCAAAAATACTGCCAATTAATTTTACTGTTGGCATTTCCCGTGTTTCTATTTGCCCAAAACCCCGTTAAGTGGTCATTCACCACCAAAGATATGGGAAACTGCCAGACTGACCTGATCATTACCGGCACCATTGAAGACGGCTGGTATACCTATTCCCAGTTTTTGGAAAGTGAAGACGGCCCCATACCGACCACTTTTACTTTTAAAGAAGGAGCGCATTTCAAACTTCTTGGAAAAGCGACGGAAAGCGGCGATAAATTTACGGTACACGATAAAGTGTTTGATATGAAACTCACCAAATTCAAACACAAAGCCATCTTTACGCAACGGGTAGCGGTAAAAGATGCTTCCAAACCCATTGCTGGTTATTTGTCTTTTATGAGTTGCAATGATGAAATGTGCCTGCCACCAAAAGACGTGGATTTCTCCTTTAAAGTTACCTGCGATGCGGCACCTGCTAAAACGGATGACCCGCCTGCGCCCAAAGACAATCCACCGACACCCGCCCCCGATCAGCAGATTAAGGAACCTGCTCCCGGCAACCCAAATCTTTCCGTGAACACGCCGACTACCGCAGCCGGCACCGATACAACACCCGGTATTGCCGAAACATCAGCGGCACCCAATGCACCCAATGATGAAGATTTCAAAGGCTTTTTCAATACCAAAAGACCGGAAATCAACAGCAGTCGGTTTGTCAATTCCTGTGGTTTGTCTTCCGAAACAGATGTGTCGGGTTGGGGCATCTTTATTGGTGGTTTCCTCGGCGGTTTGTTAGCGTTGCTCACGCCCTGTGTGTTCCCGATGATCCCCATGACGGTCAGTTTTTTTGTAAAAAGATCAAAAGACCGCAAAACCGGATTGCGCAACGCTTTTTTGTATGGTAGCAGCATCATTCTCATCTATGTGGCATTGGGCGCTATCGTAACGGCTATTTTTGGCCCGACGGTACTCAATGAAATGAGCACCAACAAATGGTTCAACCTCGCTTTCTTTTTTATATTTGTCATTTTTGCCCTTTCCTTCTTTGGATTATTTGACATTACGCTGCCCTCCTCCTGGGTGAATAAAAGCGACCAAATGGCCGATAAAGGCGGTTTATTGGGCATTTTTTTCATGGCTTTCACCTTGGCATTGGTGTCTTTTTCCTGCACCGGCCCCATTGTGGGTACCTTGTTGGTGCAAGCAGCCAGCGACAATGCCGGAGCCGCTTTGTTTGGCATAATTCCTTTTAAACCGCTCATTGGCATGTTTGGTTTTGGCCTGGCTTTAGCGGTGCCGTTTGCACTTTTTGCCATGTTCCCCGGCTGGCTCCATTCCCTGCCCAAATCCGGCAGTTGGATGGACAATGTAAAAATAACGCTGGGTCTTGTCGAATTAGCGCTTGCCCTTAAATTTCTCAGTACCGCCGATATGGCAGAACATTGGGACATCCTCAAATTTGAAACCTTCCTCGTGTTATGGATTGTTTTAGCGCTGTTGCTGGGCTTGTATCAATTGGGCATCCTGCGTTGGAAAGGTGCTTTAGGTCGCCCTGGTATCGGTCGAATGGCGATGGGTTTTGCCGCGATGGGTTTTGCGGCCTACATGGCCAACGGTCTGATGCAATACGAATCGCTTTCACTGCTCAGCGGGCTGGCACCGCCGGTACATTACAGTTATCACTATGATGCAAAAAAAGGCGATAACGGACATAAAGGGCCTGGTTGCCCGCAAGGTTTGAATTGTTACCACGATTTTGATGAGGCAATGGAGGCGGCTATCGCGCAAAACAAACCCTTATTTATAGATTTTACCGGTCATGGTTGTGTCAACTGCCGAAAAATGGAAGAAAGCGTCTGGAACAAACCCGGCATCATCGAGCAGTTGCGCAATCAATATGTAGTGGCATCGCTCTATGTAGATGACAAGGAACGCCTGTTCCCCGACAATAAATTTAATTATCTGCTCGATCCGGTTACCAATGAAAAAATCCGCACAACCGGCGATAAATGGAGCCAGTTTCAAGTCACTAATTTCAAGATCAGCTCACAGCCCTACTATGTCCTGATGGACAACGACGGCAGAACCCTGCTCAACCAGCCACGCGGCTACACCCCCAATATACTGGAGTATCAATCGTTTCTGGCCTGTGGTCTTGATGCTTTTCAGCGGTTAAAAAAACAATCGAACGAACGGATTGGAGCAGTGAATTAGTAAGGACAATGGTTCGTTAAAAATTTAGCCTTTTAACTCGGTATTTCTCGGTGTTTTGATATTTATTTCAGATTTCGGTAGGTTGCCGTAAGCCTTGGCCGCTCAGGTCTTCTTTTCACTGGGGATACAAAAATGGGTTCTTTAGAAACAAGGTCACCTATATTTGCTGGCTCTGACTTCTATTTAATGCCTTTGGGACTCAAGCAATGCTCTTTGAAAGATATACGGGCTTACGTACAAAGTACCGATGTGAAAGACATTCAATCAATTGAAGCAACCCAAAAAGACGGGACAAAAGTACTTAAAGCGAAGGTTTTTGAAATAAAAGACCCCGTAAAAATGGTTTTTGCAGATCAACCATGGTCGGAACGTCGGATTGTTGTTTACTCTGTGGCACATGCAGATTCCCAAATTACGGCCTTTGATAAACATCTTTTGAAGGCACAACAGGAAATAGGGGCACTTTTAAGCCCCAAACAAGGCAAAAAAGTACTTTCTTCAAAAGAGCAAATATTGGGCGCGATCCAACAAATAGAAGCGCAGCATTAAGTTCAGGGCTTTTTGACCAATGAGGTCAAGGAAATAAACACCCCCCAAAAAAAACGCAAGTATGGAAAAAGACCTGATGAAACCTTGACCAAAACCTCTTTTGAAATTGCCACGGCAACCAATCAACAAACAATAGCAACGCACAAAGCACTATTGGGATGGCGCGTTTATGCAACAAATGCCCCTAAAGAACGCTTAAATGCGGAGCAATGTGTAGAGTGTTACTGGCGACAGTATCGAATTGAACACCGCTTTCACGAACTACAAACCAAGGTAACGGCACTGTCACCCATTTTCTTGCACAAAGAAAACAGGATAAAAGCGTTGGTTCGATTACTGATTGTGGCGCTAAAGTTTTCAACACTCATTCAGCACCAAGTCAGAACGGAACTCCAAAAAACAGGACAATATGTCAATGAACTGTACCCCGGAAACCCAGGCAGAAAAACAAATCAACCCACTACTAACCTAATTCTTGATGCTTTCAAAGGTTTCTCTTTGGTGACAATAGAATTACCCGACGGAAAACCATTTTGTAAAATAACCAAACTTAGCCCAATCCAAATCAAACTACTCCAACTTTTGGGTTTAAAGCCAGAGGTCTTTTATAAGATTGAGCAATTTATAAAATCGGGGTAAAATATAGTCGAAATGTAAGTTTTAATATAAATAAATAAGTGAGTAGAAATAATCGCGGTTTTGAGTTTTCCTAAATTATGGATTCCCTGCCCACCTCAATTGGGGGAACTTCGGACTGCCAGTTATTAACTGTGTACTAAGGAACGAATAAATAAACGCGGTATAAATTTATGCAAAAATCATACAATGAAACAGTTGTGGAACCCATAACGCATAATTAGTAACTCACAGCTACTTACTTGTTCATCCGCTCAGGTTTTTTTAAGCGAACTTTAATGATAAGGGGTAAAACAAGTTGACAAATTAATATTGTTTAAATTGTTGATAATGAGTTTTTTTTAAAACAATAAATTATTCAATCATTAACGTCCTCCTTCTAAGGGTTAAACATGGCAGTATTTTTGATAAGGATTTTATACTTACTTTTTTATCACACATACGTCTTCTATTATGCAAAGATTACTTACACTCGCCTTTTTTGCCTGTGTCATCACTTTATGGAACGGTTGTTCACCTGATGAAACCGATACCAATAGCACCACTGCTAAAAATCGCACGGAACAAACTGAGTCTGCTGTCGCCAATGAGTATTTCGCCCACAGCATTACCCTGACCAAAGGAACCGCCGGATTTACACCGCCAGTGGCTGCCCGTACTTATGGCTATCTGGGCCTCACACTGTATGAGGCCGTCGTCGGTGGTATACCCGACCATAAAAGCCTTCAGGGCGCTGTTCAGGGGCTGAAAGCAGGTGATTTGCCCGCACCGGAAAGCGGAAAAACCTATCACTGGGGTGAATGTGCCAATCGGGCTTTATCCGTGATGATGTTGAAACTTTACCCCACGGCTTCGTTAGATGACTTGGCGGCGGTCACTGCTACCGAACGCAAATACGAAGACCTGTTTCAACAGGAAGTAGACGAGGAAACTTTTGATCGTTCAAAAAATTACGGTACTGCATTAGCCGAAGCAATGTTCAAATATGCTGCTTCCGACGGGCAATCAAGGGCTTTTACTTCCAATTTCCCCGCTACTTACGTGGCACCTATTTTTGTTGGTGCCTGGGTGCCTACTCCTCCGGCATTCCAAAAAATTCCACTTCAACCTTATTGGGGCAATGTGCGGACTTTTCACACGCAAAGCGTAACCGCCACTCAGCCCCCTGCTCACCCTGCTTATTCTACCGATCCCAACTCTGCGTTTTACAAAGAAGGAGTAGAAGTGCTGAATGTGTCTAAAAGCCTTACGGAGGAGCAAAAGAAAATTGCAAACTACTGGAGCGATGACCCGGGCAAAACAGCCACACCTCCCGGGCATTCCATCTCCATTGCCCGGATAGTATTGGAGAAAGAAAAAGCAAACCTCGCGCTGGCAGCAGAAACATACGCCAAAACAGGTATGGCCGTTCACGATGCGTTTGTATCCTGTTGGAAATGCAAATACGATTTTAACCTGATGCGCCCGGTGACCTACATCCGCCAAACGCTTGGAGAGCCGGGCTGGAATAGCATTTTGCCCACGCCGCCTTTCCCGGAATATTCTTCCGGCCATTCCGTACAATCAGGCGCTATGGCAGCGGTATTATCCGAAATTTTTGGCTCTAACTACGGCTTTACCGACAATACACACGCAAGCCGCACCGATATTGATGGTGCTCCGCGCACCTATCGCTCTTTCACAGAGGCCGCACAGGAAGCCGCTATTTCCCGCCTGTATGGTGGTATTCACTACAAAGCAGGTATTGATTTTGGGGTGGAACAAGGGAAAAAAGTAGGGCAGGTTATTACTGCCTTACCCATGAAAAAATAAGATACAAGACTTGGAGATGTCAGACTTCAGACTCCAGACTCCAGACTTCAGACACAAGACTTGGAGACACAAGACTTCAGACACAAGACTTGGAGACACAAGACATCAGACTTCAGACACAAGACTTGGAGACACAAGACATCAGACTTCAGACACAAGACTTGGAGACATAAGACATCAGACTTCAGACACAAGACTTGGAGACACAAGACATCAGACTTCAGACACAAGACTTGGAGACACAAGACACAAGACTTGGAGACACAAGACATCAGACTTCAGACACAAGACTTGGAGACACAAGACATCAGACTTCAGACACAAGACTTGGAGACTTGGAGACACAAGACTTGGAGACACAAGACATCAGACTTCAGACACAAGACTTGGAGACACAAGACACAAGACTTGGAGACATAAGACACAAGATACAACGTGCCTTCCGTCTTGTGTCTGATGTCTTGTGTCTGAAGTCTTGTGTCTTGTATTTCTGTCTGCGATTTATTCCGCGATATCGTCGGGCGTGGATGACCCGACGTGCGTCACTTTTTTCTAGTAAAACCGCTCTACGGACTTTTGTGTCCTTTTGTTACTTTTGTGTTTCAAAAAAAACCGCTCTACGGACTTTTGTGT
>Ga0163144_10020175_pt1 | contig 13352 bp, 10 predicted proteins | sample OliLak19BULKMAT1_FD_123175 | JGI IMG/M metagenome (GOLD analysis project Ga0163144, IMG submission 123175) | Freshwater microbial mat bacterial communities from Lake Vanda, McMurdo Dry Valleys, Antarctica - Oligotrophic Lake LV.19.BULKMAT1 | ecosystem: Environmental > Aquatic > Freshwater >... | reverse complement strand
GACTTGGCAGCGCCTGGAAAACCGCTGCTGACCCTCTACGCACCGTTGCCGCTGCGGGCTGTCGTGCAAGTGCCTGCGTCACGCGGGCAAGCGGTGCGGGCGGCGACCCCCATCGTCGTTCAGGTGGAAGACGCCTCGGGCCAATTGCTTTCCATCATTCCGGTGGCGCGCACGCTTGTGCCGTCGGCAGACCCCGTGTCGCAAACCACCGAGTTGCGGCTGGACTTGGCACCTGCGGACAGCGCCAACCTGGTGCCCGGGCAGCAAGTGCGTGTCAACTTTGCGCAGCCACAGGCGGGTGGTGCCACGCAGCTTTTGGTGCCCCCATCTGCCATCGTGCGCAGGGGGGAGTTGACGGCGGTCTACGTGGCCACCAACGGAGCCTTCTCTTTGCGGGCGGTGCGCCTAGGCGCGCAGCGAGGTGACGGTGTCGAGGTGCTGGCGGGCGTCAAGGCGGGGGAGGCGGTTGCTTTGGACCCCAATCGGGCCGGTTTTGCCCATGCGGTTCCTGCCGCACCCAGCGCTCCCACCGCACCCGCTACCAAGTAGGCCCACTATGAAATCTCCGCACACCTTGGGAATATCCGGCCGCATAGCGGCGGCTTTTCAGTCCAACGCTCTCACGCCCTTGCTGGCATTGGTGGCCTTGTTGTTGGGGTTATTCGCCGTGCTGGTCACGCCGCGCGAAGAAGAGCCGCAGATCAACGTCACCATGGCCAATGTGCTGATCCCGTTCCCCGGGGCCAGCAGTGCCGACGTGCAAAACATGGTCGCTAGGCCCGCAGAACAAATGTTGGGGCAAATCGCTGGCATTGAACACACCACATCCGTTTCACGCCCGGGGCTTGCGGTGCTGTCGGTTCAGTTCAAGGTGGGCGTGCCGCGCACCGAGGCCCTGGTGCGTTTGTATGACGTGATCAACGCCAATCAAGATTGGCTGCCTCGCGATCTGGGCGTATTGACCCCCATCGTCAAGCCCAAAGGCATTGATGACGTGCCGGTGGTTGCAGTCACCCTGTGGAGCAAAGACTCCCTGCCCGCCGTGGAGCTGGAGGCGGTTGCCCACGCCATGGAGACCGAGCTCAAAGCCGTCCCCGGCGTGCGCGAGGTGCAAACACTGGGCGCACCCGGCCGTGCCATCCATGTGGAGATTGACCCCGCACGTTTGCGCGCCCGGGGTGTGGACCTGCTGACCCTGAAGAAAACCATAGCGGCGGCCAATTTCGGCATGCCCGCAGGTGCTGTGGTGCAAGCGCCGCGTGGCGACAGCGCCCAGATGCTCACGGTGGATGCGGGCGAATTTTTGCGCTCTGCGGACGATGTGGGCGACTTGGTGGTGGGGGTCAGCGGCAACCGCCCCGTGTTCTTGCGCGATGTGGCCCGCGTTCATGCCGGTGCCCAGCAAGCGCAGCGCTATGTATGGTTCACACCGGGGGCTGCCAACGCCGCGCCTGACAGTGGGGTTGGTCAAGCCTACCCCGCCGTGACGATGAGCATCACTAAAAAGCCAGGTGAAAACGCGGTGGATGTGTCGCGCGCGGTGGCAAAGCGCCTGCAGTCGCTGCGCAACACGGTGATTCCGTCTGGTGTTGAGGCCACCATTACGCGGGACTATGGCGAAACCGCTGCCGACAAGGCCAACAAGCTCATTACCAAATTGGCTTTCGCCACCGGATCGGTCATCTTGCTGGTGGGCTTTGCGCTGGGCCGACGCGAGGCGGTCATCGTCGGTGCCGCTGTTATTTTGACCCTAACAGCCACCCTGTTTGCCTCATGGGCCTGGGGCTTCACCCTCAACCGGGTTTCCCTGTTTGCGCTGATATTTTCCATCGGCATCTTGGTGGACGACGCCATTGTGGTGGTGGAGAACATTCACCGCCATCAGCAACTCGAACCCCACGCGGCGCTCAAAGACATTATTCCCCGCGCGGTCGACGAGGTCGGTGGCCCCACCATTTTGGCCACGCTCACGGTGATTGCGGCGCTCTTGCCCATGGCCTTTGTATCGGGCCTGATGGGGCCTTACATGAGCCCCATCCCCATCAACTCCAGCTTGGGCATGGCCTTGTCATTGGCGATTGCTTTTACAGTTACCCCGTGGCTTGCGCTGAAGCTCATGCGAGAGCATGCGCCTTCGCATGGACCTGCCGATGCGCACGCCGGAGCACCGCAGAGCGACGCGACCCGTGCGGAGTTGCTCACGAAGGCGCCCGTCGAGTCCCGCGTACAACGCCTGTTTGGCAAAATCCTGACCCCCTTCTTGGACAGTGCCCGCAAGCGCTGGCTGTTGCTGGGCGCCATCGTGTTGGCTTTGTTGGTGTCAGTGGGGTTGACCTTGGTGCCATCGACCTTTATGGGCGTGGTCCTCAAGATGCTGCCCTTTGACAACAAGAGCGAATTCCAGGTGGTGGTGGACATGCCCGCCGGCACGCCGCTGGAAGACACGGCCGCCGTCTTGCAAGACTTGGGTGCATTCCTGGCCAAACAACCCGAGGTGCGCAACCTGCAGGCCTATGCGGGCACCGCATCGCCCATCACCTTTAATGGCTTGGTGCGCCAGTACTACCTGCGCGCCGATGCCGAGCAAGGCGACTTGCAAGTGAACCTGGTCGACAAACACCAGCGCAGCGAAAAGAGCCACGCCATTGCCCAACGGCTGCGCCCCGCACTGGAAGCCATTGGCCTCAAGCACCATGCCCGTGTAAAAGTAGTTGAGGTGCCACCCGGCCCGCCCGTGATGTCGCCTTTGGTGGCCGAAATCTATGGCCCTGACGAGGAAGGCCGCCAACAATTGGCGGCACAAGTGGCCCGCGCATTCAGCGCCACAGCCGATATCGTGGGCACCGACACCACCCTGCGCGAAGACGCCCCACGCGCATTCCTGCAGGTGCGCCGCCAGCGGGCCGAGTCGCTGGGCATTCCGGTAGCCGCCATTGCGCAAACGGTTTCAGCTGCCTTGTCGGGCACTGATGCGGCCTACTTGCACGACCAGCAATCCAAGTACGCCGTGCCTGTTCGCATCCAGCTACCGCGCGAAAGCCAGGTTGGGCTGGACGCCATTTTGGCTTTGCCCATGCGTGCCGCCACCGCAGCAGGGACCTCCGGTCCGGGCCAACTGGTTCCCCTGTCGGAGCTGGTGCAAGTGCAGCGCGGCATCATCGACAAGCCGCTCTACACCAAAGACCTGCAAGGCGTGAGCTACGTGGTGGGCGACATGGCGGGTAAGCTGGACTCCCCCCTGTATGGTCTGTTCGCCATCCGCACCACCTTGCAAAAAATGCAAGACGCCGCCAACAGTCTAGCTGGGGAGTATTGGATCCGCCAACCCACCGATCCCTACCAAGAGTACGCCATCAAGTGGGACGGTGAATGGCAAATCACCTATGAGACGTTCCGCGACATGGGCGCAGCCTACGGCGTGGGCCTGATCTTGATTTACCTGTTGGTGGTGGCCCAGTTTCGCAGCTACCTCACGCCGCTGGTCATCATGGCACCCATTCCGCTCACGATGATTGGGGTCATGCCCGGCCACGCGATCATGGGTGCGCAGTTCACCGCCACCAGCATGATCGGCATGATTGCCTTGGCCGGCATCATCGTGCGCAACTCCATTTTGTTGGTGGACTATATTGAGCTGCAACTGCGCAGTGGCATGGCGTTCAAGCAAGCGGTTTTGCAGTCAGCCATCGTGCGGGCGCAGCCTATTGTTTTGACCGGCGTGGCGGCCATGATTGGCGCATTTTTTATTCTGGACGATCCCATTTTCAATGGCCTCGCCATCTCCCTGATCTTTGGTATTTTGGTGTCCACTCTGCTCACGCTGGTGGTCATTCCGGTTCTGTACTACGCGCTGTATTGGCGGCGTATGGAGTCGCGCTCTGGCGCGGCAGTTCTCGCAGCCCATCCGGGCTAATGCATTTTCTTCACTAAGGATTTTCGCCATGACCGTTCAACGTTACATACTCGTTTTTGCAGGCCTGTTCATCATGATCTCTTTGGCCTTGGGCGTGGAGGGTAGTCCGCTGTTTGTCAGTCAATGGGCGCTGGCGTTCACCGCCTTTGTGGGGGCCAATCTCTTTCAGTCCGGTTTTACCAACTTTTGCCCGCTGGGGATAATTTTGAAAACGCTGGGCGTGCCCGAGTCCAAAATCGGCTGCGCCAATTAGGGCCGCAGCGACCAGCTATTGCACGGGGCACCAAAGGGTGTGGCGTCCTTTTCAGCTCCCTTTAAAGTGGATAACTCCCCAGCAGCGAAAATAGTCCCTCTGAATTAACCTTGGAAGAAGGCCGCCCCGTGACCGTACTGACCAAAACCGAATCCCGCACCGACATACTCAACCGCCTGCGCCGCGCCGAGGGACAAATCCGTGGCATCCAGCGCATGGTCGAAGGAGGCGAAGACTGCCACAAAATCGCACAACAATTCTCTGCGGTACGCAAAGCGTTGGACAGCACCTATCTACGCATGACCGTGTGTTTTATGGAGCAAGAACTGGAGGCGCGTTTTAAACCTGGCGCTGCGCAGCAAGAGGGTCTGGGCCAGATGATGAAAGACATGGAAACGCTGCTGGCCCGCATGGGGTAGGCGAATGACGCACCTTATTTAGGAGCAAATTCGAAAGCAACCTCAGAGGCAATCAACTACTGGGCAACCTTGCGAGCTGTCTGGGTGCGCTCAGGGATTTCATGAAGTCCAGCATCATCGAACTTATATTGAGCGCCGAAGATGTGCCGTGTTAAATCCATGGGTATTTCAGCAATCCCGCGTCCAGCAGCACTTGCGCTGTATCCGCGATGCACATCTGCCCCCAACCCCAACTCTATTCGTGCGCTTAAAGTCTGCCACCACGTCGCCAAGCGCCTGTTTTTCAAAAACGGGATAAAAGTGCTGGAGAAAAGACCTAATTTGCCGTCTCAAAATTCGCGTCCACTTTAAGCATCTCCTTACAAGTGATACGCCTCCGTCTCACATGTAACTGCCATCTGTCCTCAATATTGTCGGCAGAGGTGTTGTGTTGCGATTGACCTATTGCCACATCGCCAAAGGATCAATATGGGCGTTGGCAATGGTAATAATTTTCGCAGTCTTCTGCAGAATGCTTGCACGGTCGTTTTTTGTGGCATCGCATTGTTGGGATGCGGTGGTGGTGGCAGTTCTGCCAACAATATCGCGCCTGAGACCGACGTGGGCGCAGTCCAAAACATATCGTTCGCCCCGTCAACCCTGCCAGGGTCCGCTGTCGTCCCTGCCATTATCGTTGCGTCGTTTGCCCCAAGCCGCGTTACTGGAGTGGCCCCGCTGTCTGTGTTCTTTGATGCCTCGACGACTACCTCTTCTGGCACTTCTCGGCCTTTTCATGATCTCGAATATCAATGGAGCGCCGTATGGAGCTTGCACCTTTGGTGGAGGGTAAGTTCGGCGTCTTTCGGATTCGGGCGGACGGAAGCGGCCTGACCCGCTTGACACCCGTGGGCAGTGGCACGAACGAACACCCGTCGAACTGAGTAGGCTAGGTACATCGCAGAGCGCTGTTGGCGGGCGGTTCAAGATAAAAATGGCTGCTAGCCCTCGTGAAATATGCGCGAGCAGCTATTAAAATAGGAGCATTTCGTAGCCAAGCCCAGGCGTCTGCCTAGATGGAATGCGATGCCCAAGCGGCGCGCCATCGCGCCTCATGCTACTTTGGACACGGCGGGGCACCTGTTTGGTCCGCGCGGGAAGCCTTGCACAGGCCGCGCCAAAACTGCTCAACAAAGTCCGGATGCTTGGCGTAAAAAATCTTGCCAGCAACGGGGAAATACTCAGTAACCAATGCAGGCGGCTCCAACTTTTGGATCTGCGCCCGCTCGGCCTCGGGTAAAGACATGAAAGCGGTGTCGGAAGTCAATACGACCGGCATACGCCCAAGCACAAGCATCTTCAGCGCGCCGGCCGGCGTTAGCCCTATTTCAGTTTTCCAGCCTTTCTCGTGCGCAAAGCCGCGGGCTGCGACAAGCGGAGACACGCCGACCTTAAAGTCTGGAGGGCCAGAGAGTTCTGTTCCGTCCCAATGGATATCGGATTCCCCTCTGCGCACGTACAACGAGTATTCAACCGTTTGCAGTCGCATTCGGGTATCGGGCTTCTCGCCGCGCATGGGCATGGTAGCAATGCTCCGAATTTCGGGGCTGTCAGACCCGGCCACCAGAAAATCAAGCAAGCCTGCGCCCAACTCCATGCGCATGCGCGCAATCGGCAAACGCACCAGTTCTACGCGCGGTTTGCATCGGCTCGCCTCAATCGCCGCATTCACCCATTCGACATGTTTCCCTGGGGGGTTGGCGAATTCACTCCCGCTTCCAAACGTGTAGGGCGGAAAGGCGAAATCAATTACCGCAATGCGCACGGCCTCTGGGCACGCTGTTGCCGCTTGTACCGGTGTGCAAAAAATCCCACCGGCAAGCGCTACCCCGCTCAGCACTTGTCGCCAAACCGTCGTCCACACAGATTGTTTTCTCATCACTATAGATACATTGAACATTGCCCCAATTGTGTCAGCGTCTGCGCGTGAGCGTCCTGCGATCCCCGGCAGCGTTGCCCAAGTAGGTATGAGCCTAAAGGGTTCTCGAATTTCTAAAAACGGGCCAAGCCTAAATTAACTTCACAATCTTGCATTAATTCGAGGGGAAACCTCAGAGTCTGGCCCGTTTATTCTGTCTATTCTGACCCAACTGAGTGGCTGGGGACACGACGCTAATTGACTGAAAAGTCCCGCCCGGTGTATGCGCCTTGAAACAGTTGAACCGGGTTTGAAATGTATCGAGCTATGTCCTGCTTAAGAACGGGATACTCGTTGCTGTCGATTTTGTAGGCATATTTTGATCCTATTTTTACGACCGTTGTATCTTCAGCGCCGATGACCGTGGAGTCGTGGTAGCCAGACGTTAAAACTTTTGAGAGCTTTCGGCCATTTGAGTTAATTACCCAATTCACCGGCTCATAGCTAACCAGCACCAATACCAGAGGCGTCGAACCCGGAAGAATGTTGATGCGCACACTGCCTGGTCGGCGGGAGCTAGTGGACCCCCTCGTTCCTTCATACACACCAATGACAGATACCCGCGCGTTGGATGGAATATCCGTGAGTAGTGGGGTTATCGCTTTAGGTTGACTCGCTCAGGATGCGCTGGAGCCTCCGCGAATGGATTCAATTGCGTCTCGTGGTAAACCATCACGGATGAATGCTGCGACATTTCGCGCTCGAACCTCTTTAGCAAGTGCTTCGTAGTATGAATTGCTAGCGGGGGGCGCTGTGCCGACATCGTTGCCAGCGGCAAGGGTAGCAATCTTTGCCAATTGCTTGGCCAGTAAAACGTCTGATACCAGCCTTGACAACGCCTGCGGTTCACCCGCCTCGACCGCAGAGCCAATGCTGGCTGAAGACTCACTTCGCTTCAAGTACCCTGATCTTGGCAGCAACGAAATCAAGGCGCCATCTCGGAGATCCACATTTTTTGCCGTGGAAACCGTGTCATGGTTAATGTCAAGTACGCTGGTCGACGCTGCATTTGCACCTGATTCCCGCGCGTCGAATAGGACGGATCTTTCGTTGAGTTTGGAATACCCGTAGGCGTTGAGTGCCGACAGCTGCCAAACACCCTGTTACTGGCCCGTCAAATTTAGCCAAGCTAGATCTTGCCCGCTTTGGTAGACCAACCGTGTGCCATCCTCCATTAAGAACGGATTTGTGGAAAAGATGCCGTTTCCATTGAGCCTCCACTGCTGGACTGGCGCTGCTTCGAGAGTTCCTTGGGGTGCCCGAGTGATTTCCATCTTTGAGACGGTTTGACCCGTTCCGACTAGATAGTGGCCGCTCGCCATAGGCATTGGTAAAGCCCATGTCAGGCGTTTTTTGTTGCTGGTAATGCTTCAATTTTTCCGTTTTTGATGTCCAACAAGTGTGGAATCCCGGTGCCGTTCTGGATCAGTAATGCAGCCTGTGCTTGGGGAAGCCAAGTAATTAGGTCTGAGAAGTCATCGGTGGACCAAAGAGTGTTGCCTGTTTCAATCTCAACCATGCGTAGGTTTCGGCTTCCAACAGGAATGGCAAGAACGCGGCCATTAGCCGACAGCACAGCAGGTCGATACGTCTGATCGGGAACTGGGAAGCTGTGAATAGCCTTCCCACTAGGAAGTTGAACTGCGGTGAATTGTTGGGCGCCTTTGACGATCAAGACGTTGGCTTCGGCGGCAATGCTTGCTTGCCCTGAAAAATCTGAAAAGTTGGGAAGCATCGCTTTACCCGGGAAAGGCGAAAGCGGCTCCAACGCCGGTAGGTTTATAGCAATCGACAAACGTTGTAAGCCAATCCACTCGACCAAACGGGCATCTTGTTTTTGAAAACAATCCGTGTCTTTAACCTTGGCTCGAATATTTGCGATAGTGTCAAAACGGCGAATCGGAGTTCTTGTCGTGCATGTCAGCGCGCGTACTCCCATGAGCTTGGCATATTGGTCATTCAATGCCTTCAATTCAGCCGAATTACCGTCCAAGGATGACACCAAGGCGTTGTACGCGACTTTGGTAGCGTCTTGCAATGGAACAGCACTATTGATCTTTTCATTAGTGGACGTTAGCGCGGCAGAAATAGGATTGCAGGCGATCAAGACAGCACAACTGCAAATTAGCAACAAATAGCGAAAAAACATCGCACTCCCTTTTTTATGGACGATTGAATAGGTCATTCACCAGGTGCTGGTAAGCAATCAAGATGCTACCAAGGAAAAGTTCATTGGCCCACCACGAGTGCGCGGCGCGGATGAAAATGGAAGCCAGCCCCGTGGAATAGGCGCAAGCAGATCCTAATTCAGTAGCAATCTGTCGCCTCGACTTTCAGCCCTCAGCCGCCACCGCACTTTCAATCACCCCACCCCCCAGACACACCTCGCCGTCGTACAGCACGGCAGACTGCCCCGGCGTTACCGCCCACTGGGCTTGGGAAAATTGCAGGCTGAAGTCGTGCGCCGTGGCGCTTTGCACCGCGCAATCGGAGTCAGCCTGCCGGTAGCGCGTCTTGGCCGCAAACGCGCCCGGCGCGGGTGGTGTACCCGCCGTCCAACTGGCGTCCTGCGCCCGCAGCGCAAACGACTGCAGCCACGGGTGCTCATGCCCTTGCACCACCCACAGGGTATTGGTGGCCATGTCTTTGCGGGCCACAAACCAGGGCGTGTGTTCGCCGCCGCCTTTTTGTGCGCCTTTGGCCTTCAGGCCGCCAATGCCCAGGCCTTGGCGTTGGCCCAGGGTGTAAAAGCTCAGGCCCACATGCTGGCCAATGGTCTGGCCCTTGGGGTTTTTGATGGGGCCGGGCTCTTTGGCGATGTAGCGGTTCAAGAACTCGCGAAACGGGCGCTCGCCAATAAAACAGATGCCGGTGGAGTCCTTCTTCTTGGCGTTAGGCAGCTTCATCTCTTCGGCAATGCGGCGCACCTCGGTCTTGTGCAGCTCACCTACCGGGAACAGCGTTTTGGACAGCTGCGACTGGCTCAGGCGGTGCAAGAAGTAGCTTTGGTCTTTGCTGGGGTCCAGGCCCTTGAGCAATTCGTGCAAGCCGGTGGTGGGGTTCTGGCGCATCCGGGCGTAGTGCCCAGTGGCGATTTTTTCGGCCCCCAAACGCATGGCGTGGTCCAAAAACGCTTTGAACTTGATCTCGGCATTGCACAAAATGTCGGGGTTCGGGGTGCGCCCGGCTTGGTATTCGCGCAAAAACTCGGCAAACACCCGGTCTTTGTACTCGGCGGCGAAGTTGACATGCTCGATCTCGATGCCAATCACGTCGGCCACGGCGGCGGCGTCAATAAAGTCAATGTTGGAGGAGCAGTATTCGCGGCCCTTTTCGTCGTTGTCGTCATCCTCCCAGTTCTTCATGAAGATGCCGATGACCTCATGGCCTTGTGCCTTGAGTAAATGGGCGGTCACGGCGGAATCGACCCCGCCACTTAAACCCACCACAATGCGTTGCTTGCTCATGGTCGAATTTTACGGACTTGCTGCCTTTGCTCGACCATTTAGAGAAAATTGGCCGATAGCCCCCGTGTTCATTGAATACTTTGCTATTAATGCAGTAGCGTCTGGCGGCAGGCTACGGGCCCACATCGCTGTGAATCGATGCCACAGGGTAGCGCTGGCCTTGCAAATGCGGACAACCAAAGCGTGCGAACGATCCCGGTATCCAGGGCGCGCGCCGCCTCACATGCGCCCAATGTGCATCGGCTCCAGTCGCTGGTTGGCGGCATTGAGGTCGATGTGGATGCCCCCTTGTCGGATGCCGATGAATGAGCGCGGGCAAGCCGCCAAGGACAAGGACCCGGCCGGGTACCAGCAGAAAAACGCCTATTTTTTCGTTATCACGCTGCCAGCAAAGTGGTCGTGTTGGCGTGGGTCAACGACGACGACACCAAACGCCCCTAGGAGCGTGGCGACGACGCCGACCGAATGTTCCGAAAAATGTTGGAAAGCGGCCGTCCGCCAGACGATTGGAGCCAGTTATGGGCCGAAGCGCAGGCCGATGGCCAGCGCTTGCAGCAGTGCATGACGGGCGTTGCCGGTTGACGCTTATCGCTGCACTTTTAATAGCTGCTTGCGCATGTTTTACGCGGGCTGCGAGGCTTTTTCTCTCCTCATGTGGCACCACAGCTTGGGGTTGAACCTGTTCAGGCGTGCGCAGCCAAGCAGTGCGCAAAGCCGCATAAAAAGGCACTCACCGCGAGCAAGAGACCGACCGTGCAAACATGGGCGCAGTACTGCCCTAGAAAAGGCTTAAGATACATTGCGCCTCTCAGTCCAACCCGAGCCTATTCACCATGAGCCCCACTATTCTTGTCGTTGACGATTCCAAGAGCTCCCGCAAAGTCAATCTGGCGCTGCTGCGCGAGTTGTTGGGGGAGCAAGCGAGCTGTTTAGAGGCCAATGGCGGCGAACAAGCGCTGCAAATCTTGTCGGAGCAGGCCGTCGATGTGGTGTTGCTGGACCTCACCATGCCCGGTGTTAGCGGCTTTGACGTGCTGAGCGAAATGCGAAAGCGCGAGCTGACCGCTCGCGTCATCGTGATCAGTGCCGACATTCAGCGCGTCGCCAAAGAGCGGGTGGCTTCACTGGGTGCCTCTGGGTTTATCGAGAAGCCGATTCGCATGGAGCCGCTGCGCGCCATGCTGGCCCAACTGGGGATCGCTCATGGCTGAAGAACTATTCGACGAAGACGAGCGCGACGTACTGGGCGAAACGGTCAATGTCGCCATGGGCAAGGCTGGGGCCACTTTAGCGGACGCGTTTTCTGGTTTTGTCAATTTAAGGGTGCCAGAAATTCGCGCCGTCAGCGCCGCCGATCTACGCGCCACGCGTGCGCGCTTGGTGCAAACCTACGAGCGCATCAGTGTGTTAGAGCAGGAGTTTTTTGGCGAATTTGCGGGCACCATTGCGGTGGTCTACGGGCCCGCCAGCTACGCGGCCTTGCGCCAGGTGCTGGGTTTTGACGATCGCGAGGGCGACGGGCGGCGCCAGCGCGAGGAATTGCTGCTCGAATTGGGCAACGCCTTGGCCAGCACCTGTGTGCTGGAGCTGGGTGCACTGCTGGAAATGCGTACCGGTTTGCGCCCGCCCCGTATGATGGCCTTTGATGTGCCCACGAAGGACGCCGACTGGCATTTGTTTGGTGAACTGGAGAGCCTGGCCGGGCAGATGCTGCTCATCGACATCGTCTTCCACCTAGAGGCGCACGATGTGCCTTTTGAGTTGATCGTCACCGTGCAAGCTGCTTGTATTCCGCTGCTGAAGCAGGTTTTGGCCAAGCGTATTTGAGACTGTGGCTATGGAGTCAAGCGAAGGATTACCACTCAATTTCAAGGACCTGATCGACGGCCTGCTGACCGTGGGCATGGTCGTGGTCGATAAGCGCTTTAACGTGCTGTTGTGGAACCGTTTCATGGAGCTCAACAGCAGCGTTCGGGCGGAAGAGCTGCTGGGTAAAAGCCTGTTTGACGCCTTCCCGGAGCTCAACCGCAATTGGCTGGAGAAGAAAATTCGCAGTTGCATTGCGCTCAAGTCGGCGTCGTACAGCTCGTGGCAACAGCGCCCCTATCTCTTTCGCTTCAAGGCACCCAATGCGTTGTCCTTGGAAAATGAATTCATGTACCAAAACGCATCGATCTTTCCGGTGCGAAATGTCGACGGCTTGGCCGATGGCGCGTGCATTGCCATTCACGACGTAACCGAGCTGGCCGAGGCGAAACGGCTGCTCGACATGTCCTTGGATCAGGCGCTGGACTTGGAGGAGTCGAACCGGCGCGACGGGTTGACCGGTTTGTTCAACCGCAAGTATTTTGACGAACAAATTACCCAAGAGATTGGCAACGCACGCCGTCATAACCGCCCACTGGCCTTGGCGATGATCGACGTCGATCATTTCAAAAAAGTCAACGACACCCACGGGCACCCGGCAGGGGACGCTGTGCTGCGGGCTTTGGCCACACAAATGCAGGCCATGCTGCGCGGATCAGATTCGCTGTGTCGTTACGGTGGCGAAGAGTTCACCCTGATCTTGCCGATGATGGCCCCGGAAAACGTGGTGGCACTGCTGGACCGCCTGCGCAAGGCGGTGGAAAGCAAGGCCATCGACATTGAAGGGGGTGCGCAAGTGCAGGTCACGGTCAGCATGGGGGTTGCCTCCATGCGCGAAGGCGTAACCCCCGGCACGCTGGTGGCAATGGCTGACGAAATGCTCTATGCCTCAAAAGTAGCGGGACGCAATTGCGTGAGCCGCTACGGCGCCACGCCAGAACGCGCTGCATAAACACCCCCGTGGTGGCTGCCGTGGTCAGGCGTTTTACTTAAAGACCGGCGAGGCTGTTACTACTACTGGGTTTTGCGCCGTTTCACGCAAGCCGGTAAGTCTGCAGATGAATGCTGGTCTCGGTACTGCTGATGCCGCGCAGTAGCCGAATACGTTCCAACACCTGCGACAGTTCGGTCAAATTGCTGGCGCGCAGTTCGGCCAACAAATCCCAGCGGCCGTTGGTGTCGTGCAGGGACGCCACACCGGGCTCGCCGAGCAGCGTGGCGATGACCGCGCGTGTCTCGTTACCCTCGACGGCGACACTCATCCAGGCGGTAATCTCATTGGGCTGCGCATCCGGGCGCAGGCGCACCGTGTAGCCCACGATCACCCCCGCGTCTTCCAGTTTGGCAATGCGATTGGTCACCGTGCCGCGCGATACGCGAAGTTTGTGCGCCAAGGTGGCCACGCTGGTGCGGGCGTCTTTGCGAAGCAGGGCCAGTAACTGTTGATCGGTGGCGTCCATTCTGCCATTTTGACATTCAT
>Ga0163144_10020174_pt1 | contig 13352 bp, 10 predicted proteins | sample OliLak19BULKMAT1_FD_123175 | JGI IMG/M metagenome (GOLD analysis project Ga0163144, IMG submission 123175) | Freshwater microbial mat bacterial communities from Lake Vanda, McMurdo Dry Valleys, Antarctica - Oligotrophic Lake LV.19.BULKMAT1 | ecosystem: Environmental > Aquatic > Freshwater >... | reverse complement strand
TGCCCGACCAGAGGTACTCGCGCGTCTCGGCCACGATCACGCCGTTCAACGCCAGCAGCGAAATCAGATTCGGCACGGCCATCAGGCCGTTGGCCACGTCCGAAAAGCTCCACACGGCGGTGAGGGTCGAGACCGACCCGAGCATCACCGCGCCGACCCACAGAATCCGGTAGGGGAAAATCACGCTCGAGCCGAACAGGTATTCCGCCGCCTTCTCGCCGTAGTAGGCCCAGCCGAGGATGGTCGAGAACACGAAGGTGAGCAGGCCGATGGTGAGCACGATCGGGCCAATCGTGGGCAGGTCCTCGAACGCCATCTTGGTAAGCGCCGAGCCGCTCAAGCCCTGCGTCCAGCCGCCCGAGTTCACCACCACGATGCCGGTGAGTGCACACACCACGACCGTGTCCCAGAACGTGCCAGTGGATGACACGAGCGCCTGACGCACGGGATTTCTGGTCATGGCGGCGGCCGCCACGATGGGCGCGCTACCGAGGCCGGATTCATTCGAGAACAGCCCACGGGCGATGCCGAAGCGCATGGCCTGCTGGATACCAGCGCCGAGGAACCCGCCCACGGCGGCCTGACCGCTGAACGCGCCGTTGACGATGAGCGAGAGCGTGTCGGGCACCCGGTCGATGTGCATCACGATCAGGATGACGCAGCCCAGCACGTAGAACGCCGCCATGAACGGCACGAGCTTCTCGCACACGCTGGCAATCTTGGTGATGCCGCCCAGGATGACGATGGCGGTCAGCACCGTCATGACGATGCCGGTGATCCACGGCGACACGCCGAAGGTCTGCTGGGCCAGGCTCGAGATGGAATTGGCCTGCGTCATGTTGCCGATGCCGAAGGCGGCAAAGGCGGTGAGGGCGGCAAACAGCATGCCGAGCGGCTTGCTGCCGAGCCCGCGCTCGAGCGCATACATCGGGCCGCCGGCCATCTGGCCGTTGGGCAGCTTCACGCGGTACTTCACGCCCAGCACCGCCTCGGCGTATTTGGTGGCGATGCCGAACACGCCGGTGAGCCACATCCACAACACGGCGCCCGGGCCGCCGGCTGCCACGGCCGTGGCCACGCCCACGATGTTGCCGGTGCCGATGGTGGCGGCCAGTGCGGTCGTGAGGGCGCCAAACTGCGTGATCTCGCCGTCGCCTTCCTTCTCGCGCGAGAAGGACAGTTTGATCGCCAGCGGCACGTACGTCTGGATGAACTTCAGACGGAACGTGAGGAAGAGGTGGGTGCCGAACAGCAGGATCAGGAGCGGCGGCCCCCACACGAGATCACTGGCTTGGGCAAGAAATGCTTCGATGGCCTGCATGGGCGTGCAGTGTATCAGCGCTCGAAGCGCAACTCGCCCTGGGCGGAATTGAGCTGCAGCAGTCGGTCGTTGATGCGCACGGTGACGGCGCCGCTCAGCACACTCGTGAAGCGTGTGTCGACCGGCGCGCTGGCGCAGGCCGCGCGTGTGCACGCCAACGCACCGACTGTGAGCGTTGATCCCGACAGCGTCGCGGGACCGCTGCAGGTGTTGCAGTCAGCCTTGGCGTCGAGGCGGTCAGTGGCGAACGTCACGTTGAAACGGCCGGCCGTGGCGGCGCCGGCCAGGCCCCTCACTTCTTCGGCTCCTCGGGTTCGGCGGCTGACAGCATCGGCATGCCGTCGCGTGAGCCGGCGCCGATGAGCCCGGTTTCCGTGTAAACGCGTAGTTTGTCTCGGGTGTCGATGATGTCGAGGTTGCGCATCGTCAACTGCCCGATGCGATCCTGCGGTGTGAAGAACGCCTCACCTCGCTCCATCGTGAGCCGTTCTGGCTTGTAGGTCAGGTTGGGGCTGGTGGTGTCGAGCAGGGAGTAGTCGTTGCCGCGGCGCAGTTCTACCGTGACCTCGCCGGTCACCGCGCGGGCCACCCAGCGCTGCGCCGTTTCCCGCAGCATCATCGACTGCGGATCGAACCAGCGGCCCTGGTAGAGGAGCCGGCCGAGCCGGCGGCCGTGGTTGCGGTACTGCTCGATGGTGTCTTCGTTGTGGATGCCGGTGACCAGTCGCTCGTAGACCAGATGCAACAGGGCCATGCCGGGCGCTTCGTAGATGCCGCGGCTCTTGGCCTCGATGATGCGGTTCTCGATCTGGTCGCACATGCCCAGGCCATGGCGTCCGCCAATCACGTTGGCTTCGGTGAAGAGCGCCAGCGCATCGGCGAAGGTGCGGCCGTTGAGGGCCACCGGCTGGCCTTCTTCGAAGCGCACGCTCACGGTTTCGGCCGCTACCGCCACGTCGTCACGCCAGAACGCCGTGCCCATGATCGGCTGCACGATGGTGACGCCCTTGTTCAGGAACTCGAGGTCCTTGGCTTCGTGCGTGGCGCCGAGGATGTTCGAGTCGGTCGAGTAGGCCTTTTCGACCGACATCTTGTACTCGAAGCCGTGCGCGATCATGTACTCCGACATCTCCTTGCGGCCGCCGAGCTCGTCGATGAACTGCTGATCGAGCCACGGCTTGTAGACGCGAAGGTGCGGGTTGGCGAGCAGGCCGTAGCGGTAGAACCGCTCGATGTCGTTGCCTTTGAAGGTGCTGCCGTCGCCCCACACGTTGACGTCGTCTTCGCGCATGGCCACGACCAGCATCGTGCCGGTCACGGCGCGGCCGAGCGGCGTGGTGTTGAAGTAGGTGGTGCCACCGGTGGAGATGTGGAACGCGCCGCACTGGATGGCGGCGATGCCCTCGGCCACGAGCTGGGGCCGGCACTCGATGAGCCGCGCCTGCTCGGCGCCGTAGGCCATGGCCTTCTTCGGGATGTCGTCGTAGTCGGATTCGTCGGGCTGGCCCAGGTTGGCCGTGTAGGCGTAGGGAATGGCGCCCTTGGCGCGCATCCAGTGCAGCGCCGCACTGGTGTCGAGTCCCCCCGAAAACGCGATGCCGACTTTCTCGCCAACCGGAAGTGCTTGCAGGATGTTGCCCAACGGATGCTCCTTGACCGCCCCATGATACCCGCCAGGAATGCGTGAAGCGTGGAACCGGGCACGGGGGCGGGCCGACCGGGCGTGGCTGGCCGGGGTGGCCGCCGAATCCCCTCGCCACACTTGTGGCGGGGTGCTATAGTTTCGCCGTACGGCGCCCGGCCGTGTCCCGAGCCGGCGCGTGCCGACCCGACCCAATCCGTCTACGAAGGAGCGCTCCGATGAGCCGTCTGTGGTCTTCTGTAGGTGTTCTCGCTCTCGGATTCGTCGTCTCGGCCACCGGCACGGCCGCCGCGCAGGCCCCCGCTGGAGCGCCGACCTTCACCAAAGACATCGCGCCGATTTTCCAGGCCAAGTGCGAGGCGTGCCATCGGCCTGATTCAATTGCGCCGATGTCGCTTGTGACCTACGAGCAGTCGCGGCCCTGGGCGCGGTCGATCAAGAGCCGCGTGCAGGCGCGGCAGATGCCGCCGTGGCACATCGACAAGACCATCGGTATCCAGGAGTTCGCAAACGACCGCTCGCTCTCCGACGCCGAACTCGCCACCGTCGTGAAGTGGGTAGACGCAGGCGCGCCGAAGGGCGACATGAAGGACCTGCCCACGCCCGTCGAGTGGCCGTCCGAGCAGGGCTGGAACTACGCCAAGGAGTTCGGGCAGGCCGAGCCGGATCTCATCGTGCGCTCGACCGCGTGGACGCAGAAGGCCGGCGCCAACGACGCATGGTGGAAGCCGGTGGTGCCGACGGGTCTCACCGAGGCCCGCTGGGTGCGCGCGCTCGAGATCCGGCCCACGACGGTGAAGGGTCGCAAGATCACGCATCACGCGATTGCCCGCCTGCAGCAGACCGAAACCGACGAACTCGCCGTCAACCCACCCGACGCCAACGGCAATCCGCTGCCGGGCACGTTCATGGAGTGGGCGGTCGGCAAAGAGGGCGAGAAGATGCGTCCGGGCAGCGGCAAGCTGATGCTGCCGGGCTCGAAGGTGGTGTGGGACATCCACTACTCGAACGGTGGTGAAGACATCACCGACCAGGTCGAGCTGGGCGTCTACTTCTACCCCAAGGGGCAGGAGCCTAAGCTGCGCCAGGTGCTGCACCTGATGGGCGCGACCAATGCCGGCGGCGTCGACCTGCCGCCCAACACCGTGAAGGCCACCGAGGGCTACTTCGTGCTGCGCGAGAACGGTCGCGTCGAAAGCTTCCAGCCGCACATGCACCTGCGCGGCAAGGCGATGTCGATGGAAGCCATCCTGCCCAACGGCGGCACGCAGGTGCTGAGCCATGTGGCCGACTTCAACTTCAACTGGCACAACACCTACGTGTATGCCCCGACCGCCGCGCCGCTCCTGCCCAAGGGCACGATCCTGAAGATCACGGGCTGGCACGACAACACCACCGCGAACAAGGCCAACCCCGACCCGAACGTGTGGGTGGGCTACGGCGACCGCACGGTGGACGAGATGGCGCACGCGTGGGTGAACGTCACCTACATGAACGACGACGACTACCGGGCCGAAGTGAAGACGCGTCGCGAGGCACTGGGCCTCACGACCAGCGAGCGCCAGCAGCAGTAGCGTGCGTCACGTCATGCGCGCACACGTGCTTGCCGTCGCCCTCGCGGGGGTGACGGTTCTCACGCTCGGGGCCGAGCAGCAGGCGCCGTCGCCGTCACAAGGCATTCTGATGGAGCCGCTCGGCCAGGCCGGAGAAGCCGTGTTTCCGGCCTTCGAGGGGTGGGGTCCGACCAAAGACGGCGGGCAGGTGCTCTTGCTCGGCTACTTCAATCGCAACAAGGGCCAGGAACTCGACATCCCGATCGGTCCCGACAACCGTATCGAGCCCGGCGGTCCCGACTTCGGCCAGCCCACGCGCTTCCAACTGGGTCGTCAATACGGCGTGTTCGCGATCACCATTCCAAAGGACTTCGGCACGAAGAGGCTGACGTGGACGCTACGCGCCAACGGCCAGACGTCCACCGTATCGTTCTGGGCCAACCCGCAGTACTGGATCGACTTCTACAAGAACCTGGCCAACGGCAACGAGCCGCCACGGATCAGGTTCTCGCCCACCGGGCCGGTAGCCTTCGGTCCGCCCGTGCAGCGCACGATGCAGACGCTGACCGGCGTCGTCGGGCAACCCGTGACGCTCACAGCGTGGGTGGCCGACCAACCGCCCACGATTCACACCGAGGAAGGGGGCGGTGCGACACCGCCCGCGCGGCGGCCCGCGCGCACCCCCGCCGAGGAACCGCCCCCCGCGATCATCGGTGGCCGCGTCTTCGCCGGTGGCTTGTCGGCGCCGGCCCCGGGTGGCGCCGGCGCAGCGTCGCGGAGCAACGAGCGGCGTGGCGACTTCCGCGTCATCTGGAAGAAGTACCGTGGCCCCGGCGAGGTGACGATCGCCGACGACACGTTGCCCCTCGTCAACGAGGGCGATGCGACGAAGTTCGTCGAGGCCACGACCACGGCCACCTTCAGCGCCGCAGGCGAGTACTGGCTGCGGGCGGTCGTGAACGACAGCTCGGGCGACGGCGGCGGCGGCGATCAGTGCTGCTGGACGACCGCGCACGTCATCGTGCAGGTCAAGTAGCGCCGGTCGACGCGCTGGCCCGCGCTGGCGCCTACGCGCGTGCCGGCAACCGCCGCGGGCCGTCGATCGGGAACAGCCGGTCGAGATTGCCGCCGGTCACGAGGGCCATCTGGTCAGCGGTGGCGCCCGCCGCGGTCATCGCCGCGCGCTGATCGTCGAGCACGCGGCGCACCCAGCCGCGCGGGAAGAACGACGAGTCGGTGCCAAAGAGCAGCCGCTCGGCGCCCATCACAGCGAGCGCCGTGCGAAACACCTCGATAAGCGTGAGACCGGGTGTGTACTTCATCCAGCCATTCGAACTGGACGTGTCGAGGTAGACGTTGGGGCACACGTCGCCGAGCATCAGCGCCTCGCGAAAGAGTCCGGCCCCGAAGTGCGGAATGACGACCGGCACATGCGGGTGCGACAGGGCGAGTCCCTGCAGATGCAGCGGGTTGCCGAAGCGCATGTCGAAGGGACTCGGCAGGCCGAGCCTGGCGCGCACCCCGACCGAGAGCACGCCGCAATGCACGAAGATGGCCGTGCCCGGCGACGAGGCCACCGCCGTGAAGACGCGGGCTACATCGGGGCTGTGCAGCGCGTAGCGGTGCATGGCGGGGAACAGGCACACGCCGCGCAGGCCATGCGCGGCCGACCACGCCACGCGGTCGAGCGCGTCGTCGCGGGTGGGGTCGAGCATGTAGAAGCCGATGAACCGCCCTGGATGCGCGCTGGCCGCCGCCGCCACCGACGCCTCGTCGCCTGGGGTGGAGGCGATCAGCACGGCGCGCGCCACGCCGTGGCGATCCAGCTCCCCGACAAAGCGATCGGCGAGCGCCGCGACCGAGGCGGGTTCGTCCCACCCGAGTGCGCCGGTGACGGCGCCGACGCGGCCCTCCGCCGGCAGGCCCTGCTGCGCGCCGAGCGTATCGAAGAATCCAGGCGAGAAGAAATGTACGTGGGCGTCGCAGATCATCGAAGGCGTCCAGTCGCAGTGTAGTGGGTGATACGGCGGTGCCAGTACCAGGTGAGCACGATGCCACAGACGATGAGGCCGGTCGAGAGGCCGAGCCACAAGCCGCGCACACCCAGCCCGAACGTGAAGCACAGCACGTAGGCAATCGGCAGGCCGACGAACCAGTGACCGCCCAGGTTCACCATCATCGCCATCCGCGTGCTGCCGAGGCCGCGCAGGGCGCCCGTGGCGACGGCCTGCAGGCCGTCGAAGAGCTGGAAGACGGCCGCCACGAGCAGCAGCGACGCACCGAGGTCGACCACCTCCGGTCCCGGGGAGAACAGGCCGATGAGCGCCCGGGGCGCGACGAAGAAGGCGAGCGCGGTCGTGCACATGAAGCCCGAGCCCAGCAGGATTGCCATCCAACCGGCCCGCGCCGCGCCCTGCGGATCGTTCGCGCCCACGCGATTGCCCACGCGCACCGCCCCGGCCGAGGCCACCCCGAGCGGCACCATGAACGAGGTGCCGGCGATGTTGAGCGCAATCTGGTGCGCGGCGCTCGACACCGGGTCGAGACGTCCGGCCAGCACGGTGGCCAGGCCGAACACGCCGACTTCGAGCGTCACCTGCGCGGCAGCCGGGAAGCCGAGGCGCCACAAGCGCACGAAGCGCTCGCGCGACAGGTGGAGCGAGACAGCCGCGAGGCCGGTGTTGCCGGCGCGGTCGATCCACCAGGCCGCAAGCACGACCACGCCGAGCATGTAGGTGCGCGAGACGAACGTCGCCCACGCGGCGCCCGGCACGCCGAGCGCGGGCAGCCCCAGCTTGCCGTAGACGAGCGCCCAGTTGGCGGCCGCATTCAGCAGGTTCGCGGTGACGAGCGCGAACGCGATCGGCGCCACGACGTGCATCCCCTGCAGATACCGCCGCACCGCGGCATAGAGCAGCAGCGGCGCCGTGCTCCAGAGCACGATCCCGAAGTAGCCCTCGAGCAGCGGCATCACATCCGGGTGGAAGCCCGCGTGGGGAATCGCCGCCCGCACGCCGAGGCAGACCGCGATGATGGGCAGGGTGAGGCCCGCGCCCATCGCGAGGCCGTGCACGAGCCAGCGGTGACAGTCGCGGTGGTCGCCGGCGCCGTGGGCCTGCGACACGAGCGTGTCGAGGCCGAGCAGCAGGCCCATGCCGAAGATGGACACGGCCATGTGAATCGACGTGCCGATGCCGGCCGCGCCGATGGCTGCGGGCCCGAGCGGCGCCACCATGATCGTGTCCACGATGCCCATCGACATCCAGCCGAGCTCCGCGAGCACGACCGGCAGCGCCAGGCGCAGCGTGGGGGCGAGTTCTCCGCGAATCGATGTGCGCATGGCCAGGCGGGGCTGACAGCGTAGCACCCTCGTTGACGATAACCCGCCGTGGGTGTTTCGTGCTGGCACAGCGGACGCGACGGCCGGCCGTGCACTTGCGTGCGACGGCGGGCGAATCAGACGGTCAGACGGGCGGGCACCTCACTTGCACCTCCGCCCGGCGGAGTGCTCCCGATGCTGCGACGCACGTGCTCAATCCTGCTGCTCTGCGCCACCGCGTGGAGCCTCGCGGCCCCGGCGGCCGCGCAACCCGTCTCGAGCCACCCGCGCCTCTGGGTGCGTCAGCAGGATCTGCCGCGCCTGCGGTCGTGGGCCACGAGCGCGAACCCGATCTATCAGGACGGGCTGCGCGTGCTCGCCACCGACTTCAAGACCCGCATGGACAACGGCTCGCTGCTGGCCGGGGACCAGGGCCGCGTCTATGGCTACACACAGTATCCGGTGGAGTGGTTCGCGCAGGTCTTCGCCTTCATGTCGCTCGTGGAGAACGACCCGGCGGTGCGCGCCGACTACGCGTCGCGGTCGCGCACGCTGCTCATGTACATCATGAACAAGGCCGTGCTCGGGCCCACCACGGCCGACGGCGACTTCCGCGGCCGCGTGTTCGCCACCGACATGCGCTCGCTGTTCTACGGCGACGCGTTCCCGACCACGGTCGACTGGATCTATCCCACGCTCACCACGGCCGACAAGGCCACGATCCGCGCGGTGTTCCTGCGCTGGATCAACGAGAACCTCGTGGCCACCACCACCGGGATGGATCATCCCGAGCCGGTGTGGACGCTGAACAGCCCGGCGCTGCTCAGTGATCTGAAGCGCGTGCGCACCTCCGCCAACAACTTCTACAACGCGCACATGAACCAGATCGGGCTGATGGCCCTCGCGCTCGACGCGGCCGACGACGTGGGCGCGCCCGACGCGCATGGCAAGGGCGTGCGCGACTATCTCGACAACGCCATCGGCGCGTGGCTCTACGTGCACCACCACATGATGGAGACCGATGAGCGGGGCGGCGTGCCGCCGGAGGGCATGGCTTACGGGCCGACCGGCCTGGGCCGTGCCACCGAGTTCATGCTGGCCCTCTACACCTCAGGTCACGCCGATCCCGCCGTGCGCGGTCCGCAGGTGCGCATGGACACGGCGTTCTTCGACGACGTGCTGGCGGCCTACCTCCACTCGTCCAGCCCCAAGAAGGTCGTCGTCCATCCCGACGAGGCCTACAAGGGCACCGTGCATTTCGTGGCCGACCACGGCGACACCTACAAGCTCTACTACCAAGGCGCCACGACCTTGCTGGCCACGATGGGACTGCACGCGCACTACGCCGGCAACACCGCGCGTCTCAACGCGATCCGCTGGATGGAGACGCACATGCCGCCCGGGGGCGCCGCCAAACGCGTGGAGCGCGCCCGCGATGCCAACTACGTGCGCGACTGCCTGCTCACGTTTCTGCTCTTCGATCCGGCGGCTGCCGCGCCCACCGACCCGCGGCCAGCGCTGCCCCTGGCGTGGCACGCGCAGGGCCCCGGCAAGGTGCTGGCCCGCACCGCGTGGAGCGACGACGCGTCGTGGTTCACCTACATGCTGCCGTGGACGGGCATCGACCACCAGTTCGGTTCGGCCAACATGTTCGAGTTCTACCGCAAGGGCGAGTGGCTCACCAAGCAATGGGCGGGCTACGGCATGATCGTGGCGGGATCGGACTACAAGAACACGCTGGCGCTCGAGAACTCGCCCCTGTCGAACACGAGCGTCGACTTCTGGAACACCAACTACCAGCACCGTTCGCAGTTCCTGTATGGCCCGGGCGGCGACCCCACCCTGTCCGCGGTGAGCCTGCAGACCGACTACGTCTACGCGCTCGGCGACGCCACCCGGTCGTACAACAACCCCCCGGCGAGCTCGACCGACATCAAGGACGCCACGCGCGCCATCCTGTGGCTGAAGCCCGACACGATTGTGGTCTATGACCGCGCCGAGTCGTTCACGGCCGGGCGCGAGAAGCGCTTCATGCTGATGCTGCCGGCGGCGCCCACGTTCAATGGATCGCGCACCACGGTGGCGACCGCCACGCAGCAGCTGGTGGTCGACACGGTGTTGCCGCTGGCGCCCGTCATCACCGTCGATGCGGCGATTCCCAACGGCAACGGCTACAACGAGACCGCCGAATACGAGAAGATGACGCGCCGGTTGAAGGTCGATGCGTCCGGCGGGCCGGCGTCAACGCGCTTCCTGCATGTGTTGCAGGGCGCCGACACGGGAGCCCCGGTGGCCACGGTGCACCGCGTCACGAGCAGCTCGGGCACGGCGTTCGAGGGCGCGGCCGTCGGCGCCGCCGTCGTGATGTTCCCGGTGGCGTCGGGCACGGCGTTCACCGGCACCACCTACACGGCGCCCGCCGGCGTGTCCGTGCACTACGTCACCGGCCTGTTGCCCAGCACCCGCTACCAGGCGACGCTCACCGGCGCGCAGCTCACCATCGCGCCCGGTGGCGGCGCCGGATTGCTCACCGACACCGGCGGCGTGCTGCGCTTCCCCGGCGGAGCGCCCGCCCCGCCCCCGCCACCGCCGGGTAGCGGCGGGCCGACCCTCATCGTGCAGACCAACGCCAGCAGCTTCGCGCCTGGCAGCACGCTCGTGGCCAGCATCACGATGACGCCAGGCACGATCACGACGCCCGTGGACGCCTACATCGTGGTGCGGGCGCCGGCCGGCCAGTACTACTCACTGCAGGCTGGCGGCGCGGTAGTGCCGGGCGTGGTGCCGATCGCGCGCGGCTTCGTGCCTTTTGCCTACGCCGGACCGGTGCTGCAACAGACGCTGCCGCCAGGGCTGCCGCCGGGCACCTACACGTTCTACTCGGCGCTCACCGCCCCGGGGTCGGTGCAGTTGCTCACGCCGCTGGCCACGACGACCATCACGTTCACGCCGTAGTCGCGCGCCGCACGCGTTCTGATACGCTAGCGCCCCGTAACGGGAGGACGCATGCCATTCATCTCACGCCGCACCTGGATGACCACCGTGGCCGCCGCGCCGTTGGGCGTGCGCGTGCTGGCGGGCCGCGCCGTCGCGGCGCAGCCCGCGCCCGTCGCCGACTACGGCGCCGGCACCTTGCCGGCGGGCATCCGCTCGCGGGTGATCCCCGGGGTGAACGGCATCGCGATGCACGTGCTCGAGGCCGGCTTCGAGACGCCGGGCCGTCCCGGCGTGCTGCTCGTGCACGGCTTTCCCGAACTCAGCTACAGCTGGCGCAAGGTGATGCTGCCGCTGGCCCAGGCAGGCTTCCACGTGATGGCGCCCGATCAGCGCGGCTACGGACGCAGCGGCGGCACCGACGTGCGCTTCGACGACGATCTGGCGCCCTTCGCCACGCTGAACCGCGTGCGCGACCTGCTGGCGCTCACCTCCGCCCTCGGGCATCGTGACCTGGCGTGCGTCGTCGGCCACGATTTCGGATCGCCCGTCGCTGCCTGGTGCGCCCTCACGCGCCCCGATGTCTTCCGCGCCGTCGTGATGATGAGCGCACCCTTTGGCGGCACTGCGCGCCTGCCGTTCAACACCGCGAACGTCGCTCCAACGCCGGCCACGCCGGCGCCCGACATGGACGCCGGGCTCGCCGTCCTCAGCCCCGCGCGCAAGCACTACCAGACCTACTACACGACGCGCGAGGCCAACGCCAATATGGCCGCGCCGCCGCAGGGGCTCCATGCCTTCCTGCGCGCCTACTATCACGCCAAGAGCGCCGACTGGCCAGGCAATGTGCCGCAGCCGCTCGCGGCCAACACGCCGGAGGAATTCGCCAAGCTGCCGCGCTACTACGTGATGGACAAGGGCATGGGCATGGCCGAACAGGTGGCCGCCGACATGCCATCGCCGGCGCACATCGCGGCGTGCCAGTGGCTGCCGGATCGCGAGCTGGCGGTCTATGCCAGCGAGTACGGGCGCACGGGTTTCCAGGGCGGCCTGCAGTCGTATCGCGTGGGCCGGGTGCCGCGTCTGTCAGCCGAACTGACGCTCTTTGCCGGCCGCACAATCGACGTGCCGGCGATGTTCGTGTCGGGCAAGAGCGACTGGGGCGTGTTCCAGCGTGCGGGCAGCTTCGAGGCGATGCAGAAGACGGCGTGCACGAAGTTCCAGGCTGCGCATCTGCTCGACGGCGCGGGCCACTGGGTGCAGCAGGAGCAGCCGGCGCGCGTGGCAGAACTTCTCGTTCAATTCGTGAGGGGCGTGCGCCCCTGATTGCGCATACTATGGCGAGCCGCGCCGCGTCTGGCCGGCCCGCAACAGGCGAATTCTCGCCCGCAAGGAGATCTCAATGGCGAAGTACATGGCGAAGGCGTCCTACACGGCGGAAGGCACCCAGGGTCTGCTCAAGGACGGCGGATCGGCCCGCCTGGCGGCAGTGACCAAGGTCGTGAAAAAACTGGGCGGCAAGGTGGAGACGTTCTACTTCGCGTACGGCGCGGCTGACGCCATCGTGATCGTCGATATGCCTGACGAGACCTCGGCCCTGGCCTTGAGCCTGGCCGTCAACGCCTCGGGCGCCGTCACCCTCGAGATGGTGCAGCTCATCTCGCCCAAGCAGATGGACGAGGCTGCGAAGCTCACGGTGGGCTACCGCGCGCCGGGCGCGTAGTCGTCACGCACGACGGTGGGAGGGGCCATGTCGGATCGTCGTGACTTGCTGAAATACCTCGCCGCCAGCCCGCTGCTGTTCGGCATGCCCCCCTTGCCGAAGCGCTCAGCCAGGCCACGACCGACCAGGCCGTGTGCGGCGCCGGCCTCTGGTAGCAGCTCTACACGACGAATAACTTCGCCGCCACCACCATGATGCTGAAGCGCGCCGAAGCGGCGGGCTGTCCGGTGGTGGCCGTGACGGTGGACCTGCCGGGCGGGCGAAACACTGAAACCGACCGGCGTCTGGCGCGCACCGACACACGCCACCTGCGCGAACTGCCACGGCGCAGAGGGACCCGGCGGCAACGGCCGCGCGGCCGGCGCCTGGCGATGGTTGGCTGCGGCACGAAGACGCTGTCGGCCAGCAACGCGAAGTCGCTCATCGACACCCGCAGCTCGAGTGCCCACGGATAGTCGGTGGGCGGATGCCGCACGATCGCGCCGCGCGCTTGCAGATCCTCGTGCAGCGCCGCTGCGTGGAACGTCGCCGCCATGGGATCCATGGGGCAGGCCGTCGTTGTCGTCGGTGAGGTGACAGGAAAGTGTGGCGTCAGACCCCCATGGTCAGCGCGCGCCGGGACGGGCCGGCATCGCGTCTTTCGTGAAACGCGGCAGCTTGTCGTCGCGCATCGCCAGGTGATACGCAGCGCTGGCAATGGCCATGGCCGACATCTGCGCGTCGCTCTCGATGACGCGCTCGTAGGTGTCGAGGTTGGTGTGCCAGGTGTGCGTGCCGTACTCGATCGGGTCCTGGCCCACGCTGATGCCCGGCAAGCCAATCTCGTTGAACGAGGTGTGGTCGGAGCCGCCGCGCGCGCG
>Ga0163144_10020171_pt1 | contig 13353 bp, 11 predicted proteins | sample OliLak19BULKMAT1_FD_123175 | JGI IMG/M metagenome (GOLD analysis project Ga0163144, IMG submission 123175) | Freshwater microbial mat bacterial communities from Lake Vanda, McMurdo Dry Valleys, Antarctica - Oligotrophic Lake LV.19.BULKMAT1 | ecosystem: Environmental > Aquatic > Freshwater >... | reverse complement strand
GGTAGAATAGCCAAACACAGCATTAATATTTGTTCGTGCTTCAAAAACAATATTGCGTGGTAGATGATAAAAGTCCAAAGTAAAAAGGCAGCGATTTTTGCGAACCAAAGCCAAAAAACTGGTAAGCCCCAACGACTTGGCGACCAAAATTGCTATGGCAGAGTGCAGATACCCAACAGGGGAATAAAACCCAGTGTTATTAAAATCTTTATACGCTTTGTTTTCAAGATTCGATTGTTGGTAAATGAATGAAAATAGCTGTCCGCAGCTTGTTTTGTGCGTGTATTCTCCCTTCAGGAACATAAAGGCCATTGCAAATGAGTCGGCACTGAGGGGAATTTGCCCACCGAGCCTATTGCCTAATCTCTCACCAACTATATTTCCTTCACTAATATGAATGGCTCTATAAAAGTGATTTTTTTCATCTGGAGTCTGACACGGTGGCGTGATAAAGACTATTATTAAACCAAAAAGAAGGGTGGGGATTAAAAAATATCGTTTCCGCATGTTATTTTCATTACTATCAGCCGACTAAAAGTGGGCATAAATAATTGTATCAACAAATGGTACCATGTTTGAATGTGAAGAGCACCAACTAAAGCCTTTCGGAAATTCTGGCTCAATTAGAAATCTCGAATTATCTGGGTTGGAGATTACAAAAGGCAAATAGACCAGCTGCTTCAACTTCAATCAAAATTTGTGCCCTACCTCGATACCGCCCCAAGGCATAACTTGTTAGGGAAATTGTCATGTAGATTGCAGCCTTCCACAGTATGTACAATCACTTGCTGTGGTATTTCCATCATTATCTAATTGGCCATAAATACCAAACATTAAATTGCAATGCGCTTTCAAAAACAACACTCCATGCTTCTCGCCAAAAATTACCAGGTTTGCAAAACGAGCTTTGCGCATTTGAAAGAGGTTTTTTAAACCTGTAGCAAACAGGGTACATAGTGGGGAAATGGGTTGCATTACGAGATATACATAGTCCGCTGTGCTCATTGCGGAAATTTTGCGTTTAAACTCTGCCCCGCTCAGAAGAGCAGGGCGATGAAAGGCTAATTAAGCCACATTTCGATGGAAATAAGCCGCAGCCCTTTCAGCAATAATCTTGCCTACTTGCCTTTTTCCAATACTGCTTTCAATTATTATCTGCATCAGTGCACCCCTACAAGTGTATGCACTCTCCATAGGCCTGAGCAGCCGCCTCCATTAGCGCCTCCGACATTGTGGGGTGCGGGTGTACGGTTTTGATTATCTCGTGACCTGTAGTTTCCAGATTTCGTGCTGCCACTACTTCAGCTATCATTTCAGTTACGCCTGTGCCTATCATGTGTGCTCCTAGGAATTCACCATATTTCGCATCGAATATCACTTTAACAAACCCTTCTTTTACTCCTGCTGCACTTGCTTTTCCAGAAGCGGAGAATGGAAATTTGCCCACTTTTACTTCGTAGCCGGCCTCTCTGGCTGCCTTTTCTGTGTATCCAACCGAAGCAATTTCGGGCGTGCAGTATGTGCAGCCTGGAATGTTGCCGTAATTCAATGGCTCTACATGCAAGCCCTTTATTTTTTCGATGCAGATAATGCCTTCTGCAGAGGCTACGTGAGCCAGCGCAGGCCCTCTTACGATATCGCCAATGGCGTATATGCCCTCAATATTTGTTTTGTAATAGTCGTCTACCAACACTTTGCCTTTATCAGTTTTCACACCTACATCTTCTAGCCCTATGCCTTCCAAATTGGTAACCACTCCTGCAGCAGAAAGCACTATTTCTGCGTCTAAAGTGATGTTTCCTGTAGGTGTTTTTACATTTACTTTTGAGATAGCACCTTTGGTATCTACCGATTCTACACTTGAGCTTGTGTAGATTTCAATGCCCATTTTTTTGTAATTCTTCTCTAACTCCTTCGACACATCTTCATCTTCTACCGGCACAATGCGCGGCAAAAATTCCACAATGGTAACCTTGGTTCCCATTGAGGCATATATGTATGCAAATTCTACTCCGATGGCTCCCGAACCTATTATTACCATGGAGGCCGGTTGCTTTTCTAGGCTCATGGCCTTGCGGTATTCTACTACTTTTGTGCCGTCTATTTTGATATTGGGCAATTCTTTGGCTCTGCCACCGGTAGCTAATATGATGTGCTTGGCTTCATGTATTGTTTTTTGACCGGCTGCCGCGGTTACTTCTACTTTTTTATCTTTTGTCATCTTGCCGAAGCCTTCTAGCACTTCGATTTTGTTTTTCTTCATTAAAAATTGAACCCCTTTGCTCATGCCATTTGCCACATCTCTACTTCGCTTGATAATGGCATTAAAATCTGTTTTGGCTTCCTTTACCGTAATGCCATATTCGGCAGCGTGGTTAATATATTGAAACACTTGTGCCGATTTCAGCAGTGCTTTGGTAGGGATGCAACCCCAGTTTAAGCAAATTCCCCCTATACTTTCCTTCTCCACTATTCCCACTTTGAAGCCCAATTGTGATGCCCTTATCGCAGCAACGTATCCACCTGGGCCCGAGCCCACAATTATAATATCAAAAGAAGCCATATTGTAATTTCAATTAAATAATGATAAATTCCTTAAAAGTCCAATACAAAATTATATGTAAATGTTTAGAAGGTGGCAGATTTAGCCAATTTATTTAATCTCGTAGGGGAACTGCCAATCTCAGCTCTAGCTTTATAGTTCGACTATATTTGCAATTGAAAGCAGAAAAAAATGTGTCTGCTTCGTCCGCAATAAGATTGGCAATTATCGCCATATATAATTCTTAACCTAGGCTAAAAATTCAAAAAAATATTGGCTACCCTAGACAGCTCATAAATACATACAGTAATTCGAAATGGAGAAAAAACATTCTACATAATATTATACATCCAACACCCTTCTGTTTTAGAAACTGAGAAGGGTATTATAAGCCCATTTACTGTCAAGCGTTTACTGGGAGCTGTTTTTTGAGTAATGCCTAAGGCACAAGCTGAAACAACGATCCTAACCTTTTTTTAGGGTCTCTGCTTGGCATTCCATTTCGATAACTAGGAATCTGGCCTTTCCTATTTTTTATCTTCAACAAAATCGAGTGAAGCCGAATTAATGCAGTATCGCATTCCAGTGGGCTGAGGGCCATCGGGAAACAAATGCCCAAGGTGCGAACCACACTTTTTGCACACCACCTCGATTCTTCTCATTCCATAGGCAGTGTCTTCCACTTCTTTTACCTTCGATTTATCTAAAGATTGATAAAAACTTGGCCATCCCGAGCCAGAATCATATTTTGTATCTGAGCCAAAAAGCTTTTCACCACATACCGCACAAGCATATACACCATGTCCTTTATGATTCCAATATTTGCCCGTAAAGGCTCTTTCAGTACCTTTGCCTACACAAACGTTGTATTGCTCGGGCGTCAATTTCTTTTTCAACTCAGGGTCGGCCAGTATGTCTTGTTGTTGTTTTGTGTTATCCATTTTTGGGTTATCTATTTGTTTTTTAGTATTTGTACTTTGCGAACAAGCCATGGTGGTTACTAGCATCAAGGCTGCAACATTCATTTTTAATACCATGATTAACGCTGTTTATTGTGAGATTAATTTTAAATAAGCAAGTATTGTATCAAGATCAAAAGTATAACAATCAAAAGGGCTACTTTGTCTCTGATCTAGCAAAATATTTACGGTTGTGTAAGCCGATATGGATTTTACAACCAACTTTTAAGAATTGATAGCAGAAAATAAAATTACAAGCAAATAAAATAATGAAATACAAAAGACACATATTCATCTGCATAAACGAGCGAGAGGGGGGAAGGAAAAGTTGCGGTGAAGGCCACGGAATGGCCTTGGTAAATGCCTTTAAAGAGCGTATTAATGCAGACAAACTCAATATCGATGTGAGAGCTCAGAAAGCAGGCTGTCTTGATGTGTGTGAGCTGGGCCCTGCTATGGTTGTATATCCTGAAGGTGTATTTTATGGAAATGTAGCATTGGATGATGTAGAAGAAATATATACCAGCCACATCAAACATAACATACCTGTAGAGCGGTTGCAGTTGCAATTTGGACGATCGGGTATTGAAAAAATAGAGGAGTAGATTTCTGAGCCCATTTTATTGCCTTGTGAAAGTCAATATCCACACAGTTTTATTCAACTAGAAGAGCAGTTTTAGAGTTCGTAGCCATTATTCATTTTAATTTAATTCTCCCTTGGTGTCGGGAGCCTTTGATATGAACGTATTGATTGTAGGAGCAGGAGGCCGAGAAAGTGCATTGGCGTGGAAAATTTCCCAAAGTCCAATACTAAACCACTTATATATTGCACCCGGAAACCCCGGAACTGCACTTTATGGAAAAAACGCAGCTATTGCCATAGATGATTTTGAGGGCTTAGCCGATTTGTGTACCCAAAAAAAAATAAACCTTATAATCGTTGGCCCTGAAATTCCGCTGGTGATGGGCATTAAAGATTTTTTTGATTCAAAATCTCATTTGCGGCATATTTCAATTATTGGTCCAAATAGTAAAGGGGCAATTTTGGAAGGTAGCAAAGATTTCTCTAAAGATTTTATGAAGAGATATAGCATTCCAACTGCTGCTTATGCCACTTTTAGTTATGCTAGTTTAACTGAAGGTCTCAAATATCTTGAAACCCAAAAACCACCGTATGTACTGAAAGCCGATGGCTTGGCCGCTGGCAAAGGGGTAATTATCACCTCTGATTTGGCGGAGGCACAAGCTACTTTAAGCGAAATGATTGCCAACCTGAAATTTGGAGAGGCAAGTGCCAAGGTAGTTATAGAAGAATTTTTAAATGGGATTGAGCTTTCTGTTTTTGTGATTACAGATGGGAAGAATTACAAAATACTACCCGAAGCCAAAGATTATAAACGCATTGGTGAAGGCGATATTGGGCCCAATACGGGTGGCATGGGGGCAATTTCGCCCGTGGCATTTGCCACAGCCGATTTCATGCGAAAAGTAGAAGAAACCATAATTAAACCTACAGTCTCAGGGTTGCATAAAGAGGGTATCGATTATAGAGGTTTTATATTCTTTGGGCTGATAAAAGTGGAAAACGAACCCGTGGTGATCGAGTACAATTGCCGAATGGGCGACCCTGAAACCGAAGTAGTACTGCCTAGAATCAAATCTGATTTGCTGCCAATACTAGACAAAGTGGCCTCACAAGAGTTGGATACTATTGAAATTGAATTTGAACCTATCCATGCTGCTACCATTGTGTGTGTGGCAGGGGGTTATCCTGATGAATATGAAAAAGGCGATGTGATTACTGGGATGAATACATTGGAAGATATTCTGCCCTTTCAGGCTGGAACAACCCTCAATGAAATGGGTGACATTGTAACCAACGGTGGCAGAATAATTGCCATGACAGGATTAGGAAAAACCAAGGAAGAAGCTCTTTCAAAGGCAAAAACTGCTTGCAATGCGGTGAGCTGGAAAGGCAAATACTATAGAGAAGACATTGGTTTTGATCTGTAGAAATAGCATTACAAGTCTGTTGGAATACAAAGCGGGTAGTGCTTGAAATTCCATAGGAGATCTCCTTGGCACCCACCTAAAAACAGCAATAAGAAACAATCTTTAGCAGAAACAACGGGGGGAGTTTGAAATTTTTTTCCTTCATCTCTCATCTCAAACAAGACAGCCCAATCTGGATAACTGGGCTGTCTTATAGTTTCATAAAGGAATAATTAGTCTTGTATGACCACTTTTAATTTGTTCATCTGTTTTTCTTTAAGTGAATCTGTCAATTCACCATTACCATAATTGTTCTTTTTGTCCTTTACAGCATTGATATAATATGGTATGGGCTCAAGTCCTTTGAAGCTTACCACGCCTTTTTTGTCGGTATAATGTTCGTCAACGGCATTTTTTTCTGCTTTGTAGTCAGCTTCCGTTTTGAATAGCCTCACCCGCACCCCTTCTTCTTCCTTCCCAAGATTGTTAATAACAGTGAGTTTTAAGGAGGTGGTAATAATTTGAAACGATACAAGTAGCCCAGTCAAAGCCAATGCAACCGTGAATACAATTTTTTTCATGATACAGTTATTTTGTTTTAATTTTTTTATAATAGCACGGTAAATTTATAAGTATAACGCCAAATAAAAAATAATATCCGCTTTACTTTTTGAGTTGGGCTAGGGTGAGTGCGCTCATGGCACACCTGAACCCGATAGTAGAGGCCGAGGAATCTTCGGTCAAATAGCGCCTGGTATAAGGTGAAAGCCAGTAAGCATTATCGTTCCAAGACCCGCCTTTGTACACCCTAAACCGTTCTTCCTGCAAATACTCTTCAAAGTTATTGGTTTCTGGGTCGTATTTGTCTTTCTCTTTGGCATCAATTTCTTTGTTAAATTCAAAAATCTCGTATTCGGCAGGCAGATATTCGTATAGATCTTGCACCCATTCGTTCACATTTCCGGCTATGTTATACAAGCCCACATCGTTTGGCGGATAAGAATAAATATATTCCGTAAATACCGAACCATCGTTTCTCATGCCTGCAATTCCCGAATAATCGCCTCTGCCCCGCTTAAAATTAGCGAAAAAATACCCCTGTTGCTTTGCATATGGGTTTCTCAAGCCACTGCCATCCCAAGGGTATATTCTTTTGTAATAATCTTTTTCATCGATATAGGGATCCATGTAGCTGAAGGTGAGCGAAGCGTATATCCATTCGGCCTCGGTAGGCAATCGGTACTCAGGAAACTTTGGCCTTTCCTTCTTTCCTTCGCCAGGCTTTGTAGGAGTACGATAACCTTCATCTACAAAAGTGGTATCGTTGAGTTGAATTTTCTTCCCAGTTCCTTTTTTTGGCACAAATGTACCCACATAATCTTTTTTGAAGGCTTTTGGGTCGGTTCGCCATTTGCAATAGTCGTTGGCTTGCAACCACGATACGCCCACTACTGGGTAAAAGCGAAAGGCAGGGTGCCGCAAATAGTTTTCTACATAGTAATCGTTGAAAGAAAATTGCCGCATCCAAACTCCTGTATCTGGCAGCGCATTCACATATTGTTGTTCAGAATATTTTCGGATGTAGAAAAGATATTCGAGCCAGTGCACATTGGCTATTTCAGCCTCGTCCATGTAAAACGACTCTACGGTGGCGGTATAATTCCTTTTTTTGGTATGGGTAAATTCCTGCTCCTCAAACCCAATCAATGCTTTGCCTCCCTCTACAAATATCATACTGGGGCTAAGATTGGGCGGAATGAGAGGTTGGCTAAAATTGGCATTATCGGGATGAAAAGTGGAATCGGAGCTTTTAAACTGCATTCCAGTAGCCGAACTTGCTTTTCCTGGCTCGTTGCCTGAGGGGCCTTTGCTTTTAAAACAGGCAACTGTTACCAATAAAATTAGAAAAGTGAGGAAAAATGATGTTTTAAAATTCAACTTCGGGTAAAATTAAACGCAGATTGATTCGTTACATTACTTGAATCACGAAAATAAACATTAAAAATGATATTTTGCAAAACATAAGTACTTGACAGTTAATGAGGAAGCTAAAAAATGAAGAGTTAGATCGCAAATCTGTGGCCGATTTCAAGGAGTCGGCAAAGTCGCCCATAGTGATTTTGCTCGATAATGTACGAAGCATGAATAACATTGGCTCAATTTTCAGAACGGCAGATGCTTTTTTGGTTGCCAAAATATACTTGTGCGGCATCACTGCTGCCCCTCCCCACCGAGATATTCAAAAAACAGCACTTGGCGCAACCGAAACCGTAGCTTGGGAATATATAGAAAGTGTGCAGACGGCACTAAGCATTCTCAAAGCCGAAAATTATGAAATAGTGACTGTGGAGCAAACTACCGAGGCCGTGCAGCTGCAAACTTTTGTGCCGTCAAAGGGAAAAAAATACGCTCTTGTATTTGGCAACGAAGTGGATGGGGTAGGCGACATTGCTGTCGAAATGTGCAATTTCAGCTTAGAAATACCACAATTGGGGCATAAACATTCATTAAATATTGCAGTATCAGTAGGAATCGTACTTTGGGATGTTTATTCCAAATTAAACACTTTGGAATATCAATAAATCCCATAATTTTGTTTGTTAGATAATGGTCTCTCCCGCAGCTAAGTATACAAAACAAATACATATTGTTGTCGATTTTTTTCTCATCAACTTTGCATTTTTTGATGGGTATTTTTTAAAATTCGGGCATCTAAATTTATTCGAGGATAGCAAGTACTTTTTATTTATTATCTATTACAATTTCGCATGGTTTGTACTTGCCAATTCAGTTGGCTCTTATGAATTTGACCCCAACAGAGGGATTGAAAATGTATTGAAAAAGATTTTCAGGTTATTTGGATTTCATTTACTTGCCGTTTCATTTTTCTGGGTGTTTATCAAAGGCTATTATTTTTCTCGCGAACACCTTGTTACGGTGTACTTGATACAGTTTGTCACCATTTTAAGTTGGAAAATGACCCTGTATTATTTCATGAAATTCTATCGCAAGCAATGGTTTAAGACCAAAAATGTGGTAATTATAGGCTACGGAGAAACGGCTTTGGAATTAAGCAGATTTTTTGAGCAATACCACGAATACGGCTATCGATTTCTAGGATTTTTGCACGACAAAACCTATCAATCGAAAGATATCATTGGCAGAGTTACAGACTTGAAAATGCTCGCTGAAAACGTAAATATTGATGAGATATTTTGCTCGTTGCCTGATTTGCCCGACCTAAATATCGATGAATTAGCAGATTTCGCAGATACTAAAGTAATTCGGTTTCGGATACTGCCCGATTTCAGGGGCTTTACTAGTAGAAACATCTTGATCGACCTTTTCGAGGGTATTCCAGTAATTTCATTTCGCAACCTGCCCCTAGACGATGCCCTAAACAGAGCAGTAAAGCGGAGTTTTGATATTATATTTTCCTCCCTAGTACTCATTTTTATTCTTTCTTGGCTAGGGCCTATCATTGCAATAATAATACGAATGCAGTCGAAAGGGCCTACCTTTTTCAGGCAGATGCGCACCGGCAAAGACAATGAAAATTTTTGGTGCTACAAATTTAGAAGTATGTATTTAAATACCGATGCTGATAAACTGCAAGCAAGAAAAGGAGATGCCAGAATCACCCCTATTGGCACATTCATACGCAAGACCAGCATTGATGAATTTCCACAGTTTTTTAACGTGCTTCTTGGCCACATGTCGATAGTAGGCCCTCGCCCGCACATGCTCAAGCATACGGAAGAGTATTCGCAGATTATTAAAAAATACATGGTTCGGCACTTCGTAAAGCCCGGAATTACAGGCTTGGCCCAAACCAAAGGCTATCGAGGCGAAACCACCGACCCCAAAATGATGCGTGGAAGGGTGAAATTCGATGTTTTTTATATCGAAAACTGGTCTTTCTTCCTTGATCTAAAAATTGTATTTTACACCATAAGAAATATATTAGTGGGCGAAGAAAACGCGGGATAATTTGAAACATTTACTTTTTAGATCCTCTATCAATGCTAGATTTTAAGCTACCTTTGAATAAGAATAAGCGAATGTATACTAATTAGGAATTTTTTCATATCGTGACGCATTGGAACCTCCAAAGCTACTCTGCCGTAATGATCCAACTTATTGTATTTACCTAACAGCAAATTAATGAGCAAGCTGATACGCCCGACTTATCCACTAGAAGTAAACATATTTATTCTTACCATTATATTTTTACTTTCCTGCTTTTTTTCGCACGAAATGTTTGAAAATCATTTTCGCGATCGTGATGATACATATAAAGGCTACGCTGGCATGGTGCTCATAGGTGTGGCTGTATTGCTCATGGTTTTGATAGTGTGGGAGGAAATCTTATTTCAGGTAAAATTACAACAAGTAGATGGGGGCCTGATATTCAGAAACCATCAAACTAAACTAATTACGCAGCTAATTATTTACGGAGTTATAACCACCATTTTCTTCTTCATCTATTTTCAGTACCAAGTCAAATTACTTCATTTTATTATTTGGGTGGCGGTGTGTATGGTGCCACCGGTAATAGACAAAATTATTTCAGGTATCAACAATTATTTTGATTTCCTAAAGCTCACAGATACCACTATTGCTTATAAAAACAACGAATTGGAAGGTAGTTTTGATGTAAAAGACATACAAAACATCGTAATTATTCATGACACAGGTCAGATGGTGCATAAAATTGAGCTTTTATTTTTGAACAATGAGAAAGTAACGATTGATATTGATGAAATGGAGTTGGAAGCTTTTTATGTTCACATTTATGAATTTATATCAACCCATTACAAGGCTTTGTTAACAGAAGTAAAAAATACACTAAACTAAATTCATAATTTTTTCACCATCCTCCACCTAATACCTGATACATTTTTACGGTGGCGTGCAGTTGCAACTTTTTGGTTTCCACCAATTCCATTTTTGATTCTAAAGCATCGCGCTGGGTGAGCAATATTTCCATATAATCTGCCAGAGCCGATTTGAACAATGAAATGGATATATTGATTGATCGGGTTAAGGCCTGCACTTGTTTTGCCTTTAAATCATAACTTTGTTCGAGATTGCTGATATTGGCAACCTGATTCGAAACCTCCATATAAGCATTTAAAATAGTGCGTTCGTATTGGTACACAGCTTGTATTTGCCTTGCGTTTGCAGAATAATATTCTGCCTTAATCCCATTTCTATTGATTAAAGGTGCTACTAAACTTCCTGCGGCATTGTAAAGCAGCGATTGCGGGGTTGTGATTAAAAACTTAGGGTTGAAGGCCTCGTATCCTATAGCAGCGGTAATATTGAGTGTAGGATAAAAATTGGCCTTAGCCACTTTAATGTCTAGATTTGCAGCCGCTAAATCCTGCTCGGCTTGCTTGATATCCGGGCGATTTTGCAGTAGTTGCGATGGAATACCGGCCATAATAGTGGCAGGTACTAAATCAACAAATGTCTTTGAACTTCTTTTGATAAGAATTGGGAAGCGACCCACCAGAAAATTAATCCTATTTTCCGCCTCAATTATTTTTTGTTGAACATAGAATTGACGGCTTTGATTTTTAAATACCTCAGCCTCAAACCTTCGCACGGCAAGCTCTGTCACCAATCCGGCTTGTTTCTGCAACTTCACTATTTCAAGTGCATTTGATTGGATCAAAATATTCTCTTTCAATATTTCCAGTTGATTGTCAAGCGCCATTAATTCATAGTAATTACTTGCTATGTCAGCTATTAATAAAGTCACTAAGAAATTTTTGCCTTCCACTGATGCTAGGTATTTAGTGAAAGCAGATTTTCTAGCATTGCGCAGCTGTTTCCAAATATCTACCTGCCAAGAAACATTGGCAGAAAGCAGATAATCGCCCAAAGGATTGGGTATGGGTGTACCGGGCATAATATTATTGTTGGCATCGACCGAACCTAGCCTGGTATAATTGCCTTGCTTATCAAGACCTGCTCCACCAAACAAACGTAAAAAGGGCAAATATTGGCCCTTTCGTGCTTTTATTTGGTTGCTTGCAATATTTATATCTTGTAAGATGATATTCAACCCCTGATTATTTTGCAATGCGGTATCAATGAGTATCGACAAATTAGGGTCTGTAAATAAATCTTTCCAACGGATTTTGGCTGTATTTGTAGTGTCACTTGCCTTATTGTAGTTCTCAGGCATTACTTTATTCGCATTTTTCTTTACCAAGCTCGGCACGCAGGCAGCGAATGAAAGCAAACACAATACCGCCCAACCCCCGAAATTGGCGTTAAAAAGATTTCTAATTACCATGATGTTCTTCTGTTAATGGATCTTTATGCTCGTTTTTGATCAGATCTCTGCCTTCAGCTATGCTTCCAAAAATATAATACAAGCCTGGTATAACGATTACACCAAACACTGTACCGAAGAGCATACCACCCAAAGCGCAGTTGCCAATGGTCTGGTTGGCAATAGCACCTGGGCCATGAGCCAAAACTAAGGGAATAAGACCTGCAATAAAGGCAAAGGAGGTCATTAGAATGGGTCGAAAACGCGCTTTGGCCCCTTGCATCGCAGCCTCAAGCACTGTGGCACCTTGTTGTTTTTTTTGAACTGCAAATTCCACAATAAGCACAGCATTTTTACCCAACAAACCAACCAACATCACCAAAGCCACTTGAGCATATATATCGTTGGCCAGTCCCATTATTTTAATCAATAAAAATGCACCGAATATTCCCGCGGGAAGAGATAAGATAACAGCTAAAGGGAGGATAAAACTTTCGTACTGTGCAGACAGTACCAAATAAACAAACACTAAAACGATCAAAAAGATAATGATTGATTCATTTCCACCGGCACGTATAACCTCATCTTTGGTCAAGCCCGCCCAATCAATGTCAAAGCCTTTTGGCAATGACTTGGCGGCTATTTCTTGAATGGCTTCAATAGCCTGTCCACTGCTGTATCCCTTGGCAGCAGCACATTGAATGGTAGCCGTAGTGTACATATTGTACCTGTTAATCTCATAAATACCTTGGGTTTTCTTCAATTTCATAAAAGAAGAATAGGGCACCATTTCTCCAGTTTCATTTTTGACATATAAGCTCAAAACATCTGATGGCAGTTTCCTGAAAGATGGATCGGCTTGAACAAATACTTTGAAAAAACGACCAAACTTGATAAAGCCTATATCGTAGGTGCTCCCGATCAAGATCGAAAGGTTCTCCATTGCTTTGCCAATTGATACACCTTTTTGCATCGCAGCTTTGTTATCAATTTCTAATTCATATTGGGGATAGTCTGTTCTATAAAAGGTAAACAAAGAAGTCAATTCTGGCCTTTTTTCTAACTCCACCATGAACTCTTCTGTTAATTTGCCAAGTCTTTGATAATCAATATCCGTGTTTTTATCTAACAACTGCAACGTAATGCCGCCAGCAGCTCCGTAACCAGGTACGGCAGGTGGGCCAAAAAACTCGATGGCAGCACCAGGAATATCTTTGACAGATTCTTCTAACTCAACTATGATTTCTTTTACGGTATGTTCTCGTTCATGCCAAGATTCTAGGTTAATCAGACATGTACCAGAATTCGAGCCTCTTCCTTGAGTCAATACTTCGTAGCCTGCTAAGGAAGAAACCGACTTTACACCTTTTATTTTAAGTGCTAAATTTTGCAATTGACGGCTTACGGCATACGTTCTTTCTAAAGTAGAGCCAGGTGGCGTTTGAATAACGGCATATATCATGCCTTGATCTTCACTTGGCACAAAGCCTGCTGGCAAAATTTTGTTGACTCCGAATATACCAAAGCAAAATATCAGCAATAAGCCCCAGGTAACCACTTTACGATTTACAATC
>Ga0163144_10020170_pt1 | contig 13353 bp, 10 predicted proteins | sample OliLak19BULKMAT1_FD_123175 | JGI IMG/M metagenome (GOLD analysis project Ga0163144, IMG submission 123175) | Freshwater microbial mat bacterial communities from Lake Vanda, McMurdo Dry Valleys, Antarctica - Oligotrophic Lake LV.19.BULKMAT1 | ecosystem: Environmental > Aquatic > Freshwater >... | reverse complement strand
TGATCGATCCGATCAGCACCTTTGATCTCATCATCACCGGCATGCGGCGTTCGTCGTCGGTCAGCCAGATCACGAGCCGCCCCTTGTTCTTGAAGATCCCGCCCGCCTTGAGGATCGGCTCGATCACCAGGCAGTCGAACTTGCCGGCCGGAGTCTTGATTTTCTGACGCCCCAGCACCTTGACCTCAAGAGGCGCGGTCTTGCGGCTCGCATGATAATCGAACGTGATGCTGCTGCCGACCACGAGCGGCTGTGTGCGGAAATAATAGAACGACGACAGCGCATCCTGCACCGGGCCAGCCAGATCGTAGCTCTGCCCATTCTTGTAGTGGGCTTGAAGGGGGGAACCCTCGAACCGGATCGTGTCGTTCGCGTGGAACTTGCCCTCATGGCGGTCCTCGAAATACCGCCAGCTGTGCCGGCTCTCCACGTCCCACAGCGATTCGATGCGATTGCGCACCTTGTACATCTTGCTGAAGAAGCCATTGGACTCGGCCCGCGCGACCAACCGATAGCTGGGCCGGCCCTGCCAGTCCACGATCTCCGGCACCTCGAGCCATGCGGAGCCCGCGTGGATGAAGCCGTACTGCACCGAGAAGCGCAGGGACTCCCCGGGCTTGAACGGCTGGGGCACCGCGGGCCGCGCCTCGTGCGGCTCCTTCTGGAAAGTGGTGGTATCGGGCAGATCATCCGGCTCGTCCTCGGAGCGCGCGACGCTGACCGGCGCGAGGAGCAGAGCGAGGCAGGCGAACACAGAGAGTGGCCGGGCCCAACCGAAGGGCGAGGCGGAGGGTCTGCGCTTCAAAAGGCGGCTGGTCAGGAACATCAGGAGGTCCATGGTAATCCGCTGTTCACGCAAGTCCGGTGCCGACAGCCTGCACTAGACCCCGGCGCGGGACTATGTGCAGCCGCCAAGCGGCTGTCAAACAGCAACTTGGAGCGTTCACCCCGACTCGCGGGCAGGTCGGTCCGAAAGCCGCGGCGGTGTGACGCGGGCGCCACGCTGCGTCGCAACGTGGTCCCCCGATGTCCAGTCCGTTCAAACCTCGACCGGCCAGTCCTTCTCGCTCAGGGTGCCGCCCGGTTCCGGACCGAGCGCGGTGAGCACGAATCGCTCCGGGCGCAGGTACAGATTCGCCGCTTCCATCACTTCATCACGGGTGACGGCGAGGATGCGCGCGACCTGCTGTTCCGGCGGCGTGTAGCGGCCGGTGTAAAGCTCTTGGCGCGCCATGTGGTACATGCGCGAGGAGACACTTTCCTGCCCCATCACGATCGACCCTTTGAGCTGTTGCTGGGTCGAGGCGATCTCCTCTGGGCTCGGTCCCTCGGCGAGCAGGCGCGACATCTCCTCGCGCAGCAGCGTGAGCGCCTGCCGTCCCTTCTCGGGCGAGACCCCCATGTGAATCGACAGTCCGCCTCCGTCGCGCAGGAAGTCGAGCGACGAGTAGACCGAGTACGCCAGCCCCGCTTCCTCGCGGATGCTCTGGAACAAACGCGAGCTCATGCCGCCGCCCAGGAGCGTCTCGAGCACGATCAGTGCGTAGCGGCGCGGATCGCCGTAGGGCACGGAGCGATTGGCGAGCGAGAGGTACAACTGCTGCACGTCGTGATCCACGTGCCGCACGCTCGGTTGATACGCCGGCGGCGCCACATCGAGCACGGGCACCTCGCCGTTGGGCGGCGTGAACCACTTCTGGGCGAGGTCGACCAGGTGCGCGTGCTGCAACCCACCGGCCGCAGCGATGATCAACTGGTCCCCGCGGTAGCACGAACGGAAGTGCTCCTGAAGCGTCTCTCGGGTGAACGAATCCACGCTCTCGGCGCTTCCCAGGATTGGACGGCCCAGCGCGTGATCGCCCCAGAGTTGCTCGGCGAGCAGGTCGGCGACGCGCTCTTCGGGATTGTCCTCGTAAGCGAGGATCTCTTCCTTGACGACCGACTTCTCCCGCTCGATCTCGGCGGGTTCGAAGCGCGAACGACACAACAGGTCGGAGAGCACCTCGATGCTCTCGGGCAGATGCTCGGACAGCGCGCGGGCGGTGTAGCACACCTGCTCTCGCGTGGTGAACGCATCCAACTGCCCGCCCAACGACTCCAGGCTGGAGGCGATCGCACGCGCGTCGCGCGTCTCGGTGCCCTTGAACATCATGTGCTCGATGAAGTGCGCGAGGCCGGAGTGTTCACGACTCTCGTCGCGCGCTCCGGTGCGCACCCAGACGCCGACGGACACAGTGAGACGGTCGGACATCGTCTGAGTGAGCAGCGTCAGTCCGGATGGCAGGACGGATCGCTCGATGGCGCTGGACATGCGTGGAGTTCCCTCTCGAAGCGGCACGGAGGCACTGATGAAAGCGGCGGGCGATCCCGTGGGACCGCCCGCCGCCGTTCGCTGACTCGACTACCGACGACGACCGCGATCGCGGTCGCGTCCGCCACCGCCACCACCGCTGCGCTCGCGGGAACCGCGATCGCCACCGCCACTACCGACGCCGCTGCCCACGTAGCCTTCCGGCTCCGGGATCAGCGCGCGGCGCGACAGCTTGATCTTGCCGTCACCGTCCACATTGATGACCTTCACCATGACCATGTCGCCGACGTTCAGCACGTCCTCGACACGCTCGGTGCGGCCCCAATCGATCTCCGAGACGTGCAACAGGCCATCGCGACCCGGGACGATCTCGACGAACGCGCCGAAGTTGACGACGCTGCGGACCTTGCCCTGATACACGCGACCCACCTCGGGATCCTCGGTGATGTTGCGGATGATCTCTTCGGCCCGCTTGCTCGCCTCCATGCTGACGGCAGCGATGCGGATCTCACCGCTATCATCGATGTCGATCTGGCATCCGGTCTCTTCGGTGATCTTCTTGATCACCTTGCCGCCCGGTCCAATGACCTCGCGGATCTTGTCCGGATTGATCTTGACGATGGTGATGCGCGGCGCGAACGGCGACATCTCGGCCCGCGACTTCTCGAGCACGGCCGCCATCTTGTCGAGGATGAAGATGCGGCCCTTGTGAGCCTTGGCCAGCGCATCGCGCATGATCTCGAAGGAGATGCCACCGATCTTGGTGTCCATCTGGAAGGCGGTGATGCCATCGCGCGTGCCCGTCACCTTGAAGTCCATGTCGCCGAGGTGATCCTCGACGCCCAGGATGTCGGTGAGGACGGCGACCTTCTCGCCTTCCTTGATCAGACCCATCGCAACGCCGGCGACCGGCGTCTTGATCGGCACACCCGCGTCCATCAGCGCCATCGAGGCGCCACAGACCGACGCCATCGACGACGAGCCGTTCGACTCGAGGATGTCGCTGACGATGCGGATGGTGTACGGGAAGTGGGTGTCTGCCGGAATGACCGGCTCCACCGCACGCTCGGCGAGCGCGCCGTGACCGATCTCGCGACGACCCGGTCCACGGATCGGACGCGTCTCGCCCACGCTGAAGGGCGGGAAGTTGTAGTGCAGCATGTAGGTCTTCCACGACTGGCCTTCGAGCGACTCGACGCGCTGCTCGTCGCTCTTCGTACCGAGCGTGGTCACGACGAGCGCCTGCGTCTCGCCGCGCGTGAACAGACACGAACCGTGAGTGCGCGGAAGCACGCCGACCTCGATCGAGATCGGGCGGATCGTGTCGCAATCGCGGCCGTCGCTGCGGATGCCCTGATGCACGATCATCCCACGCACCACATCGCGCTCGATGTCGTGAAGCAGTCCACCGATCTTGGGCGCCTTCTCCGTGAACTGCTCGGTGAACGCGGCGATCGCATCGGCCTTGATGATGTCCAGCTCTTCCTGGCGGGCTTCCTTGCCCGGGATCTGGATGGCCGCCTTGACGCGGTCGGTGTAAGCCGAGCGCAGGGCAGTGTCGAGGTCGGAGAGATCCGGCAGCGCGATCGGTGCCCGCTTCGGCTTGCCGCTCAGCTTCTGGAGCTCGACCTGCGCCGCCACGATCGCGCGGACGTACGTCATCGCGAACTCGAGCGCCAGGATCATGTCGGCCTCGGGGATCTCGAGACAACCACCCTCGACCATGATGATGTCGTTCGCGGTACCGGCGACGACGACGTCCATATCGGACTCATCGAGCTGGGCGAACGTGGGCATCACGACGAACTCGCCATTGACGCGCGCGACGCGTACGCCGGCGATCGGCTCGCGCAACGGCACATCGGACAGCACGAGCGAAGCCGAGCCGCCGATCAGCGCGAGCACGTCGGCGTCATGTTCCTGGTCGGAGGAGACGACGGTCGCCATGACCTGGGTCTCGAAATACCAGTTGTCCGGCAGAAGCGGACGGATCGGACGATCGATCTGGCGCGAGCTGAGGACTTCCTTGCGGCTCGGGGCGCCCTCACGCTTGAAGAAGCCGCCCGGGATCTTGCCCGCAGCGTACGTCCGCTCACGGTAGTCGCAGGTCAGCGGGACGAAGTCGAGGCCCGGCTTGGCTGACTTCGCAGCGCTCGAAGCGACGAGGACGATGGTGCCACCCAACTGGATGACGGCAGAGCCGCCGGCCAGCTTGGCCCACTTGCCCGTGCTGATGGTGAGTTCCTTCCCACCGAGATCCACGGATACCTTTTGTTCAGCCATTCTTGCTTCCTGTCTTCTCGCATGTGATGACGACCCTCGTCATCACGTCCACCCGTCCGAGCGTGCGACGCCCGGGGGGTCGAGCAGGGACCTTCCCCGCTCTTACAGAAACGCGGCCCGAGTTGGGCCGCGTTTCCTGGCCGCCAGGATGTTCCTAGCGACGAAGTCCGAGTTCCTTGACGACCTTGCGATACCGGTCGACCTTGGTCGCCTTCAGGTAGTCCAGCAGTCGACGCCGCTGACCCACCATGCGAAGCAGACCACGACGCGATGCATGATCGCGCTTGTGAACCTTGAAGTGTTCGGTGAGGTAGTTGATCTTCTCGGTGAGGAGAGCGATCTGGACTTCCGGCGAACCGGAGTCCCCCTCGTGCGTCTTGTACTTCTCGATGATGCCCTGCTTCTGCTCCTTCGTGAGCGTCATCGCAAGGATCTCCTGCCAGCGGGGTGGGCTACCGGCCCCAGGTCCGGGAGTGTCAGGTCTCCTCGGACGGAGCGTGGATGTACAACCGGCTCTGCCGGGGGGGCAGAACGACGGCGCAATATACCAGAACCGGCCCGGCGCGACCACTGCAACGCTCGCACGCAGGCGCGCCTCGCCCCCTTGGCGCTCAGGCGTCCCCCTCAGGCTCGGGAGTCGCAGCCGTAAGTCGTTGGCGCGTATGGATGATATCCTGTCCCATCGCTTGGATGAGCGCTTCCCGGGATTCAAAGCGCAACTCGGCCCTCTGGTAGTCGACGAACGCCACCTCGACATCCTGACCGTACAGGTCACCCTCCCAGTCGAGCAGGTGCACCTCGAGCGTGCGGACGACGCCGCCGAAGGTCGGGCGCACCCCCACGCTCATCGCTGCCGGCCGCCAGTGCCTCTCGCCCGCCAGCCGCGACCAGACCGCATAGATGCCATGCGCAGGGACCAGTTTCTCGTCGTGCAGTCGCAGATTCGCGGTGGGGTAGCCGAGCGTGCGCCCGATCTTGTCTCCGTGCACGACCGTCCCGAGCAACCGGTAGCGCCGCCCGAGTAGTTCCGCTGCCTCCGCCACCTGGCCCAAGGAGAGGGCTTCGCGGATGCGGGTGCTCGTCACGGCGGACCCGTGGAGCGAGAGGAGCGGCACCGACTCCACCTCGAAGCCCGCCCCCGTCCCGATCGATCTCAGTCGCTCGACGTTGCCACTGCGTCCACGGCCAAGGGCGAAGTCATCGCCGACCACGAGCCAGCCCGGCGCGAACGGGGCGCGCAGGTGAACCTCGACGAACTCTTCCGGAGTGAGCGCGGCCAACTCGCGCGTGAAGGGCAGCACGTGCAACTCGATCCCCATGCGGGCGAGGAAGGCGTGCTTCTCGGGCAGTGGCGTGAGCGGGGCGAGGGCTTTGAACTCCTTGGCGAGTACCACGTCGGGATGCGGGTCGAAACTGATCGCGACGCACCGTCCGGATTGCGCTCGCGCGAGAGCTCGCTCGAACAGCGCGAGATGTCCGCGGTGCAACCCATCGAACACGCCGACGGCAACGGTGACACTCACGCGGGACGCCCCTGTCGGACGGCCCAGGGGAACACCACCTGCGGGAATGCCGCCACCGCCCCGGCCTCGGCACGCAACTCGCCGAGGGCCAGTGCCCGACCGGTGGTATCGCGCAACACGACCGAGCGCTCGCCCGCACCGACCGGCGCCTGGCCGACCTCGACGCGTACGCGCTGGCCGCGGCCCAGGGCCTCGGCGCCGGCGACATCGAGTGTCACCGCGGGCAGCACCGCGAGGGCCCGATCGAGTTCGATGCCATGGCTCGCCAACACCTGGCTGGCGTCGAGCGCGGCAAGGTGCTCCCACGCGCAGGCCTGCTCCACCCGAAACGGCGCACTGCCCAGTCGGCGCAGCCCAGCGAGCGCGGCGCCACAGCCCAGTCGTGCGCCCAGATCGTGCGCGAGCGTGCGCACGTAGGTCCCGCCCGAGCAGCGCACCACGAAGCGCGCCTCGGGCAATGCCACTTCGAGCCAGCGCCATTCGTGCACCGTGATGAGGCGTGGTGCCCGCTCGACCGTCTCGCCGCGACGCGCGATCGCATGCAGTCGCTCACCTTTGTGCTTCAAGGCCGAAACCATCGGAGGCACCTGCTCCAGTGCGCCGACCAACGCCAGGGAGGCTGCGTGGACCTGCTCCTCGCTCACCTCGACCGGGCGAGTCTCGAGTACGGCACCGTCGAGATCCTGCGAATCGGTGACCACGCCGAAACGCACTCGCGCTTCGTAGGTCTTCTCACCGCCCTGCCACACCGTGGAGCAGCGCGTGGCAGCGCCGAGCGCCACCACCAAGAGCCCAGTCGCCGCTGGATCGAGCGTGCCCAGATGCCCGGCGGCACGGATGCCCAGCGCGCGACGCACTCGGGCGACCACATCATGCGAGGTGACGCCTGCCGGTTTGTCGACCGGCAGCAACCCATCCCACAGGCGCGGCACAGGCCGCGGCGTGGAGCGGACGGGTGCGGCGGGACTCACTCGCTGCCCTCGTGGTCCTCGTCCTCCACCACTTCGCCCTTTTCGATCTTACGAAGCAGATCGTCGACGCGCGCGCCGCGATCGAGCGAATCGTCATAGACGAAACGGATCTCCGGCACCTCGCGCAGTCCCAGCCGGTCGCCCAGCTCATGACGCACGAATCCGGCCGCGCGCTGCAGCCCTTGGAGCGTCATGTCGCGCTCGGCGGCCTCGCCCGAGACCATGACGAAGATCTTCGCGAACGACAGGTCGTGCGTGATCTCGACGTCGGTGACACTGACGCGAGCGGTGACGCGCGGATCACGCAGTCGCCGCTCGAGGATGTCGGCGACCTCGCGGCGCATCAGATGCGCGACTTTCTCGGGCCTGATCCTCATTCGATCCTCTCCTGCCAGTCGAGGAGCTGGGCCTCGTAGGCCTGCTCCACCACCTGGCGAACACGGTTCAGCAGCTCCTGCGTATGGTGGACATCCGAGGCCACCACGGCGACCCCGAGGGCCACTCGCTGCCAGAGTTCCTGATGATCCACTTCGGCAACGGCGGCGTGGGCCCGGTCGCGGATGCGGTCCTTGAGCGAACGGACCACCTGCCGCTTGTCCTTGAGAGACTGGGCAGCCGGGATGTGCAACTCGATGCGCACGACACCCACGAACATCACGACTCCGAAAGACGATGCGGCGGCACGCCGGTCGTGGCGCGCCGCCGCTCGTGGATCTGCCCTACAGCGTACGGGCGAGTTCCTGCACGGTGAAGGATTCCAACCGGTCGCCTTCGGCGACATCGTTGTAGCCATCGAGCGACACACCGCATTCGAAGCCGGTGAGCACCTCGCGGGCATCATCCTTGAACCGCTTGAGCACCTCGATGCGGCCCGTCCAGACCGCCTGACCGTTGCGCATCACGCGGACCTTTTCGTTCCTCGCGATCTTGCCTTCAGTCACCATACAACCCGCCACCACCGAACCCTTGGACAGACGGAAGACCTGACGGACTTCGGCCACGCCCAGCACCACTTCCTTGAGTTCCGGCTTCAGCATGCCTTCGAGGGCGGACTTCACCTCCTCGACGGCCTTGTAGATGATGTCGTACAGGCGGATCTCGACCTTCTCGCGTTCCGCCATCTCGCGCGCCTTGACGTCGGGACGCACGTGGAAGCCCACGATGATCGCGTTCGAAGCCGCTGCGAGCAACACGTCGGATTCGGTGATCTGCCCCACGGCCTGGCGGATGATGCGCACCGCCACTTCGGGCGTGGCGAGCTTCTGCAGCGACTCGCCGAGTGCTTCGACGGAGCCGTCCACGTCGCCCTTGATGACCATCTTGAGTTCGTTCGGACCGCCGGAGGCGAGCTGCGAGTAGAAGTCGGTGAGCGTGACCGCCTTGGCCGAACGGAATTCATGCTCGCGGTGCAGCGCCGCCCGCTTGGCCGCGATCTCGCGTGCCTCGCGTTCGTCCTCGAGCGAGACGAACAGATCGCCTGCACCCGGGGTGCTCGCCCAGCCCAGCACTTCGACCGGGACCGACGGACCCGCCGCCTTCACCGGCTGCATGCGCTCGTTGAACATGGCGCGCACGCGGCCGTGATTCTGGCCGGCCACGAACGGATCGCCGATCCGCAGCGTTCCGCTCTGCACCAGCAGACTGGCGACGACACCACGGCCCTGCTCGACACGCGCCTCGAGCACCACGCCCTTGGCGCGACGATCGGGATCGGCCTTCAGCTCGAGCAGTTCGCACGAGATGAGGATCATATCGAGCAGCTTGTCGATGTTCGTGCCCTTCTTGGCGGAGATCTCGACACACACGTACTTGCCGCCGAACTCCTCGACCACGACACCGTGGCCCGCCAACTCGGTCTTGATGCGCACCGGGTCAGCCGCCGGAAGGTCGGACTTGTTGATCGCGACCACGATCGGCACGTTGGCCGCCTTGGCGTGATCGATGGCTTCGATGGTCTGCGGCATCACCCGGTCATCGGCGGCGACGACCAGCACGACGACGTCCGTGACCTGCGCGCCACGGGCACGCATGGCAGTGAACGCCTCGTGACCCGGGGTATCGAGGAAGGTGATGCGTTGACCGCTCGGCGCCGTGACTTCGTAGGCGCCGATGTGCTGCGTGATGCCGCCGGACTCACCCGCCACGACATTCGTGCGGCGGACGTAGTCGAGCAGCGAGGTCTTGCCGTGATCGACGTGACCCATGACGGTCACGACCGGAGCGCGCGGCTTGAGCTTGTCGGCCGAGATCTCTTCGACCACGGCTTCGACGTCATCCTCACCGAACTCCGAGACGATCTCGACTTCGAAGCCGAACTCGTCGGCCACGGCCTGCATGGAATCCTTGTCGAGACGCTTGTTGATCGTGGCCATGAGACCCATGCGCATGCACGCCGCGATCGCTTCCTGCGGCCGCACCTGCATCATGTTCGCGAGCTCGGCGACGGTGATGAACTCCGCCGCGCGCAGCAGCTTGGTCTCCTCGACGATCTCCGCACCGGTCGCGTCGTCGCGACGGCGATGCTTACGCCGACCCTGCGTGGTATCGAGGCTGGCGAGTGTCTTGCGGACGGACTCCGCCGCGACCTTCTCGTCGACCTTGCTCTTCTTCTTGCGGTCACGGCCGCCGCGCCCACGCCCGGCCGCGCCACCGCTGGGACCACCCGGGCCGCCACCACCGAAACTGGGACGTCCGCCACCGGAACCCGCGCCACCGCCGTAACCCGAGCGCGGCGCACCGCCGCCCGGACCACTGCCATAACCGGACCGAGGCCCTCCACTGCTCTGCCCGCCGCCGCCGCTGTAGCCGCCGGTGCGCGGGGCGCCACCGCTGCTGGCACCTCCGCCGCTGTAGCCGCCGGTGCGCGGGGCGCCACTGCTCGGGCTGGCGCCGCCACTGCTGTAGCCGCCCGGACGTGCGCTGCTCGGTGCACCGGGCGGACGCGACGAGCCCTGTCCCGGTCGCGTGCCCTGATAGCCGGGGCGCGCGCCGCTCGAGCCCGTGCGCGAGGGATTGTTGCGTGCGTCCTGCGAGGACTGCGGAACACGCGGTGAGGTCGACGGCGTTGCCGCCGCTGCCGCGATCGCCGAGGTGGCCGCCTGCTGGGCACGCATACGCTCCTGGCGCGCGCCATCGTCGCGCGCACGCTGCGCCTCGTGCTCCTGCTGCTTGACCACTTCTGAGCGCGCGACCGCCTTCTCCTGCGCGAGTTCGGTGCGGACCTTGTCCACCACCTCCGTCGCCAGCGTGCTCATATGGTTCTTCACTTCGATCCCGAGCTTGCGCGAGATCTGCAGGATCACGTCGCTCGACATCCCGAGGTCCTTGGCGACCTCGTACACGCGCAGCTTCTTGGCCGCGGGGCTATTCGGCATGGGGCTCTCCTTCCGCGGCATCCGTCGAAGCCGGCACTGCGGCGGCATCGAGATCGATGTCGTCGGTGCCCGCTTCCATTTCCGGCGTGAACTCCAGCTCGGACGCGGCCTCCATACTCGGCGCGACCGGCGGGTGAGCCGCCAGATACTCCAATGCAGTCGCGAGCACCTTCTCGGCGGTCTTCTCGCCGATGCCCGGGATCTCGATCAACTTGTCGAGCGGAGTCGCGACCAGTTCCTGCACGGTCTCGATGCCGCCACTGATGAGCTTCTCGGTCGTCGCCTCACCCAGGCCGAGCGTCTCGACCTCGATGCGGCTGGCGCGTTCGAGATCATGCCGCTTCTTCTCCTCGCTCTTGCTGATCAGGTCGATCTTCCAACCCGTCAGGCGAGCCGCGAGGCGCGCGTTCTGGCCACCCTTGCCGATGGCGAGGGACAACTGGTCATCCGCGACCACGACCATCATGCGCTTCTCGGCCTCGAGCACCTTGACGTCCATCACACGGGCCGGCGACAGCGCGCGCGAGACGAACACGGCCGGGTCGGTCGACCACGGCACGATGTCGATACGCTCGCCGCCCAACTCGCGAACGATGCTCTGCACACGCGAACCCTTGAGGCCCACGCATGAGCCCACGGCGTCGACACGCGCATCGGTCGAGAACACCGAGATCTTCGAGCGTGCGCCAGCCTCGCGGGCCACCGCCTTCACCTCGACGATGTTCTCGGCGATCTCCGGCACTTCGCTCTCGAACAAGCGGCGCAGGAAGTCCGGGTGCGTGCGCGACAGGATCACCTGAGGACCCTTGGCCGACTTGTCCACGTTGATGACCACGGCGCGCACGTAATCGCCCTGGCGGTGGTAGCTGCGCGGAATCTGCTCGCGCGCCGGCAGGAAGCCTTCGTTGAAGTCGAGCTTGACGATGACATTGCCACGGTCGACCTGCTGCACGATGCCGCGCACCAAGGTTCCGATCTTGTCGGAGTACTCCTTGAAGACACGCTCCCGCTCCGCCTCGCGCACGCGCTGGATCAGCACCTGCTTGGCGGTCTGGATGGCGTTGCGGCCGAACTCCGAGATGGGCAGCGGGATCCGCACGATATCGCCCACCTGGGCGTCCGGCTTGTGCGCACGCGCCTTCTCGACCGGCCACTGGAAAGCGGGGTCCTCGACATTTTCGACCACGGCCATGCGCAACGCGCACTCGAGAGTGCCGCTGCCATCCTTGAACTGCACCTCGACGTCGGCCGTCGCGCCGTACTTCTTGCGGACCGCACTCGCCAGGCCCTGCTCGAGCGTCTCGATGAGCATGGCGCGATCGACGCTCTTCTCACGCGTGATCTGGCTCAATGCATCCAGGATCTCGTTATTCATTGACCCCTCCCCGCGGGCGATGCTCCGCCGGCTTGCGGCCCTTGGGGTTCCGTAAACCTTCCCACGGATCCACCACCAGGCGGGCCGATTTGACCTCGGCCCACTCGAACCAATGTTCTTGACCATCTTCCAGACGAACGCCCGCGCGCCCATCCACTGGACCCAGGAGCACGCCGTCGAAGTTGCGACGGCCCTCCTGGGGCTCGTGGGTCGCGAGCACCACATGCTTCCCGCTGAACCGCTCGACATGCTCGAGCGTGCGCAATGGCCGCTCGAGCCCGGGCGAGCTCACTTCCAGATGGTAGGCCCCGGGGACGAGCTGGTTCATGTCCATCGCGTCGGACAGCCGTCGACTGAAATGGACACAATCCTCCATGGCGACACCCCCGGGTTTATCCAGGTAGACCCGGATGATCCGGTGGCGCCCCAGCGATGTCTGTTCCACGTCCACCAGCTCGTACCCGGCTTCTTCAGCCAGAGGCTCCGCAAGCAGGCGAACTTCCTCTCGGACTTCCACTTTCACTCCTACAAAGACAAAGAAAGGAGTGGTCGCACCTGCCCCACTCCTGACCGACAAAGTACCCGACGCCACCCGGTCCCCGCAAGCCGGGGCCCCGCGAAGGGGCCGCGAAGGCACGCATCTGACACGGAATTGGCCCCGGCCGGACCCTTGCGGGTGCTCCGGGCTGTCAGGGCCGGGCGAGCGAGGAGCGGTACACCAGCCAGGCCGCCACGCGCGAGACCTCCGCCAGACTCTCGGCCGAGAGCTGATCCGGGGTGTCACGGTGCGTATGCCAGGCCGGGTAGTCGAAATCGATGATATCGACCGTGGGAAGGCCAGCGTCCAACAATGGGACGTGGTCATCGATGATCGTGTAGCGGACCTCGTCATGGAACGAGCGAGCGCCGGTCGCCCGGGCCGCCTCAGCGACCAGCGCGACCAGGTTCGAGGCCCGCAGCGCCGAGGTGGCCTCGTGGTAGATGGCGAGATCCTTGTCGCCGACCATGTCGAACAGGAAGCCTGCGATCGGCCGTCCGGGCGTGCCGGCGACCGGCAGTCGCGCGGCATAACCCTTGGCTCCCAGCGAGAACTGCTGGCCGTTGTCGGCGTTGCCCAGATCCTCGCCATCGAAGAACACGAGGTCGACACCGATCGGAGGGGCCTTGCGACTCATGAGTTCGGCGACCTCGAGGAGCACCGCCACGCCGGAACCCGCATCGTTCGCCCCGGGCACCGGGAGCGAGCGCTTCGAGGTGTCGGGATCCTGATCGCACCATGGCCGGGTATCGAAGTGCGCGCACAACAGGATCCGACGGCCCTCGGTCGGGCCGAAGCGTGCGATCACGTTGGTCAGCAACAGCGGCGTCCCGAGAGAAGAATCCATGAACGCTTGTTGCTCCACGCGCCCACCGAGGCGCTCGCACTCCCGCACGATCCATTCGCGAACAGCCGCATTACCCGGGGTGCCGGAGATGCGCGGCCCCTGCTCCACCTGATGCACGACGCGGCCCAGCG
>Ga0163144_10020165_pt1 | contig 13354 bp, 15 predicted proteins | sample OliLak19BULKMAT1_FD_123175 | JGI IMG/M metagenome (GOLD analysis project Ga0163144, IMG submission 123175) | Freshwater microbial mat bacterial communities from Lake Vanda, McMurdo Dry Valleys, Antarctica - Oligotrophic Lake LV.19.BULKMAT1 | ecosystem: Environmental > Aquatic > Freshwater >... | reverse complement strand
TATCATGCTTCCGCGTCCGCCCATCCGGCAGCGTCTCGGTCCACTGCCCCGGCTGATCTCCCTTCGCCACCCGCCCGACGCTCTCGGTATCATGCTTCCGCGTTCGCCCATCCGACAGCGTCTCCGTCCATTGCCCCGGCTTATCCTCCGGTGACACCCGCCGCGCGCTGTCGGTATCATGCTTCCGCGTCCGCCCATCCGGCAGCGTCTCCGTCCATTGCCCCGGCTTATCCTCCAGCGACACCCGCCGCGCGCTGTCGGTATCATGCTTCCGCGTCCGCCCATCGGCCAACATCTCCATCCACTGGCCAGCAATCGCCCCCTCCGCCTGTGCGGCCGTCCCTGTTCCCTCCGGCAATGAAAACGGAAGCACGTCCAACGACCTCGCTCCCGAACTCTCCAGCAAATCCAACGCCCCAGCGTCTGATCCGTAGACCGCCTCCGCCCCGATCGCCGCCGAAGGCGACATCTCTTGTAACGAATCCACCGCGCTCAAAGGCGAAGTCGACGTAGCCGATTGAATCTTGCTCATATGGAATGCTCCTGCCCCTTTATCGCCAGCCACTTCCGCAAGTTGCCAAAATATGTGCGCAACTCCCACCAACTTCACTCGATAACACGCCACCTGCCATGATTCCCAAAATCGGCGCCATTCCCATCCCCGGTCTCTCCCCCACGGAAGCCCCCGCCTCCCGCTCGGAACCCCCTCCCGCGCCTCCCCGCACCCCCCCTCCCCCCCCGAACAACGCCCGCCTCGGCTCCTCCCCCGAAGCCCAGGCCCAGCGCGCAGACTTCCTCAGCACCCCGCCCCAGAACTTCGACGACCAATACTGGGCCGCCCAACCCCCCGCCGTCCAAGCCCTCCGCAACATCGATGATCTCGATGAACGCCAACGCCTCGCCGGCTCCCTCATGGCCGCCGGTTACAAGATCGACGTCCCCATCATGGTCTGGGGCTGGGGCGCCCAAAACACGACCCAACTCCGCCAGGCCTACGGCTACACCTGGGTCCCCCACGCCATGCAGGACGCCATCAAAATCGCCCCCGGCCTCACCATGCCCGGCGTCGACGCCTACGATCCCAACAACCCTCCGCCAAACTCCATCCTCGTCGATCGGCCCCGCCCCACCCCCAACGGCTTCGTCCCCGGCGCCTCTTCCGCCGAAGTCGAATCCGCCAGCGGCGAAAAATTCTCCCTCCCGGACCAACTCCTCTCCACCTCCGAACAAGCCCTCGCCGTCAAGCGTCGTCTCGCCGACCTCGGCTTCAAAGATCTCCCCCTCGCCGAACAGCCCCCCGCCAAACCCTACAAAGTTCATTGGGGCGAAGAACCCCGCCGAACCTATTCCGTAGGCGGCCTCAACGTCGGCCTGCTCATGGACTCCCTCGCCCGCCAGATCGACGAAGACGAACTCCGCGCCCTTCTCAAAAAAGCTCTAAATGTCGAGTGAAAAGACCGAACAACCCTCCGATCAAAAAATTCGCGAAGCCCGGAAGAAAGGCCAGGTCTTCCAGAGTCGCGACATCACCCAGGCCCTCGCCTTCCTCACCGGTGCCGGCATCGTCGCCGGTGCGGGAACCCTATTCGTCACCCAACTCGCGGGCTTCCTGCGCCAAAGCCTCCAGCCCGAACTCCTCGCCGCTCCCCTCGATCCCGCCTTCCTCCTTCACCGAACGGGCATCGCTTTCACCCGCTGGCTCGTCCTCTCCCTCCCCGTCGCCGCCGCCCTCGCCCTCGTCACCGGCCTCACCATCTTCCTCCAGGTCAAAAGCCTCTTCTCCTTCGAAATCATCCAACCCAAGTTCGATAAGCTCAACCCCATCGCCGGCTTCCAGAACATCTTTTTCAAGGGCAAAACTTACATCACCCTCGTCAAAAGTCTCGTCAGTTTCTTGGTCGTTCTCACCGTCGCCTATCTCTATATTAAGGACGCCCTCTTCGCCATCACCCTCGCCTCCCGCCTCCCCGTCTTCGAAGCCTCCAGTCTCGCCGGCGATCTCCTGGCCGGACTTCTCCTCCGCGTTGGCGGCGTCTTCCTCGTCCTCGGCGGAGCCGACTATCTCCTCCAAAAGAAGCTTTATATGAAGGACCAAATGATGAGCAAAGAGGACGTCAAGCAAGAGTACAAGCAAAACGAGGGCGACCCCCACATCAAGCAACAACGCCGCCATCTCCATGAAGAGGCCCTCAAAGGCGGAGCGATCGTCAACGTCCCCAAAGCCGACGTCGTCGTCGTCAACCCCACCCACGTCGCCGTCGCCCTCTCCTACGATCGAGAGTCCATGAACGCCCCCCGCGTCGTCGCCAAAGGCTCCGGTGATCTCGCCGGCCGCATCCGCGCCCTCGCCGAAGAACACAACGTCCCCATCTTGCAGAACATCGCCCTCGCCCGTACCCTCCATACCGTCGAACTCGAACACGAAATTCCCGAAGAACTCTTCGACGCCGTCGCCGAAGTGCTCCAGTGGGTCTACGAACTTCGCCAACAAGCGGAAGCCAAATCATGAGCGTAAAAGTCCAATACACCATCCCCGGTTGGGAGCCTTCTCCCTCCGCCACCCCCCTGCCGGACACCGCCCCCGTCGTCTTCGAAGAGCGTCTCCGCCAAGTCGGTCGCCCCGGCGCCACCACCTGGCAACAGGTCCTCCACCTCGATGCCCCCCAGCCCGGCGACCTCGCTCTGCCTCCTCCGCCCCGGCCCTTCACCCACGTCTATTCCGATCCCGCCGAAGACCGCCGCCGTTGGCAAGGCCTCCTCCGTCGCCACCTCACTTCCCCTTCCCCGTCCACCCCTGAAGTCGCCCGCATGCTCGCCGCCCTCGCCCGCATGCAGCAAAATGAAATGGAAATCGAAACCCGCATGACCATCGAGGCTCAAGACTAACCATGGCCACTTGGACCGAAGAAGACGCCTACCTCATCGCCGAACGCGCCCACGAATGGGCCATGCAGGGCGCGCACGAAGAAGCCGCTATCCTCCTTACCGGCCTCGTCGCCGCCGTTCCCTCTTATCCCTACGCCCGCCGCGCCCTCGCCGCCATCTATCTCCAAAACGATCACCCCGCCGAAGCCCTCGCCACCCTCGACGCCTCCCCCGCCCTCAGTCAGGATTGGGACGCCCGCCAACTCCGTCTCGAAGCCCTCCTCGCCCTCGGCCGCCGCCCGGAAGCCGAACGCGAATTCGCCGTCCTTCGCTCCGGCCTCGAACCCGCCCAAGTCCAACGCCTTTACTGGCGCTTCGAAAATTCAAGAACTTAAGCAACCTGGTGACACCCCCGCCGATAACTTGGGCGTCCGGAAGAAAACCGGCAAACTTACTGGAGATCAACACAATGTCTAACGTTTCAGGTCCCTCTGCCGGCGCCCCCGCGCACGGCCACAACTCAATTCAGGTGCGTAATCAGACAACTCTCAATGTCACCTTCAACAACAACACCGAACGAGCCAACTTCAACGCCAACGCCAACGCGATCGCCGCCGATGCTCTCAGAAGCTTCACCACTACCCAGCAGTCCAGCGCTCCCGCCGCTACCCCCGGTACCTTTGCCAGTCTTCCCGGCTTGGACATGTCCGCTTGGCAGGCCCGCTTCAATCAAGCCGGCGAAATCGGTGCCACCCTCGACAAAATGGAATCCGAAGCGATGAACCTTCTCAAAAGTCCAAAGAAAGAGGATCAGATCAAGGGACAGCAGATGATGCAGGCCATGCAGGCCATCATGGACGCCGTCATCAAAGCCATCCAAGCCCGCGGCGAGTCCATGAAGAGCGCCATTCAGAATTCCACCTCCCGCTAGGACAGTAGCCGATGTCAAACACACCCACCGACTTCGATCAAGCGCTCGCCGGCCAAACCTCCTGGGCCGAAGCCCTCGGCATCCCCGACGGTGTTCTCGAAGTCTACGCGGTGCTCGGCAGCCAATATTACGAGCAAGGACTCCTTGATGACGCCAGAACCATGTTCAACGCCGTCATCGCCTTGAACGGCAACTCTCATCTCGGCTACGCCGGTCTCGGTGCCCTTGAACTCCTCAACGGCAACCCCGATGGCGCGCTCCAACAACTCGAATTGGCCTACGCCCGCTATCCCCAGGATCTCGTCGTCTGCGCCAACCTCGGGGAATGCCTCGTCCATCTCGGTCAGCCTCTCGTGGCGGCCCGTTTCCTCCGGGAGGCCGCCGCCCTCGACCCTGCTGAAGTTAACCCCTACGCCAATCGGGCCCGCGCCATCCTGGCCGCCCTGCCCAACGATTAACCACGCTCCAGGAAAAAGGAACCCATCATGCTCGGACTTGAAAAACTCGCAGGACCCGCCCTTAGCCTCATCCCGGGCGGTCAACTCATTGGCATCGGCCTCCAACTCCTCCAAGGCCTCATCGGCAACAAAGACCTTAAAGGCGCTGAAGACGTCCTCAAACTCCTCGAAAACTTCATGAAAAAGGGCGGCGGGGCGGACGCTGCTCCCGGTGCCGAAGCCAATCCCGCTCAACCGCAACCCTTCACCCTCCCCCAAAATCTCCCTCCGGGCACCACCGTCGAAATCGAGGTCCGCACCTCCAAGCCCAGCGGAAAACCCATCCCCCACGAACCCCTCCCCTCCGTCGATGGCAGCCCCGCCGGAGACCAAATGCTCTCTCAGAAAGCCAGCCAATTCGTCGAAGGTTCCGACGCCAACAAGGCCCGCGCTCTCAATCCCGGCTCGCAGGAATGGACCGCCGTTATGTGGGCCATGCAGTCAAACCCCAACGTCCACTACAACGCCGACACCCAGCGCTTCTTCGCCAAAACCGAAGGCGGCGGCAAAATGGACCTCGGCTCGCTCGAAGACATGAAGAAGGCTGCTGGCGGCAACTTCGATCGCTCGAACCCCGTCGGCATGGGCAAAATCAAGGAAGCACTCGACAAAAACCTCGCCGAAGCCTCCAGCACCCCCGAAGTCAGCAGCATCATCTATCGCATAACAACCCAAGCCGCCAAGGCCGACGAGACCACCGAGGCAACTCCAGAAGAACCCAAACAATTCGGCCGCGCCGAAATCGAGAAGTTCGAAGCTAGTATCAAAGCTTATATGGAAGCCCGCTCCCTCATGGTCCAATACGAAGCCTCCTCCGAGGTCAGCTACACCTCGTTCGGCAACAACGCATAAGGACCCATGATGCTCGAAACCTGGGATTCTAAATTGACCCCGGAAGCAGCCCGCCGGCTGCTCTCCGGGGCCACCCCATTGCGGGAAGCCATGGGTGTGCCCGTCTCGGAACTCCTCCGCATGGCCGCCGTCGCCCACGAACTCTGGAGCCAAGGTCGCCGTGACCAAGCCGACACGCTCTACCGCGGCATCGTCTCCCTCGACGCCTCCGTCCCCTGGGGTCACGCTGGCCTCGGCCTCTCCGCTCTCGAAGCCGAAGACTTCCCCGCCGCCGAAGCCCATCTCCGCCGAGCCCTCGCCGCCGGACCCGATGACCCCGCTATCCAGGTCAATCTCGCCGCCTGCCTCCTCCGTCTCGATCAACTCTCGGGCTCGCTCACCATCCTCTCCGCCGTCGTCGAAAAACACCCGCAACACCCGGCCGCCCTCCGCGCCGCCGCCATCCTCAACGGCCTCGGCCACGCCGTCGCCGAACTCCTCAAATCATGATCGAAAAACTCAAACTCCAATTCGATTCTATTCGGAATGAAGTCGCCGCCGGCCAACTCGCCGCCGTCATCACCCGCTACAGCGACCTCGTCCTCGTCATGGCCATCGCCTGCATGGTCGGCATGATGATCGTTCCCCTGCCCACGTTCATTCTCGACGTCCTTCTCACCGTCAATATCACCGCCGCCGTCACCCTCCTGATGGTCTCCATCTACATCGCCGACGCCACCCAAATCGCCTCCTACCCCACCCTCCTCCTCATCACCACCCTCTACCGCCTCTCTCTCGATATCTCCGCCACCCGCCTCATCCTCCTCCAAGCCGACGCCGGAGAAGTCATCTACTCCTTCGGCAATTTCGTCGTCCAAGGCAACTTCGTCGTCGGCGCCGTCATCTTCCTCATCATCACCCTCGTCCAGTTCATCGTCATCACCAAAGGCGCTGAACGCGTCGCCGAAGTCGCCGCCCGCTTCACCCTCGACGCCATGCCCGGCAAGCAGATGTCCATCGACGCCGACCTCCGCGCCGGCATCCTCGACTTCAAACAGGCCCGCACCCGCCGCGAAGCCCTCGCCCGCGAAAGCCAGTTCTACGGCGCCATGGATGGGGCCATGAAGTTCGTCAAAGGCGACGCCATCGCCGGCATCGTCATCACCGTCATCAACATCGTCGGCGGCCTCGTCATCGGCGTTGCCATGAACGGCATGCCCGCCCTCGAAGCCCTCGAGACGTACTCCATCCTCACTATCGGCAACGGCCTCGTCTCCCAAATCCCCGCCCTGCTCATCGCCATCTCCGCCGGCATGGTCGTCACCCGCGTCGCCGCCGATACCCCGGAAACCAACCTCGGCAAAGAGATCGGCGGCCAGATCCTCGCCCAGCCCAAAGCCATCTCCATCACCGCCGCCCTACTCTTCCTCCTCGCCCTCACCCCCGGCCTTCCCAAGATCCCCTTCTTCCTCCTCGCCGGCCTCGCCGGAGCCGTCGGCTACGGCCTCTACCGCGGCAAAAACAACGAAGCTACCGAAGCCGAAGCCAAAAAACCCGAACTCGAATCCCGGGCCCCGGACTTCTCCCCCACCACCCCCATCATGCTCGTCGTCAGTGAAGATCTCGCCTCCTTCATTGACCCCGCCACCCCCTCCGGCAAGGCCTTCTCCGATACCCTGCGGGAACTCCGCCACACCCTCTATTACGAAACCGGCGTCCCCTATCCGCCCATCAAAGTATTTTCCCGGCCGATGAGCAGCCCCGGCGCTTATCACGTTCTGCTGAACGAAATCCCCGCCGCCACCGGCCAGCTCCGCGCCGATCTCGTCCTCGTCGGCGCTGCCCAACGCGACGTCGCCATCTATGGCCTCAAGGGCGAAGAGACCCGCAATCCCGCCACCGGCCGCCCCGCCATCTGGCTCAGCCGAAACCTCATCGACCGCGTCAAATCCCTCCAACTCGCCCTCTGGGAACCCCACGAAGTCCTCCTCCTTCACCTCGGCCACTTCATGCGCTCCAACGCGCAAGAATTCGTCGGCGTCCAGGAAACCCAATGGCTTGTCAGCCAACTCAAACAGATCTTCCCCAGCCTCGTCGACGAAGTCGCCCCCAAGCCCATCTCCTACCAAGTCCTCACCGAAGTCCTCCGCCGCCTCGTCGAAGAACACGTCTCCATCCGCGATCTGAAATCGGTCCTCCAATCCCTCTCTGAAGTCGGTCGCTCCATCACCGACCCCGTCGAACTCGTCGAACACGTCCGCTCCGGGATGAAACGAACCATCTCCTTCAAAGCCTCCGAGGGCAAAACCACCCTCTTCGTCTACCGCCTCGATGCCGAGTTCGAAGACATGTTCCGCAACTCCATCCGCTATGGCCCCGCCGGACAGCAGATCCAAATGGAGTCCAGCATGATCCAGCAAATCCGCGCCTCCGTCCAGGGCGTCATCGGCAACCTGCCCGCCACCGCCCAGCGCCCCGTCATCCTCACCGATAAAGACATCCGGCCTTTCGTCTTTCGGCTCCTCCAGTCTCACTTTCCCGATCTCACCGTCCTCAGCTTTGACCAGATAAGCCCGCAAATCCGGCCCCAGCATCTTGCCTTCATTGATGCGGCCGCCGCCACTAAAAAGGTAACCCGATGACCAAACCAAACTTCCAAATTCCTGCTCCTGAAAACTTCCCCCAACTCGAACGCGTCTTCGCCGCCGGCAAACTTGAACCCTTCCTCAAGCTCATTGAGGATCGCCGCTCGAAGCTCGGCGCCATCGTCGCCGCCAAGGACCCTGACGCGCGCCGCGCCACCGCCGCCCTCGCCGCCTACGACCTCGGCTTGGCTCTGATTCAACGCATCGATCAGATTCGTCGTCAAGCCGCAACTTCCGCCCCTGCCACCCGATAACTCAGGCAAGGAGAAAGCAAGATGAGCCTCGACAAAATCAACAACCCCGGCGCAGTCCACGAAACCGGCGGCGAACCAGATCTCACCGCCAAAAAACCCGGTAAACTCGGGGCCTTCATGGGCGGACTCGGCAAAGTTGCCTCGGTCGCCGCGGGCGTCATGTTCCCCGGCGTCGGACCCATCGTCGGCGGCATCCTCGGCGGCAGAAGCCTCGGCACCCCCGTCAACTTCTCGGGCGGCATGCTCGGCCCGGAATCCTCCCAATTCCTCCAATACCAACAGCAGATGACGATGGAGATGCGCTCCTTCGAACTCGCCTCCACCATCCTCAAAAACCGACATGACGCCTCCATGTCGGCCATCCGCAACATGAAGAGCTAACCATGCGTACCAAGCTCCAAACCACCACCGACGAAATCGCCTTCCTCATGGAAGCCGGCATCGTATATCGCGATGCCCATGAATTCAAGGAAGCCGAAACCGTCTTCCGTGGCGTCCGCGAACTCCTCCCGTCGAGCGAGGTCCCCGACGTCGCCCTCGGCACCCTCCGCTTTGAACAGGGCGACCTCCCCGGAGCCGTAAAACACTATCGCCAAGCCCTCGACAAGAACCCGAAGAGCGCCTACGCCCACTCCCACCTCGGCGAAGCCCACCTATTTCTCCGCCAATCCCCCGAAGCACGCCAACATCTCGAACGCGCCATCGCCCTCGACCCCCGCGGCGAAACCGGCAAGTTCGCTCGCGGCCTCGTCGAACTGCTCGCCATAGTCGAGAGAGGATAGTAGATATGGAGATCAAGCGCGTAGCGCCCCAAAACCCACCTTCGGCCGCTTCCGTAGATGCGGCCGCCCCCACCCCGGCCTTCGCCGGCAAGCTTGAAACCACCGCGGCGAAGAAGGCCGCCGCCCCTGACGCCGCCGCCACCCTAAACCTTCTCCTCGACCGCGCCGCCGCCCGCTCGGGTGGCCTCCCCCCCGACGCTCGCGAAGCCCTCAAATCCCAGCTCGCCACGGACCCGTTCTTCCAAAGCCGGCTCACCCGCTTCCTCGAAAAACAAGGCGAATAACGTTGGAAATCGAAATCTCCATCGAGACCCTGGCCACGGCCCGACACCAGGTCGTCCGCGTCCCCCTCATCGACCGCCTCACCCTAGGCCGCGGTCCCGACAGCCCCGTCCTCCTCGAAGGCCCCCAAATCTCCCGCGAACATCTCGTCCTTGCCGCCACCGGCACCCAACTTTCCCTCTGTAACCTCAGCGCCAATGGCACCCTCATCAACGGAGCCCCCATCGCTACCGGCTACTGGCAACCCCTCGGACTCGGCGACCTCGTCCAACTTCCCGGCTATAACCTCTCCGTCGTCCTCCTCGGCCAGGCCGCCCCCACTCCCTCCCGCGTCCCCGTCCTCACGTCGACCGAGAAAACCGTTCTCGTCCTCCTCGCCGCCGCCCTCCTCCTCACCCTTACTTTTTGGAAGCTTTAACACCCGCCAAATACAACGCCCGCTGCTGTTCCAGCCCCTGCCTCGTCCGCGACGCCTTCTCTCCCGGTTTCGGAGCCGCCACCTGCGCCAACGCTTTGTCAATCGTCGCCGCCGCTCCCGCCGCGTCACCCGTCTGAAACAGCGCCATCGCCAAATACTCGTCCGCCAGGTGCCCCGCCTTCCCCGCCCGCTGTGCAAAACCCAACGCCTTCCGCGGATCCCGCAACCCCTTCACCTCCGTCGTCAATAACCACCGCGCCGCGTCAAGCAACTGGCCATCGCCCGCCCCCGGCTTCTCCGCCAACTGCGCCATATACCCAATCGCTTCCTTCGCCGCCCGCATCCCCTCCTCCGTCGTCGCCAACAAATCCCCCAACCGAACCTGCGCCTCCGCCCGATGCACCGCATGGTGTTCGTTGCCCGGCTCCATTGCCATCAACCGGTCATAAATCGATATTAGCCGCCGAAAAGCCGCCGCCGAAGCCGGCTTGTTTCCGGCATATCCCTGGACAATCCCTATGTTTCGATACGGCGTTGTCGTATGGTACAGCGCCGCCGCGTTCAACGGATCGCCCGCCGAAATCGCCCCCAAAACCTGCGCCGCCTCTTCAAAGTCCGCCATCGCCACCCCATACTGCCCCGTCTGCCCATAGTCCCATCCCCGGTTCATCAGCAACCCAGCCCGAATCCGCCGCACCTCCGGCTCGTCCCTGTCCGGCGCGGGAATCGCCGCATGCGCCGCCAGCGCCGCACCGTAATCCAGCAAGGCCGCCTGCGGATCCGCCATCGACCTGTTGATCGCACTGATCTGATAATTCATCGTCAGCAACCGCAACACCCGCGGCGTCCCCGGCAACTTCCCTAACAACTCGCGCGCCCGCAGGATATCGCCCTCCGCTCCTGCCCCGCCTCCCATAACCCATCCCCCCGATTGCCCTATATGCCGCCCCAACGTCTGATGCGCCGACGCGGTCTCAATCGCCATCTCAACGTCTCCCGGTGCCTCGGCCAGCAGCCGTTCAAACTCCGCTACCGCCTGCCGAACCCTCGGAATACCGTCGTTATCCCGCACCGTCGTAAACGTCTCCAACCCTCCCATCTGCATCCAAACCCGCGCCCGCGTGAACTGCGCCCGGCGATCCGTCCCCACCGGTTCCACCAGCGCCAGCGCCTTCTGGTAACTCGCCAACGCCTCGTCCCGCTTCCCTAAGTTCGGCTCAAACGGATTCCCCAATACGTTCCCCGCCCGCAAGTAACCCTCGGCTAACTCGTTCTGTAACTCCCGGTCCCGCCCCTTACTAGCACTCAGCCGGTCTAAGTACCCCAACGACTCCCGCGCCATCTCCGCCCGCACCGGCGTCGACCCCGGCAGCTTCTGCACCGAAGTGTACAAATCAAACAAAAGATACTTCGCCAGTTGCCTCGTCTCGTTGAATCGCCCCTCCGCCACCCGCGCCTGCCAAGTCGTCCCCGCCACCCCCGCCTTGTGCCGCTTCAAATATTTCCGCATCCGGTAAAGCGTTCCCGCCTTCACCGCCTGCACCGCCTCTCCCCTCAAATACCTCTCAATATCATCAGAAAACTGCTCCACGGACGAATACCGCTCCGCCGTCGACTTCGCCAGCGCCTTCAATACAATGCTATCGAGCTCCCCCCGCAGCCGCCCCGCCAAACTCGCCGGCGTCTCCCCCCGCAGCGCCGCAATCGCCTCCGGACTCTCGGCGTCCGTCTCCGCCGGCCGCCCCGGACTCGATGGGAAATTCGGGTCCGCCGTCGTAATCGCGTGAATCAAGTTCGCCGGGCTCAGCGTAAACGGATCATACGGCGACCGTCCACAAAGTAACTCATAAAGAATCACCCCCAACGAATACACATCCGAACTCACCGAAATTCGCCCCCCCCGCACCAGCTCCGGGCTCGCATAGAGCGGCGTCAGAAAAAGCCCGGCCGTCACCGTCAAATCCACCGCCTCCGCCTGCGACCGCACCATCGTCGAAATCCCGAAGTCGAGTAACTTAGGCTCCCCCTCATTGGTAACTATAATGTTACTCGGCTTCAAATCGCGATGGATCACCAAGTGCTGATGCGCGTAAGTCACCGCATCGCAAATTTTCTGAAACATCTCCAGTCGCGCCTTTACCCCCAGCCGCCGCTCATCGCAGTGCGCGTCCAGTCGCGTCCCCGCCACGTAGTCCATCACCAGATACGGCCGTCCATCCTCCGTCAATCCGCCGTCCAGCAGTCGAGCAATATTCGGATGCTCCATCCCCGCCAAAATCTGCCGCTCGCGATAAAACCGTTCGATCAACGCCTTCGACCCCGGCCCCGCCCGAATCACCTTGATCGCCACCTTCATCTCGAACTGCTGGTCCGCCCGGGACCCTAAATAAACGGTCCCCATCCCGCCCTCTCCCAACTCCCGCTCCAGCGCATACGGCCCCAAATTCGCCAATTCCGCCTTCGCCGCCCCCTGCCCCACCGGATGCAACGGCTCCAAATCCGTCCCCGCCTCAAACGCCGCCACGAGCGAAATCACCTCCTCCCGCACCGCCGCCTCCACCCCCTCCAGGCGCGCTTCCCTCGCCGCCGGGTCCAGCCCCACCACCTGGTGAAATAACGTTTCCGCCTGCTTCCAGTTGTCTAGTGCCATCGTCTAGGGAACTAACTCCTTCACCGGGACTACACGATAACTATAACCCTGCTCATTCAACCCCTGCACAATCCGATCCGCCGAGTTCATATCCACATCCCCCCGCCGCCCCGTCGCCGTGTCTTCCACCGTCTGCACCCCCCGAATCGTCTGGCTCCAACCCAAATTTCCCCGCTCCCCCGCCCTCCTCTGATTGTCATTGATTCCCTGCAAAATCGCCGTCGTCTCCCGCATCGATCGCAACGCGTTGTTCATCCGCTCTCGCAGCAAAGCCGGGTTCAAACTCCACGACGCCCACATCTGCAGCATCACCGGCAACTGCGCCGCAAATTCGTCGATCGGAGCCGCCACCTGCGACATGTAAAACACCCAACGGTCCCCGCCCACCGGCGAAACCGAAACCAGCGCCAACGCCCGCGCCGACCCCTGGGCCGATCGGACCTCCACGAGTAACATCGACGCCTGCCCCCCCGCCAAGGGCTGAATCGGAGTCCCCTCCACCACCCGATAAGTCGCCAAGCCCCCCGATATCGCCCCCCCAAAGTTCGAGTCATAGTAGTTGCGCAGCGCCGTCGCCGGATCCCTCGGCGGACCCGTCATAAACCCTTTCAAATTCGGACGCGCCCCCGGCCAGTCCACCATCACCTGCTGGTAATAGCCAAATGCCGCCTCCGCCCCTCGCGGCCCCGCCATGTCGACAACCCCATTCAGCGCATTCGCCAACCGCCACCCCTGCGGAACCCCAATCGACCCGCTTCCATCCGGGAACCGCTGCTGCTGCAACGGCCCCAAAGCAAGACGCGCTCCCTGCGCCGGACTCGCTTCCGGCCCGCCCCCCAAACTCCCCACAAGCTGCCCAATCGACCGTCCAAACTGCGACTCTTCATCGAACGCCATCCCCACCTTCGCCTTGCTCACCACCACCCAACCCCGCACCGGCACCCCCTCCCGCGTCGCCCGGAAAAACGCCTGCACCTCCGAATCCTGCGCATCCGCCAACGCGCTCACCACCCTCACCGGACCATCGAAATACCGCCCCATCGTCCCGTAAAATCCCCGAAACGCCTGCCGCGCCGACCCTCCCCCTGACCCCGGACCCGCCATCGCCTGCCCCCCCCCCCCCCCCCCCCCAACCACCCACCACCCCCCCCCCCCCCCCCGCCCCCCCCCCCCCCCCCCCCCCCCCCCCCCCCCCCCCC
>Ga0163144_10020160_pt1 | contig 13357 bp, 5 predicted proteins | sample OliLak19BULKMAT1_FD_123175 | JGI IMG/M metagenome (GOLD analysis project Ga0163144, IMG submission 123175) | Freshwater microbial mat bacterial communities from Lake Vanda, McMurdo Dry Valleys, Antarctica - Oligotrophic Lake LV.19.BULKMAT1 | ecosystem: Environmental > Aquatic > Freshwater > Lake... | reverse complement strand
TGTAGAATATCCATAGTGCTACCTCTTGGGTGTTCGACTCTACATCTGCACCGTACATAGAGAGGTAGCTTTTTGTCTAGAGTCTCTATTTCTCTCTCTCGAAAAACTGTCCGGACTATTGCTATGATAGAGGTTTGTTTAGTTTGGGGAGGGCGCTCCATTCCACTGGGTCAAACGGTGTTGGAACATGGCAGTGCCACCGTGGGCTTTGAGGACTACTGCCCGGTGTCAGAGACAACCTTACAACTGCTGCCGCCAGACGTTCAAGTGACATTGTTAGTGGATAGAGGATTTGTTCGCGTAGCGTCTCCGCAGGAGATACACGGTGCGCTCATCCGGTGGTTGCGGGAGCATCAATAGTCGTGGTTAATTCGAGCCAAGTCGGACTTTAACATTACCTTCTCCAGGGGGCAAACGGCTGCGGTGGGGGAGTTGCTGACTCCAGAATGAGCCAGTGTATCTGTTTGAGGGAGTCACCGTTTTGCAGGACATTGAGTGCCATCTCGCCACTGCCCATTTAGCGCTGGGAGGTGAGCCTTGGGCGGTGCTCTCTGATGTGCCGCCGTCGTTGCAGACCGTTCGGCTGAGCTCACGTCGAAGCGTTTGAGGTCTATGGTCAGCGATTTGGTGGCATTGAACCGCATTTTAAGGATTACAAGTCAGCCACGTTTGAACTCACCTGCTCTCACTTGCGCGATCCGCAAGCCCTCAATTGTTTATTGATGTTGCTAGCTTCTGCCACGCTGATTGCCATTGCCCTGGCGGTGGTAGCGATCACTGAAGGTCAGCACAACAGACTGAACTGGCATAGCCAACGGGGATTGAGCTTTTTACAATTAGGTTTACGCGAGATTAAGCGGTTGTGTTATCAACATCTCCCCATTCCCAGATTAGCCACCTTACCGCAAAAGAGTCCGCCGCCTGCCGCTGCTTCCCTCAAAAAACGAGCGCAGGTAGAAACGCGAGTTGAATTCTCCCGTATCACGGCTTTCTCATCTTGAGACTCCAAAAAGTTTTCTGCACCACTAAGGTACTGGGTCTATCAAGTTTAGATGGTGTTATGAGCTAGATTATCAAGAGAAACACGGGTGCAGCCAACAGGATAGAAGACAGACAAATTAGGGAATTATACGGGATAAAGCGAAGCCTACCCAGAGGATAGATATTCTCGTTCGACCAATTTGCCGCACTCACTCCTCTAAATCATGCAGACCAACCCTCAACCCGGGGAAGAAAGCACAGAAAGCACTGGCTTCTCACTTCCCCCAGCCGCGATCGTCAACCAGATCCAGATCTTGCTCAAGGAACGTTACAAAGAAGGTTTCCCCATCTTTAAAGAGATTATTCAGAACGCAAATGACGGGGGAGCAACTCGGCTCGACATAGGCATCACTCAGGGATTAGGAAACGCAACCCATCCTTTACTAAGGGATTCCGGTTTATTTTTCGTTAATAATGGCAGTTTTTGCGATTCAGATGCTCAAGCGATCGGATGGTTTGGAGCCGACTTGAATGTTGGCAACACTGCAAAAATCGGCAAGTTTGGTCTTGGTCAGAAAAGTATCTTTCACTTCTGCGAAGCTTTTTTCTACGTCGCTCATTCTCATCATCTTTCAGGAGAGCCTGAGCGAGGACGATTTCTCAATCCTTGGGCAGATTCAACAAATCCTATCTTACCCGATTCCAAACATCCTGATTGGAAGCAATTAACCTCCGACGACAGGAACCGTATCGTAGAGTATCTGCGTTGTACAGGCTTGCTGCATGATGAATTTTTTATCTTATGGCTGCCGCTTCGCTCAAATTCAATCAGCGACCGCTGTATCTTGCCTAACTACTACGACCACCAATCCATTCAAGAGCATTTACCTAAGAATTTGGATAACAGAATCGCGACATTGATGCCAATGCTGCGATCGCTCCAATCTGTTTACTACTGGCTTCCTGACGAAAACAATCGCTTAATCAAAAACTTTCAGGTTCAATTAGAAGACTCTGCACAACGCTGCGACCACCCTAGACTCGATGGGGAGATCGGGGAACCGATGAATCGATCGCTATATGGGCAGATTGACCTCGACAGTTATAAAGTTGTTTACGGAGGAAAGGAAATTCTTCTCAATGCGGCTAAATTTGATCAGTTAAAAGATTCAACATACTGGCCCAAACGCTTCACGCAGGATGAATCTGGCAGAACTGATTCGGTTCCGGATAAAGCTATTCCTCACTGCGGAGTTATCTTCTCTCGTAGCCCTACTGAGGATATGGGCAGCTTAACCGTACAATGGGCTGTGTTCTTGCCGCTTATGGATGATGAATCTGGCGGCGATGAATTTGAGCAAATTTCGAGCGAGCAGAACTGGAATTACACACTGCTACTGCATGGCTACTTCTTTCTAGATTCAGGACGGCGATCGATCGAAGCTTTGGCGGACATTTATAGCAGCCCAATTGATCGAGCTGATACCCCTGATGACACTGAAGTGATGCGGCCATGGAACACAATTTTAGCGACAGAAGGAACTCTACCACAGATTTTGCCTGCGCTCTGTGAGCTTTGTGAGCGAAACAACATAAGCCTTGAAGAAATTGAGGAACTTTGTTGTTTGTTGAAGGGAACTAAACTCTTTAAGAATCAAAGCTTACAGAAGTTCATTTATCAGAATCACTACTGGGTTTATCGGCTTCAACACGCTCAGTCAGGCTGGCAATTAGTTGATTCTACAAGCCCGGTTCTAGCGCTACCCACTATTCCCGATTGGGAGGCGTTTCCAGTCATATGTCGGATAGCAGAAAACCAGTGGATTGTGTTGGCATCTGCTTCAAATTTAATTGCAACAGATGCGTTTAGTTTATGGCAAGACTCAGACATTGTCAAAGCTCTAGACTCTCTGAATACTCATGAAGCATTTTCTCAGGCAAGTCAGTTTGAGTTTTTGATTAGATGGCTGCAAAGTACGCTGCAAAATCCTCAGAAATTGCTTTCAGAACTTGTCCAACACTGCTTACAAGCCCAGTTAAAAATCTTCCTAGCTCAATTAGAAACAGAATTAAAAGTTCCAAAACAAGTCTGGCTAGAGGCAATCTCGCTACTGAGTGAGAATCGTTGGCTGCCACTAGACTCAGACAATCTCGAACTGTCGCAATCCCTCAATCAATCAACACTCAACATTCTAATTTTGCCCTCTCATCTCGCTCCACCGCGACAGACTCCTCTTAAATTAACTGCTCATGATGCGGCAGCCTTGATTGAAAAACATCAGTTGTCCCTGAGTCAATTTTTCATTCATCAAATTTTGAATGCAGTTGCTTCAGAAGAATTGGAAGTCTTCCGTAGTCGATTAAATAGAGTTCAATTTATCCCAGGATTCGACTGCCAAACAAATCAACATTCTCTTTACTCACCAGAAGCGATTAATTACTTCAGCCAACAGAGACAGCTATTTCTGAATTCAGCTAGTAGTCAGGACTTTGCACTTGATTTACAACAAGCATTGTGCGATCGCAAAACTGTGCTGATTGATGATTTGTTTGCCAAGAAATTCTGCCATGAAATCGTGCAAGAGTGCGATCGCGAGGCTTGCTTAACCGTTTTGGCACATCAACCTAAATTAGCTGACTGCGAAGCTCGAATCAACTTGCTAGGGAGACTTTTATAATGAGTGTGCAACAGCCAAAGCATTTACACCAAATTCGCTTTCTACTCCACGGTTTTTCAGAGCACTATAGTAACCTTGAACCGCTTTACCTTACTTCTCAAAGTAACTCAGTGTGGAGCAGAATTGCTTACAAAGTTTTGGATGAATGGAAAATTATTTCCCCAGCATTAGCAGAACAGATTCCATCAGGTTCTTGGAACGAATTTAAAATTCAGGAGGTCTTATCATCGAATCTAATCGCCGAGCTTCCTCTAAATTCCCTAACACAAGAAGATTTACCTGATGCAGTCGATCGAAAAGAAGTTTTAGCCCAAATATCGCTGGTTTCTGGCAAGGAAGAGCTTTGGAAGAGCTTAGCTTTGCACGAAGCCAATGATGGAAGATTAGTAGCCATCACAGAAAAAACTTACAAAGAAAATCCTGACTTTTCACTTCCTTCTGAATTACAATCGCATATTACACTAATTCGCCAGACTGATCGCCCAGAGTGGATTCCTTTGTGGACACCGGAAGCAGCCATAGAGACAATACTGAGTCAGCCCAAGCCGCAGCAATTTGCTGAGTTGATGCTTCAGCTAATTGCTAAGGCAGCAGAAATTTTATCAAACCAGAAACTTTTAGAACGGCTGAAGACCACAGCTTGGCTAAACTCGACAGTTGGAAATGCTATAGCGCCTAGTCAAGTTGTTCTCTTTCATGGCCGTCTCCAGCCACTAGGACAGAAGCTAGAACAACTCTTTCAAACTAAGGACAGCCCCTATGTCAGTCGTGGGATGTTGAGTGTTCAAACCACTCAAGAGGCTCTCGATCGCATTTGCCCAACCTGGTATGAGAATGATGCTTTGGAGTTTTTACTGACTAAAACACAGCAACCGTCTTGTCAAGTCTTGCTCATTCTGTTATTGATTAAACTATTTGAGCAGAAGAAGCAAACCATTAGTAATGATAATGTTGAAAGACTGAAAACTATGACTTGGCTGGTCGATCGCAAAGGTCAGCCCCGATCGCCGCAGCAAGTAGTCCATTTACCAGCTTTGGAGCTCAGAGCAACGGCAATTCTAGAGCAGTTAACATCCTGGGATTATGTGACTCCTGGGATGCTGCGCTCAGATTTGGATATTCGCTCCTGTCTGGAAGATCATAAATTGAAGGATTTATTTGTCTCTGGCGAGAGTGCAATCAAATTGATCGGCAATGCGATCGCTCAATTGCCTGAGTATCATTTAGGTGACCTACCGATCACTCGATCCTTATTAGAGAGATGCATCCAAGTTTTTCATGGCTGTGAAGTGATGCCAGTTCTCTCCTTGTCAAACGGCATGACGATCGATGAATTTGAATTTTTTATTCTACCACAGGCATCAAAACCTATTCGAGACGTTGAGCGGTCATGTAGTATCCTGAACTGGATTACAGCAACATATCCGACTCCCCAGACGGAAGTCGTTGAAGTTTATAACCACTACTTAAAACTCGCCTGTTGTCAAGAAACATTTAATGTGGTAATTTTACCCCGCATCCAACTACTCAATCAGATCAATCAGATAAGGCAATGGGAATCGCCAGATAAACTATGTGATGGTGAGCGCTACACGGGCATTGACCCAACATCTGTTCTAGATAGTTCGCAGCAGCAGATTTTAATCTCTTCGTTGAGGCAAAGATCAACTGCAACCTCGACTCATTCAGCCTCTTCTACCTCTATAACTATCTCCACCGGGTCACTTGAAACAAGTGCTCAACAGCTAGAAAAATACTTTCGTCCTTGGTTACCTTATCTCCCTTCTGAAGTGGTCGGCGGTTTCTTATGCTTGCTGGTGGGTACTGATATAAACATTCAACAACTCGCCCAATCTTATCTTCAGAGCCGTAGTTTTGATGGGTTGAGAGAGCGATTACTCTGGTCAGAAGATTTAAGAAAGCGGGATTTCACAATCAAAATCCAACCGTCTGGAGATTTCTCACAGAGAATCGAGAACTTATTTGGTAATTCATTTAGCGCCTGCGTTCAGCAAAATCAAGTGCCTGAGCACCTATTCGTCGGTCAATTTGACCATTTAACGACAGAACTTACCTTACTAGAATTTCAGCTACAAGACTCCCAATCTCTATCTGAAGTTCTGCTCAACTCTGTCACAATTTTGATCAAAAGAATTTATCGAACAGAGACCGAATCGCTGAATAAAGTGTGGCAAGAGTTAAAAGATTCTCAACGCCTTTATGTAGATTCTGCGCGAGCTTATATCGTTAAAAATTTGTCTTTTATCTTGAGAATGCTAGGAGTGCAAGCCGAAAGCATTAAGGATTTCCTACGTCAAATAGACAAGTTTGAGCAAGAGCTTACCGAACTTGAGGTACGCTCTGATGCCAGAGCGACAAGAAGGCATGCTCAAGTCATAGAATCTTTGAAAGACGCAAAAGCAGATCTCACTCGATTAATTGAGGTAGACTCAAACGCTATTAGCGATATTCTGCAAGCAGTGCGGAAGAAAATCGGACAGGGACAATATGGGTATAGCATCGCCAGTATTCCTTTTGAGTTATTTCAAAACGCTGACGACTCCTTGGCAGAACTCAAAAGGATGCTGGGTCGGAGCCTACCTGAACGATCTCGCTACGTTTTGAATTGGGATGTAAATCGTTTAACTGTCATGCACTGGGGCAGACCGATTAATCTGGCAGTTCATCCCGATGTACCTAACCAAAGCTTTGAGAATGAGGGCTTTAATCGCGACCTATCTAAAATGCTGAACTTTAATATCTCAGATAAAGCTGAGAGCGAAACTGGCAAGTTTGGGTTAGGTTTCAAAACAGTTCATCTCATCTCTCAAGAGCCTTATATTGTCAGCGGCGATTTGAATTTCACAATTCAAGCAGGATTGCTGCCTTTCGCACTACCTCGTCGTGATCACCAAGAAGCAGATGAAGAACGGGTTCGTAACCTACGTCGTCAATTGCAGCAAGCAGCTTCAGAAATAACAGATGGAACATTAATTGATTTACCCCTCGATTCAGACATACCCGCAAAGGACATAATCGACGAGTTTAAGCAGCAAGCCGCCTTGCTCCTAGTTTTTGCCAAGCATATTAAAACCATTAAAACCTGTCAATTGGCTAACGCTTCTAGGTCAATTGAAACTTTAAGCTGGAATCCTGCGCTCGTTCTAGGCATTGACGATATTGAATATGGAACAATCCGAATCCCAAATAATTTAGGACAGTGGCAAGAACACAAGCTCCTGCGGTTTCGCCTGCGTTCTGGTGATGTAGCAATTGTACTTCCGGCTAAATTCTCGCAGGATTCTTCTCCTCTAAAAAAACTGCCAACGTTTTGGGTCACCGCTCCAACAAAAGAATCTTTAGGCTTGAGGTTTGTCATCAATGGCGCGTTTGATATTACTACAGGACGCACCAGTCTCGATCGCAACTCTAGCCACAACCAAGACTTGATCACGCGGATGGGTGAAAACTTGGGTGAGAAACTTTGTGAATTGTTTCAACTTACGATGGCAAATTGGAACTCGTTCTCCGAAACTCTCGCTCTTGGGGAGATTGATGCTTATGAATTCTGGAAGTTTCTTTGGCATGTGTTAGCTGTGGACTGGTCAAACCAAAACGGTGATAGCACCATAGATCAACTGCTTCAGAAAGGATTGGGGGGCGCTTATTGTGGCATGGGATTCCTAATTGCTTCTCACGCTGCTTTGCCAAACGGATTATCGGGTCGAGCTCGTCAATTAGTCCGACTAGAAAGAGTCACTCATCGGATAGAAGGGCTACTTGCAGATCCCTCTATCTTTGAGCAGGTAATTAGCTGGAAGCAATTTAACCAAAACCATTCTACCGATCGCTTAGTAGATCACACCGTTTGGCAATCCGTCGAGAAACTTCTAGGCACAGACACTCCTACACCTCGGAGCCTCAAGCTGGTTGATGTGTTGAATAAAGAGTTGGGAAATTGCCAGATTAAGCTTGATACAGCAGATCAACTCGGACAAGTAATCGCCCCTGAGATGGTACGCACATGGAAAATCTCTCACAAATCAGAGCATGATGCAATTCGCTCAATACTGGTAGATCGATTCATCTACTTTGAAAGTGAAGACAGTCAGAAATATATCCCTGCTCGTCAACTTCTAATTAGAATTCACACAGACAGCCTAGAGGAACAGCGATTAGCAGCATTTGCTCCCTGCGATCGTATACTTCATTCAGCATACACCCAGGCATCTCTTCAATTCTTTCTGACTTGTCGCGAACACAGAGATACAGTTTCCATTGAAGAGCTAATCAAATGGGCGCTGGATGCAGATACAGATACCCGAAAACAAGCGGTTTTGAATTATCTTGTGTCAGGTGAACGCAAAGGGGGATTTGCAACTCAGCTAACAGCGGTTTTCAGTGGAACCTGGATGGAGAAATATTCAGGCATTCGAGAAACACTAGAAATTAACGCCCAGCAGATTCAAGCAGAGCGGGCGAGTAGCGGTGAAATCGGTTGGAATCAGTTGACAATCCACCCTGTACCTGAAGAAGGGGGCATCGAAAATGAAAGCAAACTACTCGATGTTACTGAAGACAGAGCGGCGAATCCGGGTGAAGTTCTTCGCAATCTCTTTAGTTGGTGGCAAGAAAATCATCAGTCTAAAATTCGGCAATATAACGAATGCCTTTACCCCTTGGAGGTCGAAGAGATGCAACAAGGACTTCGAGATCGAGATCGAAGTGCATGGCTAACGCTCTTGTTCTTAGGAATGACTCACCGAATGGGACGCACAAGACATGAACAGCACCGAGATTTCATCCGATTTTGCTTGGAGAGAGGCTGGTGGCAGCAATTCTCTACCCCAAATCCACGCTCATCTCCTAGGCAATGGATGGAAGTTCTAAATGAGTATATGGAAAAGCAAGTCGAAAGCACAAGTTGGTACTGTTGGATGGAAAAGTTTCCAAGCATTTACCGGACTGCTAGCTATCTTGACGCCTACATTGACTCTTTTCTCAGTCTTGAGGGAGTTCAGCGTGATTTTGATCTAAATCTCATTACTTCGTCGCGCAGTAATTCCGAATTTCAAGGCGGCGGGGCGGATGCTCCTCCATTGCCGTTGGGCATCGGGGCGAATTTTGTCTTAAGAGAACTGCTACGCTTAGAAATTCTCCAGCCGATCTCAAACGCTTATGTTCCTTTGCACTGTTTTGTTCCAAGAGCGAATGTCAGGAGATTATTGATGTATTTGGGCTGCCAAGGTTTAAGCAAACCAGACTCTCGTTCTTCCTCCAAGATCTACAAATTTTTAGAAGAAGAATTTTTAAGGATAGGTTTGTCGGATGATCCAACGTTTAACGATTGCTTCGACATCCCCTTCGAGCTGTATTCAGAGAGTTCCTCGGAAGTAGATCTTCGTAATATCCAAGTTCGAGATGATGTTAGTTGGTACGAAAGTATTCTCGATGAAGAGCATTCTCAGTATGAGTCTTTTCGCGAAGATGGAAGTTTTGTAACGTTGTCAAACGGTCGAATCATTCCTAGAACCTGAATGAGCTAGAAAAGGGGGGACTTTAAGTATGGATGCTAAATTCCACAGCGGCGATCGCGTTTCACATTCTCGACATGGGCTTGGTGAAATTAGAGCCGATGAGGGCATCACTATCATTGTCCGTTTTGAACACGGTTTAGAGGAATGTCCAAGGGAAGAACTGACTCGCTTATCTTCTCTGGAAGAGGAAATAAGAACAGGTAACTGGCAGCCATCACTAGAAATCGTTGCACGGGTACAGGCTTTAGCAATTCGATCAGTCAATGACGAGTGGGGCATCTTTTCTTTAGCACGGATTACTTTATTGCCCCATCAACTATGGGTTTGTCGGCGAGTCGTGCAAGAACTACCTGCTCGATGGCTAGTAGCCGACGATGTTGGACTGGGAAAAACAATCGAAGCAGGGCTGATTCTGTGGACTCTGTTGAATAAGCAAGCTGTTAAACGTATTCTCATTATTTGTCCAGCTTCTTTGGTTGATCAGTGGCAGTATCGTCTACGAACCATGTTTGATATTCGGTGTACTCGTTACACGGCTGAAGCAGACACTGCCAAAAGCGATTTTTGGAATACTCATCATCAAGTGATTGCGTCCTTGCCAACTCTACGCCAGAACAGCCGGGATCGACACAAACGGCTGATGGAAGCAGAACCTTGGGACCTACTGATTGTCGATGAGGCACACCACTTAAACGCTGATGAGCAGAGCGGACCAACTCTGGGTTACAGTTTCGTTGAAAAATTAATCAATAAGCATCGCAAAGTGCGATCTGTTATCTTTTTTTCGGGGACACCCCACCGTGGCAAGGACTATGGGTTTTTCTCACTTCTTAAACTGTTGCGAGACGATTTGTTTGATCCTCATAGACCCCTACAAGAGCAGATGCCGCTACTCCGAGACGTAATGATCCGGAATAATAAGCAGTCTGTAACAGATATGAAAGGGGGAAAGCTATTCTTTCCCTTGAGTGTGAGATCGAAAACCTATCATTACTCGCCCGAAGAGGATCAATTCTACAACAAGCTTACAGAATTCATTTTAACCGGGAAAACTTACGCTTCTGGACTTAATGATTTTAATCAACGCGCCGTAATGCTAACGTTAATCTGTATGCAAAAACTGGCTTCTAGTTCAGTTGCGGCAATTCAACATGCCCTCGAAGGTCGCCTTAGTCGGTTAGACGGTAATCGCACTGAACTTAAAACACTTGAACAAAAACTAGAAATATTAGAAGATCATGAAGCTATAGAAAGTGACAAAATTAATCAGTTAGAAGAACAAATAGTAGGACTTACTAAATCAATTCGACTAATGCAGGACGAAGAACCTCGTTTGAAAGAACTGATTCAAGCTGCTGATGCAATTCAACAAGAAACTAAAATTCAGAAGATTTTGGAAGTTGTTGAACACGAGTTTAACAATCGCCAGGTTCTATTCTTTACTGAATACAAAGCAACCCAGTCGCTTTTAATGTCCGCACTGATAGCAAGGCATGGTGAGGCTTGCGTCACATTTATTAATGGAGATGAACAAGTAGAGGATGTGATTGTACCTTCTGAGAAGAAAAGCCGTCGATTTCGAGAGAAGCGAGAAACTGCTGCCGAAAGATTTAATCGAGGTAAAGTCCAGTTTCTCATTTCAACTGAGGCAGGCGGGGAGGGCATTGATTTACAAGAAAACTGTTATTCACTAATTCATGTAGACTTACCGTGGAACCCTATGCGCTTGCATCAGCGAGTCGGGCGCTTAAATCGGTACGGGCAAAAACACCCGGTTGAAGTCATTACCCTCAGAAACCCACAAACTGTGGAAACTTTAATTTGGGATAAGCTCAATCAAAAGATTGACAGCATTATGCAGTCCCTACAGCAGGTAATGGATGAGCCTGAAGATCTGCTGCAACTCATTCTAGGGATGACTTCACCCAAGCTATTTCAGGAGATTTTTAGCGATGCCGACCATCACAGCGACCAGTTAAATCAATGGTTCGATCGCAAAACAGCAAAGCTTGGCGGACAAGATGCAGTTTCAGCCGTTCAGGAGATTGTAGGGAGCTGTGAGAAATTCGACTTTCAACAAGCTTCGTCGCTACTTCCACAACTAGATTTGCAAGATCTACAGCCCTTTTTCCTAGCAATGCTGCATTTGAATAAACGACGGATTACTCAAGCGGAATCGGGTCTGGCTTTTTTGACTCCAGAGTCTTGGCGTACTGAACCTGCAATTCAGCGAGAGTATGAACAGGTTCACTTCGATCGTGGGCGACGCAGCCAAGGGGATTCAAGCCATCTTCTAGGGGTAGGACACAAACTACTAAATGCTGCTTTGTTTCAAGCCATCGGCTACACAAGTGGTCTCACCACATTACCAGGACTCAGCCAAACATTATTTGTTTTTCTGGTTACAGATCGCGTGACCAGCGCAGAGTCTCAGATTATTCGGCAATCCGCTGTAGCTCTCAGTAGTGATCCAGTTAAAGGATTTCGTGTTGTGAAAGACTGGGAACTCATCCAAATACTCAATCAACACATAAAAGATTTCAAGAAAGTGACTGAGCTACACCCATCTCCTGATCTGTCCTCAACTATGATTTGCCAACAACTAAACAGGGCTAAACAGTTTTTAGAAGAACACCTTAACCAGCTACGTTTGCCGTTTAGAGTGCCATCGATTCAGGCAACTAGCGTTATTTTGCCAGGAACACAAGCTGAAAAGCCATCTAGCTTGTAATTGCAAAATACAGAATGTGTAATTGCAAAATACAGAATGGAAGCACTCTCTTTCCAACTTAATGCTGCACAAGTTGTTCTCTGATTGCACATCAAAAATCTTGCACCCGATCCAAAGACGGTCACGGAATTAACTTTATGGCTGTTGGAGCGTCATAGCCGAATTCACAGATCGCTTTCGCTTAGAGGAAAGCTTCCTGATTCCCTGGCTCATTGGGTCAGCGATTCATAGCGCAGCTCACTTAATGACTCGAGCGATCGCTGACCAAAGCAGCTTTTGGGAAACAGCCCTCTCTGAACATCTTCTTTTGAGCCTGAATCAAACCATTATCTTTGTGAATCGTTTGCAGAAATTTTCGCTTGGAGGGCTAAAAACTTTCTTTGAGCAACGACTCGATCATGCCTTCAAGAGCTCACTTGAGGAGTGGGAAGACTGTATGTTTGATCCCCTTAGTGGTACAGAAAAATCCTGAAGCGATGGATATATATGACGTCTCACTGTGAGACAAGGGTGACAGAGCGGGGGACGACATGGGAAGCTCAAGTTTCCACACGAAAAGCCATCCGGTATGTCAAGCCCCCGACTTTATCGTCAACTGCAAGCTCAACTAAGTCAATGGATTTGCCCCCAAGATCAACGACATTTGCAAATTTTTTGTGAGAATGTCGCTGCCATTTTGCAAGCTCAAAGTTCTTGTCTGAGCCACTGGTTGCTCTATTTAAGTCACCGGGACTGCCAAGCCCGCAGCCATATGGAACGATTAAATTACTTTATCTATGATAGAGGTTTGTTTAGTTTGGGGGGGTGCTCCATTCCACTGGGTCAAACGGTGTTGGAACATGGCAGTGCCACCGTGGGCTTTGAGGACTACTGCCCAGCGTTTGAAGTCTATCGGCAGCGATTTGGGGGAATCGAACCACATTTTGAGGATTACAAGTCAGCTGCGTTTGAACTCATCCGCTCTCACTTGCGCGATCCGCAAGCCCTCAATTGTTTATTGATGTTGCTAGCTTCTGCCACGCTGGTTGCCATTGCCATTGCAATGGTGGTCGTCAGTAAAGGTCGGCGCAACCAACTTGACTGACATAGCCAACGGGGATTGAGCTTTTACAATTAGGTTTACGCGAGATTAAGCGGTTGTGTTACCAACATCTTCCCATTCCCAGGTTAGCCACCTTACCGCAAAAGAATCCACCGCCTGCCGCTGCTTCCCTCAACAAACGATCGCAGGTAGAAACGCGAATTGAGTTCTCCCGTGTCACGGTTTTCTCATCTTGAGATTCCAAAAAGTTTTCTGCACCACTAAGAAATTCACACTCTGAAACATCCTAGGGCTACTCTGCCTTCGGATGCTGCTGCATTAGTCCTCGCACCTGTTCGGCATGGTAAGAACTGCGGGTGAGGGGCGACGAAACCACCTGCAAAAAGCC
>Ga0163144_10020159_pt1 | contig 13358 bp, 12 predicted proteins | sample OliLak19BULKMAT1_FD_123175 | JGI IMG/M metagenome (GOLD analysis project Ga0163144, IMG submission 123175) | Freshwater microbial mat bacterial communities from Lake Vanda, McMurdo Dry Valleys, Antarctica - Oligotrophic Lake LV.19.BULKMAT1 | ecosystem: Environmental > Aquatic > Freshwater >... | reverse complement strand
GCAATACAAAGTTTTAGTTATTTGTTGTCTAAGAAAATAAAACCTGGTCAAAGAGTTGTTTTACTAGATCTTCATGGACCTCACTGGGTAATCGCATTCTTTTCAGTTATCCTCAATAAGGCTATCGCAGTCCCTATAGATCAAAGAATGGATCAAAAATTGCAAGAAGAAATAGTAAAAATGGTTGATGCAAGTCTGTTATTAACATGCAATTCCAAAGTGGAGCATAAAATAAAATCAGTTATTTATGAAGAAGCAAAGCTTTTAGATAGAAAATGGCTACCTGAGTTAATTGACCAAAACATCCCTGCTGAAATAATATTCACCTCAGGAACCTGGGGTAAACCCAAAGGCGTACTATTAACCCATAAAAACATCCTCTCCAACTTAAATTCAATTATGCAAGTTTATCAACCAAAAAAGGAAGAGAAACTTCTATCTGTTCTTCCGCTATCCCATGCATATGAGCAAATGTGTGGACTCTTAATCCCCATTGCATCAGGTTGCCATATTATTTATCAAAACTCATTAGACAGTTTTTCACTATTAGAATCATTACAGAAGTTTAAGGTTAATTATATGGTTGTTGTACCGAAGTTTCTTGAATTATTACAGGCAAGTATCTTGAGAAATTTAGGTAAGTCAAAAATTTTGTTTTATCCTTTATTAAAAACTTCTCAGTATCTCCCTATTTCTAAAAGAAGATTGGTGTTTCATTCTCTCCATAAGAAGTTTGGTAAAAACCTTAAAACATTTATTGTAGGTGGAGCACCTTTATCAAATAACCTAGAAGATTTCTTTAAGGGATTGGGCTTTAACAGTATTGTTGGTTATGGGTTGTCTGAATCTTCACCAGTACTTTCTTTCTCGCAAGAAAACAAACGTCCAGTTAATTCAGTGGGTTATCCTATCCCTCAGGTTAAGATTAATATTGCAGACGATGGTGAAATAATTGCTTCTGGTCCAAATGTATCTCCTGGTTACTGGCCATTAAATAATCTTACTCAACAAAAAATCCTTAATACTGGTGATATAGGATACTTAGATCAAAAAGGAAGATTATATATAACAGGAAGAAAGAAAAATATGGTTGTTTTCTCTACAGGAGATAAAATTCAGCTTGAAGATATTGAAGCAACAGCAGCACAACTTGACGGTGTATTAGAAGTATGTGCAATCTCTATTGGAGAAAATAACCCTGAACTAATTTTAGTATATACAGGAACTGCACAAGAACAAAAGATATTAGAATTCTTAAACATCAAACTTCCTCTATATGCTCGTATAAAAAGGGTTATAAAATGGCACAATCCAACATTACCTTCCTCCCATACTTTAAAAATAAAACGAGATATTATTATGAGTACTTATGAAAGATAAAAAATACTTTTTATTATTTTATTGGTTCAATTCATTGAGGTTACAGCATATGCAATGCTTCTTCCTTTGATTCCATTTTACGCCCAGTCTCTTGGTGCAGATCCTATTACCATAGGTTAGATATTTGCTTCTTATTCAACATTTCAACTTTTATCTTCACCATTCCTCGGAAAACTAAGTGATATATACGGAAGAAGAAGTATTTTTTTAATAGGACAATTAGGAACATTTTTTGGTTTTCTGCTTTTAGGATTTTCGCACTCTCTGATGCTCATATTTATTTCTCGTTTTATTGATGGGATAACAGGAGGAAATCAAACTGTCTCATATGCAATTGCTAGCGACATCTCTACAAAAGAAAAGCGTTCACAAGTATTTGGCTATCTTGGAGCCACTCTTGGAGTTGGACTTTTGACTGGCCCAGCATTAGGTGCGTTTCTTTATCAATTTGGATTTTCTTTTGCAGCCTTTGCTACTGCAATATTTATGCTTATTAGTACGATTAATAACAGCACTATTTCTACCTGAAACAAGGGTAGTCTCTCATAAAAGCACCAACCTTATGCCAAACCTTCAATCATTCTTAAAACAAACTACTGTTCGCTCAATCCTTATTCAAATATTCTCAATTACTTTAACAATGAATACTTTTATTCTGGGGTTTCCGATCTTCGCTCAAAAACAACTTTCGTATTCAGTTCAATATGTTGGATATGCCCTTACCTTTATGGGACTTATTGGTATTCTAACCCAAACACTTCTACTTGGTAAAATTGTCTCAACTTTTGGGGATAAGAAAACTTCTCAAATTGGCTTTATCATCATTACAATAGGATTTCTGCTGCTATCATTTACTCACAATACTACATTTTTTCTGATAAGCATCTTAGCAATAATACCTGGAATTGTACTTGTCTCAAGCACAATCAGCAGCCTTCTTACTCAATCAGTATCAGAGCATAAACAAGGAGAAGTTTTGGGAATTCATCAGTCCGTAAATAGTATATGCCAAATCATTGGTCCACTACTGGCTGGAGTTATTCTAGCTAAATTTTCAAGTCCACTATTTGGATTAGTCATAGCAGTAATTGCGGTATTGGGAATAATTATTTCCCTCTCCAGAAGACGTTCAGCTTAATCAATCTTTTTATGTTCTCCAAAAGGATAAGGAAAAATGTCATTTTTATACATAGGTCCATGCCTTAAAACATGAAAGTAACCTTTAGTCCACCACCAAAAAAGTCGAACTCTACCGATTTCTCTCAATCTTCTAGGCGAGGCTAATACTTGAGGGTTGTAATGCAAGTGGTATTTTGCCCCTAATGCTCGTGATCTTCTTCCATAATCAATGTCTTCACCCATTATTATTCCTTCATCAAATCCTTTAACTTTTTTATGATTTGACTTAGTTGTAAATAGAAATGTACCAGAACAGATAGGATCCCATAATCGGGAAATGGAAATGAACCCAAAAATTGCAGCAATCCATAGATAATCACCTAAATCAGGCTTTGTGGGTTTATGAAGAATAAAATCCACAAAATCCCCATCTGGCTTAATCTTTTTGAGGAGAGTATTTAAAAAATTGCTTGGAAAAATAATATCGGAGTCAATAAATAAAAGATATTTATACTTAGCAATATCTGCTCCTCTATTCCTTGCAAGACCTATACCTTTTGGCGTTGTGATAATTTTCAGTTCTTTAATCTTGCTTTTAAATTTACGAGCTTTTTCTACAGTTTTATCTTTTGATCCACCATCTACAACTATTACTTCTAATTTTCCATAAAAGTTTTGCTTTGCTATAGCTTCTAAAGTCGTTGGAAGGTAGTGTTCCTCATTCAAAGTAGGAATTATTATGGATATTTCTTCGATCATCCTTATTATATTAAGCAAAATGTTCGGTAGAGTCAAACACGCTTATCTGTTATAGTAAGAATTATGACAATTCAGGAGCAAGCTCAATATCTATTCGGATCTGCGGAAGAGGTAAGAAGACTCGCTTATCTGGCACATAATGTGCCTGGATATTTTCTTATAGCTTCAGCAGTTCTTTTGTTTCTAGCTGGATTGGGATTTTATAGAAAGCGACTTACATTTGGATATAATTTTTTATTACTTTTTATTTCCGTAGTTTTTACAGGATTTATATTTCTTAGTAAAGGAATACAAAATATTCCTACGGTTACTCGACTTATATTTGCATATCCAGAGATTTCCGTACATTTAATAATGGTTGTAGTCGTCAGCATTGGTACAACTTTAGAAATTCTTTATGAAAAAGGCATATTAAAAAATAGGCTTTTCCATCTTTCTTTCCCTTTTGTACTTCTAATACTAGGATACATAAATATTCTCCACCCTCATGCACCAGTTCACACTGAGAGCGATATGTTTATTCATTTAGTTATGGGAACTCTATTAACTTTGAGTGGACTTTTTATTATTATCCACAGGTTAATAAAAGGTACCTCTTCAAAAGTCTTTCTCTGTCTAGGGACCTTAAGCCTAGTAGCAGTAGGCATCATGTTTGCAACTTATAAAGACTCACCCATTGCATATGAATATGCATTCCCTCAAAAACCTGTTGTAGGTAATTATGTTGATGTAGGAAATAATGGAACAATATATATTTATAACGATCATGTAGCACCGCAAGATATAAAAATAAAGGCTGGTGGTACGGTAAAATTTGTACAAGTTGATGGGAGCTGGCATGACATCGCTTCAGGCCCACATCCAACTCACACTGAATATCCTCCTCTAAATATTGGTTTTCTTAGACAAGGTGAGACGCATGATGTTACCTTTCCTAAGGCAGGCAACTTTGGGTTTCATGATCATATACACGATGAGGACACCAAACTTCAAGGGAAAATATTAGTATACGATTAGTATTTATAATTTTCCTTCCCAAGGATTAATAGGGTTAGAAATATATTTTTTTACGCCTCCTAATGAATCTACCCAGACGTTAAGATCTCTAAAACCATCTTTAATATCATATGGTGGATTATATTTTAGCTCAGACTTTATCTTCTCTAATGATAGTGTTGACTCCTGGGTAAACTGCCTAGCTATATCAACTGTTAATAATGGAGACTTCTTTGAATTTATTAATTTATATATACTTTCTAACATCATTGTTAAAGGTAGAACCACTGAATAAGGAACATGCATCTTTTGAACTTTCATATTGAATGCACTAAATAAATGATGATAAATATCGTTAATACTTAAAGCTTCAATATCAGTTAGATTATAAATCTTTAATCCCTTAGGTTTTGAATTAATTATCAAAGATATTCCATAACAAATATTACCAACATGAGTTATAGAAAATTTATTCTTCCCAGATCCAATAATTATGGCTTTATTATTTCTGATACTTGATAATATTCTGGGGATCAAGGTTCTGTCTCCAGGACCATAGATGGCATGGGGTCTTATAATCGTAATCCTATCAAACTTATTTTGGTGTTTAATAATAATTTTTTCTGCTTCTGCTTTTGTTTTTGCATAGTTATTTGCATATCGCTTTGGATAATGAATTCCTTCAGCTACTTTATGTTTACCTTTAAAAGAATCATATACGCTGGCTGTGCTAATATAAATGAAATGTTTTGCATTTTTAGCTACCTCTAATGCCTTTAATGTTCCTTCAATATTAGTTTTGTACATCTCTTGATAACTTCCCCAAAACTCTACAAATCCTGCTGTATGAATAAAAACATCTCCATCAAATTGGCTAGGTAATGAATCACTATCTAAATCCCAAGAAATATATTCTGCGTATTCTTTTAATGGTAAGGGTGGAATGCTTTTCCTACCATATGCCGTTATTTTATGTCCTTCCGATGCAAGGTGTCTTACAAGATGCGATCCTACAAAACCTGTGGCTCCAGTTATTCCAATCTTCATAAATATTTTTGTGTGACTATTTGTCTTAGTTTATTCTTGTCTACTTTTTTCTGTCTTCCTGATCGGGGTAATTCCATTGATATAATTTTGTCTGGATATGCTTGCGTATCAATAGAATATTCTCCTGAACGCAATTTCTTCTCTACATAAGACACTATATTTTTATCATCCGCATCTTCAGATTGAATCACCAAAACAATCTTTTCATCTTCTTTCTCTTCATCTCTTACACCTATCAATGCGCAATCTTCTACACCTGGTATTTTTTGAATTATTGGTTCATAGAGAGAGGGGTATATATTATAGTTATCTCTTATAATCATATCTTTTTTTCTACCAAGTAGTATCAGCTTATTGTTCACAACTTTAACTAAATCTCCTGTTTCAGCCCATTTAGCTTTCTGAAAACCAAGATAGTTCTTAAACAAATTACCTCCTCTAATTAGTAGTTCTCCATCCTCTGCAATTTTATACTCAATTCCTGGTACAAACTCTCCTAATAAGTCCCCTTTACCCTTCCAATTCATTTTGTAGGTTCCGTCAATTAAAGCAATTGGTACAATTTCGGTCATACCGTACATACAAATGACCTCTGTTTTATCTGATGTAAACTTATTTAACTTAGTTAAGAATCCTGCTAGCACTGGTGCTGAACCTAAGATTATTTTTTCAACATAATTTGGTATTTTCGCTCTTTTACTTTTACAGTAATTCATTAGTGTCATAATTTCTGCTGGAGGACCAAAAATTACAGTTGGTTTATACTTCTTAAGATCTTCATAAAAATTCTCACCTGAGAATTTTCTATCAGGTACAATAACGGTTACACCCATTGCTACAGCAAGAAGTAAAAACTGTGAAAGTGCAGCATAAAATATATCAGAAGATGAAGATTTAAGAATTTGTTCAATCTTATTAACAGTATCTTCTAATGATCCAATTGTATGGACTACTCCCTTTGGCATTGTGGTTGTGCCAGAGGTGAATACAATCATTGCTTCTTCATTTCTACTTAATGGAGTTAAACTCTTTATATCGAGATTGTTTTTTTGTTTTAGTAACTGGTTGAGCGATAAAGCATTAAAAGTTCCAGGAAGAGGAATTCCTACTCTCACCAACTTAACATTTTCTGTCGTTGAAACTTCAGGTATATCATATCCTATTTTTCTTAAAATGTACTTGGCTATTGGATGACCCTTTATTGCAAAAACAATAGGCTCTGTAAATATCCATTTTGGCTTTGCTAATTTCATTCTGTTTTTAAAAACTTCCTTACCCATCCCTGGATCAGCCACCACAATAACACCCCCTAATATGAGGACTGCTAGAACAAAAACGGTAAGCTCTACACTAGGACGAACTAAAAGAAGAACTTTGTCGCCTTTTTTAAACCCTTCCTTTGAAAGACCAACCGCTACATTATGTGCAGACTGAACTAAATCTCTCGCAGAAATTGACTTACCTGATGTTTGAATAGTAATTTGCTTGTGCGGAGTTTTTTCAGATTGAGTAATTAACTTTTCAAGTAAAGGGTTTTTATAAAGCATAATTTTTACCAAACTAGTGCCATCGTAGCAATACTCACCCCTGCTGCAAGTCCGAGCAATAAGATTTTATCACCTTCATGTAATTCTCCTTTTTGCTGCACTTGATCTAATGCAACTGGGATTGAAGCAGAAACCATATTACCAAGTTCTGGTAAAACTATTACGAGTTTCTCTTTGGGTAATTTTGCTTCTTTGACGAGTAAATCAAAAGTTTTTAGTGATACTTGATGGACAACAATTTTATCCAGATCTTCTAAAGACCATCCAACCGCCTCTAATGTCTCATAAATTTGCTGTGGTCCTATTTCAATAAATATATCTTTCAAGCCAGCAGTTTCTCCTTCAAAATAACCCTTATCTGAATCCCTAGGAAATCTAGTTCCTCCGCCCAGAACAGTTGATTGTCTCCAATGCTCTCCGTAGGATCTAAATTGCGAATATAATATCCCCCTAACCCCATCAGAAGGAGTAATTACCATTGCTGCACCTGCATCTCCTAAAGTATACCCAGCAAAGGCCCTCCTCAACTGATCTTTACCATCAACAGACTTTCTAACAGCTCTACTAGGAACTTCTCCATTAACAATTAGAATTGTTTTATATTTACCAGAGGCAATTAGTGATTCAGCTACTTCCATACCATTCATAAAGCTATTGCAAGCATTTTTTATATCAAAGACTGGACACTGTAGTTTGAGATTTTCTTGCACTATGTTTGCAGTGGCTGGCTCCATAATATCCCCACTTGCAGCAGCAAAGATTAAACAATCAATATCGCTAACATCAAGATAAGCTTTCTTCAAAGCTATTAAGGCTGCTTGTGTGGCAAGATCGGAAGCATTAGTACTTTCATCTGCAACTCTTCGCTGTTTTACTCCAGTTAATATCTCAATTATTCCTCTTGGTAGTGTAACGTTTTTACTACCTTTATTAATTTGTTTCTCCAAATCCGTGCTAAGTAATTGCTTTTTAGGAAGTACTGAAGCTAAACTTTTAATTTGAGCTTTAGGAATCATGCTGTCATTTTATCAGAGAACCAAAGAGATTTCAGGATGCGATGATTTATATCCTTCCACTGTATAACTAGTAAATCTTATCCAATGATATTGGTTCATAATCTAACATACTAAGCGGATTATACCTATCATAGACACTGCCTGTGGCAATAATCGTAATACCTGGCTGTGGCGTATTATCTTCCTCCATAATCTTGAGAAGGAGGAGTGAGAACGCATCGGCTAAATCATCATGCTTCTCAATCCCAAATCCTGTGAGTTGGGTGATCAAATCTTCTGCACCGTGTTTTGGAAATAATACTTTCCCTTGTTGAATTAAATGGGTAATAAGCGTCAGCCGTGACTGTTTATCTTGTCCGGACACTTTTACCCCTTCTGCTGGGATATTCATGACGTTTGATAAATGCTCTATAAGAGCTAACTGATAGCCAACTTCTTCAATATACAGTTTTGATTTAAGACTTGTTGCAATCCCTGCAGCTGTTTCTACAGTTTGAGGAAAACCCATCCGTTTATTGATAGGATTCGGAAGTATATAGACACGCAAATTCTCTCTATAACCATATATTTTAGCAGTGATCATCGCCGTGTAATCTGCTGATTCTTTTTGAGAAATTGCTAAGTCTATCCCCGTTGCGGCAAATCTGAATTTATTACCCATCTCCTCTGGAACAGTATCATAATATTGAATCCAGTCAGGGTGTACTAAGCGATCCTCATCTGAGATAATTTTGAGTAAGAACTCACGATACCATGCAGAATCAGACGCAATGGTAGCTTTATGTTTCTCAATCGCTTGTTGGTCAGGAAATTTCCCAGTCCAAGAGATTACTCCGTTATCATCAATCAGTGGATAGGCAAAAAACTTGCCATGAAGATTTCCCAGCTCCATGAGTTTTCTCAGACGCATCAACAGACAATCTTCGTGTAATAAATTACCGATAATAATAGTTTTGGTATATGTATCACCAATTGGCATGATTTCACCTGTCAACCATTGAAAGACTTTATCTCTCCCTTCTTTTGTTTTGACACTATTTAAGTCCTCAACGTCGTCACAAACGACAAGGTCAGGTCGGTATTTCCCATGTCTTATACCACGAATACTTTGTTCAGTTGAGGCGATCATAATCTTGGCATCATAGTTGGAGAGTACAATTGAGGTGGAACCCCATTCATCACTGAATTCTTGGAAGGGTCCAATATCTGCTTTTAACAACTGATTTGTTTCTAACTCTCTTTTAATATTTGTTAAATGTTGTCTGGCTTGGTTATGCGTTTGTCCAAGGATCAAAACAAATTTTTTCTGCTGGGCACCAATAATCGACCAGATGGGATAGGACAAGCTCATAAGTGTAGATTTACCCGATCCTCTAAATGCAACAATTGTTGCAAGCCGTAAATCCTGATCCTCTGTTACTTGAAACATTTCATGATGAAATGGAGCAAATGAATAATCAATATAGTCGCTTAGGTAAATGGTGAAGAACCAGAAATGACTTTTCTTGGCAAGCATTTTTCTAATCGAGCGTTTCTTTTTAATTTGCTCAAGCTCTTGGGGGGTTAATGTCTGTGTAATATTCATCATGCGTCCTCCTCCTTTTGTGACGGGTTTGCAAGATCACTAACCCTCGAAATTACAGTAGGAAGTAGCTCAGCGAGCTTCAATGCCTTCATAACTAATGCTTCTTGTTCGGGTGTAAGTTGTTCCTCATGCTTTAAATGTCCTGTTATCTCAACCTTTGTTGCATAGCGTGGATGATGGTTTTTCAACCAAAAGATAATAGCTGTCAAATTCTTGTCTCGAATTGCAGCCATGAGCTGAGATTCTGCCATATCATTGACTAAAGCATTTCCTTCAGCAATGGCATCATCAGCAAGCTTTAAAAACTCTTCATTCTCTTTTCTCCAGCGGTAGTATGTTGCCCGACCAATGCCGACCTTCTCGCACGCAATTTGCACGATGGGTGTTTTCTTGAGTTGCTCAATGATTAGCTCCTGATTTTTATCAATTCGTCTCTGCATCGTTGTCTGATTATTTTCCATTTTGTATTCTTTCTTCTTTAATACCAGTAACTTTTTCAAAACGATTGATAATCACCTGACAATACTCAGGATCGAGTTCAATCATCAAACACCTTCTTTTGGTCTGTTCGCACGCAATAAGTGTTGAACCCGATCCACCAAATGGGTCATAGACATAATCGCCAATTTTGGAGCTGTTAAGAATCAAATTTCTCAGAAGACCGACAGGCTTCATTGTCGGATGTAGAGGACTTTTGTTGGGTTTCGGATAGATGAGGATACTTTTATCTTTTGCTTTGTAGAACTCATGGCTTCCGAACCAGCCATATGCTATTAATTCATGCTGGGGAAGATAGTGAAGCCGACCGACTACCACATTGTTTTTAATCCAAATGAGAAGTTGTGTAAATCGATACTCAGCATCGACAATCCCATCCCGCAGAGCAAAAACCATCTTATCTGAGTTGAAAATGTAAAATGAATTCTTTCGAGATAGATAGGGCTTTGCTACTGCAAGCCAGTCTTTGGTAAATAAACGATACACGCTTTCTGTTTGTTCATGATCATTTAAAATTTTCTTTGACCGCTGTTTTATATTAGTCAGCTCGGCTTTCCCTTCTACATATGCAACACCATAGGGAGGGTCTGTTACAATCAGTGAAATTCGATCATCAGAAATAAGTTTTTTGATTAGTGATGAATCTTTTGCATCACCACATGCTAATCGATGTTCTCCCAGTTGAAATATGTTTCCAATTTTTATTTGCATAGTTTTGCCTCCTTTCCAGTTAATGCTTCATATCGCCTGATTATAAGATCACAAAAAATCGGTTCTATTTCAGAAAGAAATGCCCGGCGTTTTAGTTGTTCGCATGCAATAAGGGTAGATCCTGAACCACCAAATAAATCAAGGACAATATCACCAGGCTTTGTACAACGACGTAATGCTTTTTCATGCAATGTTGGAGGTTTTTCTGTTGGATGTTCATAGTCTTGGGCGGGAAGACGTTTGGCGAGCCAGATATTAAGTAGGTCAAGGATATCGTCAGTTAAGCGATTTCCTGTTCCAACCTCTTTATTGAGGATTTCATTGAGATTTTTTACCGAATCGGAGAGATATGGATTGCCGCGGATGCCATAGATGCAGGGTTCGTACACTTTATTAAATGCGGTTTGCGGTGTGACATTTTGATTATTCTTAATCCAGAGACACACTCGTTTATTCGTAATCCCAAGTTCTTTGTACATTTCCTGAATAAGACCAATGTAATTCTCATCACACCAGTAAAAGATGTTGGAATCAGAAAGAGCCACTGATAAACCGTTCTCGAGCGTTTTCTTCAGAAATATCTTGTAGTCTTTCTCAGACTTCTTATCATTCGTTTTTCCACCATATTTTCTATTGGCACCAATGCCATTGTTGTAATCCAGTGCGATATTATATGGCGGATCGCAATAGAGCATTGCTGCTTTATCTTCTCTGACCAGCTTCTTTACTACTTCTGGATCAGTTGCATCTCCACAAATAAGCCGATGCGTTCCTAAGTCATAAATGTCTCCAAGCTTTGTTTTTGGTTCCTTTATCTTCTCAAGCTCTTTTTCTGTGTCAAAATTGTCATCTTCAACCCCTAAATTGTCATCCCATATATGCGAAAGGTCACTGTCATCGAATCCAACATCAAGAAGTAGCTCAACGTCAAAATCTTTCAGCAGCTCGAAATCCCACTCACCAGTATTACGGTTTAAGCGGAGATTCAGTTCTTTCTCCTTATCAACATATGGAATGTTTACATACACAACGGGAATCTCTTTATATCCCAGTTCTTTTGCTATTCTCCATCTAAAATGACCACCGATAATGATGTTTTTTCTATTTGGTGCGGAATTGACAATAATCGGCTCAACTACATCAAATTTAGTAAGACTTTTCTTAAGTTCTTGAGCCTGTTTATCTGTATTAGTGCGCGGATTGTACTCAGCAGAACGTAATTGTCCAACTGAAATATACTGAATTTTTATTTGTTTTTTTGATACTGATTGTTTCATATTTGTATCCTGGTTCAACTATTTTATTGATAAGTAGTTGAAAACTTATACATTTTTGAAAATGAGTAGTTTTAAGTAGCATATAACAGAAGAAAAGGAGGGTATACCGCATCAATTGAGCTTTATTGCTGTCTTATCCGTTTGCGGTAGCGGTTAAGTGCTTTAGAAACATCATCATAGCCAAGAGAAGATGGTACGTTGAATTCTTTTTTAATCTCAGAAGCAATCTCTTCATAACTCATCTTTTTTTCCGAAAGCTCATAAATTCTTTTGTCTCTTTTGAGATTTGGAATAGGTTGAAATTTATCTACTGATTTATCCTGCAATTGCTCCTGCTGTTTCATTACTTCTGGCCAGATGGCTTTCACATCTTCAAGTGTAGTGTCTGCATAAATAATGAGAGATAGTTCTCTATGTCCAGTTTTTTTATCCCACTTAATATTCATTGTTGTATTCCCTGAGGGGATTAGTAGACTATCTAGGTCGTTAAACAGTACGTATCGCTTCAGAGAGCTTCTCCACAGCGTTGAGAGTTTGTATTTATGAGTAAGTCTCCAAATGCAGTATTCAATATAATTGCGAGGAGCTTTTTGATTAAAGACCTGTTGCTCTTGCTCAAACTCAGCAACCATACCTTCTTGTTTCAATTCCTGTAATTTTTCTGCCATGGAAGGCCAGTTTTTAGCAAAGTATTTTTGTGTATCGAGTTCAAGCCGTATTTCCCACCTTGTATACGTGTCCTCATCCTGAAACCCATCTTTAGGGATGTTAAGTAGTTTTCGTAATTCAGCAATATCTGTTTGAAAATCTTGACGGGAGAGTAATATCTCTAATTTTTGATTATTCCGCTCCCGACGTTTATCAAAATATGAGACTTTTGTCATGACATAATTATACAGTGATGAAAAAAGAGATAAATATATCAAACCATATCAGCTTACTATTCTTGTTATGGGATCTTAAAAAAATGATACACCCCTTTTTTATAATGTCTCATTTGTCTCGTTTCTGGTAAAATAGAGCCTGGAGATGTTTCCCAAGTGAGACAGTGGTTATGGGACAGTTGGGTTCCAGACCTAGGTGCTCCGCATAAGGTCTTCGGTTGCTCCAAGACCCACCCACTATGCTCGATTAGCTTGATGGGGCTTGCTAAAAAAGAATAGAAAACCTTCAGTATCTCAAACATAGCCTGTAATGTGCAAAATCGCCGAAAACGCCTCCAATGTAAATGAGTTTGGTTCTAAGCTTTTAGGGAAAAGGATGCTCATTTAGGCAAATTACTCTAGATGTCTTTGTTCTGATCCTGTTCTCTGATGTGTTAGTGAAAGATCGAAAGTATTTCGGACAAAATCCGCAGTATTTTGACTAAATATCAGTTTTATTTCTCCTCTTTCACATTATGAGCAACGGCAGTGCGGATAAG
>Ga0163144_10020158_pt1 | contig 13359 bp, 15 predicted proteins | sample OliLak19BULKMAT1_FD_123175 | JGI IMG/M metagenome (GOLD analysis project Ga0163144, IMG submission 123175) | Freshwater microbial mat bacterial communities from Lake Vanda, McMurdo Dry Valleys, Antarctica - Oligotrophic Lake LV.19.BULKMAT1 | ecosystem: Environmental > Aquatic > Freshwater >... | reverse complement strand
CCTTCTCCTCATCGGCACAGCCCTTCCCGTAAGCGCTCTGACTGCCGACAAATTCGAAGCCGAATCTTCGGAGCATCTCAACCTTCAAAGCTTTGAGTGGAAGGTACTCAGCGAAGAAGACACCCTTGCTGAATACCAAAACTACCTACTGAACGCCCCCCGCCAAGAAATCGCCCTTCCCTCATTCACCAAGCCCCTTATCTCCATGGCCGAACTCGAAGCTATTTGGGTATTGGGAGAAAAGATCTACACCATCGTTGAAAAAGGTCAGCCCGTTCTCAACATCGACACTCAAACTTGGTCAGTGCTTCCTAAAAATGTAACCGAAGCGCGCCTTCTCACAGAGTGGAAAGCGCCCGTTCGCATCGCCTACGGTCTCTCTGCCAAAAACCTTTACGGCATCGAAGTGATCAACGTGAAATACATTGTTCAATTTGTTCCGGGTGGAAAATACGAAGGCAAAGGATCTTACCTGAGCCACGTCAGTGTTATTCCCAGCACAGTGGACGTTGCTTGGGGCTACACCCTCAACATCAAAGCAGAAGCTCGCGAAGCGCTTAATATGGGCACTCTCGAGAACCCCATCGCAGCGTTTTCAACAGACGTAAAAGTAGAAGTGAAGACGCTTCTTAAAACATCAGTCAACACTCTCACCACGTTCATGACGGGTGAAGGGAAAATTCTCTAAGGAACGATTAGTTCCACTCTTCTTCTTCGGAAGGAGCCGCTTCAGAAGAACCTGAGCTGTCTGCAGATGCAGGCGCCTCAGGTTCTGTTGTTTCAGGGGAAACACTCGCACTCAAATCGTTCTCGGTGAATTCAGGAGTTGCGGATTCAATATTTTCATAAGAGACAACAGCGCTTGATGAGTCGGAAGCCTCAACGTTCTCTTCTTTAGCGTGCTGAGATAGTTTAGCGGGTTGTGACCATCTATAAACGGTGAAACCCAACAAGCTGAGTCCCACAAAGTAAATTACGAACCCCAAAGCCACTCGATTTTTGCGTTTAGATGAAGTCATAAGGCCCTGAAGCCTATTACACATTGTGACTCTGAGGCAAGCTGTAGCTCAGGTCTCAATTCGAAGCTTATTGGCCGCATTCAAACAAGCGACCTTATAGGCCTCTGCCAATGTGGGGTAGTTGAAGACGAGTTTTAGCAAATGGGCCAAATCGGCTTCGAAGGACAGAGCCACCTGTCCGATGTGAACCAACTCCGTCGCCTGAGCTCCGATAATGTGAACACCCAAAAGTTTGCCCGTTTGGCGATGAACGAGAAGCTTGAGGAGACCCTCTTGATCATCCAAAATTTTCCCACGCGCCAATTCCGAAAACTTGGCTCGTCCCGTCACAAAGGGAATAGACAAGGCCTTAAGCTCTACCTCCTCCATGCCCACCGAAGAAATTTCGGGAATGGTGTAAATGCCATAGGGAAAAAGCTCCGGAAAACCGGGGCTTTCACAATCGAAAGCATGAAGGCTCGCCAAGCGACCCTGTTCAAAAGCTGCGGCAGCCAATGCTGGAGATCCGATCAAATCCCCAACGGCATAGATGTGGGAAACATCGGTTTGAAAATATTTATTCACAGGCAAGTTTCCTCGAGGAGTGGCAATGAGTCCCGCATTCTCGAGATTCAAGTTTTCCACGTTGCCCACTCGACCCATGCAATAAAGAACAAGATCAAAGGTGTGAACTTCTCCTGAACGACGAAGCTCCACAACATCTCCCTTCAGGAGGGGAGCTTCGAAAGCCTCCCCCAAGAGGAAACGCATGTTGTTCGCCTCGAGATGTTTCTGGAGTTGAGCCACAACTTCTCGATCCACGCCTTTTAGCAATTCTGTACGAGTGTCGACTACCGTTACAGGTATACCAAGATGAGCGAACATACTGGCGTATTCACAGCCCACGACGCCCGCACCAATCACACAAAGTGATTTGGGCTTATGTTTAAGATTTAGGATTGAGTCGCTATCGACCAAATGAACATCATCAAAAACAATATCTTCAGGTCGGCGTGGTCGAGTTCCTGTAGCCAGAATTATTTTTTCACCACGAACACTCAAAACAGAACCATCTGTTTTTTGAATATTCATCTCGTGGGATCCAGTGAAACTTGCGCAACCTAAAACGCACTCAACACCATTGCGCTTAAGCTGATCCTGCATGGTGGCCATTTCCGCCGCGATCACCGCCGATTTGCGTCGCATGAGGGGCTCGATAAAGTCGATCGGCAAAACCCCTTCGACTTTACAAAGCTGAGCAACGGCTTCCTTGATTGTTTTGCTGGGAATAGTGCCAGTGTGAAGCGAGCTTCCACCGATGAAGTCTTTTTCGACGAGCAAACAGCTGCGTCCGAGCTTTGCGGCCTGCACTGCAGCACGCTGGCCCGCAGGCCCTGACCCCACAACAACAAGATCATAAGACTTCATATTCTCAAGATTTTAGCATGGAAGGTGAAGGAATGTGAGTCCATCGTATTGACATGCCCCCGACGTGGGAGCCGATCGAAGCCAAGCGGAAGTTTTTAAGGCCTTTAAAGCTATTGAAGATTCTCTCTACTAATTCACTTCGACTTGGGTTTTGAGCCACGAAGCTAGCTCTGCAATTTCGTCCGCGCGCGACGGATGCTCACTCAGCATTCTTTGCGCAATTTCAGCAATGCCAGATCCTGAGTAAGGAATACCAACCAGCGCTGTCTCAAGTGATTCGATCAACTGAGGGAAGAGTCCGTCGGAAAACACCTGGGCGCGCTGAATCTTGCCTTTGTCTGCATCAATAAAAATTTGAATAAAACCCCATGACAAATACTCCGTTATTTCATGATGAAACTGTGGAGCTTTGCCGAAACGCCAATCCCAATCAGACAACTTCTTAAAGTAGTTTTGCAAGGAAGGTATTTGTTTAAGAGCTTCCTCATCCAAGGTTTCGACATGAAGCTCTCCTCTATAGGTTTGAGCGAAGGTTTCAATCAACTTGGGAGAGAGTGTGTCATGATTGATTGTGGGCGCGAGTTCTGAAAGATTCATTACGCGCGATCTCACCGAAGCCTTACCTTTAGAAGCGAGCTTTTTAGGATGAGGGGTCAAGTAATTCGCCAAACGAGAGAGATCGGTGTTCATCAATAAAGTTCCATGATGAAAAGCTCGATCACGCGTTTCAAAAAATGCGCTGCCGCTAATTTTGCGAGGTCCATCTTCCATAGGAACCACGATGTCATTTCTGCCCGAGGCTTCGGCTGTAACCCCGAAAGACTTCAGAGCAGAGAGAACAATGGAATTGTTGACATCGCGACTATAGGCCGCCTTAGGAGAGAGAAAAGTGAAACAGGTATTCCCGAGATCCTGAAACACGGCGCCACCACCGCTGCTCCTTCGGGCCAAGAAAATTTTATCTGATTCCATTTGAGTCAGATTGCATTCAGACCACGGGTTTTGATTGCGTCCAATCACCACAGTTTCGGCATTTCGCCATAGAAACAAAGTTTGTTGGCTTGGGTCTAGATCGCGGAAGATCCATTCCTCTGTAGCGAGATTAAACCAAGGATTGTGAGTGTTGGAAATAAGAACTCGAAGTTTAGAAGACATTATTAAGCTCGAGCTCCTTCGAGATTCAAAAGCTTGGTCTTGATACCCAAACCAGCTGTGTAGCCCCCGAGAGAGCCATCAGCGGCGACAACTCGATGACAAGGAATGATAATGCAGATGGGGTTCTTTCCATTGGCCGTGCCCACGGCGCGCACTGCTTTTTCATTTTTAATTTTACTGGCGATGTCTTTGTAGGCGCAGGTTTTACCGTAAGGAATTTTTTGGAGTTGCTTCCAAACCTTTTTTTGAAACTCTGTGCCCTCTAAATCCAAAGACACATCAAAACTGTTTCGTTTGCCTTCAAAATATTCTTCAAGCTCTTGTACAGTCTGTGACAAAACTTTTTCCTCGTCGGAGCTTCCTGTCAAGAATGAAAGAGTGGGGATTTTTTGCTTATAGAAAAGCAAGCTTTTTAGGCCCTTCTCAGAAGCCACCAGATAGATTTTGCCGATCTTTGAGTTCAGAGACCATTGTTTGAAAGCCATGCCCATTATCTAGGAGAGCGTTTCCACAATGTCACATCGTTTTTAGCTCTCAGAGCGACGCTTTGAAATTTTTCTGAAAATGGATGCTTTCTAAAAGCACTCGATTGATCACCACAGGATCAAAATCGTAATAGCCAAAGGCTCTAAAGTTAATCGTGTCCATAAGGCGCAGAATAGGCACACTCTTGTCGAGACCGTAAGAAGAGGGAACAGGATAGGCGCTCGGCGAAGGGGTCACATCATGTTGAATAGCCCCCAACTGCCGAACGGATTCGGTCGCGTGGCAACTGAGGCAATCCACGGTCTTAGGTGAGTTCAGAGTCGGATTTTCGATTCGGTCGACCTGCAAACGAATGCGATTTACATTGTCAGAGTCAAACACAGTTTCAGCCAACTCATAAACTTCATTCATGTGATCCCCCCGTACAGGCAAAGGGATGACATTGGCCCCCAAACGACGAGGACCGCGCACGATTCTTTGAACACTCGTATCAACCTCACGATTAGGATCCTTAAAGAGTCGATCCATATTGGGAATATCAATAGCATCGCCCAATACGCGACGTCCATTTTTGTCAGAGACAAGAAATCCGCCGAAGTGCCAAAGGACTCGACCGTTTCGAACGGTCATGAATGTCGCCTTGTAGAGTTCCAGGGAGGCAATTCGACAGAGTAAAGATTTTAAACTTCTTGTAGCTTGAGCGGCATCATCAAAAGCAGGATGAACGCCTAGAAGATTTTTAGGAATGTTGGGATAGCGTCTCTGGAGACCGTTCACCTCTCTCATCACATGGGCTTGTGTGGATTTGAAAAGGAGATGAAGAGCCGCATCTTCGGCCTCTATAGCGGCTCCATTCCGAGGGTTTGTTGCTTCACGCAAGGGCTGAAACACCAGACGAAACTCTTCATCTATAGGATCCATTCGAAAACCCACGAGACGCATGGCCGAGTAATTGCCATCTTCGGTTAGGGTCGCAGGCAGCAAAGGAGGAATTTTCTCAAATAGAGACTTCGTAAAAAAACTTAGTGAACATCCCAAATCGCCCAAGCCCGCCAACTCTGTAGAATCTTTTTGAGCCAAAGGAAGAAGAACAGAGAAATTATAAAGAGCGATGTCCTGAGCAAAGACAGATCCAGAGGATACCAACAAAAGTAGTGCCGCCAAACTGATTTTGATAATCATTCTCATTTGGGGCATTCTTAAATCGCAAGCTCTCCGCTGACAAGTACCCACAGAAATATTGAAATTGCGGACTTACAAAGAACAATATTTCTTATAAATTACAATGGTTTATAGGTTTCCTGCGGAAAGACATGCTCCAAAATGCTTCGATGATCTCGTGATTACTCACAGTGACACTCGATATAGAAAATTCACTGGCAAGGGAACAGAGGATTTGTCATGATAGATTCCGTGAAAGTCTCGAAACTCAAATCTATCTTGTCCTTTGTGTTTGTGGTTTCTTTGGCATCGCCCCTTTCAGCCGAATGTGTGTGGCCCGAGAAAGAGGAAGCATCAGAGCAAAGCAAGAATGCGCTTTTGGAACTTTGCAATCTTGTAAACGCAGCGAGGAAGGAAGAGGACGCCTCTCCCCTCGAACTCGATGCTTCCGTGATGCAAACTTCGCAGGGCCATGCGGACGACATGGCCTTGCGCGACTATTTTTCGCACACGTGTCCGGAGGGAAAAACATTTATCGATCGCCTCCGTAAGAACGGGGTCCGCTATCGAGCTGCCGCTGAGAACATTGCCTATGGCCAAAAAACGGCACAAGAGGTTCTTGATGCTTGGCTGAAGTCCCCTGGGCATCGAGCTAATTTAATGAATCCTCGCTATCGTCGCTTAGGACTCGGACTTCGTGACAAAAGATGGGTACAAAACTTTACCGATTGATCTGAAATTTCATAAATCCTCGTAATCGATTTCCCATTCTTTTGGCAGTTGCTCCGCCATGCGAAGCATAAGGAACGTTCTCTTGAGGTGATTATATTTAGTCATCGTTTATTTGTCGGTGAATTCCAAAACATTGATCCGCAAATCTAGGACGCCGTCTTTCACCATCAACTTCTCTCGATAGAATGTCATTAGGCCCCCTGGTCGATTGGTATTGGACAGCTTCAAAGGAAATACCTAAAAACACTTTTATGGAAAACACTTCAACACCCATCAACCATATTATGGACACTGCATTTTGGGTGGCAACCTATCGTGCTGAAGAAACGCTCCGCCCTAATGCCCTATTTAAGGACCCCCTTGCCGCACGCTTAACAGGAGAATTAGGTAAAAAAATTACAGCAAAAATGGTGGGGTCTAAATATGTTCGATGGACCGTTGTGACTCGAACAATCGTGATTGATCGAATGATTGAAGAACTCGTTTCTCAAGGGGTAGACACGGTTCTAAATTTAGGTGCAGGCTTAGACACTCGTCCCTATCGAATGAAACTACCGCAATCTCTTAAATGGATTGAGGTGGATTATGAAAATACAATTCAATTTAAACAAAACACTCTCAAAAATGAAAAGCCTGTTTGTGAACTTGAACGTGTGAGCTTAGATCTTTCAAAGAGAGATGAGCGCCTGCAGCTTTTTTCACAAGTTTCCTCTCAATCAAAAAAAGTGCTGGTTATTACTGAAGGGGTGATCCCATATTTGAGTGAAGACAATGTGGCAGAACTTGCCGATGACTTAAGGTCCAACAGTAATTTTCAATTTTGGATCACTGAATATATGTCGCCATCACTGTATCGTCATTTAAAAAACAAGCAACGTATGGAGCAAATGCGAAATGCGCCGTTTCAATTTTTCCCCAAAGATTGGTACGGCCTTTTTGATCAGCATGGGTGGAAACATGTTTACACTCGTAACTTGATAGAAGAATCAAACAAAGTAGGCCGATCATTTCCGATGCCTTTTTGGTCTCATCCTATTCGATTTTTAATCAACCATACGATAAAGCCTGTCATGAAGAAATCTTCTGGGTATATTTTGCTCACGCAAAAATAGAGAGGGGCAGAGCAGAGGAAACTCATTTGTTAGAATTGTGGTTGCGATCTTAACTCGTTAAAATTTTTTTGGCCCACCTTAAGGATGAACTCAACTGTTGGGATGTGCAACGGATTAATATCCGCTACAGCGGATTCGCATTACCTGATCAGCTCAACTTTATCGGTATCGAAACTACTTCGATAAGACGAAGCAAAATCCTTCAGAGGATTTCTTGGTATTCCTCTTCGGCTAACGCTTATTTGTAGGTGTGTGAAGAGAGGTTAACTTGATCAAAGGCCTTCAACCACAAAGCCACATCATCCACATAAGAGTTTTGAGCCATTTCGCGAATGACCTCTTTGGGAGCTGTGCTAGCGCTACCCATTATTTTTTTGCAAGTCTTCCAAGCAAGCTCGACGCAAAACTCAAAGCGCGGAATTTCAAAGTCTCGAAATAACTAAATATTTTAACGATAACCGGAGCTTACTCAAGAACCCATCCTGCATGCGAATGCACGATTCTGCGCCCAAGACAGATGGGGCTTTCAGCCGACCTTCAATTTTACAGCAGGATTGATTTTCTCATATAGATTGATGAGCCGGTCCGTAGAAAACTCAGACAATCTATTGTGTAAAATCTTAGAAACCTTGCCTTCGTCGATTCCAAGTTGTTTAGCCATTTCCCGCTGCGATATTTTATTTCGAAGTTTGTGCATGACAAATTTTTGCTGAATATCGTGACGGAACTTCTGCAAGGGCGTTGGATTTGCCGGGGGAGCCAAAGAGCCCTCAGAGTTTTCCAGCTTTTTCAAGGAGCCAGACCAGTTTATAAAGCTTCCCCTTCAGCTCTATTCTATCTCTCATAAAATAGGCAAAGGGTGGGCTTCATGTTCTGGCTCGACGACTTCCCCGTCTAAGGTTTTGACCAATGCAATAATGATCTCGTCGTTGATACTTTCAGCGTGTTTTTCTTCATAACGTCTGATGTCGTATTCGCGGCGACTCATTCAGACATTCCAACAAGACTTACTATATTAGGCAAGTTATTTTATGGGAACTTCCTTAGATGTTCTGCCAGGTCCGCGAATTTTCACGTGCAAGTTTTCCGTACGCCCTTAAGTTTGAGATGGAGTGTGTAACGTTTTTGAGTCCCTAGGCTTGGGGGGCGTCGGCACTATTTAAAGCTGGAAATAACAAAACGTCTCGGAGCCAATTTGGTCCCGAGGCGTTTTTGCGTTCGAAAGTCCGAAGTCTAGCGAGCAGAACTGGGACCGCTATCTAGAGGTTTTAGTCGAACTCTTTGATCATGCGAATATCAGCCCACTTCTTTCCATTCGCAAATGTGTAATCCGGTAATCTAGCGAATTCCCGGTATCCTAAACTTTGATAAAACGAAATAGCTCGGTTGTTATGCTCGAACACCCCGAGCTCCATGCGCTTGGCTCCGGCTGTTTTAGCTCTCTGTTCTAGTTCCTGCATTGCAATTCTTCCGATCCCGCAGCCTCTTGCATGTACTTCGCCAACCACGATACCCGCCCAAGCGGTATTTGGCTTTGGAGTCATGATGGGTTTACGATCTAAAAAGAAATTCATTTCGCCAACAGGCTCTCCATCTAACAAGATCATAAAACTCTGCTCAGTTGGATTGTCAGGCGACTTTTGGTAATTTTTTGAAACCTCAGCGGAGGTGCTCACGCGTTTTGATGCCTCTTCGTCTCGGAAAACTTGAAAAAGGTCTCGAATTTCTAAATCATTTTCCCAGGCGGCCATCAATTCGCAGTCTTTGGCAGAATCGGCATCAAAAGGTCGAAATGTAATTTTCTTGTGATCCATGCGATCTGTATCTACTTCATAATTGTAGGCGTATTCAAAATCAATGACTCCCGACATTTCCCGAATTTCAGCAAAATATCGAGGCTAGGAAAGGCGGGTACGAGTGGATGACTTTATAACTGAGTGCCTGGCTTTTGCGTTCTAGATCGAGAATATCCACGTTTCAGGATAGGGACGACGGGACACTTTCGAACCAAATCAAAATCTAGTAACGTCTTAGCTATTGAAGATCTACTAATTCGACGTGCTCGACCCGGAGACGAGCCGCAAATCCATGAAGCGCACATGAGATCCATTCGTGAGATTTGCGTCAAAGATCACGGCGAAGAGGAAATCAAGGGCTGGGGATTTCGCGAACTAGGCAATCGCTGGATTCGTGTCATCATGGAAGAATTTATATGGGTCGTAGAATCAGGCACCCACATCTATGGCTTTGCTTACATCCGAATGTTTGAATCTGATGGAAAGCCACACGCTCATCTTCATGGCCTCTACCTCACTCCCGAATCCGCAGGACATGGCATCGCAAAAAAAATGATGAAGCTTATGCTAGATGAAGCACGGGCTCATGGTGCCCACGCCGTGACCCTAGAATCTTCAATAACGGCTCACGGATTTTACAAACGACATGGCTTCATCGACTTAGGTCCGATGCTAAAGGTCGAGATCAACGGTTATCCCGTAAGTTGTTATCCAATGGAACTTCAATTGATCAGCAGGACCATCGATTCTCCCAAGGGGCCCCCAGCCAAAACCAAGCAGATTTGAAGATATCTTCGAAGCTGCGCCGTGTTTTCGCTGGGGAAGAATGGCGGAGGTGTCGGGTAGCGACAAATCCACTCATACTTCAAGTAGTTAGAAATCCGTGTGCCGGAAATGTGCCCAAATGTAGTGATGTCGGGTGATGCCAGTTCAAAATTTTTCATTCTAAACCGCAATTCCGGTCATCAAATTCTGCGTCGTTTTTGCAAAATTTCTGAATAGCTTCAGCGCTTCTGTAGCACCTTCGATCTCAATTCCTGCAAGCCTTACATAGCACTGCATGGTCTTCAGATCTTTCCAGCCACAAATCTTCATCACACGAGCTGCTTCAACTCCTTGCCTTAACATCTGGGTCGCAAAACATGCCCTCAAAGCGTGAAACTTTATTGAGGGAAGCCCGTGAACAAAACAGAACTGCCGCAGGATTCTGGCCTGCTCGCCTTTCTGCCAATCTCGGCTCCGCTCAAATACAAATTCTGTTATTCCTGTGATTTGAAACTGTTCTTTAAGAACCTTTTCAAGTTCTGAGGAAATTGGAACCTGTCTCCAGTAACCGGCCTTTGTGCATTTGATTTCGTTTCGCTTGCCATTGAATGACTTCGCTACCGTGACGGATTTACTTTCCCAGTCGATGTCTTTCCAAGAAAGCGCATACAGTTCTCCGCTTCGCATTCCAGTGAGCAGGGCCGTGGCCCATGCTCTTCGCCACGGGTGTTCATACTCATAAGATTTCTGAAGAAGAGTTTGAATCTCACTAAAAGTTAGGATCTCAGGCGTTCTCTCAGTGTCTTTTTTGAGAACCACTTCCATAGTTGGGCTGCGATTCATTGTAGGAATCATTCCGCTTTGAATTCCGAACTCAAACACGTTTCGAAGTATGCTTCGCTGCCTTCTCATATGCTGAAAACACAGACCTCGCTGCTTCATCTTTTCAAAAACGTTGATCACGGCGTATGAATTCAAATCAACGGCTGGTCGTTTCAAATACTCCACAAACCACTTCTTCATTGATGTTAAATATTCATCGTGAACCGCTTGGGACCGAAGGTCGTTTTGGACTTTGATCCTAAGTTCATGCTCATACCAAGCCTTAAGTAAGTCACAAAAAAGTACTCCGCGAGACTCAATTTCCATCAATTCTCGTAGGCATTCGTTTTTGAGTTTTACTTCTTCGCGCTTGGCTTCAACCTCAGTTTTGAATCCAGCTTTCTGTTTTGTGATTCGAAAATTTGCGCTTAATTTAGATTTTAAAAATACACGCACTTTAAAAGTTGTTTTGTTGTCAGTTTCAGTTTTGATAATCATAGGTCGATCTCCTTTGGGAGAGCATCCAGATGACAGTCAATTCTTCTCTAGACACACAACTGCTCCATGCGTATCTAACCACCTCAAGTTTTCAAAGAACAAGTCTCAACTCCAAGTCTTATTCTGCTCTTTTTCTCTTCTCCACTGCCATTTCTTGAATTCACAAATATACATTTCCCCAACTGCACCGACCGCCGCACTGCCCCGTCTCCCTGACTCCAGTACAACAATCATCGTTAGATGTTGTTGGATTGGAGTCAGGGAGCGCTAGAGGGGTAGTGCGGCGGTCGGAATCCTCATTCAAAGGATCAAAAATATTGAATTATTCTGCTTCCGCAGTGGAAACTATTTTCCCAAAACCTTCAGCACCCGTGCGCTGAAGGTTTAAACCGTGCATTTCGATTGTCAGGTCTCTAGTTCAGCCCCATAAAGATCAATCGAAGTAGTTTTGGGAACTATTGCAGGCAGTAAAGGACATAGCGCAGATCTTGAAGAAGGTTAGAAAGGCACACTTCATCCAACTTCGGCCTTGGATTTTTGAAGCATTTCCAAGACGATTTCAACGCGCTTTGGAAGAATTTCTCCAATTCGTTTTGCGATATAAACAGGACTTGAAACAATATTCACTTTAGATGATTTCCATTCTTTCAAATGTCCCAGCTTTAATTCTTCGGCTACACAATGGGTTGGGATGACTCCTACTCCGGCCCCCTCTTGAATCGCATGAATTGCACCAGCGAGCGTTCCGATTTGAACCGTTGGTTCTTTGAGCTTTTGCTTGATACTTTTCAAAATACCGTGAGCCTTGGCCCAAGTTGAAAAAAAAGTTTCCCAGCCCGGATACGTTACAAGCCTCAGCTCATCAAGTTTTTCTTTGTGGTGAAGTGGGTCAAAAAGTTCTTTCGATTTTGCCACTGCCGAATATGCCTCATCAGAAAACTTTTGGAATCGTAGTTCTGGCGCAACTCTCTCCCCGACGACAAATCCGAAATCAATTTTTCCCTCGATTAGTTGTTTCACCGTAAGTTCATTGGTGCAGATTTCGATCTTAAATCGCAAATCTGGAAGCTCCCGAATTTGAGCCATGATCCGCCTGTAGTGTGGAGTCCATTGGCAGCTTTCAGGCATTGCGTATCGGACACTTCCTTTTGGTAGTGATCTCCTGTTAGACAACTGTTCCCCGAACTCATCTACAGATTCAATCAGTGTGGAAGCAAATCCATACAGTTCATTTGCTAGCTGTGTGGGAATTAAATCATGTCCAACCCTTTCAAAAAGCCGTCCCTGCAGCCGTTCTTCAAGTTTTGCTATCTGCTGGCTGACGCTGGGCTGGGTAATTTTGAGAGACTGGGCTGCCCTAGAAAATGTCTTATCTACAATCACTTGGCAAAATATTCGAAGACCATAAAATTCAATGTCCATAACGTTTCCTTATGCTGTCTATTATAACTATGTATTTTACACCATGAATCAGCAAAGATAAATAAAGATCATAGAAATAAGGAGACCGACTCATGAACATTACAAAGATAAAAACGATACTGATTACGGGAGCACTGGGTCTATCGGGGATTTCCTCTACCTTCGCATCCACAGGCAGGGTCTTGGTGGTCCTGTCTGGCGTTGACTACGTGAGCGTAAGGAACGCCGCCCCTCATCCAACCGGGTATTTTCTTCCAGAACTTACAGGGCCACTCTCGGCTATCAAACGCGCCGGTTATGAGGTCGTGTACGCAAACCCTAACGGAAAAGCTCCCGCCATGGATAAAGTCAGCGATGACCCGAAATGGTTTAAGAGCCCAGAAGAATATCAAAATGCCAAAAAACTTCTTCAAGACGAAAAGGCGTTTTCCGCTCCCAGGCTTTTGCGTTCACTCAATGAAAAAGAACTCGCAACTTTTGATGCTGTCTTTCTTCCAGGAGGACACGCTCCCATGGAAGATCTCTACAAAGACCAAGAACTTGGCCGAATCCTTAGGCACTTCAATAAATACAAAAAACCTACAGCGCTAATTTGCCATGCGCCCATCGCTCTCTTAGCCGCAAAGACGGAAAAAAATTGGATCTATTCTGACTATAAAATGACCGTTTTTTCAAACGCGGAAGAAATCATCGAGGAAGATGCGGGTGTTTTTGGCGGACATCTCAACTATTACGTACAAAATGCACTTAGTTTGGCCGGAGGACTTGTAAGCGTAGGAGTCGAATGGACAAGCAACGCTGTTCGAGATCGTGAACTCATTACTGGGCAGAATCCAATGTCAGAAGAGGCCTTCACTAAACTTTTGATGGAAGCTCTTATTGAGAGGAAACTTGAAGGTAAAAAAATCATAAAATTAAATGATCTTGATACTACGGAACTTCCTCCGAATAAGCTTTTGAACGGAATGGATCAGAACCAGCCTG
>Ga0163144_10020153_pt1 | contig 13360 bp, 4 predicted proteins | sample OliLak19BULKMAT1_FD_123175 | JGI IMG/M metagenome (GOLD analysis project Ga0163144, IMG submission 123175) | Freshwater microbial mat bacterial communities from Lake Vanda, McMurdo Dry Valleys, Antarctica - Oligotrophic Lake LV.19.BULKMAT1 | ecosystem: Environmental > Aquatic > Freshwater > Lake... | reverse complement strand
CTAACTCCTCGGGCAAGTCGAGCATCCTGCAGTTCCTGCTCATGCTCAAGCAGACGGCGGACGGCGCAGACCGCAGCGTCGTGCTGAACTTGGGTGATGACAAGTCCCCGGTGAACCTCGGGACCATCTCCGACGTCTCCCACGCCCACGCAAAGCAGCCGGAGATATCGATCGGTGTCGAATGGACGTTGCCCAAGCCCCTTGATATCAAGAACCCCGATACGAAGAACAAGACGCTGTTCAAGTCGGACAAGATGAAGTTCACGTCTCTTGTGTCCGTGAATGACGGCGGCAAACTGTCCACCAAGAAGATGACCTACTCGCTCGGGGATGTCGATTTCACGCTGAGCAAGAAGGACGCAAAGAAGGACGCAAAGGAGGGCTACACGCTCTCCACCTCGGATGCGAAATTTCGGTTCAAGCGGGCGCAAGGCCGCGCCTGGCCGCTCCCCGCGCCCGTCAAGTTCTACGGCTTCGCCGACGAGGTGAGAACCTATCACCAGAACGCCGGCTTTCTCTCCGAACTCGAACTTGAGTTGGAGAAGATGCTGCGGGGAATCTACTACCTCGGCCCGCTTCGTGACTACCCCCGCCGTGAGTACACCTGGGCCGGCGGCGACCCGGCGGACATGGGTCGGCGCGGCGAGTACGCCGTGGCGGCCATCTTGGCGGCTCGTGAGGGCAAAGTGAAAATCCCGCGGGGCAGGGGCAAGTCCAAGTACTCCCTCGAGGAGTATGTGGCACACTGGCTGAAGGAACTCCGGCTCATCGACGAGTTCCGTGTCGAGGAGATCAAGGAGGGCACCAACCTGTACAGGGTCATCGTGAAGCGCTCCCCCGGCTCTTCCGAGGTGCTCATCACGGATGTGGGCTTTGGCGTCTCCCAAGTTCTCCCCGTGCTGGTCCTGTGCTACTACGCCCCCGAGGGATCGACGATCCTTTTCGAGCAGCCCGAGATCCACCTGCACCCCAGCGTGCAGCGGGGACTCGCCGATGTCTTTATCGACGCCATGAAGGTGCGCAAGGTCCAGATCATCGTCGAAAGCCACAGCGAGGACTTCCTTCGCCGCCTCCAGCGTCGTGTCGCCGAGGCCGTGGACATCGATGAGAAGCAGGCCGCGATCTACTTCTGCGACATCGAGAAGGGCGCGGGGAGGCTGGTCCCTCTCGAACTTGACACCTACGGCAACTTCTTGGCATGGCCCAAGGATTTCTTCGGTGACCCGATGGGCGACATCATCGCGATGCAGGCGGCAGTGATGAAGCGGCGCGGGATCAAGGAGGAGTAGGTGGCCGTTGTCGTTGACACCAACGTGCCGATGGTCGCGTCGCGCCTCACGCCACATGCGGATGCGCGGTGTGTGGCCGCTTGCATCAATCGCCTTGCAGCGATCAAGGTAAGCGGCGGCTTGCTGCTGGACGACTCCGGCCACATCCTGCGCGAGTATGGGAGGAACCTTGACAAAATAGGTCAGACGGGAGCGGGCTACGAGTTCTACAAGTGGGCCATGATTCACCAGGCCATCGCGGGCATGGTCACGCGCGTTGCCATCGCCCCGACCGCCGACGGCGGGTGGCGGCGGTACGAAGAGTTCCCCGATCAGCCCGCGCTGAAGGGCTTCGACAAGAGCGACCAGAAGTTCGTGGCCGTCGCTTTGGCCAGCAACGCCAACCCGCCGATCCTCAACGCTGTCGATTCTGATTGGTGGAAACATCGCGGGGCTCTCGCTGTCGCTGGCGTCACCGTCGAATCGCTGTGTCCCCAACACGAACCGGCTCCGTAATCCTCGGCGGGTGGCACCGGCGGCATGCCACGGATGGCTCGTCATTTTTGGGTGAGACATGCGTGCGATCTCGCTGCGGGGCCGCAGGGGGGAACGGCGTCGCGGGTTGATCGCATGGGTCTCCCGCTCAGGGCCGCGGGCCACCCGTGGCACGGGGATGGGCATGGAGGGAGCGGCTTGGACCCTTGCAGGGTCGGGCTCGGGGCGTGGGTGCTTCCGGGGGTTTCGCGTCGCTCGATCCCCGGCTCCTTGCTGCGAGCCCGTTGGGGTCAAGAGGCTGGGGATGCGGAGTCTTCAGGGCGTCAAGAGGTGGGCTGGCTCTCCGAGCCGGCTCCTCTCCCGGCTCGTCTCGGGACTCGTCAACGGCACGCTCGGTCCGCTTCGCGCCGAGGGAGGCAGGAGGCCGGGGAGAGGTGGAAGGAGTCAGGCTCGGAGAGCCGGCCCGGCCTTGCCACCTGCTCACTCACGGCCTTCGGGTTGTCGGGGGGTCAATGTGATACAGTGTGGCCCCTGTCGCTGGCGACGGGGGATTGATGGGCGTGGGCGGTCCCGCACGGCGGGGCGGGCGGGTGGTTGTCGTGGCGGAACTGGCGTGTGACCCTGAGTTTGGGGAGCGTGATGGCTGGACAGGTTCACTGGCACGAGGGTTTGTTTCTTCAGCCGCACCATCTTCAGGCGGCCGATCGTGGCGCGCTGGAGCGGGTGGAGCGGGAGCGGCGGCTGGCGTGGCCTTACCCGTATGGGGTGGTGGAGTCGAAGCTGAACGAGGATGAGCTGGACAACCTGCGGGTGCGGTTTGACCGTCTGCGGGTGGTGATGCCGGGCGGGACGTATCTGGACGTGCGGGAGAACGCGGACCTGCCGCCCTTGGACATCAAGAAGGCCTTGGCGGGGAGCAACGCGCCGCTGCGGATCGAGATCGGGATCCCGATTTGGTACCACAACCGGGCCAACGCGATTGAGCCGGGGGCGGGTGACTGGCGGGTCAAGCGGCTGTATCGGGTGAGCGAGGGCGAGCAGTTTGACGAGAACAGCGGCGAGAACAAGCAGGCGATGCTTGTGCGGAAGATCAACGCGCGGCTGCTGATGCCCGAGGACGATCACAGCGAGCTGGAGACGATGCCGCTGTTGCGGGTGTCGGCGGTGTCGGGCGCGGACAAGGGGGCGGCCAAGCAGGATCCGAACTTCATCCCGCCGTGCCTGGTGCTGACGGGCAGCCCGACGCTGCGGGACATGACGCGGGATTTGGCGAGCGCGGTGGAGGCGGCCCGGACCGAGGCGGTGGTGACGATCAACCGTGGCGGGTTCAACCTGGAGATGATGCGTGGGCCGCAGGTGCAGCAGATGCTGCTGCTGCGGACGCTGAACCGTTTCGCGGGGACGCTGCCGAGCCTGGCGGGAGCGCCGGCGGGGGTGAGCCCGCTGGAGATGTATTTGCAGTTGCGGGAGTTGCTGGGCGAGTTGACGGCGCTGACGCCCGGCAATGACCAGTACGAGGTGCCTCGGTACGACCATGACAACCCGGCGGGGAGCTTTGTGACGCTGATCCAGAAGATCAGGCCGCTGCTCAAGCCGACGGGCGGGGAGACGTTCAAGAAGTTGGTGTTCGCCAAGAAGGGCGAGTTCATGGCGCTCAAGGAGCCGTTGACGGAAGAGGACGTGACGAAGCCCAACGCGTACTACCTGGGGATCAAGCACCAGGAGGACCCGCGTGCGATGTCGACACTGGTGGAGAACGAGAACGAGTTCAAGCTGAACATCGAGGCGATGATCCAGACGCGTGCGTTCGGGGTGAAGCTGAAGGAGGAGCGGCATCCGCCGTTGCAGCTGCCGGCGGCGCCGGGGCTGCAGTACTTCGCGCTGCTGCGGAGCGAGGGCGAGATGGAGCGCAAGAAGTGGGAGCGGGTGCAGAAGGACAAGACGCTGGCGATCCAGTGCCCGCGTGTGGAGTCGAGGTTTGATGGGGGTGAGGTGGCTCTCTACCTGACCTATGCCGGGGCGTGAGAGGGCAGTGACTGAGTGGCGACGAGAGAAGTGGCGGAGTGGCAACGTGGCACAGTGGCAACGCGAGGAAGTGCGGGCGGGTGTGACGGAGCGGACGGGCGAGGCGGGGCCGCGCGCGACAGGGGTCGCCGGGCGAACGTGGCCTGTTGGCCGCGCCCTTCGCCACGTCGCGACGTTGCCACTCTGCCACTTCTTCCTGGGGGTCTCCCGATGACCTTGGTCGAACTCTGCGAACCGGTTTTTCAGTATGTGTGCCGCCTGAACCGTTCGGCGCGGCGTGGGGCGTCGATCGCGCAGGGGACGGTGCGTGCGGAGTTGTACGCGCTGCTGGCGCAGATGAAGGACAAGGCGTCCCAGACGCCTGGGCTCTCCGAGCAGTACGAGCGGGTCCGTCTGCCGCTGGTGTACTTCGTGGATTTCATGATCAAGGAGAGCTCGCTGAGTTTCGCCAAGAAGTGGCAGGAGCTGGCGTTCGAGGAGGAGAAGTTCGCCGGCGACGAGGACTTCTTCGAGATCCTGGAGCAGACGCTGGCGGACCAGAGCAGCCTGGCGAACGACCGCGTGGCGGTGTTCTACACGGCGGTGGGGCTGGGGATGGCGGGGATCTATGTGAGGCAGCCGGAGAAGCTGCGGTCGTACATGAACGAGATGTGGGCGCGGCTGCGGCCCAAGTTTGGCGGCGACGAGACGGCGCGGATTTGCCCCGAGGCGTACGAGAACGTTGACACGCGGGTGATCTGGCCGACGGCGGCGCGAGGGCTGGGGTTCATCGTCGTGGGGCTGGTGGGGCTGGTGGTGGGCGTGCTGGGAGCGAACTTTTATCTGTACCACATCAGCGCCAAGGACTTGACGGGCGCGTTGGAACGGATCCGCGCTGGCTCACGAGCGGCTGGAACCGCGGGGCCGGCGGTCGAGGCGACCGGTGATGGGGCGGTGGATGGGGCGGTCGAGGGCGGGACGGGCGAGCAGGCGGAAGGGAACTGAGCGATGAACCCGATCGGGATGATGAAGAACATGTCGCCGGTGGGGCAGATCTGCACGCTGCTGCTGGGGGGCGGGGCGTCATTGACGGGGATCCTCGCGGTGGCGGGGTTTGGGAAGCTCGCGCTGCTGATCTTCGTGGTGATGGCGTTCGTGGCCATGCTGCTGATGATCTTCAAGCTTGTGCTGAAGAAGGCGGACAAGGCCAAGGGCAAGAAGCTGGACCGGGCGGTGAAGGAGCAGGCGTCGGCCGCGCCCGCCGGCGCGGTGGACGCGGCGAGCCGGGCCCGCATGGACGACCTGCGCAAGAGCTGGGAAGAGGGGATCGTCAAGTTCCGCGAGCGTGGCAAGGACCTGTACAGCGTGCCGTGGTATCTGATGGTGGGCGAGTCGGGCTCGGGCAAGACCGAAGCGATCCGGCATTGCAACGTGGGGTTCCCGCCGGGCCTGCAGGACAAGCTGCAGGGCTCGGGCGGCACGATGAACATGCACTGGTGGTTCACGAACCAGTCGGTGATCATCGACACGGCGGGGCGTTTGCTCCAGGATTCGGGGCGGCAGGAGTGGCGGCAGTTCCTGAAGATGATGCGCAAGGCGCGTCAGATGAGGCCGATCAACGGGCTGCTGCTGGTGATCCCGTCCGACAGCCTGATCAAGGACTCGGGAGACGACCTGGAGAAGAAGGGCGGGCGTATCGCCAGCGCGCTGGACGAGATCCAGGAGGAGCTGGGGGTCCGGTTCCCGGTGTATGTGGTGGTGACCAAGTGCGACCTGATCAACGGGTTCCGCGAGTATTTCGACGCGATGCCCGACCCCGAGCTGAAGCTGCAGGAGCAGATGCTGGGCTGGAGCAACCCGCAGGACCTGGACGAGCAGTTCAACCCGGCGGTGGTGGACCAGCACCTCAAGAGCGTGCGGGACCGGCTCGTGCAGCGGCGGTATCAGTTGCTGCTGGACCCGGTACACACGGAGGATTCGGGTCGCCGGCGGATCGAGCAGGTCGATGCGCTGTACTCGTTCCCGGACACGCTGGTGTCGCTGGCGCCGCGGCTGAGGCGGTATCTGGAGATGGTGTTCGTGGCCGGGGAGTGGTCAAGGAAGCCCCTGTTCATTCGGGGGATTTACTTCACAAGTTCGATGCAGGAAGGGGCCGCGCTGGACGCGGAGCTGGCGGAGGCTCTGGGCGTGAAGGTGGCGGACCTTCAGCAGGAGCAGGTGGCGGCGCGTCGGGAGAAGACGTTCTTTCTGCGGGATGTGTTTGTGGCGAAGGTGTTCAAGGAGCACGGGCTGGTGACGGCGGCGGGCAACGTGAAGAAGAGCCAGGGGGCGCAGCGGACGATCCTGATGGCGGCGGGTTTCGGGGCCGCGGTGCTGGCGCTGGGGTTGACGGGGTGGTCGTACTTCACGCTGCAGAGCGCGATCGGGCGATCGAGCGATTTCTGGAAGGAGACGGCGACGAAGGTGGAGCCGGACTTTTCGATGGTCGCGATCGTGAGCGAGCGGACGAGCTCGACGTTTTATTACCAAGGGGCGTCGACGATCGATGCGCTGGGTGCCTCGTCAAACATCGCGCTGGCGGACCTGCCGGCGTACACGCAGCGGTTCGCCGACCGCGAGGGTCAACAGCGGGTGCCGCTGGTTTTCAGGCCGGTCGCGATGTTCACGGGCGGAGACCCGTTCAAAGGGCAAAGGGCGGCGCACGCGGCGGTGTTCGAGGGTGTGGCTTTGTACCCGCTCGTGGAGGCGGTGCGGAGGAAGATCGGCGCGGATGGCGGGTCGGACGGGGGCACGGCGAGGCTGTGGACCGATGAGGCGACGGCGGCGTTGGGGCAGTTGATCAGGATCGAGGCCGCGACGGTGGATCCCGGGGCGATCATGCTGGCGCGCGGGGCGGCGGCGCTCACGCCTGCGTCGGGGACGACACCGGCTCCCGCGCCCGCGCCGGGCGCGGCGCCGGCGCGGCCCAGCAACGCGGCGGTGCGCGGGGCCGGGAGTGCGGCGTTGTCTGGGTTGGGCGCGACGGAGGGGACGGGCGGTTTGCCGACGGTCGGGCCGTTGGTGCGGTACGCGATTGAGGGCGCGGAGCAGCCCCAGGAGGTGACGCAGGAGGTGCTGGCGGAGCACATCAGCTCGCTCGATGAGGTGGGCAGGTGGACGTACAGCGAGGATGGCGGCGGGCAGAGTTGGAAGGAAGTGGCCGAGCGTTTGTCCGACGACGCGCACGCGGTGGCGATCCGGACGGGCACCAACCGGTTCGTGGCGTCGTGGAACAGCCGGTCAACGGGCGCGGACTCGGACCAGCTGCAGAAGTTGCAGAAGTTGCGTGACGCGATGATCGCGTTCGACGCGGCCGAGCGGAAGCTGTGGGCGCCACTGTCGCTTCGGGATGCCAGGACTCTGGCCGAGTATGGACTCGCCCTTGAGGAGTGGAACCAGAACTATGGAGCCGTGGAGACGGCCAACGCATCGCTGGCGCTGGCGCTGTCGGACCTTGGGGCGGGATCGCTGAACCTGGCGGAGATGGCCACGCGGGCCCAGGAGCAGGTGCTGGCGTCGGCGCGTGCGTCGTACACGTCGCTGCTGAGCGAGATCCCGGGGGGCACGGAGGCGGCGCCGATCCTGACGCAGCAGATCCATCCGCTGCTGCACGAGGTTGAGGAGCAGTTGCGGGGAGGGTACTCGGGCATCGAGGCGAGGGTGGCGCAGGAGATCGCGGGGATCCAGAGCAGCCTGGTGACGCTGGAGGACCCGCTGCTGACGCGGATCGGCTCGGCGCAGACGGGCGAGTATGTGTTCGCGCGGCGGTTTGCGATGTACAGGGCGTCCAACGACCAGCTGGAGGACGCCGGGGCGATCGGGGCGCTCCCGCCGGAACTCACGGTGTTTGAGCTGAAGGCGTCGCTGGACCGGGTGGACGTGGGCGTGTCGGAGGCCGAGGCGGTCGTGGCGGCGGCGGTGCGGGATGCGCCCGCCGGCGACACGCGATTCGCCAGCGGTGCGACGGCGTGCAGGTTTGCCATCGACGCCTCAAGCCGCAAGCGGTGGTACGACGGGATCGCCAGCGCGCTGGCGAACCTGGACGATGCCGGAGCGATGGAGGACATGGTCAGCCGGCACGCGGAAGGCTCGGGCGTGTCGCCCGTGATGCTGCGCGGCCTGCCGATGACGAGCTGGGCGAGCGACACGCAGGCCGAGTCGTCATTCAGCCCGGGCAGCGCCAAGGCGGCGTTCGACGCGGTGGCGACGGCGGCGGCGATGGCGAGCGGCAGCGAAGACCCCGGTGTCGTCCGCGTGCTGGAGCCCGACCGCGTGCGGGGGCTGGTGGAGCGCGGGAACAACGTGATGAAGGGGTACGGGGCGAACTACGTCGCGTACTGGACCGTGGATGTGCCGGGAAGCCTGTCGGTGCGTCCGCTCAACTCGTGGCCGGCGTTCCTGGAGGGGATCCGGGGTGTGGATGCGAGGCAGGCCGGGGACCGGATCAGTGCCAACGCGGACATCCAGCGTACGGCGCTGGAGGCGGTTCCCAACGGGCTGCTCGAGGCCCGCGACCAGAGCGCGGTGACGGTCGGGCTTGCGACGGCGTTGTTCGAGAAGGAGTCGACCAACTCGGGGACGCCCTATCGCAACGGGACGCGAGACCTTCGAGACAACTTCGCGTCGTTGTCGGACGACTTTGCCGGGGCGCGGACGGCGGTGCTGGGGTACAGCGTCTCGGACCTGGAAGAGGACTTCCTGTCCATCTTCTACCTGCCCGAGGGTGAGCCCGGGGAGCGGGTGCGGTACTGGAGCAGCATGACGTTCGCGGGGTTCAGCTCGCTGGCCAATGAGAGCAACCGCGGGGCGAGGCAGGCGCTGGTGTCGCTCAAGAGCGTGCGGCGGGCGTTCCCATTGTGCCGGGACGCCTCGACGACGCTGGCGGCGGGCGACCTGCCCGCGCTGCTTGCGGAAGTGGACCTGGTGGGGGCGGCGGCAATCGGGCGGACGCCCGGCGGCGGGAACCAGACGACGATCGGGGGCGGCGGACGGGTGGGCGACGACGCGATGGACGAGGTGCTCGACGACCTTCGCGGGCGGGGGATCATCACCCCCGAGCTGAGGCCGTGGTTCGAGGGGGTTCGCCTGCTGACGGCGGCGATGCGGCCCGACGCGGCGGGGGGCGGTCTGACGTTCGAGGTCGTGTTGCTGTCCGCCGAGCAGCAGACTCAGCAGGATCAGGCCCACAACACCAACAGCGTGGACCTGGCTGGGGTGTACCCGTATGTGGACGTGATGCGTGGCGGGGCCAGGCAGCGGTGGGCGAACGACAACGCGGGCGGCGTGCAGTCGCGCGTGGCCAACAGCTGTCCGGGGCTGCCCGTGCCCAACCCCCAAGGGATCGAGCTGTGGTTCTATCGCCAGGCCCAGCAGGTGGCGGGGCAGCTGGCCGAGCAGCGTGGCGTGCAGAAGGTGGGGATGGGCGGAAATGCGTGGACGGCGCTTCGGATGATCGCGTCGGCGGGGGCCGAGGCGGTGAATCCCCAGAGCAACGCGGCTCAGGAGTGGCGGGTGCCGGTCAGCCTGCCGAATCCTCAGAACAGGGCGATGCTGCAATACTGGATCGGGATCAAGTTCAACCGGGCGGTCCCGCTGCCGCAGACGTGGCCCAATGGCGGGTTGTGGCCGGCGGCGGATTGAGGCAAGGGTTCGGGAGTCCGGGTCCGGGGGTGTGACCAGGGCGGTCCACCCGTGGCACGATGTGGACAGATTCAGGTCGGACTGGACGGAATCCGTGACTTCGGAGAGGCTGTGTGGGTTGGTCGGGCGGAAGGAATCGTCCGGTGCGGGCGCCTGGCCCGTGTGCGAGAGGGAGGTCGGCGTTGGCATCACAACGCATTTCCGGGATTCTGGGCAAGAAGGACGCTGGGGGCGACGCGCGCGCGTTCCTCGGGGTTTTCGGCAAGCATCCCGGCTGGAACGACCACATCGACGACATCGGGCTCGAGACAGAGAGGCTTGTGCAGATCAAGCGCGAGCTGTACGTCGAGGGGATCGGCGGGAACATCGACGCGGGGGCGTGGGACGCGATCGCCGAGGACGGGCGGCTGACTGGGTTCGACCACCTGTTCCTGTGGCGGGCGGGGGGTGAGACGGCGGTGGGGCGGTTCTGGAGCAGCAGCGACGGGAAGGGGCGGACGCGGTACCCGATGGTGGTGTGCGCCCAGGTGCGCGGGCAGCCGATGTCGTGGCAGGTCAGGTATGTCGCGCCCCTGCTGGAGCGGCTGCAGGACGACTTTAAAGCGGCGGACACGGCCGAGAAAGTGGTGGCGCGGGCCGAGAACGCCCGGCGCGAGATCGAGGCGCTGGCCAGCGGGGAGCGGGGGGCGACCGATGTCTATGAGCGCAGCGCGACGGCGGCGCTCGCGGCGGACCCGGCCATGGGGCCCGAGAAGCGGGGGATGTATCGCCTGCTGTACCAGATGGAGCGGGAGCTGGCGGCGTTCCTGCGGGGCGGGCTGACCGACGGAACGCGGACGCGGGTGGCGGACCTGACGCCCCGCCACCTGCGGGTGCCGCGGTGTTTGCGGGATGAGGGGCAGTCGATGCTGCTGTGGTGGCGGTTCGTCACCGAGCACATCGGGGACGGGGCGCCGGTGGTGCTGATGTCGCCGCGCGGGCAGGACTTCATCGATATTCTGGTGGGCGAGGCCGGGGTGTCGCAGTTCACCTGCGTGCGTGCGGCGGAGAAGACGATCCCGCTGACGACGGAGATCCCGTACTCGTTCGACGAGGCGTTTGTGCGGCGGGCCGAGGAGCGGATCGCGGGCACGCCGGCCGAGGTGAAGCCCGACGCGGGAACGAAAAGGATCGCGGCGGCGGGCGGCGGCGGGGGCTTGGCGGCCAAGATCAAGGGCAATGGGCGGAAGATGGAGCCCAAGCAGATCGCCATGATTGCCGGGTTGGCGGTCCTGGGCGTCATCGTGGTGGGTGGGGCGATCCTGCTTCTGTCCGGCGGCGGCGGAGCGGCCAAGAACGGTGGGCAGCGCAACCGGGGCGGTGGGGGCGGGACCAATGGCGGCGGGACGCCCGGCGGGAGCACAAGCACCAACGGCTCGCGCCCGATCGGCGAGGGCGCGACGGCGAATCCGAACTTCGGGACCGCTCAGCGGGCGGACTTTGCCGACTGGTGTACCCAGGCCGAGTGGGCTCTGGAACTGCGGGACCGGCTGGCCGGGGCGGACCTGACGCGGCTGTCGGGCGATCAGCACCTGTCGCAGAAGGTGGCGCCATTACTGGAGGCTCTGCGGAGCCCGGACATGGTGATCGATCCGAGGCGTGTGGCCAGCGGCGGGCCACGGCAGTTGGCGGCGCTGGGCGGCGCGCCGCCGGCGTCGGCGCAGACGGATGAGGCGATCGCGCGGACGGGCGAGGCGCTTCGGGTGATCCGGGGGATCAAGTCGGGGATTGAGCCGGGTGCGTGGCCCGCGCGGGCGACGGTGCGGCGATCGGCGATGCTGGCCCGCGAGGCGGGGTGGACGAGTCTGGCGGGCGCGCTCGAGGGCGTGTCGAGCGGGGTGAGCCTGCCGTCGGCGGGCGGGATCGCGACGCTGGAAGCGGTGACCCGGGCGGCTGGCCCGGCGGCGCGGCTCGAGTCGGCGTGGTCCGCGTATGAGTCGGCCCACCGGGCGCTTGTGGAGCAGCAGCGAGCGCAGCCCGATCTGCGGCTTGCGGACCTGCCCGACCTGCTGGAGCGCGTCGAAGCACCGGCGGACACGGGAGCGTCGCCCGATCGCGCGATCGACGCGGCGGGCGCGGCGGCGGGGCGGCTGGAATCGATTGCCGGGCTGACGGCGGACGTGGCGCGGGCGGCCTCGGATCGATGGCCCGCGCTGGATGTGGCGTACTTCCTCGCCAGTTCGCCGCTGGAGGCGCCCGCCAGCGGGGTGGATGAGAACTACTTCCGGGCGTGGATCCAGGAAGTCCGGCGCGACACCTACTCGCTGCTCGATCCGGAGGTTGATCCGCGCCGTGGGTGGGATGTGGAGGCAAGACTGGCGACGCTCGGGCGCGATGTCCAGGGGCTGCGGCAGGCGGGCGGGGGGATCGATCCCGCTGAGATCGATGGGCTTGAGCGGCAGTTGGCGACGCTGCGCGAGTCCTTCGGCATTGCGGCGGAGCTGGAGTGGAATCGGGCCGGTCGGGACGCGGTTGTGGCCGCGGCCAACGAGGTTGAGAGGGGCGTCTCCGGGCTTGAGGGCGGGTATGACCGGCTCACCGGGCGTTTGAGCGAGCAGTGGGAGCGGGAAACGGCACGGCTTCGGGATCGGGATGAGGTGACGGGGCTGACCTCGCCCGCGCTGACGGCCGCGTGGATCGAGCGGCGCGACGAGCTGCTGGGGCGGTTCACGACGCCCGACAGACTGACGGCGCTCAGCCAGCGGGTGGAGGAGTTGGAGGGGTTCCTGGTTGGCCTGGAGCGTGCGGTGCCACACGCCCAGATGCCGCGGGAGAGGCCGAGCGTTCTGGATGCGGACGCGCTGGAGCGGGCGATGGAGCGGGAGCGCGAGCGTGCGGTGTCGGAGTTGCTGGATTCGGTGGAGTGGTCGGGCGAGGGGTTCGACCAGGCGGGGTTCGAGGCGGCGGCCGGGGCTGCGGCGGCCGAGTTTGAGCAGTGGGCCGGGCGGGTGACCAAGGCGACCGAGTCGATGGCGCGGGTGGAGGGGTTGCTGGCGGCGGGGTATGGCACGCACGAGGCGGCGGCGGGCCAGACGATCGAGGCGTTCGCGCAGACGGCGAGCGCGGAGGCGGTGGGCGAGGATGTGTCGGTGGTGTTCGCCCCGCTGACGAGGCAAATCGAGGCGCTGGCGGCTGTCGAGGGTGCGGCGGATGTGGACGTGCTGGCCCGGGCCGCGGGGAACCCGGCGTCGCCTCTGGGCGTGTCGCTGGCGGCGTGGCGTGGGCTGGGCGCTGGCGAGTGGCCCGCGACGCCGGTGCAGCTGCGGACGGAGGCGGACCTGGCGCGTGCGTTGACGGCGCGGTGCGCGGGCATCGATGACGCCGAGCGACGGGCTGCGGTGACCGGCGAGATCGCCAAGGCGCAGGCGGAGCGTTGGTTGGCGTACGCGGGACGGGCGCAGGCGGGGGATGATGCAGCGGCGATCCGCGAGGTGCTGGGGAGCCGCGAGTCGTTCGGCGTGCCGGTGGAATCGCTGACTGGCGGGTTGCGATTCAACGCGATGGTGGCGGAGTTCGCGGGCAAGGCGGGCGCGGCGTCGGCGGGGTCGCGCGAGGCGGAACTCAAGGCGCTGGCGGGCCAGTTCGTGGCCGATGTGGACGCGCTGGACCTGGGCAGCGGGTCGCTCGGGTCGATGCAGGGTTGGATGACGGAGGTGCTGAACCTGGCGTCAGATGCGCCGGCGGCGGCGGTGCTGGACCCGACCACGATGGGGCCAGGCTCGATGGGGTGGCGAGGTGAGGAAGTCGAGAACGGGCAGCGCGTGCGGTTCGTCTCGCCCGATGGCGGGCAGACGCTGGAGTTTGTCCGGCTTGAGGCGGGCGACGGCGGGCTGACCGAGCCGGTGTACCTGTGTACGACCGAGTTGCCGGTGGGG
>Ga0163144_10020150_pt1 | contig 13361 bp, 10 predicted proteins | sample OliLak19BULKMAT1_FD_123175 | JGI IMG/M metagenome (GOLD analysis project Ga0163144, IMG submission 123175) | Freshwater microbial mat bacterial communities from Lake Vanda, McMurdo Dry Valleys, Antarctica - Oligotrophic Lake LV.19.BULKMAT1 | ecosystem: Environmental > Aquatic > Freshwater >... | reverse complement strand
GCCGAAAGTTTCGTGGTCCTCCAAGCACAACACCATCTCCTGTCCGGCAGGGCACCATTTCTACGAAGGGCGCTGGCTGGCCGACCCGCAATTCCTCGATAACTACGCGCTCTTCTGGTTCCGCAAGGGTGGTGCCCCACGTTATTACAGCTTCTGGGCGGCGGATGCGATCTATGGCTATTCCCTGGTCAAGAATAACCAGAAGCTGGTGGTGGAACTGCTCGATGATCTGGTCACAAACTACGAAGAATGGGAGCAAAGCCGCCTGACTTCCGACGGCTTGTTCTGGCAGATCGACGACCGCGACGGGATGGAGGTTTCCATCGGCAAGAGCGGCAAGCGGGCGACCATCAACAGCTACATGTTTGGCGACGCCACCGCGATTGCCCGCATCGCGGAGCTGGCGGGGCGCAAGGAACTCGCCGCCAAATACCAAGGCAAGGCGAACCAACTCCGCCAACTCGTGCAGACCAAGTTGTGGGACGCCGAAGCGAAGTTTTTCAAGACGCTGCAACAAAGCCCGGCTGAATTGGTGACGCCCAAGAACTCGCGTGACGGCTCCGTGCCGCGCCTGCACTGGATGGACAACGATCACCGCGGGACGCTGGAGTGGGTGCAATACACCTTTGACAAGGCCCGGACCTTCGACTCGGTGGAAGTCTATTGGGTCGTGGACAAGAACTCGTTGCAGGAGCCGACCTCGTGGCGGGTGTTGGCGCGCAAGGGCGAGGAATGGGTGCCGGTGAAACATCGCGGCACGTATGGCGTCGCGCTGGACACTTTCAACAAGGTGGTCTTCGATCCAGTCGAGACCGACGCGCTGCGCGTGGAAGTGCAGTCGGCCAAAGGCAAGTCGGGCGGCATCATCGAGTGGCGCGCCCTCGCCGGCGGCAAGAACCAGACGGCGGCAGCCAAGATCACTAAGTCGTTCGACATCAAGATGGGGCGCAACAACAGCGTGAAAGCCATCAACGACGGCGACGGCGCTTCCGACAAGGCCGGGCTCGTGGATGTCCGGGAGCTGCACGGTTTCACCCCGTGGTATTTCAACCTTCCGGAAACCGGCAAGGGCTACGAAGTCGCCTGGAAACAAATGATGGACCCCAAGGGTTTCCTCGCGCCTTTCGGACCCACCACCGCCGAGCAACGCCATCCGGGATTCAAAATTTCCTACGAAGGGCATGGCTGCCAGTGGAACGGCCCGAGCTGGCCCTTCGCAACCGCCGTGACGCTAACCGCCATGGCCAATGTCCTGCACAATTACCAGCAGGACGCGATCAGCAAGAACGACTACCTGCAGTCGCTCAAAACCTATGCCAAGACCCATCGGCGGAAGCTCGACGACGGGCGGCTGGTCTCGTGGATTGACGAGGATATTGATCCATTCACCGGAGAATGGATCGCCCGCAAACGCTGCGAGGAACGCAACGTAGAGTTGGTGGCCAAGGGTCAGGCCGACAAAGTGCTCAAAGAACGCGGCAAGGATTACAACCATTCGACCTACTGCGACCTTGTCATCACCGGTCTGGTCGGCTTGCGGCCGCGGGCCGACGATGTGGTCGAGGTTCACCCGCTGGTGCCCGAGGGAAAGTGGGACTGGTTTTGCCTGGACAAGGTCTCCTATCACGGCCGGATCCTGACCATCCTTTGGGACAAGACCGGTGGAAAATACAGCAGAGGCAAAGGCCTGCGCGTTTTCGCCGACGGCAAGGAGATCGCACAATCCGAAACCCTCACGAGGGTCACGGGAAACCTTCCAAAACAGTAACCATGCGCACCACTCGCTTCCTCGCTCTGCTCTGGGTCGTTTGGACCGTGGCATGTCCGCATTTGCTCGGCGCAGAAGAGTCATTGGTCGCCGGCTCCAAGCGCGTGGTGTCGGCGCAAAAGGCGATCTTCGGTTCGCTCCCCAAAGGCACCCCGAGCAAGACGATTGTGGATGGTCCGCTGCTGGGCAACGGCGACATGGGTGTTTGCATCGCGGGCATTGATGCGGGGCAGCGATTCTGGTTGTGCAAAAACGACTTCTGGAAACTCGCGCACGATTTCAAAACGGGACCGGGTGGGCCGCGGGTCTTTGGCGGGATGGACGTGACGTTTCCCGGTTTGGCAGGCGGTGCCAAAACTGAGCAGCATTTTTACGACGCGGTAACCGTCTCGACATGGGCTGGGGACAAAGGCGGCGCGAGCGTGATGGTGCGCTCGTGGGTTTCGGCGACCGAGAACATGCTCGTCGTCGAACTGACTGCGGCGGGTAAGGATACGGACGTGGAGGTAAAGCTATGGGTTCAGGAGGGCAATGGGTCGGAAGTGACCAAGGGCAGCGAGGGCGGAACCCAATGGGTCACGCGAAAATTTGCGAAGGATGTCGAGATCGCCACCGCGGTGGCCTGCGCGATGAAGTCGCTCGGAGCCGGGGCGACGACCTTCAAGCTCAAGGTCGGGCAGACGGTGACGCTTCTGGCGGCAATGCAAAGCGCCTTCAAAAGCCGGACGCCACTGGACGATGTCCGCACACGGATTGGCGGGATGGATGCGGCAGGTCTGGCCGAGTTGAAAAAGAAGCACTCGGCTTGGTGGCAGGACTATTGGGCCAAGTCCTACGTGGAGATCGGCGACCCGGTGCTGGAGCAGCGTTACTATCTCTCCAACTACGTAATGGCCTGCGCCAGCCGCGATCCGGAGTTTCCACCATCGCTTTTCGGCACATGGACCACGACGGACACACCGGGTTGGGAGGGCGACTATCATCTGAACTACAATCACATGGCGCCCTTCTACGGGCTCTACTCGTCCAATCACATCGAGCAGGCCGACCCTTATCACGCGCCGATTTTGGATTTCCTGCCGCGGGCGCGCTGGTATGCGAAGAACGCCCAGAACATGCGTGGCGCTTACTACCCGGTGGGAATAGGGCCCAAGGGAATCGAGATTACGCGGAATTACCCGGACGACGGTTACGCCCGCCCGCCGCATTTTGAAAAGGAAGGGCTCTTCTATTTCCAACGTAGCAACGGAGCCTACTGCCTCGTGAACGTGGCGATGCGGTGGTATGCCACCTACGACAAGGATTACGCGAAGAAACTCTATCCGCTGGTGCGCGACATCGCGGACTTCTGGGAGGATTACCTCAAGTTTGAGGATGGCCGCTACGTCATCTACCGGGATTCCATTCACGAACGCTCCGGCAATGGCAACGACTTCAACTCCATCGTGTCCCTCGCCCTTGTCCGCAACGCCCTCGAACTGGCCATTGACATGAGCCGCGCGCTGGACACCGACACCAACCGCCACGAGAAGTGGCAGCACATCCTCGCCCATCTCAGCACCTGGACTTATCAGGAAATGTCTCTGCCGCGTGAGAAGAACGAGGACCGCACTGTCGAGAAGCCCAAGGTGAAGGTCTTTCGTTACACCGAAAAGGGCACCCCGTGGTGGCGCAATAACACGCTCGGCATCCAACACATCTATCCCGCCGGAGCCATCGGCCTCGATAGCTCCAAGGAGGAACTCGAAGTCTCACGCAACACCATTGACGTGCGGAACGGCTGGTTCGACGGCAATGGCATGAACAGCTTCTACCCGGCCGCCGTGCGGGTGGGCTACGACCCGGTGGTGATCCTCGCCAAGCTGCGCGAAATGATCGAAACGAAAGCCGCGCCCAACGGCTTCATCCGCGGCAACCCCCACGGCTGCGAGAATTGCAGCATCGTCCCGAACACCATCAACGAAATGCTCTGCATGAGCCACCAGGGCGTGCTGCGCCTCTTCCCCGTCTGGCCAAAAAACAAAGACGCCCGCTTCGCCAACCTCCGCGCCTGGGGTGCGTTCCTAGTCTCCGCCGAACTCAAAGGCGGCGAGGTCCAATCCGTCACGATCACCAGCGAACAAGGCCGGCCTTGCACGATTCAAAACCCGTGGCCCGATCGCCAAGTGACGATCACACGGGGAGATGGCCAGACCGAGACGGCCAGCGGCGCACGCTTGGTCATTAAGACCAAGCCGGGCGAGAAACTGAGCCTTTTCCGGCGGCCCGTGGAGGGCTAAACTGGGCACCCGGAACTGCCGTCCATGGTCGCGCAGGCCAGCCACGATGACCTTCTGCCCCAACACGAAGCACGCCTCACCCAATGCACCTCCGGCGCCATTGAAGAAGTCACCGTCTGCTGCGGGCGCGTGACCGACTCGGCGTGACCAAACTCCGCCTACCCCCAACAGCTTCCACTGCAGTACCAGCGGCGTCGCGTGTTGGTTTGCCAGATTGTCGCTGACTTTGGGGTCGTAGGCGTTTAGCACGCGCTCCCTTGGCAATGAACTTGCCGCAACGCGCTTCTCCTGACACGACTACGCCTCTTCCATGCGAGTAGTTTTCGATACCTCGGTCCTTGTTGCCGCCGCTCATTCACGGAGGGAAGCTGGTTATGGATTGGTCAGTTCCGTCCCTTCTTCCCGTTTCGAGATTTGCTTGTCGGTGCCGCTTTATACCGAGTGCCAGGATGTGCTCACGCGCTCGGAACATTGGCCGCCGGGACTTTCCGCGTACGACGCGCTCGCGGCGTTGCGAGCGTTGGCGGCTCGCGCCCACCTCCAAGAAATCTACTACTTGTGGCGACCGTTTCTCGGCGACCCCGACGACGACATGGTGCTGGAGTTGGCTTTCGCCGCAGACTGCCGCTATATCGTTACGCACAACAGCAAAGACTTTGCCGGTGCGCCCCAACTCGGGATTGAGATCCTGTTTCCGCTCGTTACCAAACTCCCGTCGGTAGTGTTCAGTATCGGAACTGCGACGGGGCTTGGTCACGAGGGAAAAAGCGCGAAGTCGAACGGATGTAAGCCTCGGTGGAAAGCGCTTCACCGTAACCAAAGGTGTGGGCCGACCAGTGGACATTCTGACCGTGGCGGCGCGGCGCGCCCGCACCACGGCGGTCTCAAGAGCGGCGCTCTATTCGACTGCGTTCCCGCCCGCCTTCGCCCGCCGGGAACTCCGCTCAGGATGACAGGGGATGGCTCCGCGCCGCTCAAGCCGCCGCCGGAAGCCGAAATGCCGAATGACGAATGACGAATGCCGAATGCCGAATGACGAACGGCAACCGCGTCATTCGTCATTCGTCATTCCCCCTGTCCTTCCGCTTGCCGCGCGGGCGGCGATTCGCAGACCTCTCCGCATGTCCGCCGACTCCTTCGTTCACCTCCATTTGCACGCCGGATACTCGCTGCTCGATGGCGCGGTCCGCATCCCGGAGCTGATGATAAAGGCGAAGGCTCTGGGGATGCCGACGGTGGCGATCACGGATCACGGGAATCTTTTCGGGGCAATCGAGTTTTTTTCCTCGTTCCGCGACTCCATCGCGGAACGCCCTTGTCCCCGCAATTCCATTGCGCTGGTGGACGCGTCGGCACCAGACGCCGCGAGGGAATCGCGGGAACCAGGGCGTGACGAAAGGGAGTTTCGTCACGCGGGGGAAAAGCTGCGCGCGGCCAGGGTCAGCGGCGCTGACCCGCTCCCGTAGCGCAGGTATCCTGCCTGCCGTATCGCAGTGCTTCCAGCCTGCCTCGGTGGTGCTGTCAGCCGGCGCATGACCGCAGCGCCGCGCGGGGCAAGCGGGACGCATGCGATACGGCAGGCAGGATGCCTGCGCTACGGGTCTGCGCTACGGGTCTGCGCTACGGGTCTGCGCTACGGGTCTGCGCTACGGGTCTGCGCTACGGGTCTGCGCTACGGGCCGACGCTACGGGTCGGCGCTATGGGCCGGCGCTACGGACTCGCGCAGTTGGAGGGGCTCAACCTCGACAGATGCCCGGGCGTGGCGGATCTCGCCCCGTTGGCCGGACTCACGCAGTTGCAAAATCTCGACCTTTTCGGCTGCTCGGGGCTGGATGCGGAGGCGGTGGCCGCTTTCCGAAAGAGCCATCCCGCGGTCGAAGTGATCGGCCCGTGAGCCGGGGACCGCCGCGCCCTACCCGCCGACTTCGCCGTTGGCAGGCGCGGTTTGGGCGGTGGCCTGGAGGGCTTTTTGCAGGCGGGCGATGGTGCCGGCGTCGCGGAGTTTTTTGCCGTCGGTGGCGGTGACGTAGAAGGCGTCGATGGCGGCCCCTTTTTCCGTGGCAATGCGGGAGAGGGCGATCTGGACGCCGCTGCGGCTGAAGGCGTCGAGGAGGCTGGAGAGGAGGCCGAGGCGGTCGGGGGTCTGGATGTCCACGAGGGTATAGACGGGGTGGGCGTCGTTATCGATGGCGATGCGGGTGGGAAAATCCAGCTCCTGCACGAGATGGGAGCCGCTCTTTTTCATGAGCTTGGCGAGCAGCGGGGCGAAGTCGTAGTGCTCTTCTTCGAGGGCCTGCTGGAGGCGCTTTTCCACGAGGGCCATGTCTTTTTCGTCGGTGACGGCTTCGAACTGGGTGTTGCAGACGCGGAAGATGTCGAGGACGAGGGAGTCGGCGCGGGTGAAGACGTCGGCGCTGAGAATGTTCAGGCGGGCGGTGGAAAGGGAGCCGGTGATGCGGGCGAGGAGTTCCTGACGGTCCCAGCCGCAGAACCAGAATTCGCTGTGGCCGCGGTGGGGATGGGCGACCCATTTGACGGCGGGAGCGAGGCGGAGGGTGTCGTCGTGGTAGCGGGCGGTGAGGAAGGTGCGGAAGAGGCGGATGTGCTCGACGATTTCCGGCGCGGTGTAGGTCTGGAAGTAGCGCTCGGGCATGAACTCGAAGTGGGCGTCGATTTCGTCGTGAAACTCGGCGGCGACTTTTTTGCGGACGGCGTCGTGGAGGGCTTCGCGTTCGACGGCGCGCTGGCGGTAGAAGGCTTCGCCGTCGGCGAGGTAGAGGGAGGTGTTGCGGTAGAGCTGCCAGACGAGGGATTCCTTCCAGTCGGACCAGTTTTCGTCGCCGGTGCCCTGGCCGTCCACGAGGGTGAGGAGCATGAGGGCGTCGAGATTGGTCTGGTTGCGGATGAGGCCGGCGAATTCGGCGGTGGTGGCGGGGTCGTCGAGGTTGCGCCGCTGGGCGGTCATGGAAAGGGTGATGTGGTGATCCACGAGGAGGAGGAGGGATTTGCGCTGCTCGGGCTGGAGGTGGAGGCGGCGGGCGACGTTTTGGGCGTAGAGGGCGCTGGCCTCGGCGTGGAGTTTGGCGTTGCTGGCTTTGCCGGTGTCGTGGAGGAGGAGGGCGAGGTAGAGGACGCTGGGGTCTGCGAGTTTTTGAAAAAGCTCGCGATAGGACTGGAGGCGCGGGTTGGTGGTGTCGATGAGGTCGTCGAGTTTTTCGATGCAGACGAGGGTGTGTTCGTCGGCGGTGTAGCGGTGGAAGAACTCGTGCTGCACGAGGGCGGTGAGGTGGCCGAATTCCGGGAGGTAGCGACCGAGGAAATCCACGCGGTGCATGGCGCGCAAAATCTCGCCGACTTCGCCTTTGCGGGAGCAGATGGCGAGGAAGGTTTCGCGGGCGGCTTTGGAATACTGAAAGGTGCGGTCCACGAGGTGCAGGCGGCGGCGGACGATCTGGCCGAGTTCGGCGCTGAGGCGGAGGTTGCGCTGCTGGAGATGCTGAAAGAGGCGCATGAGGCGCGCGGGCTCCTGGCTGAAGATGGCGGAGGATTCGGCAAAGAGCTTGCCGTCGCGGCTGAGGAAGCCGTCGAAGGTCTCGGCTTTGGTGGCCTTGGGTTTGCGCAGAAAGCGGAGGAGGCCGCGCGCGGGCGGCGGCGGCGGGATGCTGAGGCGCTCGGCGAGGAGTTCGGTGATGGCGTAGATGATGCGGGCGTTTTGGTAGTAGTCGCGCATGAAGGCCTCGGTGCGCCGCAGGATACTTTTCTGGGCGTAGTTGAGGCGATTGGCGATGTGGACCTCCTGGTTCATGATGATGACATCCGAGGAGCGCTGGTTCAGGTAGTGCAGCTCGGTGCGGATGCGCAGGAGGAAGTCGTAGGCGCGCTCGAGCTGGCGGCGCTCGGTTTCATTGATGAGCTTTTTCTCGACGAGCCCGGCGGTGGTCTGGACGCGCTCCTTGAAGAAGCTGATCCACAAAAGATTCTGGTAGTCGCGCAGGCCGCCGCAGCCGCTTTTGATGTTCGGCTCCTGCATATAGACGGTGCGCCCGTATTTCTCGTGGCGCTCGGCCTGGTCCTTCACGCGCTCGGCGATGTATTCCTCGACGTGGCCGGTCACGCATTTCTCGATAAAGGCGGAGCGGAACCGCGTGAAGATGGGCGCGTCGCCGCCGATGAGGCGGGCTTCGAGGAGCGCGGTCTTGGATTTCATTTCCTCGTTCGCATGCTTCAGCGCCTCGGCCCCGGTGCGGGTGGCGTGGCCGACTTTGAAGCCGAGATCCCAGAGCGGGTAGAGGACTTTTTCCACGATGTCGGTGAGCCGGGCGTCGGGGTTTTTCGCGTCGGGCAGCAGGAACATGATGTCCACGTCGCTGAAGGGATTCAGCTCGCCGCGCCCATAGCCGCCGAGGGCGAGGAGGGCAATGCAGGGCGGCTGCCTGCGGGCCGGCTGAGCGGCGATGGCACCGGCGAGCAGGCGGCGAAGGATGACGTCGAGGATGTGGGCGCGCCGGGCGCAAATCTCGCGTCCGCCGCCGCCGGCGTGGTGCTTCAGCAGGATGCGGTGGTTTTCGATCTTGAGGAACTTTTTGTAGAGCGAAAGGAGTTCGGCGGGGCTGACGGGGCCTTGGGCGCGGAGCTGTTCCTCGGCGTGGGCGAGCACTTTTTCGCTATGTCGGAGCATGGGTCGGAAGTTGCAGGATGCGCGCCGGGTCGGGAGCGGGCGCGAGGTTCAGCCGGCCTGTGCGAGTTGCTCCCAGAGTTTGCGCGTTTCGGGCGTCAGCTCGGAGGGCAGGGTCAGGGTGACTTCGGCGTAGAAGTCGCCGCGCGCGGTGGCGCTGACCGGCAGCCCGCGGCCTTTGAGCCGGAACTTGCGGCCCGGCTGCGAACCGGCGGGAATTTTCAAAAGCACCGAGCCGTCGGGCGTCGGGATGTGGGTCTCGCCGCCGAGCACGGCCATCCACGCGGGCACCGGCAGGTCGTAGTAAAGATCCGCGCCTTCGCTGCGGAAGTCGGGATGTTTTTCCAGACGGACGACGAGCAGCAGGTCGCCCGCCGGGCCGCGCCGACCGGCCTGCCCCTGACCGGCGAGACGGATTTTCTGGCCCTCGCGCACGCCTTTCGGAATGCGGACCTCGTAGGTTTCCACCGACGCGCGGGCGTCGCGGCGAAAGGAGATTTTCTTTTTCCCGCCGTGCAGCGCCTCCTCGATGCTGACCAGCAGATCGGCCTCAATGTCGCCGCCCGGCGCGGGCCCCACGCCCATGCCGCCCGGGGGCGCATGCCCGCCGCGCCCCGCGCCGCCGCTGAAAAACTGCTCAAAGAAATCGCTGAACCCCGTGCCCTCGAAACCGGCCGGCCCGCCGCCGCCCATGCCCGCGCCCGGCCGCCCGCCGCGCCCCCAGCCCGGCGGCGGCTGTTGCGGACCGCCGCGCGCCCAGTCGGAGCCGAGTTCGTCGTAGCGCTTCCGCTTTTCCGCATCGCCGAGCACCTCGTAGGCTTCGTTGATCTCCTTGAACTTCGACTCCGCGGTCTTTTTGTCCTTGGCCACGTCCGGGTGGTGCTGGCGGGCGAGCTGGCGGAAAGCCTTGCGCACTTCGTCGTGCGTGGCGCCCTTGGCGACGCCGAGGATGGAGTAATAATCCTTGTACTGAACGGACATAGTTTTGGCGCGCGACTGTAACCATCCGCCGCCCGCCGACCAGCTTGGTGTGCGCCTTTTCTCGCGCGCTACATCCCGCGCGGATGCCGCGCCACGAAGCCGCGCGGCCCGCGCGTATTCGCCCGCCAGCGCGGCCCTTCATCGCGGCCGCGCCCGCCGGTGGTGTCGAGCCGCACGCCGCACACGATGGCAAAGGTATGGCCGCCGCGCGCGTAGATGGTGATCCAGTAGCCAGGCCCTGGCTCGCCGAAGTTTTGCAGCGCTTGCGAGGGCGCGGGCTGGGCCAGCACGCCGGCGTGATGCAGGAGAAAAGACACCGAGCCCGAGCAATCGTAGCCGCGATCGTAAAAGGTGCTGTGCCCCCCGCCCCACACGTAGGATTTGTTCACGATGTAATTGGTCGCCCAGACGGCCTTCTTCACGGCCAGCGGGGCGTTCGCGGGCGGGATACATTTTCCGCGCACGATCACCGCCTTGTTGCCCGGCACCGTGGGGCCAGTCTGCGGCGGACGCTCCACCGCGGCGCAGGCGGCGGGCACGAGGAGCGCGCGGAGGAGGAGACCGCAGATGGCGCAGATTTCGCAGATGGAGAGAAATGTGACACCTCTGCCTATCTGCGGAATCTGCGCCATCTGCGGTTGTTTCCTCCGCGTCATCCGTGGTGAAAGTGGCGGCGTCATCCGAGTGCGCGCACGTCTAAAGCGCGCGCGCATTTTGACAATGCAAAAGCCACGCCATTCTGGAAATGATACGCGCCATCCATGAGCGACCTCTTTGCCCAGCCCTGCGCCACCACTTTCGATCTCCGCGCCGGCGACTGTCTCGCCGGGATGGCCGCGCTCCCGGCGGAGTCCGTGGACGTGGTGGTCACCTCGCCGCCCTACAATCTCGACATCGCCTACGCCTCCTACCGCGACGACGCCCCGCGCGAGGAATACCTCGACTGGTCCTACCGCTGGTCCGCCGCCGTCCAGCGCGTGCTCAAACCCGCCGGCTCGTTCTTTCTCAACGTCGGCGCCTCCCCCGCCAACCCGCTGCTCCCGCACGAAATCGTGCTCAAGCTCCAACCGCTTTTCCGCCTGCAAAACACGCTGCACTGGATCAAATCCATCACCGTGCAACCGCGCCGCGCGCCCGAGATCAGCGTCGGCCATTTCAAGCCGATCAACTCCAAACGCTTCCTCACCGACTGCCACGAGTACGTCTTTCACCTCACCAAAACCGGCTCCGTACCGCTCGACCGCCTCGCCGTGGGCGTGGAGTACGCCGACAAAAGTAACATCGCCCGCTGGGCGCACACCCGCGGCGAAGCCCGCGACCGGCGCTGCCGCGGCAACAACTGGTTCATCCCGTACGAGACCATCAAGAACCGCACCAGCGACCGCCCGCATCCCGCCACCTTTCCCACGCAACTCGCCGAATGGTGCATCAAACTCCACGGCCAGCGCCCCGACCTCGTCGTGCTCGATCCCTTCCTCGGCATCGGCCACAGCGCCACCGCCGCCGCCGCGTGTGGCGTGGAAAAATTCATCGGCTTTGAAATCGACGACGGCTATCTCGCCGAGGCCCGCGCGCGTTTGGAAACCAAATCCTAAATGCTAAATCCTAAATCCTAAATCGCCTTGTTGCCTTTCATCCTCCGCCGCTTCGTCGGCATGATCTTCGTCCTCTTCTTCGTCGTCACGATCACCTTCTTTCTCGTGAAGGCGATGCCCGGCGGCTCCTTCACGACGGAGAAGAACATGCCCGAGTCCATCAAGCAGCAGCTCCTTTCCCGCTACAACCTCGACGGCTCGAACTGGGAGCAATACACCACCTACCTCGGCGTGCGGCGCAACGTCTCCGGCCACTACCGCGGCCTGCTCCAGGGCGACCTCCAGTTTTCCACAAAATACCGCGACCGCTCCGTGGCCGAGCTGCTCGGCAACAGCCTGCCCATCTCCGCCGCGCTCGGCCTCGCCGCCTTCGTCCTCGCCACCACCGGCGGCATCTGGCTCGGCGCGCTCGCCGCCGTCCGCCACCACACGCCCGTGGATACCGGCGCAATGCTCGCCGCGCTTTTTCTCATCAGCATCCCCACCTTTGTCATCGGCCCCGTGCTCGTCCTCGTCTTCGCCGTCCGCCTCGCGTGGCTGCCCGTCGGCGGCTGGGGAAGCTGGGCCAGCCTCATTCTTCCGGCCATCACCCTCGCCGGACCCTACATCGCCTACATCGCGCGGCTCATGCGCACGAGCATGCTGGAAGTGCTCGGGCAGGACTTCATCCGCACCGCCCGCGCCAAGGGCCTGACCGACGCCCGCGTGATCTACAAACACGCGCTCAAAATCGCCATCCTGCCCGTGGTCAGCTACCTCGGCCCGCTCGCCGCCAACCTCCTCACCGGCTCGCTCGTCGTGGAAACCATCTTCAACCTGCCCGGTGCCGGCGCCTTCTTCATCAACTCCATCTTGAACAAAGATCCCTTCCTCCTCGGCGCCGTCGTCATCGTCTATTGCACCGTCCTCGTCGTCCTCAACCTCGCCGTCGATATCGCCTACACCTTCCTCGACCGGCGCATCGCAGTTAGCAGTTAGCAGTTAGCAGTTAACATTTAGCATTTTGAAAGCCGCCCCGCTTTATCCCGATCACCCGACCCCGCACCGGAGCAATTGCTAAATGCTAAATCTTAAATCCTAAATGACCCCCGCCCCTCCCGGCGCCTGGCAGCGTCTTTGCAAAAGTCCCGTCGCCCTCGTCACCATGGCGCTGCTCGCGCTCGTCTTCGCCTTCGCCATTTTCGGCCCGCTCCTTTATCCCGCCGAGACCGATCCCGCGACGCGCGCACCCATGCCCGCGTGGAAAAAAATCGTCGGCTCCAACTACGCCTCGGCCACCTCGTCCGAGCAGTTCGTCCCGCCGTGCCGCGCCCACCTTTTCGGCACCGACGTGAATGGCCGCGACACCTTTGCCCGCACCATCCAGGGCGCGCGCATCTCGCTCATCGTCGGCCTCGCCGGCGCGCTCATCAGCCTCGTCATCGGCACCAGCTACGGCCTCGTTTCCGGTTACGTCGGCGGCCGCACCGACGACGTGATGATGCGCTTCGTCGAGATCCTCTACTCCATCCCGCGCCTCATCATCATCATCCTCGCCACCACCGCCTTTGATCACTCCTTCAAAGAATGGCTCAACGAAAACGGCCACACCGTCCTCGTCGGCTACTCGAAAGTCATCATCCTCATCCTCGCCCTCGGCTGCATCGAATGGCTCACCATGGCCCGCATCGTCCGCGGCCAGGTGCTTGGCTTGAAAAACCTCCAGTTTGTCTCCGCCGCCCGCGCCCTCGGCCAAAGCCACCTCCGCATCATCGTCCGCCACCTGCTGCCCAATATCATCGGCATCGTCATCATCTACCTCACCCTCACCATCCCCACCGTCATCCTCGTCGAGAGCTTTCTCAGCTTCCTCGGCCTCGGCGTCCAGGCTCCGCAGGCAAGCTGGGGCAGCCTCCTCGCCGACGGCGCCCAAGCCATCAACCCGATCAAAAGTTTCTGGTGGCTGCTCCTCTTCCCCGCCGCCGTCATGTCCCTCACCCTCCTCGCCCTCAACTTCCTCGGCGACGCCTTCCGCGACGCCCTCGATCCCCGTGCCCGGCGGTAGGCATTCCCCGTCTTAATC